>Ga0209371_1001592_pt1 | contig 14789 bp, 10 predicted proteins | sample AgamicAtAmrz_FD_187165 | JGI IMG/M metagenome (GOLD analysis project Ga0209371, IMG submission 187165) | Agave microbial communities from Guanajuato, Mexico - At.Am.rz (SPAdes) (version 2) | ecosystem: Host-associated > Plants > Roots > Rhizosphere | place: Guanajato, Mexico | collected 2012-06-07
TGATGATGTAGCTGTTCTGCAGCAGCAGGTTGGTGAGGTTGACCGGGCGCATCAGCGTGCCGTCGGTGAGCACCTCGAACAGCGCCATGATGACCACCAGGGTCAGCAGCATGCCGTAGTCGCGGATATGGCTCTTCATGTGGCCCAGCAGCGAGGGTCGCGCCGGCGGCTGGGTTTGAGCGGTTTGGTTGTTGGTTTCCATTGCGTTGTCCTCGCTCACGCCTTGACGATCATCGACATGATCTTTTCCTGGCTCGCTTCTTCACGGGCCAGTTCGCCCAGGAAGGCGCCTTCGTTCATTACGTAGATGCGGTCGCACATACCCAGCAGCTCGGGCATCTCCGACGAAATGATGATCACGCCCTTGCCGTCGGCAGCGAGCTGGTTGATTAGGCTGTAGATCTCGAACTTGGCGCCCACGTCGATACCGCGGGTGGGTTCGTCGAGAATCAGCACCTCGGGTTTGGCGAACAGCCATTTGCTGAGCACCACCTTCTGCTGGTTACCGCCAGACAGATTGAGCACCTTCTGGAACACCCCGGGGGTACGGATATGCAGCGCCTCGCGGTACTCCTCGGAGATGCGTCGCTCCTCGTGCTCGTCGATCACCCCGTGCTTCGACACGCCCGGCAGGTTGGCCAGGGTGGTGTTGCACAGGATGCTTTCATCGAGCACCAGGCCAAGTTCCTTGCGGTCTTCGGTGACGTAGGCGATGCCGTTGTCGACGGCGCGGCGCACGGTGGACACGTCGATTTCCTTGCCGCGCAGGTGCACGGAGCCGGAAATGTTGCGCCCGTAACTCTTGCCGAACAGGCTCATGGCCAGCTCGGTGCGCCCTGCCCCCATCAGCCCGGCGATGCCCACCACCTCGCCGGCGGCCACGCGCAGATTGACGTTGCGGATCATCTGCCGAGACGCCGACTCGGGGTGCCAGACGTTCCAGTCGCGAATCTCCAGCAGGGTTTCGCCGATCTGCGGCGTGCGCTCCGGGTAGCGGTTCTCCATGTCGCGGCCGACCATGCCGCGAATGATGGTTTCTTCGCTGACTTCTTCGGTGTGGCAATCCATGCTGCTCACCGAGGCGCCGTCGCGCAGCACCGTGATGCTGTCGGCGACGCGGCTGACTTCATTGAGCTTGTGGGAAATCAGAATCGAGGAAATGCCCTGGGCGCGGAACTCCAGCAGCAGGTCGAGCAGCTTCTGGCTGTCGTTCTCCTGCAGCGCCGCGGTGGGTTCGTCGAGAATCAGCAGCTTGACGTGCTTGGCCAGCGCCTTGGCGATTTCCACCAGTTGCTGTTTGCCGACGCCGAGTTTCTCGACCGGCGTGGTGGCCACCTCGTCGAGGCCGACCTTCTTGAGCAGCCCTTCGGTGCGCTGATACACCTCGGGCCAGTCGATCACGCCGTTGCTGGCGATCTCGTTGCCGAGAAACAGGTTCTCGGCAATCGACAGCAGCGGCACCAATGCCAGCTCCTGGTGAATGATGATGATGCCTTCGCGCTCGCTGTCGCGAATGCCGCTGCAGGCCAGCGGTTTGCCTTCGTAGATGATCTCGCCTTCGTAACTGCCGTGGGGGTAAACACCACTGAGCACCTTCATCAGGGTCGATTTGCCCGCGCCGTTCTCGCCGCACAGGGCATGGATCTCGCCGCGCCGCACCTTGAGGTTGACGTTGTTGAGCGCTTTCACGCCTGGGAACGTCTTGGTGATGCCGCGCATTTCCAGAATGATGTCTTGCTGCATGGCTTTATCCGTCCGCAAGGCACGCGCCAACCGCAGCGGGCGCGCCATGCTCAGGTAAACAAGGAGGTGGTGGGCCGGCAGCGCCTGGCTGCCGGCGGGTCGAGGCTTACTGGACCTGGTTCTTCTGGTAGTAACCGCTGTCGATCAACACCTTTTCCCAGTTGCTCTTGTCGACGGTGACAGGTTGCAACAGGTAGGCCGGTACGACTTTCTTGCCGTTGTCGTAGGTCTTGGTGTCGTTGATCTGCGGCTCGGCCCCTTCGAGCAGCGCCTTGACCATGCCGACGGTCACTTCGGCGAGCTGGCGGGTGTCCTTGAAGATCGACGAATACTGCTCGCCGGCGAGAATCGATTTCACCGACGGCACTTCCGAATCCTGGCCGGTGACGATCGGCATCGGCATGTCGCCCGAGCCGTAACCAACCCCTTTGAGGGACGACAGCACGCCGATGGAGATGCCGTCATAGGGCGACAGCACGCCGTCGAGGCGTTCCTTGGTGTAGTTGGCGGACAGCAGGTTGTCCATACGCGCCTGGGCGGTGGCGCCGTCCCAACGCAGGGTGCCGACCTTGCCCATGCCGGTTTGCCCGGAGAGGATCTTGATCTCGCCCTTGTCGATCAGCGGCTGCAGCACCGACATGGCGCCGTTGTAGAAGAAGTAGGCGTTGTTGTCGTCCGGCGAGCCACCGAACAGCTCGACGTTGTACGGGCCCTTGCCACGCGCCTGCATGCCCTTGACCAGGGATTCGGCCTGCAGCACACCGACCTTGGTGTTGTCGAAGGTGGCGTAGTAGTCGACGTACTCGCTGTCGCGGATCAGGCGGTCATAGGCGATCACCTTGATGTCTGCCGCATGGGCGTTTTCCAGGGCATTGGTCAGGGTGGTGCCGTCGATCGCCGCGATGACCAGGACGTTGACGCCCTTGACCATCATGTTTTCGATCTGCGAGACCTGGGTGGGAATGTCGTCTTCGGCGTACTGCAGGTCGGCCTTGTAGCCGGCCTTCTCCAGCTGCTTGACCATGTTGTTGCCGTCGTCGATCCAGCGGGCGGACGACTTGGTCGGCATGGCGATACCCACGAAGCCTTTTTCGGCAGCACCGACGGAAGCGGCGCTGACCAGGGTGGCGCCCATGGCCATGGCGGCCACGAGTTTACGGACTGTGTTCATTCAGCTTCTCCTGGCGACGCCTGGCGCGCTCAGGAACGCGCGACATCGCGATTATTGTTGTTCGGGCAACGAAGAGCTCAAAGCAGCCCTGACGATAGAAGCATGCCCCATATCAAGCAAATTCATATTTCGCGCAACGTCATACCGATTTTGGTATGCGGATGATCGACAGGACACGGTTCAGGGCGCACACTCGGCGCATAACGACAACAATGAGCACCGTCATGGACATCGGCATTGCCCGCCACCTGAAAATTCCCCAGCTACGGCTGATCGCCGCCATCGCCGAGCACGGCCAGCTCGGCCTCGCTGCAGACGAGCTGACCGTCACCCAGCCTGCCGCCTCGCGCATGCTCGCCGATATCGAACACACCCTGGGCGCACGGCTGTTCGAGCGCCATGCCAAGGGCATGCTGCCGACGCTGATCGGCCGGGCGCTGGCCCGCCGCGCCCATAACATGCTGGTGGAACTGCGCGACCTTGCCCAGGACGTCGAGGAACTCAAGCGCGGCGAAGGCGGCATGACCACGGTCGGCGCCGTTACGGGGGCAGCGGTGGGTTTCGTGATTCCGGCGATTCGCCAGCTCAAGGCGATCTCGCCGCGCGCCGACGTGCACGTCAACGTGGCCGCCAGTGATGAATTGGTGCATGACCTGGCCAGCGGCAAGAACGATTTCGTACTGGCCCGCCTGCCCCGTGGCGTCAATCCGGCGGACTTCGAGATCTACCCGGCACGCACCGAAACCCTCAAGCTGATCGTGCGCCAGGACCACCCCCTGGCCAACGTCGAGCAGGTGACGCTGCGCGATCTGTCGAACTACGAATGGGTGATGCAGAGCCATCGGGCGCCAATCCGCGAGGCCATGGAAACGGCGTTTCTCAGCGCCGGCGCCCCGCTGCCGACCAACATCACCAACACCACCTCGCTGCTGGCGATGATCGCCATCCTGGTGTCGTCCTCGGCCATCGCGCCGCTGGCCAGTGAAGTGCCGGACCTGCTGCTCGGCGATCAGGTCGGCGCCAAGCTCAAGGTGCTGCCGCTGAACATGACCATCGAGATGTCGCCCTACTACCTGCTGCTGGTCAAGGGCCGCGAGCTGTCGCCGGTGGCCAACCGCCTGCGTCGGCTGGTCACTGCTGCGCTGAACAAGGCACATTGAGTCGCGCCTCGACCTGCGCTTATTGCCGCTGCAGATCCGCCTGCCCGAACAGCTCGACCAGCCAATCGACGAACACCCGCACCCGCCGTGACAGCTGGCGATGCGGCGGATACAGCGCCGCCAGCGCAATCGGTGCTGGCGGATGCTCTGGCAGCACCTCGCGCAGCGTGCCGGCACGCAATTGCTCGCGCACGTGATACAGCGGCGCCTGGATGATGCCCATGCCAGCCTCGCAGGCAGCCACGTAGCCTTCCGAGCTGCTGATGGCGATATAGCCCGGCATCTCCAGCTCGTGCCGCTCGCCTGCTACGGCAAAGTCGAAGGGAAAGCGTCGGCCGCTAAGCGGCGACACATAGTTGACCGCCTGATGCTTGCTGAGCAGCTCATCCAGATTTCGTGGCAAACCATGCCGCTCGATATAGGCGCTACTTGCACAGGTGACCTGCGGCAACCGCGCCAGCGGCCGGGCGACCAGACTGACGTCATGCACATCACCGGCGCGCACTACGCAGTCGACACCCTCGCGGATCAGATCGACCGGCCTGTCGCTGGCGCCAATCTCAAGATCAATGCGTGGGTAACGAGCGAAAAACGTAGGCAATGCGGGAATCACCACGCGGTGGCTGAGCGAGGCCGGCAGGTCGACGCGCAAACGACCTTGCGGGTTGGCGCGGGCATCGGAGAACAGCGACTCCGCGTCGTCGATATCCGCCAGCACGGCCAAACAGCGCTCGTAATAGGCGCTGCCATCGAGCGTCGGGCTGACATGCCGGGTGGTGCGCTGCAGCAGCTGCGCGCCCAGATGGCGCTCAAGCTGCTTGATCAGTTGCGTCACCGACGCCCTTGGCAAGCCCAGGCTGTCGGCAGCCTTGCCGAAGCCACCGAGCTCGACGATGCGCGTGAAAACCTGCATGGCAAGCAAGCGATCCATAACGGGATTATTTTCCAAAGTTAAATAGTGCATGCACTTTTAGCCGGTTTATCCAGCCACCCGCAACAACCAAACTCTCGGCTCCACTTATTTGCAGGAGCTTGCGATGAAAACCCGCCAACTTGGCCACAACGGCCCACAGATTTCCGCCATTGGCCTGGGGTGCATGGGCATGAGCGACTTCTATACGGCCGGCCGTGACGATCAGGAGTCCATCGCCACCATCCACCATGCCCTCGAACGCGGCCTCAACTTCCTCGACACCGCCGACATGTACGGCCCCTACACCAATGAAGAGTTGCTGGGCCGCGCCCTGGCTGGGCGTCGGCATCAGGCATTTGTGGCCAGCAAGTTCGGCATCGTTCGCGACGCGAACGACCCGCACAAGCGCGGCGTCAGCGGTCATCCCGATTACGTGCGCCAGTCCATCGAGGGCAGCCTGCAGCGCCTGAATAGCGATTATCTGGACCTGTATTACCAGCACCGCATCGACCCGAATGTGCCCATCGAAGATACCGTTGGCGCACTTGCCGAGCTGGTGGCACAGGGCAAGATCCGCCATATCGGCCTCAGCGAAGTGGCGCCCGCTACCCTGCGCCGTGCTCACGCGGTACACCCCATCGCCGCGGTGCAGACCGAGTACTCACTGTGGACCCGCGACCCGGAAGAAAACGGCGTTCTAGCCACCTGCCGTGAACTGGGTATCGCCTTCGTGCCTTACAGCCCGCTAGGTAGGGGTTTTCTCACCGGTACGCTGCAAAGCCCTGACGACTTCGAGGCGGACGATTTCCGTCGTCACAACCCGCGTTTTCAAGGCGAGAACTTCACCAGGAACCTGGAGTTGGTGGCCAAGGTGCAGAGCATGGCCGCCGACAAGGACGTCAGCGCCGCGCAGCTGGCGCTGGCCTGGGTATTGGCCAAGGGCGATGACATCGTGCCGATCCCCGGCACCAAGCGCCGCCGCTATCTGGACGAAAATCTGGCGGCGTTGGATATCGGCCTGAGCAGCAGCGAAGTGGCGGCGCTGGATGACGTCTTTCCCGCCCGGGCCGTTGCTGGTGAGCGCTACGCACCGGGTTCGATGCAGACGCTGCATCTCTGAAACGAAAACGGCCTGCGCAAGGCAGGCCGTTTCAGGCGCAGCGAGCAGCTTACTTGAGCACAGCCAGGGCCGCGTCGTAGTTCGGTTCGTCAGCGATTTCGCCGACCAGCTCGCTGTGCAGCACCTTGTCGTTCTCGTCCAGCACCACCACGGCGCGGGCAGCGACGCCAGCCAGCGGGCCGGAGCTCAGGGCAACACCGTAGTCCTTGAGGAACTCGGCGCCGCGCATGGTCGACAGGTTCTGGACGTTTTCCAGGCCTTCGGCACCGCAGAAGCGCGCCTGGGCGAACGGCAGGTCGGCGGAGATGCACAGCACCGCGGTGTTGGCCAGCTTGCTGGCTTCGGCGTTGAACTTGCGTACCGAGGTGGCGCAGGTGGGGGTATCGACGCTTGGGAAAATGTTCAGCACTTTGCGCTTGCCCGCCAGGCTGCTCAGGCTCACGTCGGCCAGGCCAGCACCGACCAGGGTGAACGCTGGCGCCTGCTGACCGACTTGCGGCAACTGGCCATCGACGTCAACCGGGTTACCGCGCAGGGTTACTTGTGCCATGAAACAATCCTTCTCTTGATGGGTGAAAACACGCAGGAGCGGTCATCCTACGCCAGTCGACGCGGCCCGCAAACGCTTATCTCGGCGCTGCCGGCCGCCCTGATCAGACCTAGAAATCCCGCTTGTAGAACAGATCCAGGGAGCTGGCCAGGCCGCTCGCCGCCTCCAGGTACAGGCGACGGGTCAGGGCATAACGCAGCGCCACGGTGTTGACCGGCTCGAACACGCCGACCCCGTAACGCAGGCTCAGGCGCTCGGACAGGTTGCCGCTGGCCACCACGCTGGTGTTGCGGCCGCTGCCGTCGGTGTCGAGCTGGAAGTCCTGAATACCCAGGCTCTGCGCCACCGAGCCGGTGACCCCGGAACTGCCCGCCACGCCGAGTGCCAGTGCGGCCTGGGCGAGCATGTTGTTGTCCTCGCTGCCGGTCGACAGCGGCCGCCCCAGCACCAGATAGGACAACGCCTGCTCCTGGCTCATGGCCGGCTCGGAGAACACCTCGGTGCGCGGCTGGTCGGCACTGCCGGTCAGGCGCAGCCCGGCCACCACGTCGTCGACCTTGCGAATCGCCTCGATATCCAGGAAGGGCTGGTCGATGGGCCCGGCGAACAGCAGACGCGCACGGCGGATGGTCAGGCGCTGGCCATAGCCGCGGAAGTTGCCCTTGTTTAGGTTCAGCTCGCCGCGGGTATCCAGGTCATCGCCGATATGCACGCGGCCTGCCAGCTCGGCATTGAGCCCGAAGCCGCTGAAGGTCAGCTTGTCGCTGCCGACGTCCACATCGATATCCATGCTGATCGCCACCGGATGCTGCTCGCGGGCCTCGGCCCCGACGATCACCGCGTCGTCGGAAACCTTGACCGTGGACGGCGGCAGCTCGCGAACGACGATCTTGCCGCGGGGAATCGACACCTTGCCACTGACCGAGAGCTGGTCATCGGCCAGGCGCACCTGCATGTCCGGCTCGACCTCCAGATCGGCATAGGGCTCGACGGTGACCGGCAGGCGATTGCCCTGCACGTTCAGGTTGCCGCTGAGCGGTCCGCCCCAGGCCAGCGCACCGTCGAGCGTGCCCTGCCCTCGCTCGCCGCTGCGCCAGCCGCCATTGAGCTGCAGGCTTTCGCCGGCGATCAGCACACGAACGTCGAGGTCCTCGAAACGGGTAGGCAGTTCACCACCGGAGATTTCGCCACCGCTGAGCGCCAGCTGACCGTTGACCAACGGCTTGAGCAGGTCACCGGACAGCGTACCGCTACCGTTCAGTTGCCCGGCCAGGCGCTCGACCATGGGCACGAACGGCCGGGCAATGGCCAGGTCGAGGCCGCTCAGGCGGAACTGGCCGGACAGGGGCTTGTTCGCCGGGCGCGGGTCGAGCTGTGCCTGTACCGACAATTCGCCGATGCGTGGGCCGCGCAGGTTCAGCTCGGTGTCGATGCGTTGCGGGCGCAGCTCGCTGCTCAGGCGCAAGCTGTCGTAGGTGAAATCGACCCACTGTTCGTTGTCGCGCACGCGCCAGGTACCGCTGCCGGCATCCACCACCACGCGCCCGCTGGGGCCGGCGGCCGGCAGATCCAGGTGCACGTCGGCATCGAGGGTGCCCTGCCAGGCGAAATCATCCGGAAACCAGGGCGCCAGGCTGTCGAGCGGGAAGTCGGCGAGGCGATAACGGATCTTCGGTTCCGGCTGCAGGCGCTGGTTTTCGCCGCACAGGCTGGCCGCGCCGGCGCGCAGGCAATGGGGGCCGAGGTCGATCTCGCCGCTGGCCAGGCGCACCAGCGAGGCCGGCGCCTGCAGTCGCCAGTCCTGCCCCCCGGCCTGTATGTCGACGCGGCTCAGACGACCGCGCCAATCACCTTTATCCAACGTGCCTTCCAGCGCCAGGCTGGTTTGCAATTGCGGGCCCTGCAGGCTCAGGTCCACCTGTTGCTGGTGCTGGTTGCCGGCACCATTGACCGTCAGGTTGCCGAGCTGACTGTCGCCGCTGGCAATCCCCTGGCCGCGCAACTGCAGCCTGGCCTGGCCGTTGCCATCCAGCGTGGCGTCCAGGCCCAGCTGACGCAGGCGGTTTTCCTCGAATGCCAGGCCCTGGCCATCGAGGCGCAAGGTGCCTTGGGGCGCCTGCAGGCTGCCGGCCAGGTCCAATCGCCCAGCGGCCTGCCCTTGCAGCCCCGGCCACAACTGACCCAGGCGATTGAGGGCGATACGTGCCTGGCCCTGCAGGCGCTGATCCAGTTGGCCGCTGCCGTCGATACGGTTGTCGCCCAGACGCATGTTCAATGCGCTGACATCCCAACGCTCACCGGCACCTGCGACCTTGGCCTGCAGCTGCGTTGGCTGGCCGCGCAGCCGGCCTTGCAGGTCGAGGTCGCCGGTCAGCTCCAGGCGGCCGTCGCGCAACTGGCCCTTGCTGCGAATCGGCCCGGCGATGCGCCCGGGCAACTCGGCGACCCAATAGGCGGGGTCGAAATCGCTGACCTGCAATTGTGCGTCCCAGCGGATCGCCTCGGCAAAACCCACGGTGAGCTGGGCATCGATCTTGCCCTGGCCGGCGCGCACCTGCAGCTGCGGCAAATGAATCTGCTGCAGATCGCCGCTCAGCGGCGTCTGCACGCTGAACGCACCAGCGGGGCCATCCAGCGCGGCGGATAGATTGCCCAGGTAGTTGCCATTCTCATAAGCGAGGTCGCCGGTGAGTTTGTTCAGGGTCACCGGCGGCGCCTCGTCCATCGGATACAAGCGCTGCCAGGGGAAATCCTGCCAATCGACGTGGGTATCGACGCTGAAGCCGTCCTGCCAATCCAGGCGACCAGTGACGGCCAGATACTGATTTTCGGCGGCTGCCAGGCGCAGCGTTTCGATATCGGCGCCAGCTGCGTCGACGCGCCCGCGCAGCGCCAGGGCAACCGGGCCATCCTCCGCGGGCAACGTGGCGATGCCGTCGATTCCATAACCGTCTTGGAGATTGCCCGCAGCCTTTAGCGTGACAGCGTCCAGGCGCAAGGTCTCAGGCAGCGAATCGTCCGCCTTGAAGCCATCGGCGCCAAGCGTGAGCGTTGCCGGAACATGCTCGACCAACGGCTGAACTTCACCACTCAGGCGCCCGGTCAGATAACCGCTGCTATCGACCACCAGGGCTAGGCTCTCACGCAGATTGCCCTCGACCTGCAGCTTCAGGTCCCAGGCTTTCCCATCGGGCGACGGCAACGCCGCACTGCCCTGCAACTCCAGTGGCCATTCACCGCTGGGCTGCATATGGCCCTGCACATCGACGATCAGCTCGTCACGTTGTACATGCAGCCTGCTGATATTCAGCCCTGCGCTGGCCCAATCTGCAGCGAGCTCCAAGCCCTGCAATTGATCATCGCCATTGAGCTGCAGGCTGCCAATCCATACCTCGCCAACCTCCAGGGCCACCGGCAGATCCAGTTGCGGCAGGCTGAAAGGCTCATCACTGGGCGGTTTGTCGCCCGGCGCGAAATTCAGCTCGATGCGCTCGCTGCGCAATGTGTCGATGCACAGCGTCAAACGCAGCAGGCACGCCGGCGACCAGTGGAACTGTGGTTGAAGCACCAGTACCTGGTCGTCGCCCTGTTGCCAGCGCAGCTGCTCGGCCGTCCAGCGCCCGCCCAGTCGACCTTCGAACCCATCGACCTGCAGCCCCGGCACCAGGCCAAGCGTCCAGCGGCTGCCAGGCGAGGTGGCGAGCATCCATGCCAACAACACGATCAGCAGCGCCAACAGGCCGGCCAGGCTCAGGCCGGCATACTTGAGCGCCCGCCTCACAGTTCCGGCCCCATGGAAAAGTGCAGGCGCACCCCGCCCTCGTCATCCAGTGGATGCGCTAGGTCCAGGCGCAGCGGCCCGACCGGCGACACCCAGCGCACGCCGATGCCCACCGCGCTCTTGAGGGTCGGCAGATCCAGCGAATTGAAGGCGTTGCCGGTGTCGTAGAAGGTCGCCACGCGCCACTTGTCGGCGACGCTGTACTGGTACTCGGCACTGGCGGCGAGCAGGTAGCGCGCACCGATCTTGTCGCCCTGGTTGTTCTCCGGCGACAGGCTCTGGTAGTCGTAGCCGCGTACGCTCTGATCGCCACCGGCGAAGAAGCGCAGCGACGGCGGCACGGAAGAATTGAAGCCCTTGGACTCGGTGCCGCCGAACTGGGCACGACCGAGAAAACGGTGGTTCTGCCAGAGCGTGGTGAGGCCCTTGACCAGCACGTTGCCGTGCACCACGTCGGAGTCGGAGAGCAGCCCTTCCTTGGCCACCGAGGCATCGAACTGCAGGCGATAGCCGTTGTTGGGATCGATGCGGCTGTCGCTGTGCAGGTAGGAATAGCTGATGCCGGGCATCAACAGGGTGCTGAGCCCGGAGTCATCGCCGAGGCGATATTCCTCGCGCTGCCACTTCAGGGAGATCACCCGTTGCCAGCCGCTGTCGAGCTTGCTGTGCCATTCCGGGCCGACGGTGAGCAGGCGGCTGAGGCTGTCGGTGTTGGCCAGTTCCTCGTACTGGTAGCCGCCGGCGATGCGCAGCTTGTCGGTCATCGGCGGGTCGCCGGGAATGTCGTACCACAGGCCGACGTTCTGGCGCGGCGCCGACAGTTCCATTTCCGCGCCGTAGCTGTGCCCCTGCGGATTGGCCCAATGCCGCTCCCACTGGATGCGTCCGCGCGGGCCGACGTCGGTGGAAAACCCCAGGCCCAGGCCCATGGTGCGCGGCAGACGGGTCTGCAGGTGCACGTTGACGGGAATCACCTGCTGCTCGGCCACCGTCGGGCTGGCATCGACCCGCACCGATTCGAAATAGCCGCTCGAACGCAGCGCCTGGTAGAGCTCGGCGATGCGCTCCGAGTCGTAGGGCGTGTCCGCCGGGAACGGCACCATGCGCTGCAGCAGTTCGTCATCGAAGGGCATGTCGCCTTCGAAACTGACGTGGCCCAGGCTGTAGCGCGGGCCGCTGTCGTAGACCAGTTCGATGTCGGCCAGGCCGGCCTGGGGATCGATGCGCAGGCTCTGCTGGGTGAAGCGCCCGCGAAAGAAGCCGTAACGCGACGCCTGGTTCTGGATGTGCCGTTTGGCCGCCTCGTAGCGGCCATGATTGAGCCGTGCGCCCTCAGTGAGCTGGGCATCCCTGGGCAACTGGAAGGCGCGCATTTGCGACGCCGGCCCATCGACCCTGACGGTGACCTTGCCAAGGCGCACCGGCTCGCCGGGCACGACCCGCACGTTCAGGCGCGGCGGCGTCTGCTCGACCACCTCGCTGCTGATCTGCGCATGGTAATAACCCAGCGCCTGGGCAGCTTTCTCGGCCTGGCCCTCGACCACGCGGCGCAAGCGCTGCAAGGCCTCGACGTCACGCTCGCCAAGATTGCCGATATAGCCTTCGACGTTGCTCTTCAAGGCATTGTTGGCCGGCTGCACGCTGACCACCAGACGAGCATCCTCGGCGAGCAGCGTGGCACTGAACAGCATGAGCGCGCATCCCGCGCCGAGTGTCGAAAATACTCTCATGGCGGCGATGCTATCACGGCAAACGCCCTGATCCAGTGCACTTACGTATCGAAACGATTTCCCCGATGCGCTGGCCGCCTGGCGCGGTGATCGGCTAGCATCGCCGTTTTCCGCCCGTTTCCCTCAGGATCGCCGACATGAAACTCGTTTCCTTCAACATCAATGGCTTGCGTGCCCGCCCGCACCAACTCGCGGCACTGATCGAGAAGCACCAGCCGGACGTGATCGGCCTGCAGGAAACCAAGGTCAGCGACGACCAGTTCCCCGAGGCGGAAATCCGTGCCCTGGGCTACCACGTGCATTACCACGGCCAGAAAGGCCACTACGGCGTAGCGCTGCTGTCGCGCCAGGCGCCGCTCGATATCACCAAGGGCTTCCCGGACGATGGCGAAGACTCCCAGCGGCGCTTTATCTATGGCACCTATGCCGACGCCAACGGCAATCCCGTCACGGTGATGAACGGCTACTTCCCCCAGGGCGAAAGCCGGGACCATCCCACCAAGTTCCCCGCCAAGCAGCGCTTCTACGCGGACCTGCAGGCGCTGCTGGGCAGCCGCTTCGCCCACGACCAGGCGCTGATCGTCATGGGCGACATCAACATCTCCCCCGAGGACTGCGATATCGGCATCGGCGAGGTCAACCGCAAGCGTTGGCTGAAGACCGGCAAATGCAGCTTCCTGCCCGAGGAGCGCGAGTGGCTGGCCACCCTGAAGAACTGGGGCCTGGTCGACAGCTTCCGCCAGCTGCACCCGGAGGTCGATGACCGCTTCAGCTGGTTCGACTACCGCAGCCGCGGCTTCGAGGACGAGCCCAAGCGCGGCCTGCGCATCGATGTGATCCTCGCCTCGCGCGCCCTGCAGGAGCGCCTCGCCGACGCCGGTATCGACTACGAGCTGCGCGGCATGGAGAAACCGTCGGATCATGCGCCGATCTGGCTGCAGCTGGGTTGATGACCGTCATCCTGTAGTCATTTTTCTGTCTTATCGTCGCAGCACTTCCGCCATCCCTTGCAAGGTGATTGCCGCATGCTGCGCGCCTCAACCCGTTATGACCACGAGACCTGGAGCCGAACGGCGACCTTTCTGCTGCTCGGTTTCGTCTTCTACCTGAGCCCCTGGACGGCCTTCGCCGCCCTGCCTCTGCCCGCTGACGACCGGCCGGTGCTGCGCATCCAGGGCTCGAACACCATCGGCGCCAGCCTCGGCCCGGCGCTGGTCAAGGGCCTGATGCAGGAGCAAGGGCTCAACGACATCCGCACCAGCGTAAGCCAGGAAAACGAGCAGGCGGTGAGTGCGCTGAATGGCGCGGGCCGCAAGATCACCGTGACCATCGCCGCCCACGGGTCGGGCACCGGCTTTACCGCCATCGGCCAGGGCAGCGCCGAACTCGCCGCCTCCTCGCGCCCCATCAAGGACAGCGAGAGCGCCAGCCTGTCGGCGCTCGGCAACATGAAGAGCCGGGACGCCGAGCAGGTCATCGCCATCGACGGGCTGGCCATCGTGCTGCATCCCGGCAACCCCATCGATGCCTTGAGCACCCTGCAACTGGCGCAGATCTTTGCCGGGGAAATCACCGACTGGGCACAGCTGGGTGGCCGTCCCGGCGCCATCGGCCTGTACGCCCGGGACGACAACTCCGGCACCTTCGATACTTTCAAGGAACTGGTACTGGCCGCCAACGGCAAGCAATTGTCGGCCAAGGCCAAGCGCTTCGAATCCAGCGAACAGCTGTCCGACTCGGTAGCCGCCGATCCCAACGGCATCGGTTTCATCGGCCTGCCCTACGTGCGCAAGGCCAAGGCAGCGGCCATCGCCGCCGGCGATTCGCAGCCGATGATGCCGAGCGTGACGCTGATCGCCACCGAGGATTACCCGCTGTCGCGCCGCCTGTTCCTCTACGGGCCGCCGAAGCGTGGCAATCCCTGGGCCGAAGCCTTGTTGCAATTCGCCCAGAGCCCCAGGGGCCAGGCGATCGTGGCGCAGAACGGTTTCATCGCGCAGACCGTCGAAACGGTCAACATCGAGCCGAGCGCGGATATGCCGCCGGCCTATCAGGAACTGACCCGCAATGCCCAGCGTCTGTCGGTGAACTTTCGTTTCCAGGAAGGCAGCGCCAGCCTGGACAACAAGGCGCAGCAGGACCTGCGCCGCGTGCTCGACTACCTGCGCCAGCACGACAAGTTGCAGAACAAGGTGGTGCTGGTCGGCTTCGGCGACCCCAAGGCGGTCTCCGCCCGCGCCGAGCTGCTTTCCAAACTGCGCGCCATGGCGGTACGCCGCGAGCTGGTTCGCGAAGGCGTGGTGATGCGTGAGGTGACCGGCCTCGGCGACGACCTGCCGGTCGCCGACAATCAAGGCGACAGCGGCAGGCTGAAGAACCGCCGCGTGGAGGTCTGGGTTTACTGATTTTTCCAGACGCGCCAGGCACTTGCCGAACCGCGGGATTCGTCCTAGCCTTATGAACATGTGACGCCGGGCCCCTCTGGCGATGAGTCTCCTCATCGTGATGTCGGAGTCACTAAGTTGAATCTCAACTTAGGCATCGACAGGGAGGGCCCATGACAGCTCTACATGCCTTTATGCTCACGCCGTTTCTCGGCACCCCGTACTACTTCTGGCTGG
>Ga0209371_1001594_pt1 | contig 14780 bp, 14 predicted proteins | sample AgamicAtAmrz_FD_187165 | JGI IMG/M metagenome (GOLD analysis project Ga0209371, IMG submission 187165) | Agave microbial communities from Guanajuato, Mexico - At.Am.rz (SPAdes) (version 2) | ecosystem: Host-associated > Plants > Roots > Rhizosphere | place: Guanajato, Mexico | collected 2012-06-07
GGCACCGCGTTCTGCTCAGCCAGTTCGCGCGCGCGATGTTTCAGGCCAAACGCCCGCATCTGCGCCGCATCCGGCCCGAGAAAATGCAGGCCCGCCGCTTCGCAGCGCGTGACGAACTCCGGTTTTTCACTGAGAAAGCCATAGCCCGGATGCAGCGCCTGTGCGCCGCTCTGCGCGGCAATCGCCAGCAGTTTGTCCTGGTTGAGATAGGTGTCGCGCACCTGGCCCTCGCCCAGCGACCAGGCTTCATCGGCCAGCCGCACGTGGCGCGCATGGCGGTCGGCTTCGGCATAGACGGCAATCGCCCGGATATTCATGGCCTGCAGGGTACGGATGATACGCACGGCAATCGCGCCACGGTTGGCAATCAATACGCGATCAATCATGACTGAATACTCTTATTGCGGCAGGTCGTCCTGCACCAGCTGTGACGGCGTAAAACGGGTCGTCCCGTTGCGTCAGAGAATCACCACACGCTGACGGCAATCGGCGTCGGGTTGTAACCGTTACAGGGATTGTTGAGCTGCGGACAGTTGGAGATCAGCACCAGAATGTTCATCTGCGCCACCATCTCAACATACTTACCCGGCGCGGAGATGCCATCGGCAAACGTCAGGCCGCCGTCGTGGGTCACCGGCACATTCATAAAGAAGTTAATGTTGTGCGTGATATCGCGGCGCGTCAGGCCAGACTCCGGATGCGCGGCGACCGCCAGCATCCAGCTGTCGCGGCAGGAGTGCATGTGACGCTTTTCGAGGTCATAACGCACCGTATTACTCTCGCACGAGCAGGCGCCGCCGAGCGTATCGTGACGGCCACAGGTATCGGCGGTGATGGTCAGCATCGGCCGATCAAGATTAGAACGCAGCACGCTGCCGGCCGTGAGAAACACGTTGTGCTGGCCGCGCAGCGTCTCGCTCATGCTGTAGCGCTCGGCGGTATCGTCGGCGTTGAAAAACAGCGTATCCGCCGCCTGATTGCCTTCCAGATCGGTAATGCGCAGCGTTTCTCCGGCGGCAATGCGCTGCAGCCAGTAATCACCGGCGTCGATCTGCTGCTGCAGACGCGCCTGCGCCGGGTTTCGTTCACTCTCTTTGATCATCACACTTCTCCCTGCAGTTGATAGAGGGCGTTATTGCGCAGGCCGCGCTGGTTTTCCGCGCGCTGCAGACAGATTTCCGGCAGCGGCGCGCGCTGCGCATCCAGCGTCAGCTGCAGCGGCTGACGCGGATAATCGCTTGCCGGGCTGAGCGGGTGCGGACAGGTGTGCAGCAGCACCAGCGTGTCCATGGCGAAACGCAGCCGAACCTGCGCGCCGGCTTCGCCCTGCCGCTCCAGCGTTAAGCGCCCGCTGTCATCGGCGCGTACCTGCGCAAACAGATTGAGGCAGGCCGCCATGTCGCGCTGGCCAAGGCCATATTTCGCCAGCTCGACGAGGAAGCTGTCATAGCCGTTTTGATGGCGCAGGTTGCGCGCCTGCTGATAGTCGCTGACTCCATAGCGCGCGGCCGTTTGTGCCGCGTTCAGCGTGCCGCACACGCTCTCGTGCCAGCCGAAACTATCGTGTTCAATGCCGCAGAAAATGCGCCCCATGTCCGAGTAGAGACAGTGGCCGGCGGTGAGCCGGAAAGTGTGCTGGCACTTGAGCGTATCCGGCGCGTTATAGCGCTCCAGCAGGTTTTCCGGGTTATAAAACAGCAGGCTGGCGCTGGCGCCGCCCTCCACATCGGTCAGCGTCAGCGCGCTGCCGCTGCGCATGACAAAAGACCAGTGCGCCCCGGCGGGCAGCAGGGTTTGGTATGGCTGCATCGTGCTCTCCTTTAAGCCACCTGCGTTGCGGACAGCACTTCAGCGGCGGGCTGAGTGCGATCCAGCGGCAGGTCGTAAGTGATAGTGGCGCCCCAGGCTTGCGGCGCGTGCGGATCGTGGCGCACTTTGTCGAACACCAGCAGGCGTGACGCGAGGCTGAAGCCCTCTTTCAGATCGTGGGTGATCATGAAAATGGTCAGCTGATGCTGCTGCCACAGCTGGGTGATCAGCTGATGCATCTCGCTGCGAATACCGGGATCGAGCGCGCCAAAAGGTTCATCCAGCAGCAGAATGCGCGGCTGTTTCATCAGCGCCTGCGCCAGGGCCAGACGCTGCTGCATGCCGCCCGACAGCTGATGCGGATATTTGCTCTGCGCCTGTTCCAGTCCGACCTGCGCCAGCATTGCCTGCGCGCGCTGGCGAATCGCCTGACGTTTGCGTCCCCAGACGCGTCCCAGCCAGCGTGCGCTGCTGAACTCGTCAGCCAGCATCACGTTGCCGAGCACCGTCAGATGCGGAAACACCGAGTAGCGCTGAAACACCACGCCGCGATGGGCATCCGGCTCGTCGGGAATCGGTGCGCCATCCAGCAGCAGCTCGCCTTTGGTCGGCGCTTCGGTGCCGAGCAGCATATTCAGAAACGTGGTTTTGCCGCAGCCGGAGGCGCCGACAATCGCCACGAACTCGCCGCGCTCGACCTCTATATTCAGCCGCTCCAGCACCACCTGATCGCCGTAGTGTTTTTCCAGATTTTTCAGTTGCAGTAAGGGCATCGCGCGCTCCTTATTTGGCGTGATACCACGGCCAGCAGCGTCGGCTGACGAGCCGCAGCAGCAGGTCGAGGGCAAAGGCCAGCAGGGTGATCCACGCCACGTACGGCAGAATCACATCCATGGCCAGATAGCGGCGCATCAGGAAGATGCGGTAACCGAGGCCTTCCGTGGCCGCAATCGCTTCGGCAGCAATCAGGAACAGCCACGCCGAACAGAGCGACAGCCGCACCGCATCGCACAGACGCGGCATCAGCTGCGGCAGAATCACCCGCCATAGAATCTGAGCGCTATGCGCACCCAGCGTCTGCGCTTTGACCAGCTGCTCCTGCGGGATTTTTTGCACCTGCAGCTGCAGATCGCGGGCGATCAGCGGCGTGATGCCGATAACGATCAGCACCACTTTGGAGACTTCGCCAAGGCCAAAGCAGATAAACAAAATGGGCAGAATCGCCAGCGGCGGCACCAGCGCAAACAGCGTCACCAGCGGCGCCAGCACCGCGCGCACCACCGGTAGCGCGCCGGTGAACAGGCCAATTGCCAGTGCCAGCAGCGCGCTGATAGCGACACCACTCAGCAAACGCAGCAGGCTGGCGGCGGTATCGCTCCACAGCAGATACTCGCCGGTGCGCGGGCTGGGCTGAAACGCCATCCGGCTGATGGCCTCGCCCATGGCGTTGAATCCCGGCAGCAGCTTGTCTGCCGCGTTCAGGCTGAGACGCGCATCCGACGCGAACAGATAGACCAGCAGCACCGCCAGCAGCGGCAGAATGCCAAGCAGCAGGCGGCCGAGCGGCAGCGGTTGGTAGTTAATCAATTTACGCATCGGCAGCGCCTCGCTTACAGCTGACCGGCGGCGGCCAGTTTGGTGAAGGTGTCGGTAAAGCGCAGTTTGATGTTGCCGGCATCGCCCCAGTTACCGGCCGGGGTAGCGACCCCTACCGCATCGGCCCCCGGCGCGCCTTCACCCAGCAGGCCGTGTTTAAAGGAGAATTCAGCCACCAGCTGCATGGTGGCTTTCAGCTGCGGGCTGTCGACAAAATCCAGCGTGGTTTTGGCATCGCTGAACAGGTGTGTCGCGGCAAGCTGCTGATCAAAACCGGCCAGATCGGTACCGGATGCCTGCGCCATCTGCGTGCGCGCCGCTTTGGCACTGTCGCTCTGTCCGGCCATGCTGTGCAGCGTCTCGTACCAGGCACCGGTCAGCGCTTTGCCGAGCTGAGGATATTTGTTGAGCGTGGCGGTGTTGACCACCAGCAGGTCGAGGATTTCGCCCGGGATCTGCGCCGAGGAGAACACCAGATGGCTGTCCGGCTGCTTCTCTGCTTCCGCCAGCAGCGGATTCCACGTGACGATGGCGTTAACGTCAGCAGTGCCAAACGCCGCCACCAGATCGGCATCGGCGGTGTTAACCACCCTGACGTCTTTCTCGCTCATGCCGGATTTCTCCAGCGCGCGCGCCAGCAGATAGTGTGAGACCGACAGTTCGACGAGGTTGATGGGTTTGCCTTTCAGCGCGCTGACGCTGTCCGCGCCTTTAAGCAGAATGCCGTCGTTACCGTTGGAGTAGTCGCCGACAATCAGCGCGGTGCTGTCGACGCCGCCGGTCGCCGGAATGGTCAGCGCATCCATATTGGTCATGGTGCAGCCGTCAAATCCACCTGCGGTGTACTGATTGACCGACTCGATATAGTCATTAACCTGCACAAACTGAATATCGATGCCGTACTTATCGGCCCACTTTTTCACGATGCCGCTTTGCTGGGCGTAATCCCACGGCATCCAGCCAGCGTAGATGGACCAGCAAAGCTTAAAGGAAGGTTTAGCGGCGGCCAGCGACGGAACGCTGAACAGGGCGACGCTGCAAATCAGCAGCAGGCGCAGACAGGCTTTAATCATGATGATTCCTCTGGCGTTAACGGACGAAAATCAGGCAGGAGGCGGCGAGCAACGTTCTCGCTTTCCTCCCGGGCTTTTTTCCCGCCGTGTAACCGTCAGAGGACGGTCGGTCACTCTCGGACCAGCATCTCGCGATCGGAACCCTAGTGACCCATTGCAAATTGTGTGGCGACGTCGGTTGCCCGCGATCGCTCCTGCATCTGCCAGAAAGCAGGCAATATCAATGCCAGGTTGCTATCAGCCTGAATTACATGCGTTATTGCACAGCGCTGCGCTCGCAGGCAGGCTGCGCTGCACAGTTGTGCAGCAGGCACGCACCAGCGTGAAGCACTGCAGACCAGCCGTTGTACAGCCGGGGCCATTGCACTATTCTTTAGGACCTTTCCCAGCGAATCGAATTTAGCCATCGTCACAACAGGAGTTGAATTATGGCGTCAGGAATTTCCCGCATCTGGATGCGTAGCGGCATGCTGCTGACCGGCGTGCTACTTGTGCTGCAGCTTACCGCCTGCGGCGATAAAGAGGGCGATCAGCGCAAAGCCTTTACTGATTTTCTGCAAAACACCGTGATGCGCAGCGGTGAACATCTGCCCAGCCTGAGCGAAAACCAGAAGCAAACCTTCGGTAATTACGCCAGTGATTACGCCATCCTGTATGGCTTCTCGCAGCAGGTGAATCAGGCGGTGGATCAGGGCATGCGCCCGGTGGTTGATGAGCTGGCGGCTATTCGCGTGCCGCAGGATTACCTGACACGCCGCGACAGCCTGCGCCAGGCGAGCGGCAATCTGAGCGTGCTGACGCAGCAGATTCAGAGCGCCAAAATGCAGGCCGACAGCAGCAAAGCCACGCTGAAGCAGCCGGACGATCTGAAGAAAGTGTACGACAGCGTGTACGCCAAAGTGGTGACGCAGCCAGCCAGCACGCTGATTCCGCTGCTGCCGCAGCTGCAGGCGCTGAGCCAGTCGGCAGTTCAGGCCGGCGATTATCTGCAGTCGCAGGGCGCGCGCGTCAGTTTCAATGACGGCGGCGTTCAGTTCCCGACCCAGGAGCAGGCCACGCAGTACAACACGCTGATGAGCAATCTCGCCAGCAACACGCAGGCGCTGACCCAGGCACAAAATGCCGTACAGGGCGGTTTGCAGTAAGCCGTTCAGCGGGCAGTTCTCCCCTGCCCGCTTTTTCAGATTTTCGTCACTTCCTTACATCGGCTTTTTCTGTCAGCACAGAGTGTGATCTGGCGCATTTTCAACCAAAAATAGTTTGTGATCTCAATCACATTTGTGAAACAAACCGGCCCAGGTGAAAGGTGATTTTTGTCACATTTCTACCGCTGTTGCGCGCATTTTTTCGCCGGCGTTGCTTTCTTACAGGGCATTTTTTGTGATCAAAGTCACCTTTAATCCCCCTGCCCACCCCAATTTAGCGTGATATACATCACACTTTTTCCTGACGCTACGCAGTGTAATCAACTAGTGCTAGAGTCCGCGTGCATACAGTAATGCCACGGCCCCCGCCGTAACGTCTTAACAAAAACAAACGCGCTCTCTTATTGCAGCGCGTCTCAATAAGGGGTGGGTTTATGTCCTCATCAGTCAAGGTCAAGGTTCAGAGCTTTGGTCGCTTTCTGAGTAATATGGTGATGCCAAACATCGGTGCGTTTATCGCCTGGGGTATCATCACAGCACTGTTCATTCCAACCGGATGGATTCCTAACGAAACGCTGGCCAAACTGGTCGGCCCGATGATTACCTACCTGCTGCCGTTGCTCATCGGCTTCACCGGTGGTCGTCTGGTGGGTGGCGATCGCGGCGGCGTGGTCGGTGCCATCACCACCATGGGCGTGATCGTCGGTGCCGATATGCCGATGTTCCTTGGCTCGATGATTGCCGGTCCGCTGGGCGGCTGGGCGATTAAGTCGTTTGACCGCGCGGTTGACGGCAAAATCAAAAGCGGCTTCGAGATGCTGGTCAACAACTTCTCGGCCGGTATTATCGGTATGCTGCTGGCGCTGCTGGCCTTCCTCGCTATCGGTCCGCTGGTAGAAGGTCTGTCACACATTCTCGCCGCCGGCGTAAACCTGATGGTGCAGAACAACCTGCTGCCGCTGACCTCAATCTTTGTTGAACCGGCGAAAATCCTGTTCCTCAATAACGCCATCAACCATGGTATCTTCTCGCCGCTGGGTATCCAGCAGGCCAGCGAAGCGGGCAAATCGATCTTCTTCCTGATTGAAGCGAACCCGGGTCCGGGTATGGGCGTGCTGGTTGCTTATATGATCTTCGGCCGCGGCAGCGCCAAGCAGTCGGCGGGCGGTGCAGCGATCATCCACTTCCTTGGCGGTATCCACGAAATCTACTTCCCGTACGTGCTGATGGCGCCGCGCCTGCTGCTGGCAGTGATCCTCGGCGGTATGACCGGCGTGTTCACCCTGACGCTGCTGAACGGCGGTCTGGTATCACCGGCCTCACCAGGTTCGATTCTGGCCGTGCTGGCGATGACGCCAAAAGGCGCTTACTTCGCTAACATCGCGGCTATCGTTGCGGCTTTCGCCGTCTCCTTCGTGGTCTCCTCGATTCTGCTGAAAACCAGCAAAGTAAAAGAAGAAGACGATATCGAAGCGGCGACCCAGCGCATGAAAGACATGAAAGCGCAGTCAAAAGGCCAGGCCGTTGCCGGTTCACCGGTGGTAGCCGATGCCAGCAGCGTTGACGTCAGCCACGTGCGCAAAATCATCGTCGCCTGTGATGCCGGTATGGGCTCCAGCGCGATGGGCGCAGGCGTGCTGCGCAAGAAGGTGCAGGATGCGGGCCTGAGCAATATCTCTGTGACCAACAGCGCGATTAACTCGCTGCCGGGCGATGTTGATCTGGTGATTACTCACCGCGATCTGACCGAACGTGCGATGCGTCAGGCGCCACAGGCGCAGCACATCTCGCTGAACAACTTCCTCGACAGCGCGCTGTACACCAACCTGACTGAGCGTCTGGTGGCGGCGAACCGCAGCGAAGCCCACCGTGAAACGGTGCAGACCGCGCTGGCAGACAGCTATGACGACGGCAGCGCGCACTTGTTCAAACTGGGCGCTGATAACGTGTTCCTCGGCCTGAGCGCCAGCAATAAAGAGCAGGCGATTCGCTTCGCCGGCGAGCAGCTGGTGAAAGGCGGCTACGTGCAGCCGGAATATGTTGAAGCGATGCTGGCGCGCGAGCAGCTGACGCCAACCTACCTCGGTGAATCCATCGCCGTGCCGCACGGCACCGTCGAAGCCAAAGACCGCGTGCTGAAAACCGGCGTGGTATTCTGCCAGTATCCGGCCGGCGTGCAGTTTGGCGATGAGCCGGACGAAGTCGCGCGACTGGTGATTGGTATTGCCGCACGCAATAACGAACACATTCAGGTGATAACCAGCCTGACCAATGCGCTCGACGACGACAGCGTAATTGAGAAGCTGGCGAACACCATCAGCGTGCAGGACGTGCTGGATCTGCTGTCTGGCAGCACTGCCAACGCGTAATTCGCGGTTTTAACTTCCCTGGGGCGGGCAAGCCCGTCCCCACTTTCCGGGGCGGACATGCCCGCCCTTTCGTCATTTGATATGGGTCAAATTTATGAAAGCGTTACATTTTGGAGCAGGTAACATCGGCCGTGGATTTATCGGTAAGCTGCTGGCGGATGCCGGTATCGAACTGGTGTTTGCTGATGTGAATCAGGTGGTGCTTGATGCCCTTAACGCCCGTCATGAGTATCCGGTTCACGTGGTGGGCGAGCAGGCGCAGGTCGAAATCGTTACCGGCGTCAGCGCGGTGAACAGCACCAGCGACGACATCGTCACGCTGATCGCTGAGGTTGATATCGTTACCACGGCGGTTGGTCCGCAGATCCTTGAGCGCATCGCGGGCAGCGTGGCGCAGGGTCTGGCCAAACGCAGTGACAACGGTAATGTCCGTCCGCTGAATATCATCGCCTGTGAAAACATGGTGCGCGGCACCAGCCAGCTGAAGCAGCACGTACTGAAGGCGCTGCCGCAGCAGTATCATGCGTGGGTTGAAGAGCATGTTGGCTTTGTCGATTCGGCAGTTGACCGCATCGTGCCGCCATCTGAAGCCGGCAGCACCGATCCGCTGGAAGTTACCGTAGAAACCTTCAGCGAGTGGATTGTCGACAAAACCCAGTTTAAAGGCGCGCTGCCGGACATTCCTGGCATGGAGCTGACCGATAACCTGATGGCGTTCGTCGAGCGCAAGCTGTTTACCCTCAACACCGGTCACGCCATTACCGCTTATCTCGGCCAGCTCGCCGGTCACGCCACCATTCGCGAAGCCATTCTCGACCAGAAAGTACGTGCCGTGGTGCAGGGCGCGATGCAGGAGAGCGGCGCGGTGCTGATCAAGCGTTATGGTTTCGATGCGGAGAAACATGCCGCGTATATCCAGAAAATCCTGACGCGTTTCGAAAACCCGTACCTGAAAGATGACGTCGAGCGCGTCGGCCGTCAGCCGCTGCGCAAGCTGAGTGCCGGCGATCGCCTGATCAAGCCGACGCTGGGCACGCTGGAGTATCAGCTGCCGCACGCCAGCCTGGTGCAGGGTATTGCTGCCGCGATGCACTATCGCAGCGAAGCCGATCCGCAGGCGCAGGAGCTGGCGTCACTGATCGCGCAGAAAGGCCCACAGGCGGCGCTGGCGGAGATTTCTGGCCTCGATGCCAATAGCGAAGTGGTGAGCTCAGTGGTGAGCGCTTACCACGCTATGGCATAATGCGCGCCCTTTAGTGGTCAATTCGGGCACGGCAGCCGCGTGCCCGTCGACGGTAGCTGAATGATGCAGGCAATAATGGAAGAGAAGCAGGCTTTTGAAAACCGGGTGCTTGAGCGGCTGAACGCCGGTCGTTCGGTGAGAAGCTTCCTGATCGCCGCTGTCGAACTGCTGGCGGAAGCAGTCAATCTGCTGGTGCTGCAGGTCTTTCGCAAAGACGACTACGCGGTGAAATATGCGGTGGAACCGCTGCTGCTGGGCGACGGCCCGCTGGGCGAGCTGTCGGTACGCCTGAAGCTCATCTACGGCCTGGGGGTGATCAATCGCCACGAATACGAAGACTGCGAGCTGCTGCTGGCGCTGCGTGAGGAGCTGAATCACGACACCAGCGACTACCGCTTTACCGACGATGAAATACTCGGCCCGTTCGGCGAACTGCACTGCGTGCTGGCCTGGCCGCCGCAACCCGATTTCACCCGCGACGACGCCGCGCTGCGCGCCATGCAGCAGCAGCGCTACCTGCAGATGGTGCGCTCCACCATGGTGCTGTCGCTGACCGAGCTGATTTCCCGTATCTCGCACAAACAGGCCTTCAAGAAGCCCGCCGTGTAACGCTTCCCCTGCGGCGCTGTTGCCACGCGCCGCTGTTCTCTCCGCCGCAGACAAATTATTACGCAGGATATTGATGCAGCGCTTTTTTTGGCGGTTGATGATTTTGCCAACAATCGTCAGATAGCGATATACTTACCGCTCCTGTGGCAAACAGACGACATCCCTATGAAATACGATACATCTGAACTCTGCGACATCTACCATGAAGAAGTGAACGTTGTTGAACCGCTTTTTTCGAACTTTGGTGGGCGCACCTCATTCGGTGGTCAAATTACCACAGTGAAATGTTTCGAAGACAACGGCCTGCTGTATGACCTGCTCGAAGAGAACGGTCGCGGTCGCGTGCTGCTGGTCGATGGCGGCGGCTCAGTGCGGCGCGCGCTGGTTGACGCACAGTTAGCAAGACTGGCGGCGCAAAACGAGTGGGAAGGCATCGTGGTGTACGGCTCGGTTCGCCAGGTCGATGAGCTGGAAGAGCTGGAGATCGGCATTCAGGCGATTGCGGCCATTCCGGCTGGCGCCGCAGGCGAAGGCATCGGCGAGAGCGACGTGCGGGTTAACTTCGGCGGCGTCACCTTCTTCTCCGGCGATCATCTCTACGCCGACAACACCGGCATGATCCTGTCTGAAGACGCACTCGACATCGAGTAAGCGACAAACAAAAACGGGTGCCGCGGCACCCGTTGGTTTAAGCGCTGAGGCTTAAACTTCTTCCATTTTTCCCAGCAGTGCACGCAGGCGCTCCTGCCATACATGCTGCTCTTCTTTCAGGTGCTGATTTTCACGCGCCAGCGCTTCGTGATTGCCGGATGCCTGGCTCATTTCGTTTTTCAGGTTATTGTTCTGCTCTTTCAGCTCTTCAATTTCCATCTGCAGCAGGGTGATGGTATCAATCGCCTGCTGTACTTTCGCTTCCAGTTTCTCGAATACTTCAAATGACATCTTTCTGACCTCTCCTAAATCGTGCAAGGCGTTGATAGACCGGGCGTGCCTTAAAATAGTGCGTCCAGCCACGATGTCCCGATTGTATGTAGCCACACCCGGCAAGTCCAGCAGCACAAGGCCTGCGAGGGAAGTCTGTAACACTTTTCAGTTTATACCTGGAAAACGCGCAACTTCGCGCATTTTGCGCGCGGTCACACGCGCAGGGTGCAGCGCAGCGGGGGTTTTTGGCCCTAAACACAGACAAAAGACGCGAAAACGCGCATTTTTATGACGCGGCACACAAAATTCGATTTCGCTATTTCTCGTTTATGCTCGTTAACGATAAATTCACATCAACCCTACATTAGAGCTGGGCGACTCAAGGATTGAGAACAAAAACTGATAAAATTTAACCTCGCTTCAGGAATTCCATTATGAGTCAGACAACGAACACACTCAAAGGTCAGTGCATCGCCGAGTTTCTCGGTACCGGTTTGATCATCTTTTTTGGTGCCGGCTGTGTGGCGGCGCTGAAGCTGGCCGGTGCCGCATTCGGCCAGTGGGAAATTTGTATCATCTGGGGTCTTGCTGTCTCCATGGCGGTTTATCTGAGCGCAGGCGTATCCGGCGCTCACCTCAATCCGGCAGTCACGGTTGCCCTGTGCCTGTTCGCCAACTTCGAAGGCCGCAAAGTTTTACCTTATATTGTGTCGCAAATCGCTGGCGCGTTCTGTGCGGCGGCGCTGGTCTACGGTCTTTACTACAATCTGTTCTTTGATTACGAAGCCAGCCACCAGATGGTACGCGGCAGCGTGCAGAGCCTCGATCTGGCCGGTATCTTCTCCACCTATCCGAACCCGCACATCACCGTGGCGCAGGCGTTCCTGGTGGAAATGGTAATTACCGCCGTGCTGATGGCGGTGATCATGGCGCTGACCGACGACGGCAACGGCGTACCGCGTGGCCCGCTGGCGCCGCTGCTGATTGGTCTGCTGGTGGCGGTGATTGGCGGTTCCATGGGTCCGCTGACCGGCTTCGCCCTGAACCCGGCGCGTGACTTCGGTCCGAAGCTGTTCGCCTTCTTCGCGGGCTGGGGTAACGTGGCGTTCACCGGTGGTAAAGATATTCCTTACTTCCTGGTGCCAATTTTTGGCCCGCTGGTCGGAGCCTGCCTCGGTGCCTTCGGTTACCGTGCGCTGATTGGCCGTAACCTGCCGGGCAACCTTGCAGAAACCAGTAAAACAGAAAAACCGGTTGCGCGCGCTGAGCAGCGTAAAGCGTAAGTTTCATCGTTAATCATCAGGAAACCATAATGACTACGACTGATAAAAAATATATTGTCGCGCTCGATCAGGGCACAACCAGCTCACGTGCCGTGGTGCTCGATCATGACGCCAACATCGTCGCCGTCTCTCAGCGCGAATTCACCCAGATCTATCCGAAAGCCGGCTGGGTTGAGCACGATCCGATGGACATCTGGGCCTCACAGAGCTCCACGCTGGTAGAAGTGCTGGCACACGCTGATATCCGTTCTGACCAGATCGCCGCCATCGGTATCACCAACCAGCGTGAAACCGCGATTGTCTGGGACAAAGAAACCGGCAAACCGATTTACAACGCCATCGTCTGGCAGGATCCGCGTACCGCCGATTACTGTAACAAGCTGAAGAAAGAGGGTCTGGAAGAGTACATCCAGCACACCACTGGTCTGGTGATTAACCCGTACTTCTCCGGCACCAAGGTGAAATGGATTCTCGACCACGTGGAAGGCGCACGCGAGCGGGCGAAACGCGGCGAACTGCTGTTCGGCACCGTCGACACCTGGCTGGTGTGGAAAATGACCCAGGGCCGCGTGCACATCACCGATCACACCAACGCATCGCGTACCATGATGTACAACATCCACAAGCTGGAGTGGGATGCGCGCATGCTGGAGATTCTGGATATTCCGCGTGAAATGCTGCCGGAAGTGAAAGGATCGTCCGAAATCTACGGCCAGACCAACATTGGTGGTAAGGGCGGCACGCGTATTCCTATCGCCGGTATCGCCGGTGACCAGCAGGCTGCGCTGTATGGTCAGCTGTGTGTGCAGCCTGGTATGGCGAAAAACACCTACGGCACCGGCTGCTTTATGCTGATGAACACCGGTACCGAAGCGGTTACTTCTACTCACGGTCTGCTGACCACCATCGCCTGCGGTCCACGCGGCGAGGTGAACTACGCGCTGGAAGGTGCCGTGTTCATCGGTGGTGCGTCCATTCAGTGGCTGCGCGATGAGATGAAGCTGATTAGCGATGCGGGCGACTCCGAATACTTCGCGATGAAAGTCAAAGATACCAACGGCGTGTACATGGTGCCGGCCTTTACCGGTCTCGGCGCACCGTACTGGGACCCGTATGCGCGCGGCGCAATCTTCGGTCTGACCCGTGGTGCCAATGCCAACCACATCATTCGCGCCACGCTGGAGTCCATCGCTTACCAGACGCGTGATGTGCTGGAAGCGATGCAGAACGATGCCGATACCCGCCTGCAGTCGCTGCGCGTGGATGGCGGTGCGGTGGCCAACAACTTCCTGATGCAGTTCCAGTCCGATATTCTCGGCACGCGCGTGGAGCGTCCGGAAGTGCGCGAAGTGACCGCGCTGGGTGCGGCTTACCTCGCCGGTCTGGCAGTCGGTTTCTGGAACGATCTGGAAGAAGTTCGTGCTAAAGCCGTGGTGGAACGCGAGTTCCGTCCAAGCATTGAAACCACCGAACGCAACGTACGCTATGCCGGCTGGAAAAAAGCCGTGGCGCGTGCCAAAGCGTGGGAAGAAGAAGAGTAACACTGTGCTGACCCGCGGTGCCCTGCCGCGGGTTTTTCCCGTCCCCCTGCCCCGCTGTGCTACACTGCCCGCCTGTTTTTTGTCAGGTGCAGACCATGAAACGAGAACTCGCGATTGAATTTTCCCGTGTGACCGAAGCCGCTGCGTTAGCGGGCTATCACTGGTTAGGACGCGGCGATAAGAATGCCGCTGACGGCGCCGCCGTCAACGCCATGCGCATTATGCTCAACACCATCAATATCGACGGCCAGATCGTGATTGGCGAGGGCGAAATCGACGAAGCACCGATGCTTTACATTGGTGAAAAAGTCGGTACCGGCCACGGCGATGCGGTGGACATTGCAGTTGATCCTATCGAAGGCACGCGTATGACTGCGATGGGCCAGGCCAACGCGCTGGCGGTGCTGGCGGTGGGCGATAAAGGCAGCTTCCTGCACGCACCTGATATGTATATGGAAAAGCTGATTGTCGGTCCGGGCGCGCGCGGCGCTATCGATCTCAACCTGCCGCTCGCCACCAATCTGCAGGCGATTGCGCAGGCGCTCAATAAACCGCTCAGCCAGCTGACGGTGTCGATTCTCGCCAAACCGCGTCACGATGCGGTCATCGCGCAGCTGCAGCAGCTGGGCGTGCGCGTGTTTGCTTTTCCCGACGGCGACGTGGCGGCCTCCATTCTTACCTGTATGCCGGACAGCGAAGTGGACGTGCTGTATGGCATCGGCGGTGCGCCGGAAGGCGTGGTGTCAGCGGCGGTGATCCGCGCCATGGATGGCGACATGCAGGCGCGCCTGCTGGCTCGTCATCAGGTCAAAGGGGATTCGGCCGAAAACCGCCGTCTGGGTGAGCAGGAGCTGGCGCGCTGTGCCGAAATGGGCATCAACGCCGGGGAAGTGCTGACGCTGCAACAGATGGCGCGTAACGATAACGTGATTTTCGCGGCGACCGGCATCACCACGGGCGATCTGCTAAAGGGCATCACGCGCCAGGGCAATATCGCCACCAGCGAAACGCTGCTGGTGCGCGGTAAATCGCGCACCATTCGCCGCATTCAGTCGATCCACTATCTGGACCGCAAAGACGCGGCGCTGCACCCTTTTATCCTGTAACCGTCTGTTTGCCGCTCTCCGGATGACGCGAGAGCGGCCACCAGCACAGCAGCATCACCAGCGACGTCACAAACATCAGCAT
>Ga0209371_1001597_pt1 | contig 14753 bp, 13 predicted proteins | sample AgamicAtAmrz_FD_187165 | JGI IMG/M metagenome (GOLD analysis project Ga0209371, IMG submission 187165) | Agave microbial communities from Guanajuato, Mexico - At.Am.rz (SPAdes) (version 2) | ecosystem: Host-associated > Plants > Roots > Rhizosphere | place: Guanajato, Mexico | collected 2012-06-07
CTGAAGATCACCAATGCCTCGTCCTATTATCTTTCGCTGGTGAATATGCATATCAACCAGCGGAAGGTAAACAACGTCATGGTCGCGCCAAAAAAGAGTACGCAGGTGGCGCTGCCGCCCGATGCGCGGGGCGATCTCACTTTTCAGACAGTCAATGACTACGGTGCCGTTACGCCAGTCAGAACAGTTAGCCTGCGTTAGACGGGCGAGTGGTAAACCTTTATGACCATAAAATCTCCTCCGCGGCGGTTCGCGCTCTCGGTGCTGGCCGCGCTATGTCCGCTGGATCTCTATGCTGAACGCTACTTCAATCCGGCTTTCTTATCTGACGATCCCGGCTCGGTCGCTGATTTGTCGCTGCTGGAAAAAGGGTATCAGCGCCCGGGCAGTTACCGCGTCGATATCTGGCGCAACGATGAATTTATTGCCACCCAGGATATCCGCTTTGAGCGCAGGGCGAACAGCGCTGCAGGCGGGGCATCGGGCGGGTTAATGCCCTGTTTTTCAGCCGCGCTGTTAGAGCGGATCGGCGTCAATATGGCTGTATTTCCTGCGATGAAGCTACAGCAGGATCGCGACTGTATTGACATAAGCCAGGCTATCCCCGGGGCACAAACCGCCTTTACCTTTTCAACTATGCGGCTCGATATCGGCCTGCCGCAGGCCTCAATGCATCTTCGCGCCCGCGACTACATTCCACCGGAATCCTGGGATGAAGGCATTCCCGCTGCATTGTTTAATTACAGCTTTAGCGGCAACCACGGCACGCAGAGTGACAGCTATTTTTTTGCCCTGCAGAGCGGGCTGAATTATGGCCCCTGGCGGCTGCGTAATAATGGAGCCTGGCGCAGCGCAGGCGCAGGCGCAGGCGCAGGCGCAGGCGCTGGCAGCAGGCGCTGGGAAAATATCGCCAGCTGGTTACAGCGGACAGTTGTACCGCTGAAAGGCGAGCTGGTGATGGGTGACAGCAACACGCAGAATGCGCTGTTTGACAGTATTGGTTTTCGCGGGCTGCGCCTCTTTTCGGCAGACGCCATGTACCCTGATAGCCAGCAGGGCTATGCGCCCACCGTACGCGGCATTGCGCGAACGCCTGCGCGGCTCACCATTCGCCAGAATGGCTATGTCATCTATCAAAGCACGGTTGCCGCCGGGCCTTTTACCATCACCGATCTCAATCCAACCTCCTCCAGCGGCGATCTTGACGTTGTGCTGGAGGAGAAAGATGGCAGCCAACAGCGTTATAGCGTGCCCTATTCGACGCTACCGCTGCTGCAGCGTGAAGGACGCATCAAATATGATGTGGTGGCCGGGCGTTATCGCAGCGGTAATCGTCAGTACGCTTCACCCTTTTTTACCCAGGGGACAATCGTTGCGGGTCTGGCAGATGGCTATACCCTTTACGGGGGGACGCAGCTTGCCGGCGATTACGCTGCGTTCGCCAGCGGTGCAGGCGTGAATCTGGGCGATCTGGGTGCACTCTCACTCGATCTGACCCATGCGCGCAGCCACCTTGCCAACAACCGTAAAGAGCAGGGCGAGTCGCTGCGCTTCATGTATGCCAAATCTCTCAATCAACTTGGTACGCACTTTCAGTTTCTGGCGTGGCGCTACTCCACGCGCGGTTTTCACACCCTGGATGAGGTGGCTTATCCGGCCAGCAAAACCGCGGGCGGCGAAGTGAGGCCATCGGGAGAAGAGAGCGCGAACAAAAAACGGCGCGTGCAGGCCAATATCACCCATAGCTTCACCGATTACGGCTCTCTCTATCTCTCCGGCATGCAGCAGACATACTGGGATAAATCGAGTAGCCAGCGCTGGTTGCAGCTTGGCTATGCCGACGGCTGGCGAGGAGTAAGCTATGCCCTGTCGTGGTCGTGGAGCTACGCTTCCGGCGACAAGCGGGCGGAACGAATTGCAGCGCTTAATATCTCTGTTCCCTTTAGCGCCCTGGGGCTTGGATCGGACGGCGGTGCGGCGAAAAACGTCTACGCCAGCGCCAACTTCAACCGCAGCAGCAGCGGGCAGTCCAGCTGGCAGACCGGCATCGGCGGGACACTGCTCGACGGTAGCAACCTCAGCTACAACCTCAATCAGGGGAGCAGTAATTCCCGCGGTTATAACGGCAGTGCCAATGCGCACTGGCAGGCAGCATGGGGCAGGCTCAACCTCGGCTACAACTACGATAAACAGCAGCGCGACTATAACTGGCAGTTCGCTGGCGGCGCGGTAGCTCATGCCGATGGCCTCACCTTTGCTCAGCCGCTTGGCGACACCAATGTGCTGATAAAAGCGCCGGGCGCGCAGGGGGTACGTATTGAGAATCAGCCCGCAATCACGACCGACTGGCGCGGTTACGCCGTCGTTCCTTATGCCACCGTTTATCGCCATAACCGCGTGGCGCTCGATACGGCTACGCTCAGCGATCACACCGATATTGAGAGTAATGTCGGCAGTGTGGTCCCCACCCAGGGCGCATTAGTGCGTGCCAGTTTCACTACCCGCATCGGCGTGCGTGCGCTGCTGACCGTCATGCTTGGCGATCGCGCGGTACCCTTTGGCTCGCTGGTCACGGAGCGCGACAGCGGCGTCAGCAGCATGGTGGGCGAGGAGGGACAGGTTTTTTTAAGTGGATTACCGCTGCGTGGAGAGCTGCTGGTGCAGTGGGGGGAGCGCGCTCATGAACGCTGTTTCGCCCCGTACGCCTTACCAGAAGCCAGCCTTCAGCAGCCCATCACCCTTGCCAGTGCAGACTGTGTCAGTAAAGGATAACGCGATGCGATCTATTTTTGCCGGTGTGTTATGGCTTGCGGCAACGCAGGCCTTCGCCGCCAGTTGTTACAACGCCAAAGGCACACCTACCGATATTACTTACGATTTGTCGAACAGCTTCGATAGCAGCAGTAACCAGCTAAATAAAGTGGTTACGCGATCGGAGAAATCAGCGTGGATCGGCGTACGGGCAATCTGCCCGGCGGGAACCCGACAAACCCATACCTACCGCAGTTACGTGACGCGTTTCCCGGTGGAATTTACTGCGCACGGTTACCGCTATCTGCAAATTTCTCCCCATTTGCAGGCGGCAATGCGCATTCACGATAGCTACGCCGGTGAGTTTTATCCGCCGGATAACTACATCCGCATGGGGGAGGAGCCGAATGTGGCGAAGCAGCGCCCATTTGGCGTGATGGATTCACAGTTGTTGCTCAAGCTTCGGGTGACCGAACGCTTTATGAACCGGGTGACTATCCCGCAGCAGACCCTCTTTACGGTATATGTCACCACCGGCGTCAACGATCCGCTGATCACGCCGGTCTACACCATTAGCCTGGGCGGCGTGGTGGAAGTCCCGCAGCGCTGCGAGGTGAATGCCGGGCAGGTAGTGGAGTTTGATTTTGGCGATATTCGTGCCGCGCTGTTTAGCGAGGCCGGAGCAGGGAATCGCCCGCGCGGTGTGACACCGCAAAGTCGCACCGTTTCCATCAACTGTACGAATGTTAAAGCCCAGGCAAATATCTCGGTGCGGCTCGAAGCGGAGAAGTCGGCCAATCACATTCTGCTCTCCGATAATCCGGATCTCGGTTTTGTGGTCGCCAATGAATCGGGCCAGCCCTTTACGCCCAATAGTATTTTCAGTGTGATCCCGCTTCAGCTTGATAAGAACGCTGCGGCACGGGTCGGCATTCGAGCCTGGCCCGTCAGCGTTACCGGCAAGAAACCGGCCGAGGGGCCTTTCAGCGCGCGCGGGTTTTTACACGTGGAATATAATTAAGGAGCCGTAATGCCCCGGTTTTTACACTTTGTCTTGCTACTCGGCTACGGGCTGAATGCTGCCGCTGCGCAAACCAACATTGAGTTGCGCGCCAGAGTTATTAACGCCGGATGCGCGGTGGAAAGCAGCGATAGCCAAAAAACGGTCTCGTTAGGACGCTGGCCGATCAGGCAACTGCGGATGGCTGGAAATATCACCACGCCGGTGGCTTTTTCGGTGAAATTGAAAGGGTGCCCGCCGGGAAGTGTTTCGATAACATTTTCGGGAAAAGCCGCCAGCAATCCTGCATGGTTAGCTCTCAGCGACGGTAAGTTGGCGCATCAGGTAGCGATCCAATTGCGTGACCACGATCTGTCGCCTTTAGATCTTGAGGTACCCAGCCAGGCAATTATCGTGGATCGTAATGGCAATTCGCTTTTGCAGTTTTTTGCCAATTACATTGCGCTGGTGAATAATCCCGCGCCTGGTATTGCTAAATCAGATGCCACGTTTACCATTAATTATTATTAAGCTTTCTTTTTAAAAGAGTGTCTAAAAAAGGCCGCATCTGTTGCGGCCTTTTTTATAACAGCTCGTGCGCCTTGGCATAATCAATCAACTCAACGATGGTATGAACGCCAAGCTTAGAGAAGATATTTGATTTATGGGCGCTAATAGTTTTGTTGCTAAGTATCAATTGCTCCGCAATCTCTTTGTTCGAAAAACCGTTAGCCAGGTAGCGTAATACCGTGACTTCGCGATTAGAGAGCGGCATATCCCGTGTTTCCCCTTTTCGTTTGCCGGGATGATTAATGTAATTAAGAGTTTCAGAAGGAAAGAAAGAGTATCCGGCAAGAATCATCTTTACCGCATTATAAATATCGTTGAGATCTTTTCTTTTGCTGACGAAACCATTCGCGCCTGCGCGGATTGCACGTGCGGCATAAAACGACTCTGATTTTGAAGAGAGAAAAAGCACGTTGACATCTTCTCTTACTGCTTTGATTTTTCTTAATAAAGTAAAACCATCAGTCTTCGGTAATTCAATGTCAAGAATAACCAGATCCACCTTATTGGCGCGAATAAAATCAAGCGCACTGCGGCTGTCATCTGTTTTCAGAACGACGTTCACATTCTGGCTTTTCTGCAACAGAACTTCTATCGACATCCTGACGATAGGATGTTCATCCATAATAATGACGGAAGCCGGTTTCATCTTTTTTAGCCTCTGATTGTTTTTTTATGCCTCGTCTACGCAGGTGTGCCACAGACGTTAAGAGGAGTAATTGCCGTTGACGTTTTCTGTGACGAAGATAATTTTCATGGGAAAACCGGTAGCATCCTTGTGTCTGCCAGACTATTTTCCCTCGCAGACTGCGAAGGGGAAAAATAATCTATTCCGGATTAACGCAAGAGAAATGGCATGCGAGTTAATGCGCTAGATCAATTATACCTGGTAAGTATGTATGGAGAGGTCTTATGAGTTAGCGTGAGTTATTTGCCGACAGGAAATCCTGAGGAATAAAAGAGCATAAAAGATATTTGAATCTATCTGTTATCAATTTTTCTTGTTTTAGGGAATTATGATTTTTACGGCGAGCAAAACAAAATAACAAACTAATTGTTTTCAACCTGTTAAGAAGATGAGCGGCATATTATTCGCAGCTGGCTTGAGCAAAGCATTGTGGAGAGCGGATACCAGAGAAAGGCAGGTGCTTTCTCCGGTCCCAGGATTAGTTTTAATTGTGATCTTTTTGTTAAAAAAGATCTGACCAGGTGCGCTTTCTTCTCTCTTTTACCCATAAGACAAGCTGAGGAGAGGCTTCATTCATAGCGTCGGGTGATGCCTGTTGAGGGTCAGACGATGCAGGAGATGAATAAGACTTTGTCGATCGGGGAGGCCAAGCAGCTTAAGTTGGGTATTGAGTCGGTAAACAACGCGATGGTAAGGGAGGTTAAGTTGTCTTGCGATGCGTTTCATGGTTAGTCCTCGCGCCAGAGAAGAGAGAATTTTCCACTCTGTGGCCGGAAAGAGCGGAGCGTGAATACTTCTTTCAGGGGGCACCAGCAGTGCCTGGCGGAACGGAACAACGGAGAGATCGCGGGCAATGACATGAAAAGGGCCTGCTGCGCGCAGAAAGCTCATTTGTGCCGGATCGTCTTTTGAGGTTAAGAGATAGATATGCAAACCGCGATTACATAAGTTGGGCTGCCGCAGGGTTTCCAGCGCCTCCAGCCGGGAGGTGGTCAGGGTCTCCATATCCACAATTAAGTGCGACAGATAGGGTTCGCAAAGCTGGTGGTTTGCCATCTCAAGCGATGGAAAGACTGCATTTCGTTTACCGGAGAAGAGGCAACTGCGCCAGGCATAACTCAAATAGTGATCGGTGGAGATTAGCGTCTGGCTAATCATATATTCCGGCAGTGCGAAATTGAGTTGCTGGACGAGTTGTTCCAGCGTATCAAAAAGGGGAGGCGTTGCGCCCCGGTAAGGTAGAACCCGATGTGTCGGTTTATCGCTGCGATGTTTTTCTCTACGGATACGTTTTCGCATTTTTCCCTCGCCAACGTATTTTATTCTTCGGCTAAAACGCCCTGTCCATTCAGGCTTTGCCAGCAGCAAACACACACTGCATGTCCTGTTTTATGCCCTGTTAAGATCAACATTTTTACAATCTGATTCATGCAGAAACAGGTACAGATACTTAAAGCTTCCTGAGACATTTCCCAAGAAGTAAGGCAGGGTTAAGGCGGGGACGTAGGCGTAACGTCGCATAAACTGGCGGATTGCCGGGAAAACGCGCAGGCGCGTTCACTTCGCAGGCAACCAGCCTAAAATACATTGACTCACCTGGTGCTCACCGTATAATTCCAGGCGTTTCCACCGTAAAGGTGGTGGCATTCGCGTAATGCGCCCTTAGCTCAGCTGGATAGAGCAACGGCCTTCTAAGCCGTAGGTCACAGGTTCGAACCCTGTAGGGCGTACCATCTTCCCGCCGCTCCCGGCACCGCGTACTGTTTTCCCCCACTGCTTCTTCTGCACATCGCACAGCCGCAAAAAAATTTCTTACCCACTCTTGAAAAACGTTCCGATGGCATTATTTTTATTAGCGGACAAGCAAGGCTTGCCTGTAACTTGAGCTTTTGAATTGATTATTCAGGAGGTTAACTTATGGCACTCAGAACCTTGTCAGCACTCCCTGGCTTTTCAGATTCGCTTTTTGCCGATCGTTTTAATCGTATTGATTCGCTTTTTAGCCAGCTCACCGGCAACACGCCTGTGGCGGCGACGCCTGCCTACGATCTGAAAAAAGTCGATGCCAATAACTACCTGCTGCACGTCAGCGTGCCTGGCTGGAAGGAGGAGGAGCTGGAAATCGAGACGGTAGGGGGCAACCTGCATATTTCCGGTAAGCGCAGTGAAGAGGCTTCCGAGGAGGAGCAGGGCTGGATCTATAAAGGCATACGGCGTGCGGATTTCCGCCTTAGCTTTTCGCTGCCCGATCATGCCAAAGTGAACAACGCGAAATTAGAGAGCGGCATTCTGGAGGTCTCCATTTACCAGGAGATCCCGGAGAGTGAAAAACCCCGCAAAATCGCTATTGAGAATAGCCAGAAGGTGATTGAGCACCAGGCATAATCGTGACGTTTTTTTCTTAAATCACATGTTTTAAGGCCCGCCCGTGCGGGCCTTATTTCTCTCACCCAAGGTGAGAGAAGACTCAGCTTGTCGCCTGAGCGAGGGCGTTTTTATCTTGATGGAAAATTTTGCTGCAGTGCGGGCACATTAACATTGCCCCTTTCTGGACGCGGGAGAAACTGTGTTCGGAATGTTGTGAGCAGTGAGGGCAGGAACATTTTACGAGGTAGTTACGGCGGCTTTTGGCATCTTTGCGTTGTGACATAGATTTTTTCCTGATGAATGGCCGGCAACCATACACGATTCTGCTGCGCATAGCTCGATATCATTATCTTTATTAATAATTTAGCTCTCAGACGCCTCCAGGATAAATCCCAATATTGCGCAAGGGTTTTAATATAACGCTATGATTTGACTAGCTATCATCATTAACCCCTATTAACCCTGATAATGTTTCTGCGCCGCTCTGCCCGAGCGGCTTTTTTTTACCCCTTTACCTGCCAGGCGGTATTTTTATTCACATCTTAAAGGGATGTGATTGCATCCTGCTGCACCTGATGGTGTTATATCCGACCACTGGAAATGAAATTTGAGGAGCAAACAGTGTTAGAAGGATATTTTGATCTCGATGGCGCGACCGGCAATGACGCGCTGGAAAACAGAAAACGGTTACTGGCCGTACAGGCAGCGCTGGAAATTTCGAAAGCGGCTGTCTCTGCAACCACGGCAAATTCCGGTATTCGCAGCCAGATGGATTTACGTAATGTTTCGCAAGAAGTCGCTACGCTTGCCGATGCTATCCAGGATGCGTTAGAAGCAGATTAACGCTTTACCCCCGCATTGATGAAGCAGCCCGAATGGGCGTCTTCATCAATTTATCGTTATTTTACTCTCCCTCTCATCCTTGATTATCATCACATTTCCCGTTTTGAGCGCTTGAGCCAAATAATGGGATTCGTTATAAAAGTCCACCCGGATCGCCATCAATAAACCGAGCGAAACCTGATCCCCTTAATGCCTGCCTGGCGTTAAGGGAATCAGGTTTTTTTTCGCCTGTCGTTCGACGTTCCGCGTCGAGGCGCTATGACAACAAGGAGAGAGAAGCGATGAAAATGGTATTTCCCGACGGGTTTTTATGGGGGGGAGCGGTCGCTGCCAACCAGATCGAGGGCGCATGGAATAAGGGGGGAAAAGGCGTCTCAACCGCCGATCTGCAACCCGGGGGAATCGATAGCGAGATTGCCGTGCGCCCGGGCACAAATGGCAATCTCAAAGATATCGCCATTGATTTTTACCACCGCTACCCGCAGGACATAAAACTCTTCGCTGAAATGGGATTTACCATCCTGCGTACCTCGATTGCCTGGGCGCGAATATACCCGAACGGTGATGAAACGGAGCCGAATGAAGAGGGACTGGCGTTCTACGATCGGCTTTTCGATGAAATGGCGCAGCATGGAATTCAGCCGCTGATCACCCTTTCACATTATGAAATGCCCTTTGGTCTGGTGAAAAAGTATGACGGCTGGAGCAGCCGGCAGGTTATCGATCTTTTTGAACGTTACGCGCGCACGGTGTTTACCCGTTACCGCCATAAAGTGAAATATTGGCTCACCTTTAATGAGATCAATATGGCGCTGCACGCCCCTTTTACCGGCGCAGGCTTGATGGGTGAGCGCAGTAAACAGGAGATTTATCAGGCGCTTCATCATCAGCTGGTCGCCAGTGCGCGGGCCGTCAAAGCGTGCCATGAAATCATTGAGGATGCGAAGATCGGCTGCATGCTATTGGGGGCGGTACGCTACCCGATCAGCTGTAAACCGGAGGATCTTTTGCAAGCGCAGCAGGAGAACCGCGAGTGGCTTTTCTTCGGCGATGTTCAGGTGCGAGGGGAGTACCCGGCGTGGATTGCGCGCTATTTTCGCGAAAATAACGTTGCGTTGTGTGTGACACCACAGGACAGGGACGATCTCAAAGAGACCGTCGATTTTGTCTCCTTCAGCTATTACATGAGTGGCTGTGCGGCAGCACGGCCCGACCTCTATCAGCGCGGCCACGGCACGCTCCTCAATATGATCCCCAACCCCTTTCTCTCTGCGTCGGAGTGGGGATGGCAGATCGACCCTAAGGGCCTGCGTTTTCTGCTCAACGAACTCTACGATCGCTACCGTAAGCCGCTCTTTATCGTGGAAAACGGCCTTGGTGCGAAAGATGTACCGGAGCTGGATGGTTCGATTCAGGATGACTATCGCATTCACTATCTTCACTCCCACCTGGTGGAGGTTCGCGAGGCGATTGAAGATGGCGTCGAACTGCTTGGTTACACCAGCTGGGGGCCGATCGATCTGGTCAGCGCCGGAACGGGGCAGATGTCAAAACGTTACGGCTTTATCTACGTCGATCGCGACGATGGCGGTAACGGCAGCCTGACGCGTCAGCGCAAGAAAAGCTTTTACTGGTATCGCGATGTGATCCACAGCAACGGTGCCACGCTGAGCGAGCCGATTTAGTCAGGTATCCCTTGTTACGCTACAAACGGTCATCGCTGCACTGCGATGGCCCTTTTGCTCACTCGTCAAAGGACAGCGGCGACAAACGACGTTTCAGGTTGTTTGATAAAACGGAAGAAGAAGAATGAATTGCACGGTTCTGGCAGACAATATTCTGCGGATGGTGGGGGGCGAAAGTAACGTCGTAACGGTAATCCATTGCGCAACGCGCTTACGCATCACCGTTATCGATAATCGCAAAGTGAAACTGGCGGAGCTCAGGGCGCTGGATGGCGTGCTCACCGTTGTAAGTGAGGGCGATCGGTTACAGGTCGTTATTGGCAATCGCGTGGCGAAAGTGTTCCACGCCCTGAGCGTGCGCTGCGGTTTAATCGGCACTGAAAAAAAGAGCGGGCAGTATGAAGGGGCGGGCTGCGCGCAGCTGGTGAGGTGGCTCGATGGTCTGGCCGATATAACGATGCCGATTCTGGGCATCATGATGGCCGCAGGGATCCTGAAAGGTATTCTCATCATGTGTGTCGATGCCGGATGGCTGAACCCTGGCAGACAAAGTGCCGCTACTCTGTTTGCCATTGCCGAAAGCCCTTTCAACTTTCTGCCCATTTTTCTCGCAATCCTCTGCGCACGTAAATTTAAGGCCAATCTGTTTATTGCCGTCGCGATGGCGGGCGCTTCTCTCTCGCCGCTGGGCATCGGGCTTTCGGCAGGCGGGCAACAAGAGGCTTTTCCAGGACTACCCTTCAGGATAATGAACAGTAGCGGCGCGGTGCTCCCGGTCATTGCCAGTGTCTGGTTAATAGCGCGCGTTGAGCGGGTGATCGATCACTATGTTGACGCGGCAAAAAGCGCCACAGTGACGCCCTGTTTCCTGATTCTTATCGTTGTGCCCTTAATCTTACTGCTCCTCTTTCCGGTGGGGGTGAGTATAAGCCAGGCAATTAGCGCACTATTTAGTGCGCTTTATAGCTTCAGCCCCATTTTTACCTGCGTGCTAATGGCGGCCGCCTGGCCACTGCTGGTGATGTTCGGTATTCATCAGGCATTTATTGTGCTTTTTATTAATGATATTTCGGTGATGGGGCAGAGTTTTTTGCTGGCGGCGTGCGGCCCGGCAATATTTGCCTGCTCCGCTATGTTGCTGGCGGTCAATCTGCGTACCCGCAACACAAAATTGAAAGCATTGACCCGCAGCGCAATTATTCCTTCGCTTTTTGGTCTCAGCGAACCGGCTATTTATGGCGTAACGTTAAAACGTAAGAAAATGTTTATATGCGTGCTGGTGGTCACGGCATTTGGCGGTGCAATGGTTGGCTACGGCAAAAGTTTTGCTATCACTATGGCAATGCCCGGGCTACTGACATTCCCGGTTTTTTATGGCGAAGGCTTTATCACCTTTATTCTTGCGTGCAGCCTCGCATTTGTAGGCAGCCTGGGATTAATCCTGCTGACAGGGGTTGAAGAGAGTTCGCTGCCGGTGAGCCAGGTGGAATCTTCAGGCGGGGAAAATATAGCAGTAAGGCGTCTTCCGCCTCCTCCGAAACCGGTTTCTGATATTACAGAGCAAATTATCGCCCCGGTTTCAGGCGAGGTGATCTCACTTGCCCAGGTCAATGATGGCGTCTTTTCTGCAGGCAGCGTTGGGCCGGGTTTTGCGATTATTCCGGATGAAGGACGCGTTTATTCGCCGGTGGATGGTTATATCGCCACCACATATGCCAGCAGGCATGCAATACGCATCTGCTCTAACGCCGGGGCAGAGATCCTGATTCACGTCGGGATTAATACTGTGCAGCTGGGCGGGAACTATTTTTGTGTCGAGGTACAAACGGGAGAGAGGGTTAAACAGGGACAACTATTAATGACATTCGACCTGCTGGCTATCGCCGCGGAAGGTTATGACACGGTAACGCCTGTCATCATTACGAATAGCGAAGCCTGGCGCACATTAGATGCCAGCGAAAAACCGCGCTCGCGTAGCGGTGAGCGAAGCCCTGCATTAGCGGTATAAATTTTTGGCGACAGGGAAAGAGGGAGATCTGCGCAGGCACTATTTACTACAACCCTGATAAAAACAGGTGTAATGCCGTATTTGCAAAGGAAATGAGGGCGTTGCATAGCAGATAAAAAAGAGGGCGATATTATTATCGCCCTGCCTTTTAGATGGAGAAGTCTTCCAGCTTTTTGCCTTCTTCCAGCGCCTTCGCGATGACTTTCGGCGTACGGCCCTGGCCGGTCCAGCTTTTTTCGGTGCCGTCTTCGTCAATATACTTATATTTAGCAGGACGCGGTGCGCGAACGGATTTGGTTTTAGTCGCCTGACCTTTCAAAGAGGATAAAAGTTCGGTTGGGTCGATACCTTCATCCAGCAACTTCTGACGGAATGCCGCCAGTTTAGCTTCTTTCTCTTCCTGCTCTTTACGTAAAGAAGATTCTTCTTCGCGGCGCTCTTCTACAACCACGGACAATTTTTCCAGCATTTCTTCCAGCGTTTCGAGCGTAACTTCACGCGCCTGAACTCGCAGAGTGCGAATGTTATTTAACGATTTAAGTGCTTCTGACATGATGTCACTCCGTGTGCGGGTAAATGAAAATCGATCGGAATTAATTTTTAGTGATAAAGAGATAAAAATCAACTTAGGATTATGTGTTTTATCAAATAGCGTGAGGAAATTGCAACCCTTGATGTTGGGTAGCTATGTTGCCTTAATAAATTTAGTAAGATCGGACCGCGATAAAGGCAGGGTCATTTAAGGGTTATTTTTAAGTTAAGCCCTGGTTGAAACTTAAGTGGTATTAAGAAAATAGCTTATAGGTTAGAAGGGCAGCGATTTCAGCAACACTGTAGGATTACTTAAACATTGCGTATGTGCTTTGTTCAACAACGTCGCAATAAGCGACAGAAAGTTTCACTTATATCCATCCTAACTGAGAATATTCTCAGTTAGCGGCAAAATCTCACTTTCAGATCTTTCTTCGCTGGGAACGGCTCAGGTTAATGTGCAATAGTCAGTGTTAATACTTCGTACTGCCTGGCTGAAGATATTTGCTCGCCGCCTTTTAATCACCATTGCAATAAAGATCGCTATATGATTGCGCTGATTCTGAAAAAAATTCAGGCGATCTTTTGCCTTGCGCTGGCGGTTAAAAAACGACTCAGCGCAATAATAACCCCCTCAGCGGCAGGATATTGTCCCCTTGTGCGTCGCGATATATGCGGTTTTATCTCAAAAACAGAAAATTATTTTCAACTTAGCTTTCATAAAGTTAACCAAACCATTGATTGCCTGAATATCGTTCAGCCTGCCACTAACGGCACATCCCGCCAAAGACAAGCTATGGTAATTGGCTGACAGTTTCTTCTCTTTACTGCGCGCAAATGCTTGCAGTTGTGCAGTAAACGAAGCCGGAAAAGGATGAGATATGAGCAAATTATTTTCAGAAGTGACTCTTGGGCGTGTGACGCTGGATAACCGTATTGTGATCGCACCGATGTGTCAGTATTCGGCTGACGAAGGTAAAGCGACCGCCTGGCATCGCATTCATCTCGGCAACCTTGCGCTCTCCGGGGCGGGGCTACTGATTATTGAAGCAACCGCCGTTGAGCCGGAAGGGCGCATTTCGCCAGAGGATCTTGGGTTGTGGGACGATGCCACCGAAGAGGCGCTGCGCGTGGTGCTGGAGGATATTCGCCGCTACTCACCGATCAAAATCGGTATTCAGCTCGGTCACGCCGGGCGTAAAGCCTCGACCAGCGCGCCGTGGCTGGGCGGTAACCAGCTATCGCTGGAGGAGGGCGGATGGGAAACACTCTCTGCCTCAGCTCAGGCTTATGACGAAACAGAGCGACCTCCGCATGCGATGAGCAAAGCGGATCTGGCACGCGTGAAGCAGCGTTTTGTCGACAGCGCCCTGCGCGCGGTGAAGCTTGGCGTTGAGGTCATTGAGATCCATGCGGCGCACGGCTATTTACTGCATCAGTTCCTCTCGCCGCTCTCTAATGAACGCGACGATGAGTATGGCGGCAGCCTTGAAAATCGCCTGCGTTACACCGTGGAAGTGTTCCGCGCGGTGCGCGAAGCGGTACCGGCTTCCGTGGTGGTGGGGATCCGCCTGTCGGCTACCGACTGGGTGGAAGGCGGCTGGGATATCGAGCAATCCGCAGCGCTTACCGAACAGATCGAAGCGGCCGGCGGCGACTATGTGCACGTCTCCAGCGGCGGTCTTTCGCCGTTACAGCAGATCAGCGTAAAAGCGGGTTATCAGGTGCCGTTTGCCAAAACGCTGCGTGAAAGGACAAAGATGCCGGTTATCGCCGTGGGGCTGATCACTGAAGCAGAGCAGGCGGAAGCTCTTCTGCAACAAGGCGAGGCGGATCTGGTGGCGCTGGCGCGCGGCATGCTTTATGACCCGCGCTGGCCGTGGCACGCTGCCGCAAAACTGGGCGGTGCCGTAAATATTGCCCCGCAGTATCAGCGCGCTGAGCCGCACGGTGTTAAAGGGACGGTGAAATAGAAGCAAACAGGCGAGTTTGCCGCTGTGACAAACTCGCCTGTTGTGATTAAAGGGCGTGGCTACACGCCTTTACTGACCAGCTCCGCGGCTTTGAGAAACACCTCTTCCTCAACGCCATCTCCCCGGCCCCGTCCTTGCCGCTCAATTTCACGCACAATATTGTCCCGATTGAGAGGCTCACGCGCCGCAACCAGGCCAATCACCGCTGCACCAATGGCTAATCCAATGAGTCCCGTGAGCTCATCATTGAACTTCATACCCTGTCCTCCCCTCTTGCCCCTCCCAAAAATAGCACAACCTGCTTCATTTGTAGCCAGCCTGACGGTAAGGGGAGAAGGTC
>Ga0209371_1001599_pt1 | contig 14748 bp, 11 predicted proteins | sample AgamicAtAmrz_FD_187165 | JGI IMG/M metagenome (GOLD analysis project Ga0209371, IMG submission 187165) | Agave microbial communities from Guanajuato, Mexico - At.Am.rz (SPAdes) (version 2) | ecosystem: Host-associated > Plants > Roots > Rhizosphere | place: Guanajato, Mexico | collected 2012-06-07
CAGGATATTGACGGAGAATCCCACCATATAGAGCGCGGCAAGCGTGCCGATCAGCGCTACTGGCATGGTGACGACCGGGATCAGCGTTGCCCGCCAGTCGCGCAGGAAGAGATAGATGACTGCGGTGACGATCAGTGCCGACAGGACGAGCGCCAGCACGACCTCGTGGATCGCTCCCTGAATGAATAGGGCATCATCGCTGGTGATGACGATGCGCGTACCCTCGGGCAGCGATTTAGACAGCTGCGCAACGACGGCCTTCACGCCTTCGGAAATATTCAAGGTATTCGACTGCGCCTGACGGATGATGCCGAGGCCAACGCCCTGCACACCGTTCGAGCGCAGCGCGGTCGTGCCGTCCCTCGGTCCGAGCGTCACGGTGGCGACATCGGAAAGCCGCACGCGGTTCTTGATGATCAGCCGGGAAAAATCCTCCGGCGTCTGTAGCGCCGCCGTGGCGCGCACGACGATATCCTGCCGCGCACTCTTCAGCGATCCGGCCGGTACATCGAGTGCTGCGGTCGCAAGCGCCGTCGTCAGGTCGCCGATGGTGAGGCCTCGGCTCGCAAGAGCTGCCTGATCGACGTCGATGCGGAAGATCTTCTCCTGATCTCCATAGAGCTCGACATCGGCGACGCCTTCAACCGAGGCCAGCCGGTCGGTAATCTCCTTGTCGACGAGCTGCGTCAGGTCGTCCATCGTCATGGTGCTCGAGGTGACGGCAAGCCGCATGATTGGCTGCGAATCCGAATCCGCCTTGACGATCTGAGGCGCATCCGCCTGATCGGGCAATTGTTCGGTGATGCGACCGATGGCGTCGCGGACATCATTGGCGGCAACCGAAAGATCGGTCGCGTCGGAAAATTCGAGCGTTACTCGGCTCTGACCGAAGGACGAGCTGGAGGAGACCGACTTCAGGCCGCTGACGCGAGCAACCGCCCCTTCGATGATCTTCGTCAGCTCCTGATCCACCGTCTGCGGCGATGCGCCATCGAACACGGTTCTGACCGTGACGACCGGACGGTCGACATCGGGCAGTTCGCGCACCTCGACGCCGAAATAGGCGGCAAGACCGGCGACGACCATCAGCGTGTTGAAGACCAGCGCCAGGATCGGCCGGCGCACGAAGAGTGCGGTAAAGGATTGCTTGGGCGCCGCCGGGCCAGCATCCGTCATATCGTCGCCATCGGTCATCATTGGGTGATGACCTCCTTGGCCTGAGCGACATCACGGGCAAAGCGAACCTCGCCGCCTTGGGTTACGCGCTGCAATCCTTCGATGACGATGAGATCGCCATTGCGGAGATCGCCGCGGACCAGCACCGCATCCGGATTGCGCTGCACGATGCTGACGCGCACCTTCGAGGATTTGCCGTCAACGACGCGCCAGACATGCGCACCCGCCCCATCCCATTGGACGGCGAGCGGATCGACGGAGGGATAGGATTCGCCGGCAAAGCGCATGCCGACATTGAAGGACATGCCGGCGCGCAGAACATCGGAGGCATTATCGATGCGGGCGCGCACGCGCAGCGTCCGGCTCGCGCCATCAACACGATTGTCGACTGCCTCGACAACGCCCGAAAATACACGCCCCGGCAATGCCACCGACGTTGCTTCCACCGGCTGGTCGACCTTGACGGTGTTGGCGAAGCGTTCCGGTACCCAATAATCCACGAGGATTTCCGAGCGGTCGTCCAGCATCACGATATTGGTCGTCGTCGTCACGTTGTCACCGACGACCACCGGCACTATGCCGACGATTCCGTCGATCGGTGCGACCACATCACGGCGCTTCAGCGCCAGCTCGGCCGATTGCAGCGCCAGCTTGGCGCCCTGCTCCACGATCTCCGCATCGAACACATCCATGCGCGAGACGGTGGATTTGATGTTGCGGTAGAGCTGGGATTTTTCGACGGCGCTCTTCAGCGCCACCTCCGCCTGACCGCGAGCGATGATCTGCTCGTCGTCGTCGAGACGCGCCAGCACCTGCCCCTGCTTCACCCTGTCGCCTGACTTTATGAGAATTTCCCGGATCGTGCCCGCCGCCTGCGGCATGACGACGACCGAGCGGATGGCGTCGCCGGTACCGATGGCGCTCAGGCGATCGTTGACGACGCCGCTGACCACAGGCTCAGTGACGACAAGCGGTATGTTCTGGCCGCGCCGTCCGCCGGAGCTTGCCTTCGTCTCCGCCTTTCCGTCCGCCGCGCCATCGCGCGGAGCAATCCAGGCCACGACGGTCTCGGGAACCCCGACCTTCTGCAGCAGGCCCGCCGCACTCGGCACGAAGGCCAGGACAGCGGCGATGCCGGCTGCCAGCAAAAGAAAAGACAAGGAAAGCTGCTTCCAGGCGGTCATGCACGTCTCCGGCTCGTTGTGTCAGAGGCGATGAAATCGCGTCGTTGGTTTTGTGACCCCTCATCCACCCAGCGCACTTAACCGGGGGTCAATTTCGGCTCGGACGGCTCCATAACGCAAGATTGTGCCCGATTTGTTGCAATATCGTGGTTTTGAGCATATCCCGCAAGTTTCGCCACAGATTATGACAAAGTTGTAATCTTTCCGCAGACAACGAGACGTTTTACCGGCCTCTCAGACCGATCCGTTCCGATGCGAAAAGCAGCCGTCGATCGAGCCTTGTGCCCTGTGAATGTGCACTTTTTGTTCTAGTTTCGGCCCGTTTCTTTTGCCTTTCGGGGTAGAATCATTACATTGGGCGGCATGACCATTGGACATGACGATATTCCCTTCTTTGACGAGGAGCCGGAGCACATGGCGCCACGCCGTTCCGCGCCGGCTGCCGGCAGCATTGGCGGCGGTATTGCGGCCCGCGCCATGGCAGCACGCGACAGCGGCCGCCGCCCCGATTATCTCTCAGGCCTCAATGCCGAACAGGCGGAAGCCGTCGAAACGCTCGACGGCCCCGTACTGGTGCTTGCTGGCGCCGGCACCGGCAAGACGCGCGTGCTCACGACGCGCATCGCTCATATCCTGTCCACCAACCGCGCCTTCCCCAGCCAGATTCTCGCCGTGACCTTCACCAACAAGGCAGCACGCGAGATGAAGGAGCGTATCGCGCTGCTGGTCGGCGGCGCGGTCGAAGGCATGCCCTGGCTCGGCACCTTCCACTCGATCGGTGTGAAGCTGTTGCGACGTCACGCCGAGCTGGTCGGCCTCACCTCCAGCTTCACCATTCTCGACACGGACGATGTCATCCGCCTGATCAAGCAGCTGATCCAGGCTGAAGGGCTCGACGACAAGCGCTGGCCCGCCAAGCAATTTGCCGGCATGATCGATACATGGAAGAACAAGGGCCTCAGCCCCGCCGATATTCCGGAGGGTGACGCCCGCGCCTTTGCCAACGGCAAGGGCCGCGAACTCTATGCCGCCTATCAGAACCGCTTGAAGACGCTGAACGCCTGCGACTTCGGCGATCTTTTGCTGCATCCGATCAATATGTTCCGACAGAATCCCGATATTCTCAAGGATTATCACCAGCGCTTTCGCTACATCCTCGTCGACGAGTATCAGGATACCAACACGGCGCAATATATGTGGCTACGCCTGCTAGCGCAGCGGCAGAAGGGCGAGCCGCAGAATGTCTGCTGCGTCGGTGACGACGACCAGTCGATCTATGGCTGGCGCGGCGCGGAGGTGGACAATATCCTGCGCTTCGAGAAGGATTTTCCGGGCGCCAAGGTCATCAAGCTCGAGCGCAACTATCGCTCCACCGAGCATATTCTTGGGGCGGCCGCGCATCTGATCGCCCATAATGAGGGCCGGCTCGGCAAGACTCTGTTCACCGATCGCTCCGACCCCGACGACATCAAAGTGCAGGTGCATGCCTCCTGGGATTCCGAGGAGGAAGCGCGCGCCATCGGCGAAGAGATCGAGCAGCTACAGCGCAACAAGCACAATCTCAACGACATCGCCATCCTCGTGCGCGCCTCCTTCCAGATGCGCGAGTTCGAAGACCGTTTCGTCACGCTCGGCCTGAACTATCGCGTCGTCGGCGGCCCTCGCTTCTACGAGCGCCTCGAAATCCGCGATGCCATGGCCTATTTCCGCCTGGTCTGCCAGCCGGCCGACGATCTCGCCTTCGAGCGCATCATCAACACGCCGAAGCGAGGTCTCGGGGACACCACAGTCCGCGCCCTGCACGATTACGCCCGCGTGCGCGATATTCCGATGCTGGCGGCCGCGGCCGATATCATCGAGACTGACGAGATGAAGCCGAAGGCGCGCAAGGCGCTGTTCGACGTCGTGCAATCCTTCCGCCGCTGGCAGGGCCTGCTCGAAAACACGCCGCATACCGAGCTTGCCGAGCAGATCCTCGAAGAGTCCGGCTATACGGACATGTGGAAGAACGACAAATCGGCGGAAGCGCCGGGGCGCCTGGAAAACCTGAAAGAACTCATCCGCTCCATGGATAGTTTCGAATCCATGCGCGGCTTCCTCGAACACGTCGCCCTCGTCATGGATGCCGAGCAGAACGAAAATCTCGACGCCGTCTCCATCATGACGCTGCACTCCGCCAAGGGTCTGGAATTCGACACCGTGTTCCTGCCTGGCTGGGAGGAAGGCCTGTTTCCGCATCAGCGCTCGCTCGACGAAAGCGGTCGCGCCGGGCTGGAGGAAGAGCGCCGCCTCGCTTATGTCGGCATCACGCGCGCCAAGCGCCGCTGCCACATCTGGTTCGTCTCCAACCGCCGCATCCACGGCCTCTGGCAATCCACAATCCCCTCCCGCTTCCTCGATGAACTGCCGGAAACGCATGTTCAGGTCGCCGAAGTCGAGCAATCCTATGGTGGGTACGGCCGCGGCGGCTACGGCCAGTCCCGCTTCGACAAGGCCGATCCCTTCGCCAACACCTATTCCACGCCCGGCTGGAAGCGCGCGCAGGCCAACCGCAACGATGCGACCCGTGACAACTGGGGCAGCCGTTCCGGCCACGCCGTCGAACGCATCGGCTATGGCGAAAGCGGCCCGAAAGTGCGCACCATCGACGGCGAACTGGTGGCCAAATCCACCTCCACCGAACCCTCCAAATTCGCCATCGGCGACCGCGTCTTCCACATCAAGTTCGGCAACGGCAATGTGTCGGAGATCGAGGGCAACAAGCTAACGATCGAATTCGACCGCGCCGGGCAGAAGCGCGTGCTGGATGGGTTTGTGGAGAGAGTGTGAGGGGCGCGGGTCGGCTATCTGGTTTGGGACCAGAGGGTGCCCATCAGTGCAAACCACAAAAATAAGGGAGCTGATTGTGTGGCCTCCGCCCTCCTCCACGCTCCGTCATCCTCAGGCTTGACCCGAGGATCCATGCACAAGCCGCAAAGGCTTATGCGCCCTCACCCATGATCTCAGTTACGCCCGCCATTTGCCCTGATGATCTGACCATTGACCCAGCCGCTCTGCGGCCCGGCCAGAAACGATACGATCTGGGCGATATCCTCAGGCAGCCCGAGGCGCCCGAGCGGAATATCGTTTATCAGCCGCTGGATCAGCGCCTCGGACCTTCCATTGAACAGCAATTCGGTCGCGATCGGCCCCGGCGCGACCGCATTGACGGTGACGCCGCGCGGACCGAGTTCCTTGGCAAGGATATGGGTCATCGCCTCCACTGCCGCTTTGGTCGCCGCGTAAACGCCGTTGCCGGGGGAATAGTGACCGATAATGCTCGTAGAGAGATTGATGATGCGGCCGCCATCGCGCACCCGCCTCGCCCCTTCTCGCATCCCGTTGAAGGTCCCTGTCAGATTGACGGCAACCTGCTGCCGAAAATCCTCATCCGAAACCTCGGCCAGTGGCGAGAATTTGCTGATCCCTGCATTGTTAACAAGCACGTCGACCGTTCCGAACTCCGCTTCGGTGCGATCGAACAATGCCGTCACGGCTTGGGCATCGGAGACATCGGCGCGGACTGCAAGCGCGCGGCCGCCCGCCATCGTAATGCCGGCAACAACATCCGCGGCCTCTTCGGCGCTCGATGCGTAGTTGACGACGGTCTGAAAGCCGTCGGCGGCAAGCTGCTTTGCTATGGCGGCGCCAATGCCCTTGGATGCGCCGGTTACGATCGCCGTTCTAATTTCGTTGGACATGCGTCAATCTCCTTGTCGTTCGCACACGCGCTGTCGACCATGCCTGGGGACGCAATCCCGGCATGTCGCTGAAACGCTTGTTTCGTTGGGTCGGAACGGTAATATGAGCGATAATTCGCTTTTTGCTACTCGCATTCCAGGAACATGTCCGAAAGCCCGCTCCATAGCCGTGCCGCGCCGAGAAAAGCGCCAAGACAAGCCCGTTCGCTCGCAACAGTCGAGGCGATCGTGGAGGCTGCAGCTCGCATTTTGGAGGAGCGCGGCCATGAGGCCTTCTCCACCAATGCCGTCGCAGAGAAGGCCGGCGTCAGTGTCGGCTCGCTCTATCAGTATTTTCCGCGTAAGGATGCGTTGATCGGAGCCTTGATCCTCCGCGAGACTTCGCGCCTCGTCGCAGAGGCGGAAATTGCCGCCGACAAGCCCACCGGCAGCGAGGCCTTGTCGGCGCTCATCCTCCCCTGCGTCGAGCAGCAGCTTCGCCGGCCGGCGCTGGCCCGCTTGCTCGATTTCGAGGAAGCGCGGCTGCCGCTCGATGCCGCCACCGAAACGATCAAAAGGCGATTCTTCGAGCTCACGCGCGCAACTTTGCTGCGGCCGGATTTGCCGCCGCAGGACGATATCGAGGTGGCCAGCCGCGACGTGGTCGCCATCATCAAGGGAATGGTCGATGCCGCCGGAGAGCATGGCGACAAGGATAAAAACCAGCTGGCTCTGCGCGTGAAACGCGCCGTTCTTGGCTATTTGCACAGCCTCGACTGACATCGGCAGCTTGCCCCGATCGAAGGCGAACCCAAAAGCTAAAAAGCATGGCTAGACATTCCGCCTTTGCAAGCGATTGCATTGCAGCATTGCAGAATCCGCATGCCTAGCAAGCTACCAATGATAATCCAATCGATTATATCGATTGAAGCGGCTTCGGGATTCTGCGTTTCCCGCGGGTGTCTCGGCAAGCCGCCGCCAGTTCTTCTTTCGGCCCGTTCGGGCTTTTCGTCCGGCTCGAATCTCGAAGCCTGGTAACAACAAAAACCGAGGATAAAAAAGTGGCTGGCTCAGCAACAAGCTCTGCGCCCACCAGCGCGCGTGCATCCGCACACCAAGGCCAGGGCAATTACCAATTCGCGCTTATCGCACTCACCTCACTCTTTTTCATGTGGGGCTTCATCACCTGCCTGAACGACATTCTGGTCCCGCACCTGAAAAGCGTCTTTCAGCTCAATTATACCCAGGCAATGCTGATCCAGCTTTGCTTTTTCGGTGCATACTCCATCATATCGCTGCCTGCCGGCACGCTCGTGAAGCGCATCACCTATAAATGGGGCATCGTCGTCGGCCTTGCGATCGCGGCTGTCGGCTGCGCCCTTTTTATTCCTGCCGCCACCTATCGCGTCTACGCCCTTTTCTTGGGCGCGCTGTTCGTGCTCGCCACCGGCATCACGATTCTGCAGGTCGCCGCCAACCCCTATGTCACCGTATTGGGACCGCCGGATACCGCCGCGAGCCGCCTGAACCTGACGCAGGCCTTCAACTCCCTCGGCACGACGATTGCCCCCTACTTCGGCGCAATGTTGATCCTGTCTGCCGCGACTGTTGCAGCCACCAACGCTACGCCGGAACAGCTCGACGCCATGCGGCTTGCCGAAGCCGGCGCGGTCAAGTTCCCCTATTTGCTTCTTGCAGCCGCTTTCCTGGTGCTCGCGACCGTCTTTGCGGCGCTGAAACTTCCGGAAGTCGAGGATGAGGAGACCATCGAGCCGATGCGCGGCGGCGGCTCCGCCTGGCAGTACCGCCATCTCGTGCTCGGCGCTGTCGGTATCTTTGTTTATGTCGGTGCGGAAGTCAGCGTCGGCAGCTTCCTGGTGAACTTCCTGAGCCAGCCCGATATCGCCCATCTCTCCGAGTCCGATGCCGCTCACTACGTCTCCTATTTCTGGGGCGGCGCCATGGTCGGACGCTTCGTCGGCTCGGCAATCATGCGCCATATCGATGATGGCAAGGCGCTTGCGTTCAACGCCGCGGTCGCCATCGTGCTGCTGCTGGTGACGGTGCTGACGACAGGCCACGTCGCCATGTGGTCCGTGCTGGCGATCGGCCTCTTCAATTCGATCATGTTTCCGACGATCTTCAGCCTCGCGCTGCACGGTCTCGGCAAATATACGAGCCAGGGCTCCGGCATTCTTTGCCTCGCCATCGTAGGCGGCGCGATCTTGCCCGTCATTCAGGGCGGCCTTGCCGATACGATCGGCATTCACCTCGCCTTCCTGATGCCGATCATCTGCTACGTCTACATTGCCTTCTATGGCCTCAAGGGCCACAAGCCGGCATAGGCCTTTACAAACCATCGCGCCTCGCCGCCTTCATCGGCGGGGCGCAAAGGGCTTGATCCGAAGCGCGCCGCTTGGCATCGTGCAGCGCAACAAAACGGAAGGACAGGTCTCATGAAAGCGCTGCTGCTCATCGACATCCAGAACGGCTTCTGCCCAGGCGGTAACCTTCCCGTGCCGGACGGAGATCAGGTGGTGCCTGTCGCCAATAAGCTCATCGACAGCGGCCAATACGATCTCATCGTCGCTTCGCAGGACTGGCATCCGGCCGGTCACGGCAGCTTCGCTTCCGCTCATCCAGGCAAGAAACCTTTTGAAATCGGCACACTGTCAGGCAAGCCGCAGATGATGTGGCCCGATCATTGTGTCCAGAATAGCAAAGATGCCGAGTTTCACCCGGATCTCCATATGGACGCCGTCGATTTCATCCAGCAAAAGGGCCAGAATCCCGCCGTCGACAGCTATTCCGCCTTCCGAGACAACGATCAGGCTGCCCTCACCGGGCTGGCCGCCTATCTGCGCAACAAAGGCGTCACCGAACTCGACCTTTGCGGGCTGGCAACCGATTATTGCGTCAAGTTCTCGGCGCTCGATGCCGTTGAAATGTTGCCCGGCGTCACAATCCGCTTCATCGAAGATGCAGGCCGAGGCATCGATCCCGCCGGCGTCAAATCGGCAATCGACGAGATGCGAGCTCGCGGCGTGGCCATTACCAGCAGCAAGGACGCGCTTGCCTAAAATCGCGCCAACCAAGCTAAACCTTCTCTAAATAAAATGGTGCAAGCTATTCCCTGTCAGTAAGATATCGGGATCTCTTGCGTGCAGTCGATTGTCATCAACGGGCGTTTTCTCGGCCAGCCTCTGTCCGGTGTGCAGCGCTTTGCGCGCGAATTGACCCTGGCACTCGACCGCAAGATCTCCTCGGGCGCGCTGCCCGCCTCCCTGAAAGGAGTGCGCTGGCGTCTGGCCGTGCCGCGCAATACGCCTGTCGATATCAAACTTTCCGCCATAGACGTTGACAGTTTCGGTTCCGGCCCCGGCCATCTTTGGGAGCAAACAGCGCTGCTTTCACGCTCGCGCGGCAGCCGGCTCATCGGCTTCGGCGGCAGCGGCCCGCTTCTGCATCGCCGTCAGGCCGTCGTCATTCATGATGTAACGATCTTCCGCCATCCGCAATCCTTCAAGCGCAGCTATCGGCTGCTGCACGGCGCGCTCGGGACCGTGTTGACGCGCACCGCCAGGATCGGCACCGTCTCGGAATTCTCACGGCAGGAGCTCGCCTCCGTCTTCCGGGTGCCATCGAGTAGTATCGACGTCGTCTACAATGCCGTCGATCACTATGCCGCCATCGAACCGGAAGAAGCCGTCATGCAGCGGCTTGGCCTGAAGACGAACGGCTTCTTCCTGCTCGTCGGAACGATGAAACCGAATAAGAACCTCGATTTCGCCATCCGCGCTTTCGAGGCGCTCAAGGATACCAGTCAGAAGCTCGTCGTCGTGGGTGGCTCCGCACCGACCGTGTTCAAATCGGACAGCCAGCAATCCGCCGGCAGCCTGCTCTTTCCCGGCCGGCTCATCGACGCGGAAATCGCCGCCTTGGAGCGCCATGCCACGGCTTTCGTTTTCCCGAGCCTCTATGAAGGGTTCGGCATTCCCCCATTGGAAGCAATGACCCAGGGCTGCCCGGTACTTGCTGCCGATATTCCTGCCGTGCGTGAGGCGTCGGGTGATGCCGCGCTCTACTTCGATCCCTTCCGACAGGACGAACTTGTCTCCGCCATGCGGAGGATCGTGACGGACGAGGCGTTACGCCAGGATCTGCGCCGACGCGGCCATGAGAACGTTACGCGCTTCTCCTGGGATGGCAGCGCAGATCGCGTCCTGTCCATTCTGGAAGATCTCTAAGAGATTTCAGGACCGGGACTGCGGCCGGAACATCGTGACGAAGTAGCTGTAGAGGCCGAGCAGGCAGAATAATGCGCCCCCGACGACGCCGACAGCCACAGATATCCAGAGCGAATAGCCAAAACCGGCCGTTGCCAGCACCGGCAGGGCCAGCCCGATAGCCGACAGAACGACTGGCGGCCAGACGAAATCGAAGGCAAGAGACATCATCACCTTGACGCCGATCGTCATGGCGCATAGCGCACCGATCATGCCGCCAGCCATGAGGGCAGCGTCGCCGAAGGAACCGAGATAGCCGCCGATAAGCGTGCCCGCATTCAGCAGCATGCAATCCAGCGCCGCGAGCAGGAAGATCGTCAATAGCCGATGCTGCAGATGCGCCGGGGTGGGCATCATGTTGGCCGTCAGCGCGCGGCATGTCGCAAGGCCGATGACAAAGGGGGCGACGGCAAGAAACTCCTTGCGCAAACCGACGGCGATGACCAATTGCCCGACCGGCTGCAATAGCGCGAAAATGCCGGCGGCGGTCATCAGCGTCAGACCGGTCAGCAGCGAATAATATTCTCCGAGCTGCTTGGCAAAGGCAGGCGTCCGCCCATCGCGATCATAGGTCGTGACGACATCGGGATATTGAATGGCCTGCAGCGCAGAGACGATCAGGACGAAGGGCCTCTGCAGCAGATCAAGCGCCAGAAGTGCGCCGGCCGCGCCGCCTGCCCCCAACATGACCGTAAGGATGGATTTCAATCCCAGCGGCGTCAGCATGCCGATAACGGAGGCACTCGCGGCAACGCTGCCATAGACGAAGTGCTTGCGTACCAGTGCTTTTTCGAACGAAGCCGCCTCATGAAGACCGTTGCGCGTCAGAAATGCGGCAAGGAGCCCATATGCAAGATAGCCGGCCATCAGACCGGCGACGGTCCATGTGAAAGTCGGAGCAACGGCGGCGCCCGCAAGCGTACCGATTGCCAGAATCGTCGCACGCGAACCCTGCAGCCGCGAAAAGACGCGAAACTCCTGACGAAAGCGCAGCATGGTAAGATGCAGGTCGCTGCCACCCTGGAAGATCGCAACCAGGCCGCCAAGCATGGCAATCTCTGCCGAGACGGAAAAGAAGATCGAGACGGAAGCGGCGATCAGGCAGATTGCCGAGCAAGCCGCGAATTCCACCGTCAGCGCCTTGCGCTCCAGTGCCTCGCTCCCTGGCCCCTGCCCCGGATAGAATCGACTGCAGGCAAAACGAACCCATTCGAAGCAGAGGATCGCCGCAAACTGGCTGATTGAGATGAACAGCGAATAGGCCGCATAGTCCGCCGGAGCCAGCAGATGTGCCACCGCGATCAGCAGCCCGAAAGCCACCGCCGCCTGATAGAAATATGCAGCCAATGCCACGATCTTTGCCATGGCGGCAGCTAACAGCAAAAGATTGAGGAAAGCGCTAATCTCAGAGGACGAAGCGGCACCGACATTGAAACCATGGCCAAAAATGCCGGCATCGTCATGACATCATGCCGACTATTTCCGTCTTACCTCTCGCCGGTAGTTTTTCTACTGACACACAAGAATTTAGCTGCTTGGCCCTCGTGCGAAGAAGATGATATTTCATCGACAGATTCAGGGCAATCGATCCTGGCGTCGCCAATGAGGAAGGAAGCACAGATGTCGATAGAAAAGGTGGCTGTTATCACTGCGGGCGGCAGCGGCATGGGCGCCGAAAGTGCCAGACGGCTTGCGGCCGATGGATTCCGTGTCTCCATCCTCTCCTCCTCCGGAAAGGGTGAGGCGCTGGCTCAGGAGCTTGGCGGCATCGGCGTTACCGGTTCCAACCAGTCCAATGACGATCTCAAGCGCCTGGTCGATGCGACGATGGAAAAATGGGGGCGCATCGATGTGCTGGTCAATAGCGCCGGCCACGGTCCCCGCGCTCCGATCCTCGACATCACCGACGAGCAATGGCACACCGGCCTGGACGTCTATCTGATGAACGTCATTCGCCCGGTCCGCCTCGTCGCGCCCATCATGCAGAAGCAGAAGTCCGGCGCCATCGTCAACATTTCCACCGCCTGGGCCTTCGAACCATCGCCAATGTTCCCGACCTCGGCGGTATTCCGGGCTGGTCTCGCCTCCTATACGAAGATCTTTGCCGACACCTATGCAGCCGATAATGTGCGGATGAACAACGTCCTGCCCGGCTGGATCGACAGCCTGCCGGCGACAGAAGAACGCCGCGGCAGCGTGCCCATGAGGCGCTACGGCACCAGCGCCGAAATCGCCGCCACCGTCGCCTTCCTCGCCTCAGATGGCGCCGGCTACATCACCGGTCAGAATCTCAAGGTCGATGGCGGATTGATGCGCTCGGTCTAGCTCTTACAAAAGACAATGCCATCTCGTTTTCGCTCTCTCGAGTACCGCTTGGGAGAGCGATTTCGTTTGGAGTACGGCAGCGGCGAGCAAACCATCCTCGCCGGTACTGCGCCAGGGGTTACGACCTCGCAGGCTGAAGGCGAAACCCTCCCCGGTGGCGTTGGCGAATTGCCTTTTTGCACTGCACACGTTAGAAGTCCCGGCAATTTTGAGGGATGGAAACAGGCAATGCGGAAACAGCGTTGCTTGCGGAGGAGTGCCACGATGGAGATCGTTCACACGATAGCCGCTCTGCGCGAGCGACTCGACGTGCAACGCAAAGCCGGCAGAAAAATCGGCCTGGTGCCGACCATGGGTTACCTGCACGCGGGCCATATGGAACTGGTCTCCCGCGCCAAGGCCGAGAACGACCTCGTCGTCACCTCCATTTTCGTCAATCCACTGCAGTTCGGCGCCAATGAGGATCTGGCGAAATATCCGCGCGATCTCGAACGCGACAGCGCCATGTTGCGCGATGCCGGCGTCGATTTTCTCTTCGCGCCCGGCGTCACGGACATGTATCCGCGTCCGATGCAAACGGTGGTTGACGTGCCGAAGCTCGGGGCGGAGCTGGAGGGCGCCGTTCGCCCGGGCCATTTCGCCGGTGTTGCCACCGTCGTCACCAAACTTTTCAATATTGTCCAGCCGGACAGCGCCTATTTCGGCGAGAAGGACTATCAACAGGTCACGATCATCCGCCGCATGGTCGAGGATCTGGCCCAGCCTGTCCGGGTCGTACCGGTGCCGACCGTTCGCGATGCGGATGGCCTGGCCCTCTCCTCGCGCAATGTCTATCTGTCAAAAGAAGAGCGTGCCGCCGCTGTTATTGTCCCCGGAGCATTGAAGGAAGCTGCAAGGCTTTACGATCTCGGCGCCGATGATCCAGCAGCACTCGAAGAGGCGCTTCGCGCCTTCGTCGAAAAGGAGCCGCTCGCGACCGTGGAAGTCGCCGCCGTTCGTCATCCTGAAACGCTGGAGCCGCTGACCAAACTGCAGGGGCAGCCGATCCTCATCGCCTTGTTCGTTCGCATCGGCACCACCCGCCTGCTCGACAACCGCGTCATCGGCAAATCCGCCAACGAAGGGATCGCTTGAGATGAGCACCGTCGGACACACCAGGCGCACGACGCCGGCAGCCATCGAAGCGATGAAGGGCACCCGTCCCATCGTAAGCTTGACGGCCTATACGACGCCGATTGCCCGCCTGCTCGATCCGCATTGCGACCTGCTTCTGGTGGGTGACTCCCTTGGCATGGTGCTCTACGGCATGGAAACGACTGTCGGCGTCACGCTGGATATGATGATCGCCCACGGCCAAGCGGTCATGCGTGGCGCAAAACATGCCTGCATCATTGTCGACATGCCCTTCGCCTCCTATCAGGAGTCGAAGGAGCAAGCCTTCCGCAATGCGGCGCGCATCCTGAAGGAAACCGGCTGCGATGGCGTGAAGCTCGAGGGCGGTGAGGAAATGGCCGAGACCGTGGCGTTCCTGACCTCTCGCGGTATTCCGGTCTTCGGCCATGTCGGACTGATGCCGCAGCAAGTGAATACGACCGGCGGCTACCGCTCTCTCGGCCGCTCGGACAAGGAGGCCGACAAAATCCGCCGCGACGCCAAGGCGATCTCGGAGGCCGGCGCCTTCGCGATGGTCATCGAAGGCACGGTCGAACCGCTCGCCCGCGAGATCACCGCCGCCGTTGCCATTCCCACCATCGGCATCGGCGCATCTGCCGCCTGCGATGGACAGATCCTAGTTTCCGACGACATGCTCGGCCTGTTCAACGATTTCAAGCCGCGTTTCGTCAAGCACTTTGCGGAGCTGGCGCCCATGATCTCGAAAGCCGCGGAAGCCTATGCCGAAGAGGTGAAGGCTCGCACGTTTCCGGCCCTGGAGCACACGTTCCAGCCGAAAAAGTGAGGCACCATCAGCTCTTGGCGGGCTCTTTCTCCAGCAGATAGATCGCTTCGCCGAAATCCTCCATCTTGCTCATCAATGCCGCATGGGCATCCCGCAGCCCT
>Ga0209371_1001601_pt1 | contig 14736 bp, 13 predicted proteins | sample AgamicAtAmrz_FD_187165 | JGI IMG/M metagenome (GOLD analysis project Ga0209371, IMG submission 187165) | Agave microbial communities from Guanajuato, Mexico - At.Am.rz (SPAdes) (version 2) | ecosystem: Host-associated > Plants > Roots > Rhizosphere | place: Guanajato, Mexico | collected 2012-06-07
AACCTATTAGTACAGCGGTTGCTTATGTTGGCAGCTTAATAGATGAACTCGAACAAAGCTTTTATTAAAGTTTGAACATCCTTGCAACTATTGCAAGGATGTTTTTTTATGAAAAATAGGATTGACACACTCCTGCTAATCTTATACATTACATAAGTATGTTTTTTTATTATAGGAGGAATTTATGAGCAACAAGAACTATACCCAAGTAAAAATGGTGACGGCAGATCCATCTGCACTTGGACTATTCGGTCTGGCAATGGTGACATTGGTGGCATCTTCACAAAAACTTGGTTTAACAGAAGGGTTATCTTTTATTCTGCCGTGGGCGTTCTTTTTGGGTGGATTGGCTCAATTGATCGCTGCTTTGCTTGATGCGAAGCATAATAATATTTTTGGAACAACTGCTTTTGCAGCATTTGGTCTATTCTGGTTTGGCGTAGGCTTTTCCTGGTTAATCCAACTTGGAGCGTTTGGCGAGGTATTGGCGCAAAATGTTGACCCTAAACAGCTGGGCTTTGCATTTATCGGCTATTTAATTTTCAGCCTTTTCATGACAATTGGGGCAATGGAAACACATAAGGTATTATTCTTTATCTTTGTTTTTATTGATATATTATTTATTGGATTGTCCTTAAGTTCTTTTGATGTGATGTATGAAGTGACACATATGATTGCAGGTGTGGCAGAGCTTTGTATTGCCCTGTTATCCTTCTATGGATGTGGCGCGATTGTGCTGAATACTCATTTTGGAAAAACGGTACTGCCAATCGGAAAACCTTTTGGCGTTTTTAAATAAGATTACGAAAAAGAGTCTATCTATAGGCTCTTTTTTTTGCTCAAAATAATTTATCTATATTAAAGCAATACCTAGAGGATTTGTTGGCATTTCTAATGGAAAATTCTATAATATTTCGTTAAAATAAGTAATTGGCGATATAGTGACATGCTGATGATGGAGGTATATATGATTAGTGAGCTTCAAAAAAACATAAAAGACCTTTCGGAAGAGGAAGCAAAATCTTTGCTGCTGCAAACGGCTCTTTATTTGCAGATGATGAAGGACGCCGACCTCATTTCACAACAGGAAATCATGAAGGAGCTTAGCGATGATATTATGGATAAGCTTATGTCCCGATAATCATCTCTTAGTTTACATACATACTGCAATAATCCAAAACTATCTCCTCCCCCTATCTATGAAGGAGGCTTTTTTGGCTTCCTTTTCCCCGTTAATCCTTTAAATAGATAACAATAAAAAGGAATAATATTATTCACCTGAACGTTTTTTTTACACATATTTAATAATGTTTGGACGTATTTATAGTTAAATTTCTTTTTTAATATATAAAAAGGATAATTTAATTATTTTAAGTTTAGAAAGACTAAACGGTATTTTAGTAGGAGTTTTATTGTTATATCAATATATTTTATCGGTTTAGTTGTGGACATTTGTTGTCCACCCTAAAGAAACAATTGTCTTTATTAATTGTCGATTTTTGTTTCTCGTTCAGTTACATCAAGTTTTCACTATAATTATATTAGTTGTTAGTTGCGCAGGATTTAAATCATGAATGGATAGCTGTTTAGAATAGTTATTATATTTGTATACTGTATTTCGTTTTAGAGAGTTGTATCTACAATAGTAGAAATGGAGGAAAACAGTGGGGATTTCTACTAAAAACCTAGATGATTCTACAAAAAATCTATTTTTCTGAAAAATTTGTCTTTACAAGAATAATAGAAAGGTATTATATTATTTATCAAAACGGTTTCTATTTTCAGAATAATTTTTTTAATTAAAAAGTTCCCTCAATTCAAAATTGATTATCAGATTTCATCCTACCAATTTATTACTACCCAAGAAATTAAACTTAAAACACAATAATTCAAGGATTTTAGCAGAGGTGAGTATATGACTAAACATGCGTTATTAGAAGTGGAAGGTTTAAAAACGTATTTTCAAGTAGATAAACACAGAGTTGCAAAAGCTGTGGATGGCGTTGATTTCTCTATAAATCCTGGTGAGACAGTGGCGCTGGTTGGTGAGTCAGGTTCAGGCAAAAGTATAACCTCACTGTCTATAATGAAGCTCGTCGGAAAGCCGGGAAAAATTAAGGGAGGGCAGATTCGCTTTAACGGCGAGGATATTGTCCCCTTTTCTAACAAACAGATGGCAAAGCTGCGGGGCAGTGAGATTGCCATGGTATTCCAAGAGCCGATGACCGCATTAAATCCAGTCTTCACGATTGGAAATCAGCTTATGGAAACAATTCGCAAGCATAAAAAAGTCTCAAAGGAAGAAGCGCGAATCAGAGCCGTTGAGCTATTAAGAATTGTCGGCTTCCCAAGGGCTGAAGAGACAATTAATGAATATCCTCACCAACTTTCCGGAGGGATGCGTCAGCGTGCGATGATTGCTATTGCCATTTCATGTGAGCCGAAGCTGCTGATTGCCGATGAGCCGACAACCGCTCTTGATGTAACGATTCAAGCGCAAATTCTTGATTTGTTAGATGAGATGAAGAAAAAGTTCAACATGGCAGTACTGCTGATAACGCATGACTTAGGTGTCGTAGCTGAATATGCTGACAGGGTCATGGTTATGTATGGCGGACAGATTGTTGAACAGGCGGAAGTAAACAAGATGTTCATTGAGCCGAAGCATCCGTATACGAATGGACTTCTGGAAAGTTTGCCGAAATTAGAGGATGACGTAAGCAGACTTGGTGTTATTAAAGGGACAGTACCGCCTGCCTATGATTTTCCTGTTGGCTGCCGCTTTTCTGACCGCTGTAAACATGTAATGGATAAATGCCGTGTTAGCAATCCTAATCTTCTAGATGTGGAACAAAACCATAAGGTGCGCTGCTACCTGTATGAATAGGAGGAATAAAATTTTATGTCATTAATGGAGCAAGATTTACGAAAAAAGACAGAAGAGGATTACATACTTCAAGCGAAAAACATAAAAAAATACTTTCCAATTAAGGGCGGAGTCCTAAAGCATACAGTTGGCAACGTTAAGGCGGTCGATGATATTTCATTAAATGTTATCAGAGGGGAAACGCTTGGACTTGTAGGTGAATCAGGCTCTGGAAAATCTACGCTAGGACGAGTTATTCTAAGACTCCTTGATCCGACAGAAGGCAGCATTGTCTTTGAAGATAAGGATATTTCAACTTTAAACAACAGAAAGATGCGCCCCATTAGAAAGGATATGCAGATTGTATTTCAAGATCCATTTGCCTCATTAAATGGAAAAATGAGTGTTCAAGAGCTGATTGAAGAGCCGCTGCTAGTTCAGACGAACTTAAACCGACGTGAGCGGGAAGAAAAAGCAATCAGCTTACTTGAGAAGGTAGGGCTTCGGGCAGATGCGAAATCGAAGTATCCTCATGAGTTTTCCGGTGGACAAAGACAGCGGATCAGCATCGCGAGAGCACTAGCGCTGAATCCTAAATTCATTGTCTGTGATGAGCCAGTTTCTGCATTAGATGTTTCCATTCAGGCACAGGTGCTTAACTTGATGGCAGATCTTCAGGAAGAATTCAATTTAACCTATCTATTTATTGCCCATGATTTGAGTGTTGTTAAACATATAAGTGACCGTGTCGCAGTCATGTATTTAGGAAGGATAGCGGAATTGGCACCGAAAAAAGGTCTATATGAAACACCGCTTCATCCATATACACAGGCGCTTTTATCCGCAGTTCCGACAACGGATGTAACAAGAAAGAGAGAAAAGATTATCCTCAAAGGGGATTTGCCAAGCCCGTCCAATCCACCGACAGGCTGTACATTCAGAACACGCTGTCCGAAAGCGCATGAAAGATGTGCAATCGTGCGCCCTGATTTGACGGAAGTGTCAGAAGGCCACTTCGTTGCTTGTCACTTATACACGAAGGAAGACTGAGTATTCTGCCGTTTAAGGAGGTGGTGTGTCGATTTTGAGTTTGGTTTGCTTTTTCTACAGATAATTATTTTAAGGGGGAAAGACGTTGAAAAAGAAAAATTGGTTACTTGTATTAGGCTTTACCTTAATATTCGGGATCTTGGCGGCGTGCAGCAACTCAAGCGACGACACGAATTCTGAGCCTGGCGAAGCAGTTGATGGAGGCACGGTAACTGGTGCGATGGATACAGCTCCTGCTGGTTTATTCAACCCAATTTTCTATGCTGATGCATATGAAAACAATATCTTAACTTTAACGCATGAAGGATTATTAGGACAAGATAAGAACCTTGATTTTATTCCGAAATTAGCAAAAGACTGGGAATTTAACGAAGACCAAACAGAAGTGACATTCCACTTAGAAGAAAACGTGAAATGGCATGATGGCGAGCCATTCACAGCAAACGATGTTGTATTTACATACAAATCGATTGCAAGCCCTGGTTATGTAGAGGCTGGCGGTCTGCGTACACAATATGTTTCAAGACTGTTAGGCTATGAGGATTTCTCTACTGGCAAAACAGATGAATTCCAAGGTGTTGTTGCAGTTGACGACCACACTGTAACATTCAAATTCGCTGAGCCGAATGTATTGGCCCTTTCTGATTCAAGCTTCCCAATCATTCCTGAGCATATCTTTAAAGATGTTGCCATTGCTGACATGCCAAAAGCTGAAGGCACAACAAAAGCAGGCAAAATTGTTGGTACTGGTCCATTTAAATTAACGGACGTTGTAGAAGGCGAGCAATATGTTTTAGAGAAAAACGACGACTACTGGCAAGGTGCACCTAAACTTGACAGCATCGTGTGGAAGGTTGTAGACCAATCTGTCATCCTAGGTATGCTTGAAAGCGGTGAAGTGGACTTTGTAGCAGATCCAACTGGTATCCAGGCTGCAGATTATGAGACAGTTGCTGCAAATGAAAATGTTGAAATTATTGAACAGCCAGATTTCGGTTACCAAGTATTAGGTATGATGGTTAACCACCGTGAACAAGGCGACACATCCATCGATCCATCAAAATGGACAGAAAATACGAAGCTATCCGATCAAAAAGTCCGTCAGGCAATTGCTTATGCTGTTGACCGCGAAGCGATCATCAACGGATTGCTGTACGGCAAAGGGGTAATTCAAAACTCTCCTATCGCAACACAATTCTGGGCATATGATGATACAAAGCCTAACCAATATGCATTTGATGCAGAAAAAGCAAAATCACTATTAGATGAAGCAGGCTATAAAGATACAAATGGCGACGGCTTCCGTGAAGATCCAGATGGAAAAGAGTGGGTGTTGAACCTGAACTATCCATTAGGAAACCAAATTCGTGAAAAATCAGCACCAATCATTCAAGAATATCTTGAAGCTGTCGGAATCAAAATTGACTTGCGCCAGCCAAAACAAGCTGCTGCATACTTTGAAGACCTAGAAAAGAATGCACAAGATTGGGATCTATACTTGCTTGGCTGGAGCTTAGACAGCACAGACCCAGATCCGAGCGGCTTATGGTCTGCTAATGCTGCTTACAACTATTCTCGTTGGAATAACCCTGAAGCAGAACAGCTGTTAAAAGACGCATTTACACCACCAGATGCGTTTGAACAGGATTACAGAAAAGAGAAATACAGCGAATGGCAAGTGAAGTTCTCTGAAGATCTTCCAGCATTAATCCTGTATGCTCAAAACAGCTTATGGGCGCATAACAAACGTCTTCAAGGCATAGATGTATTGCCGTACTCATTCTTGAACAACACACATTTATGGAGTGTGACTGAGTAATTAAAGGTTAATTAGATGGGGCTTTCGTATTTTGGGAAATTCCGCATATTAACAGGAAATTTACTTATATGCGGGGCCTGTTCCTTAAAGAAAGCCCCTTTTAAATTCTTGTTATTTTGGTTCATTTCGTGTGGTGCTGCGGTCTGTACGAAATGAACCAAATAATGGTTCAATCCGGCTGCAACTTTAGCAGCTTTATATTTACATCATAAGAAATGGAGGGGGAGCAATGTATAAGTATATTATTCGTCGCGTATTAGTGTTCATTCCAATGCTATTCGCTTTGACTGTCATCGTGTTTGGCTTAATGCAGGCGGCTCCTGGCGATCCCTTTACTGGAAAGCTTGATCCGAATGTAGACCCAGAAGTATATGAACAGCAAAAAGAAGCTTTAGGGTTGAATGACCCAATTTATGTGCAATATTTCCGCTGGTTAGGAAATATGCTTCAGGGGGACTTTGGGGAATCAATTGTGTATAAGGGACGTGAAGTAACTGACTTGCTTGAATCACGAGTTAGCAATACACTCACGCTAGGAACCTTTTCTTTATTTATTACGATTTTATTTTCCATTCCGATCGGGATTTACTCAGCAAGAAAACCATATTCTATACTTGACTACACAGTAACAACCTTCAGCTTTTTCGGGCTTGCTATTCCGAGTTTCTTCTTCGGTTTGGTGGCAATTTATTTCTTCGCCATCCAGCTCGGCTGGTTCCCGTCACAAGGAACGGTCTCGAGTCCGAATCTGCAAGGAGCAGAGCTTTTCTGGGATAAAATCCATCATTTAATCCTGCCTGGATTAACATTAGGTTTAGGTGGAATGGCTACATATACTCGCTATATGCGCTCAGAGGTGCTCGATGTGCTGTCAGGAGATTATATCCGTACAGCCAGAGCAAAAGGAATGACAGAAAATACAGTATTGTACAAGCATACATTAAGAAATGCCTTGATTCCGATTGTGACATTGCTTGGATTTGAGATTGGCGCCATTTTAGGGGGAGCCATCATTACAGAGGGTGTATATCAATATCCTGGTCTTGGGACATTGTTCATTAACTCTATTTCCAGCAAGGATTATCCTGTCATCATGGTCATTGCTTTAATGATCGGCTTCTTTACATTGCTGGGAAATCTGCTGGCAGATATCGGCTACAGTCTTGTTGACCCGAGAATTCGATACGAGTGAGGTGAATGAACAATGGAACTGAAACAACAAACGATCGAAACAGAACCAAATTTACCTTTAAAGGTAGAAAATAAAAAAAGTAAAACTCCTGGCCAGATTGCACTCGGCAGATTTTTAAAGAATAAATTAGCAGTGCTTGGTGTTATTGTTTTAACGATTATTATCCTTGCCGTCATTTTCGCACCGCTGATTACAGACCAAAGTCCAACTAAGTCAAATTTGCTGTTGGTTGAACGGGGACCAAGCGCTGATCACCCGCTCGGCAATGATGGCTCAGGAAGGGATAATCTTGCTCGTCTATTATATGGAGGACGAATTTCTCTTATCGTAGGATTCTCTGCGATGGTTTGTACGTTAGTAATTGGTGTGCTGTTAGGCTCCATTGCCGGCTACTATGGCGGAATTGTTGATGCGATCATCATGCGTATCGCTGATATCATCATGATGCTTCCATTTATTGTTATTGCTTTAACAGTAGTTTCTATTATGCCAAAGGTGTCAATCGGCAGCTTCGTTGCAATCATTGCGATAACCTCGTGGCCGAATTTAACGAGGATAATCAGGGGAACGTATTTGTCCTTGAGGGAGCAGGAATTTGTTCAAGGAGCAAAGGCAATCGGCGCAAGCGATTTCCGCATTATTTTTAAGCATTTTATTCCGAATGCTATTGGGCCGATTGTAGTTAACGCTACATTGATGATGGCAACTTATATTATCATTGAATCTGCCATGAGCTTCATCGGTTTTGGAATACCGCAGCCAACACCAACATGGGGGAATATGATTTCTGAAGCACAAAGCATCCGTATTTTACGGAACAGCCCTGAAGCATGGATACCGCCAGGACTTTGTATATTTGTCACGGTACTTTGCATCAACTTTATTGGAGACGGTCTTCGCGACGCACTTGATCCAAAAAGCAATAAGCGTTAATGAGGAAAACCTGCTAATGATTTGGCAGGTTTTTTCTTTTATCTGGAAACAGATGAAGCTAACCTTGTTTATTGCTAATATATAATAGAAGAAAATACATACATAACATAATGGCATCAAGAGGAGGATTACAGATGTATGCGTCAATGGAAATTCAAATGCTCATTCAATTAATTGAGAGGGCAGCATTACTGCTTATTACGCTGTTTTTTTTATCAAGAGTGCCGAAATTTAAGGAAACATTGCAGAAGGAAAATCATTCTCCAACAGAATTGACGCTGATTACGATCATATTTTGCGCCTTCGCTTTGTTTGGCACGTATTCGGGAATCGAGGTAGAAGGTTCGATTGTTAATATCCGCATTATTGCAGTTATGTCCGGCGGGATTTTATTTGGACCGTGGGTCGGAATCATCACTGGAATTGTGTCAGGTGTTCATCGTTATTTAATTGATATAGGCGGGGTCACCTCTGTGCCTTGTTTAATAACAAGCATTTTGGCAGGGATTGTTGCGGGCATTATTTATTTCCGTGTAAAGAAACAAAAGAGATGGGTATACGGAATCATTGCTGGTATGATTTGCGAAATGCTGACAATGGTGCTTATTCTTGTGATGGCAGAGCCGTTCTCTCTAGGTGTGGATATTGTTGCTAAAATCGCTCTGCCGATGATATTAGGACAAGTCAGCATTGGCTTTATCGTCTTGATGATTGCGAGTGTTGAAGGAGAGAAAGAGAGAATTGCTGCAAAGCAGGCACAGCTGGCATTAGGTATTGCTAACAAAACCTTGCCGTATTTTCGGTCTATCAACAGTGAATCGCTTCATAAGATCTGCAAGATTATCCAGAAGGAGATTAAAGCAGATGCTGTGGCTATCACCGATACGATGGATGTGCTTGCATATGTCGGCTTTGGTGAAGAAAAATATAAAAACGGACATGAAATTATCAGTGGCTTAACGAAGGAAACGATAAGCAGCGGCAAGATAACAATCCGCAATAATATTGCAGACCATCATACACCGCAAATTCATTGTTTGCTAATCATCCCTCTTGAAGAAAGAGGAGTGGTAACTGGTACATTAAAGATTTACTACCGCAAAGCATATACTATCACTCATACACTTCAAACGATGGCGATTGGGCTTGCCCAAATAATTTCTACATTAATGGAGGTTTCCAGAGTCGAACAAATAAAGGAAGCAGCCAATAAAGCTGAATTGAAGGCATTACAGACAAAAATCAATCCACATTTTTTGTTCAATGCGTTAAATGCAATTGCTTCAACTACAAGACGAAATCCCGAAAAAGCTCGGGAATTGATAATCAGTTTATCTGGATATATGAGATATAACTTAGAGGTAGGAGATGAATTAATTGACATTCATCTTGCTTTACAGCAAGTCCAGGATTATATCGATATTGAAAAGGCTCGGTTTGGCAGCAAGCTGCAAGTTGAATACCATATAGATGATGTTCACATTAAAGTGCCGAGCCTTCTTATCCAGCCATTGGTTGAGAATGCCGTTGTCCATGGAATATTGAAAAGAAAAGCACCTGGCCTTATCACTATTTCAGTTGAGGACAAAGAGGAAACTATCAGGGTCAGTGTGGAGGATACAGGTGAAGGAATTAAACAGGAAATCATTGATAAGCTGTACCGCGGCGAAATGTCATCCAAACAAATAGGTCTTTCCAATGTGCATGAAAGAGTGAAGCTGATTTATGGAAAAGGACTTGTGATTGAAAGATTGAATCCTGGTACAAAAGTATATTTTGACATAACAAAGGAGAAACAATGAGAGCAATAATTGTAGAGGATGAAATTCCAGCAAAAGAAGAGCTGGAATATTTAATCGAAACACATAGTGGTATTGAAATTGTTGGTGCTTTTGAGGATGGGCTTGATGTCCTTAAATTTTTACAGGAGGAGGAAGTAGACGCGATATTTCTTGATATCAATATCCCATCACTTGATGGCATGCTCCTTGCCGGCAATATCAGTTTGTTTGCAAAAAAGCCGTATATTATTTTTACGACAGCCTATAAGGAGCATGCAGCGCAAGCTTTTGAGCTTGAAGCGTTCGATTATATTTTAAAACCTTATGATGAAAAAAGAATTGCCGCAATGCTGAGAAAGCTGGAGACAGCTTTTGAGAAGGACTATGGCAAAGAGGAAGACAAGGGAGAAAAGGAGCCTGCTGCAGATCAAGGAGCCAGCAGGAGAATCAATCTCCGTAAAAATGAAAATATTATCGTAACAGATGTGAACGATATTTACTATGCTTCTGCAAGTGAGAAGGTGACGATTGTCTATACGAAAACAGATGAATATATGATGCCGATGAGTATTTCAGAATTTCATGCAAAGCTTCCTGAAGATTTGTTCTTTAAATGCCATCGCTCGTATACAGTCAATCTTACAAAGATTCATGAGATTGTCCCTTGGTTTAATCATACGTATATTTTAAGATTAAAAGACATTAAAGGAGAGGTGCCTGTAAGCAGAAGCAAGGTAAAGGAATTCCGACAAATTATGCAGCTATAAATGCAATTCATTCCGAAATCTTTGCAATTCATTCTGAAAACGATTTTATGAATAGTTTCGGAGGTATAATCCTCCTATAAAGAAAACGCTTAAATCTTAAGTTAAGAGTTTTATATAGGAAGAACCGAAACGAGGAAAAGAGGAGATTTCAGATGAAAAACCGCACAGAAAACCGGCTGTTAATTGTCATCGGTACAATCATTGTTCAAATGGGTCTTGGTACAATATATACGTGGAGCTTGTTCAATCAGCCGCTTGTTGATGCATTTGGCTGGAAATTAAGCTCTGTTGCTATCACCTTTTCTATTACTAGCTTCGCATTGGCATTTGCGACATTGTTTGCAGGGCGCCTGCAGGATAAATGGGGAATTCGCCGCCTAATCGCTGCATCAGGTATATTGCTCGGCGTAGGGTTGATTCTTAGCTCTCAAGCTTCATCACTCGGAATGCTTTATGTGCTTGCAGGAGTGGTTGTCGGCTTTGCCGATGGTACAGCGTATATTACAACATTATCGAATTTAATTAAGTGGTTCCCAGAGAAAAAAGGTCTTATTTCAGGTATTTCAGTAGGAGCATACGGAACTGGAAGTCTTGTGTTTAAGTATATTAATGGACATTTTATAAGTGCATACGGTGTAACGTCAGCCTTCTTATTTTGGGGTATCATCGTTCTGATTATGGTAGTCGGCGGCTCTTTCCTAGTGAGAGAAGCAAAGGTTACTTCAAGTGCAGCAGCAGGAAATGTTGCTACAAAGGATTATACAGTGAAGGAAATGCTGAAGACAAAACAGGCATACCTGCTGTTCGTCATTTTCTTTACAGCATGCATGAGCGGACTATACTTGATTGGTATTGTTAAGGATATCGGTGTTAGTCTTGCAGGTCTCGATGCAGCAACTGCTGCAAATGCAGTAGCATTAGTTGCAATCTTTAATACGACAGGCCGTATAGTTTTAGGAGCGCTGTCAGATAAAGTCGGCAGATTGAAAGTTGTTTCAGGTGCATTATTCGCAACGGCAATTGCTGTAGCAACATTGAGCTTTGTTCCATTAAACTTCCCGATATTCTTTGCTTGTGTTGCGGTTATTGCCTTCTGCTTTGGTGGAAACATTACTGTATTCCCTACGATTGTAGCAGACTTCTTCGGATTAAAGAATCAAAGCAAAAACTACGGTGTAATCTATCAAGGTTTTGGCATCGGTGCATTGGCCGGTTCCTTTATTGCAGCACTTTTAGGAGGATTTATTCCAACCTTCATTATCTTGACGATTCTCTGCATTATCTCCTTGGTAATTGCATTCACAATCAAACCGCCATACCAAGGTAAAGCGGAAAGAAAATCTAATCAGAAGCTGCCTAACATGCAGCCTTCACACAAGTACTGATATGTAAATAGCTGCTAATCCCTCTAAAGATATTTCTTTAGAGGGTTTTTTGCATGTTTTTGAGAGAGTTCGTATATGCATAAGGAAAGGAGCTGTTTTATGATAATTACGTCTTAAGTCTTAGATGCGATTCCTTTTTAAGTCTATGGAAAAAATATTGCTTATCCGTTATTGTATAAGCATAAGAGTAATATAATTGAAACCTTTTTTTCACATAGTTCGTATAAAAATAAAAGACGTAAAGTCAGGAGTCGATCAAATTGAACTCATTTTTGCTTTTTCTCATCCGAACGGGTGTTGCGCTGCCAACAGGGATATTGACTTGGTTTGTTAGCATGTTTGCATTCAATCAAGGTTTCTTCCTATCAGTCATATATGCGGTGGGACTCGGGACTGCTGCTTATTTCCTAGCCGATGGAATCAGCTCCCACAGATTTTTAAAGAAGCATGCTTTGACAAGAAAAGAGTATAAGTTTATTCAAAAACAGCTTAAAGAAGCAAACAGCAAGATATCGAGGCTTAATCGGGCGATGTTACAAATCCGCCATTTGCCGTCTATAAAGAAGAGAATTGATTTTATCAGGGTGACGAAAAAAATCTACCGTTTGACAAAACAGGAGCCGAAAAGATTCTACAAGGCGGAAAAGTTCTATTATTCCCATTTGGATTCTGCTGTAGAAATAGCGGAAAAATACGCTTTGCTTTCTGCCCAGCCAAAGAAAAATTATGATTTGCAGGAAACGCTGACTGAAACGAGAATTACTTTAGAGAAGCTGTCATTCACACTGGAGGAGGATCTTCATGAGATTCTTGCAGATGACATCGATGACTTGCATTTCGAGATGGATGTAGTTCGTCATACTTTGGACAGCAAGAAATTAGATAATAAGCCAATTGATGAAAGCAGGAGGTTAAAATGACCGAAAGGGATGAAATTCAATTAAACGAGAGCTTGCAGAATAGTCCTGCAGAAAAGGCGAATTCACATCGCCTTTTTCCTGTTTTATCTGAACAAGAGCAGCTTGAAGCGAAAGCGCTTGCCGATAGCCTCGATTGGTCCAGTCATCATGCCCTGATAAATTTCGGACATGATGCGCAAAAACGGCTCCTTACTTTTTCACAGACGATGATTGACCATGTCCAAAGAAAGGATGTAGGAGAAGTAAGCAGTATTATGAAGGATTTAATGGTGCGGCTTGATGACATCAATCCTGATGAATTATCGGTTAAAAAGAAGGGGCTGTTTTCTCGTCTTTTCGGCAGAGCAAAGTCTTCTGTGCAGGAGATACTGTCTCAATATCAAAAAACAAGTGCTCAGATTGACAGGATTAGCGTAAGGCTTACAAGAAGCAAAAATTTGCTTATCTCAGATATTCATTTGCTGGAGCAGCTTTATGAAAGCAACAAAAAGTATTTCCATGATCTAAATATACTGATTGCAGCTGCAGAAACAAAGCTTGCAGAGGTAAAGGAGCAAATAATCCCAGACAAGAGAAAGCTTGCATTAGAGCTTCAGGACGAAATGAAAATGCAGGAGGCAGAGGATATGGAGGACTTTGCTGAAAGGTTGGAGAAACGCATCTACGATTTAAAAATCAGCAGACAAATTACCATCCAGACAGCACCTCAAATCAGACTGATTCAGCAAACAAACCAGACCGTTGTGGAGAAAATCCAGTCTTCCATTATGACAGCAATTCCCCTGTGGAGAAATCAACTGTCCATTGCATTAACATTATTGAGGCAAAAGCATGCAATGGAAACAGAAAGCAGTCTCCGCAACGCCACAGGTAATATTATTGAAAAGAACACAGAAATGATCCGTATGAATGCAAGCGGCAGTCAGGGGCAAATCCTAGAGATTGCTGAACTGAAAGAAACTCAGCAAAAGCTTTTGTCTGCAATTGAAGAAACAATCGCCATCCAGGTAGACGGCAGCCAAACAAGACAGCAGGCGGAACACGAATTAAAAACGGTCATTCAGCTTGATAAATAGCAGGCAGGAGTGGTAAAGATGGAAGCAAAGCTTAAGATCGTTCCATGCACTGATGCGAATCGGATACTTTTAAAAAATTACCGCTTGAAAAAGGGGCAGGAGCAGTGGACGGCCATGCCTCTTGCTGCAATGGAACAATGTGACACAGATAAAGATAGATATCCGTTTCTGCTGCTATGGGATTTGCAGCTTGCAGGTTTTTTCGTTCTGCATAAAGGGAAAGGTGTGATGGAATACCACAGCAATAAGAACGCCATATTGCTGCGCGCCTATTCGATTGAAGCAAGTTACCAGGGTAGAGGATTTGCTGGAAGCATGCTAAAGCAACTTCCTGAGTTCATAAAGGGCTCATTTCCTTCTGCAGATGAACTGATTCTTGCCGTTAACGAGGACAATGAGGCTGCACAGCATGTTTATGAGAAGGCAGGCTTTGCAGACAGAGGACTGCGTGCTGCCGGAAGTGCCGGCCACCAGCTGGTTTTACACAAGAACATATAAAAAAAATCACCCTAAAATCTTTAAGGTGATTTTGTTATATTTTAATCTCTTGATGGAGAATAAGTTCTTTTCGTTCCATTTATCAAGGAAGCAAAATCAACTCGCTTATTGATAACGTAGATGATCGGAATCCCGACTGCAAGGACGACAAATTCGCCGACTGCTGTTGTAAGCCATGTTGCCCAGAATGGAAAGTCCAATGCTAAATGCAATTCAAAGGCAATAATAAACATCGTGAAGGTAAACACGATAGTATTAATAATCATACGCTTAACAATGTGTTTTACATAGCGACCAACTACTATGGTAATAAGCAAACTGATAATAGACTGGCCAACACCAAATATAAGGTCATAAGGAACCATTGGCGAAAAGAATAAATTAGCTAGAAATACTCCAGCAACTATTCCGTAAATGTATTTCTTATTGAAGACAACAAGATGATTAAA
>Ga0209371_1001602_pt1 | contig 14718 bp, 12 predicted proteins | sample AgamicAtAmrz_FD_187165 | JGI IMG/M metagenome (GOLD analysis project Ga0209371, IMG submission 187165) | Agave microbial communities from Guanajuato, Mexico - At.Am.rz (SPAdes) (version 2) | ecosystem: Host-associated > Plants > Roots > Rhizosphere | place: Guanajato, Mexico | collected 2012-06-07
CGAGATGTTCGCTGTGAACGCCGCGCCGGCCGCCCTTGTGCATGTAACCATCTGCCGGAGGTTTCAGCGTCGCTTCGGTAAGTGTATCGGAGACGATCTCGTCCCAGCCAACCTTGAGACTTTGCGGTTCCGGAATCACGCCAGCCTCTGCAAGTGCCGCATCGGCGGCATCGCCCACGAACATTTCGCCCGTGAAAGCCCAGAGATCGTCAAGCGCTTCCTGCATGCGGCGGTGGCTTTCGGCCGAGCCGTCGCCGAGGCGGATGACGAGATCACGGCTGCGGTCGAGATGATAGGAGACTTCTTTGAAGGCCTTCTCCGCGATCTCGGCAATGCGCCGGTCGGCCGAACCTTCCAAGGCTTTCAGCAACAGATAGTGCCAGGCGTCGAAGACAAATTGCCGCATCAGTGTCATGCCGAAATCGCCGTTGGGACGTTCGACCAACAGGATATTGCGGAACTCATAGCCATCGCGCAAATAGGCGAGATCGTCGGCCGAGCGGCCTTGGCCCTCAACTTCACCTGCGAGACCGAGCCAGAGCTGCGTCTGGCCGATGAGATCAAGCGCCGTATTGGCAAGCGCGATATCCTCTTCCAGCGCCGGCCCACGGCCGCACCATTCGGAAACGCGGTGGCCTAAGATCAGCGTGTTGTCGCCGATGCGCAGCAGGAATTCGACGAGAGCGGCCTGAGCGACCGTCGGCTCAAGGGTAGCGGTCGCCATCACATGTGCCCCACTTCATCCGGAATGTCGAAGAAGGTCGGATGACGATAAACCTTGGAATTGGAGGGATCGAAGAGTGGACCCTTTTCCGATGGCGCGCTGGCGGTGATGTCGGAAGACCGCACCACCCAGATGCTGACGCCTTCGTTGCGGCGGGTATAGACATCGCGGGCATTGTTGATGGCCATCTCGGCATCGGGCGCATGCAGGCTGCCGACGTGGCGATGGTTGAGGCCATGCTGACCACGGATGAAAACTTCCCAAAGCGGCCATTCGCTGGACATGTTTCTCACTCCCTGAATTTTCGTGCCGCCTTATTCGGCGGAAATCGTTGCGGCAGCGCGACGCTCGGCCACCTTTTCGGCATGCGCCGTCAGACCGTCGCGGAACCAGGCGCCATCCTCCCAAGCCTGCTTGCGCGCATTCAGCCGCTCCGCATTGCAGGGGCCGTTGCCGGCGATCACGTTGAAGAATTCTTCCCAGTCCGGCTCGCCGAAATCGTAGCCGCCCTTCTCGTCGTTCCACTTCAGATCGGGATCGGGGACGGTCAGGCCGAGGTACTCCGCCTGCGGTACGGTTTGGTCGACGAATTTTTGCCGCAGCTCGTCATTGGAATTCTGCTTGATCTTCCAGGCCATGGATTGGGCGGAATGCACCGAGGCATCGTCCGAAGGACCGAACATCATCAGCGACGGCCACCACCAGCGGTTCAGCGCATCCTGTACCATGGCCTTCTGTGCCGGTGTGCCCTTCACCATTTTCATCAGAATGTCGAAGCCTTGGCGCTGGTGGAAGCTTTCTTCCTTGCAGATCCGGATCATGGCCCGCGAATAGGGACCGTAGGAACAGCGCTGCAGCGGAACCTGGTTCATGATGGCCGCACCATCGACGAGCCAGCCGATCGCGCCGATATCGGCCCAGGTCAGCGTCGGATAGTTGAAGATCGAGGAATATTTGGCCTTGCCGGAGTGCAGCTGCTCATACATCTCGTCGCGGCTGATGCCGAGCGTCTCGGCAGCGCAGTAGAGATAGAGGCCGTGGCCGGCTTCATCCTGCACCTTGGCAAGCAGGATCGCCTTGCGTTCCAGCGTCGGAGCACGGGTGATCCAGTTGCCCTCCGGAAGCTGGCCGACAATTTCCGAATGCGCGTGCTGGCTGATCTGGCGGATCAGCGTCTTGCGGTAGCCTTCCGGCATCCACTCCTTCGGCTCGATCTTCTGGCCGGCATCGACACGCTCCTGAAAGGCGCGTTCCTGGGGATCCATCTCGTCAAGGGAACGGATGCGGGCGCCATCGGTTTTCACCATCTGTGCATACATTGACCTTCCTCCGTCCTGGCACGTCCGGCGCGCTAAAGAGTGATCGCAGGCCTGCGGACGCCTTGAGGATCTGAGCCAAGCTGACGCTTCATGGCTTCACCAGTATAGGCCTGTTTCACGCTCTCCTCCACGAAACATCGATCCGACAGCGAGCGCATTAGTCGACCGATCGGTCATTGTATTAGCATGCGAAATGTCACAGCACAAATGAATTTTTGGAGATTTCTGTGACATTCAATGCCGTGAAAGCTTGCTACGAAGAGAACTCACACGCTATGTGACTGAGTGGATTGATCTTTCAGCGGGACTTGAGGTGATCGAGCCGAGCCTGGCTTACCGGCGTCGTTTCTCGAAGCTTGCCCGACTCGTTCACGAAACGGCGACCGACATAGGCGTCAGCCTTGTTTGACAGACGCAAATAAAGTTCGGCAAACAGGCGCCGCGCCTCCTCGCCGGGCCAATCGGCCGGCAAGGCGGACTTGGGAAGATGCGGCTCGCGCAACATGATCAGGCGATATTGATGGACGAGGAGCAATCGCGCGATCAGACAATCGAACGGTGACAGGACCACACAATCGCCGACTCCTCGCGAAAATGTGCCGAAGCGGGCAGTAAATTCGCTATAAGCTTCCGCAAAGTGCCGGAGGTTCCAGGCCTCTTCCGCGAGCTCCTTCAAGGCGCCGTTCTCGGTTGCAAGCTCGGCGTTGAAGACAACGACGCGACCCGGCAGCGGTGGCGCGGGATGCGTACCCATCGCAAGCCAGGGGCTGAGCCTAGCGAAGCCGTCCCGCTCCAGTCCCTGCATGATCTCCTCCGGAGCGGGTCCATTGATAAGGACGAATTGCCATCGGACGGCAGGTTCCGGCCCATAGAAGAGACTGGCGGCCTCGGCGAATTCTGCCTGGGCCGCGTCCGTCAGCCGATAGTAGCTGCGGCGCCCTTCCCGCTCTCCGGCAAGCTGGCCGGCGGTCACCAGTCGCGACACGGCAGTGCGCACCAGCGTTTCGGTAATGCCGACGCTCTTGCACGTCTCGATGAGGTTGCCGATCCACACGACGCCGCCCCGCGGCTCGATGACATCGCCATAAATCGTGACGATGAAACTCGCCGCCTTGATGGGCAGACCGGCGAGAAGCGCCGCGACTGGCTCGCTCAAATCATGGCCGAGTTTGACGTTATCAGCCGACACTCCAACCCTGCTCCGCATCTGCAATCGTTAGGGTCTATTAGCGTGAGATACTACCGGTATTCAAGCGAACGTAGTCAAAGGACACGCTCGTCGCCTATCTCGACACATTCATCGGCAACGCCGTGGTGTATTTGACGCATTTCAGGGAGAAGTGCGACGATGAGCTCAGCACCGCTTCGTGGGTCAGGATACCTCGCATCAAAAGGCCTTCATATTCCCGGACATCGGCAACCACGGCACGGATCAGGTAATCCCACTCACCGGACATGGAATAGCATTCCAACACCTCGCGATAGCTGGCGATGAACTGTTCGAAATCGCGGCGGGTCGCGGGATCATGGGTCTTCATCTTGACCTGGCAGAAGACGTTCAGCCCCTTGCCAATCTTGTCGGGATCGACAAGGCGGACCGTCCTGCCCAGCACGCCGGCGCTTTCCAGCGCCTTGATCCTTCGCCAGCAGGACGCAGGCGATGCCCCCACTTTTTCTGACAGCGCCGCCTGGCTGATATCGCCTTCCTCCTGCAGCACGCGCAGAATCGCCCTGTCGATGTGATCAAGATCGAAATCTTCCATTCAGAAAACCCGTTGTTGATGAAACACTTCTTTCAAAGACTATTGCAAAAGCTACCAAATTGAAAGGAATAGAGCTGACGCTTGAATTAAAATGGTTGGGCCATCTGTAGGAGGATCACATGGCCCAGCTAGCCTTCAAAAGCCACGAGCGGAACTTGCCCGACGATCACATCGATTGGCGCCGGGTTGCCTATCTCGTTCACCTCTCCCGGGCACTCGACGAGATGGAGGAAAAGCGTCTCGTTCCGGAAAAGAAGGTTCTCTATCAGTTTTCCGCACGCGGCCACGACATGGCGCAGATCCTCCTTGGAACGCAGCTGACAGGGCTCCACGACGCAACGTGTGGCTATTATCGCTCGCGGCCACTTTTGCTTTCGCTTGGCGTCGATCCGGCCGATGCGCTCGGCTCGGCCATGGGCCGCGCCGGAGGCTATTCCGACGGGCGCGACATTGGTGTCGTCTTCAACTATCCGAACCGTTGCGGCGCCTCGGCCCTGCCCATGTGTGGCGGCGTTGGTGCGCAATATACCCCCACGGCCGGCTGGGCGCAGGCGATGAAATATTATACGACGACGTTGGGTCGGCCGGAGTATGCGCGGGACATCGGCGTCGCGCTCGGCGGCGATGGCTCCGTTGCCTCAAACGGCTTCTGGGCGGCATTGACGGCCGCAACGACGCAACAATTACCAATGCTGTTTTACATCGAAGACAATGGCTTCGGCATTTCGGTGCCTTCGACGGCGCAGACACCGGGAGGGAATATCGCAGCCAATCTCGCAAGCTGGAAAAATCTCGCAATCTTCGATGGCGACGGCTGCGACCCGGCGGAAGCAGCCCGGCTCGTGCAGGAAGCCGTCTCCTTCGTTCGCGAGGAGCGCAAGCCCGCTCTCCTGCGGCTGACGGTGCCGCGCCTTGAGGGCCACAGCTTCCAGGACACACAGACCTACAAGAGCGAGGAAACCGTGAGGCGCGAGTGGGAGCGCGATCCTCTGCCGCGCCTGAAAGATTTCCTCGTGCCCGCCGTGATGGCGACACAGGAATGGGATGCCTGCCAAAGCGAAGCGCGCAAAATGGCCGAAAGCGCCCGCGCCGCCGCTGAGGACCGACCAGTCGCCGACCCCTCCTCCGTGACCCGCCATGTATTCTTCAATGGCGCCATGCAGACGATGGGCGGGCAGCATCCGTCCGGATATGCGCCTCCAGCGACAATGGATGTACCGGAAACCTCCGGGCCGCGCATCAACATGGTCACAGCGATCCGCAGAACGCTCGAACACGAGATGTCGATCAACGAGCGCGTCGTCATGTTCGGCGAAGATATCGGCCCCAAGGGAGGGGTGCATGCCGTCACTCTTGGCATACAGGAAAAATTCGGCAGCGAGCGGGTTTTCGATACGTCGCTATCCGAAGAAGGCATTATCGGCCGCGCCGTTGGCATGGCGCTCGCCGGCCTCGTCCCCATTCCCGAAATCCAGTTTCGGAAATATGCCGAGCCGGCGACCGAACAGCTGAACGACTGCGGCACCATCCGCTGGCGCACCAACAATCGCTTCGCAGCCCCCATCGTAGTCCGCATGCCCGGTGGCTTTTTCAAATGCGGCGATCCCTGGCACAGCCAGACCAACGAAGTGGCCTTCGTCCACCAGCCGGGCTGGAAGGTTGCCGTTCCCTCCAATGCAGAGGATGCCGTCGGCCTGCTGCGAACCTCGATCCGCGGTAACGACCCGGTTATCTTCTTCGAGCATCGGGCCATGCTTGATGATGCCTGGGCGCGGCGCCCCTATCCCGGCGACAACTTCGCGCTGCCCTTCGGCAAGGCGAAGCTGACGCGGACCGGCAGCGACATCACCATCGTCACTTGGGGCGCCATGATGCAGCGCTGCGAGGAGGCAGCGGAGGGTATATCCGCCGATATCCTCGATCTCCGTACATTGATGCCCTGGGATCAGGAGGCCGTGCTTGCGTCGGTCGCCAAGACGCACCGTTGCCTCATCGTTCACGAAGATCTCGAAGCTGCAGGCTTCGGCGCTGAGATCGCCGCCGTCATTGCAGACAAGGCATTCACGGATCTCGATGCGCCGGTCTCGCGTCTGACCATGCCCGATATTCCGAGCCCGCATAATCCTGCTCTTCTCGATTGGGCTGTGCCCTCAACCGAGCGGATCGCCAAGCGCATTGCGGAAGTGCTGGAGTTTTAGGGATGACTAGTATCATCGAGATCACGGCTCCGATCGAACAGGAGGGCACGAAAGCCGTCGTCCGAAACTGGCTGAAGCGGATCGGCGATCATGTCAAGGAAGGCGACGCGCTTGTCGAACTGGAAACCGACAAGGTCACCCAGGAGATAGCGGCGCCATGCGACGGTATCCTGAGCGAAATTGCGATGGAGGATGGCGATGACGCCACGCCGGGAGCGATCCTTGGACGCATGAGCATCGAAAACGCGAACGGTGTTGCAGCGCAAGTGGCCGAGGTTCCGTTGCAGATACAGCCGGCCTCACCTGCCACGGCCTTCGCCGCCGCTTATTATTCACCCGCCGTTCGCAAGGCCGCCGAGGAATACGGGATCGACCCGGCCACCCTGAAAGGCACCGGCAGGGATGGACGAGTGACACGCGCCGATATGGACCATGCGCGGGAAATCGCCAAGCCGCATGCATCTGGGCCGGTGTCGCAGCGGGCTGAGGCTGCACAGACCCCGCCGGCAGTCGCGGCCGACGACAAATCTCGCATCGTTCCCCATTCCGCCATGCGGCTTTCGATTGCAAGGCATATGGCCCACTCCCTGGCGACGGCACCGCAGGTCACCGCAATCTTCGAGGCCGATTTCACGGCGATCATGCGTCATCGCGAAAGCCACAAGGATCGCCTGAAGGCCAAAGGCGTAAACCTCTCCTACACCGCCTATTTCGTGGCAGCATCCGTCGCAGCCATGAAACTCGTACCCGAAGTCAACAGCCAATGGCACGATGATGGCCTGGAGATATTCGAAGATATCAATATCGGCGTCGGCATCGCATTGGGCGACAAGGGCCTGGTCGCGCCGATCATTCGGCAGGCGCAGGATCTCCAGCTGGAGGCCATTGCCGCAAGGCTCCAGGATTTGACGAACCGGGCACGCTCCAACGCCCTCAAGAGCGAGGATTTGAAAGGCGGAACCTTCACCATCTCCAATCATGGCGTTTCCGGCTCGCTGGTCGCATCTCCGATCATCATCAACCAGCCACAATCCGCCATTCTCGGCATCGGCAAGCTCGAGAAGCGCGTCGTGGTGCGGGAGATCGACGGCGTCGATACGATCCAGATCCGCCCGATGGCCTACGTGTCCCTGACAATTGACCATCGCTCCCTGGATGGGCATCAAACGAATGCCTGGCTGACGGAATTCGTACGGATTCTGCAGAGCTGGCCGCAATGAGCGCAAGGGGGGAGCAAATGAACAAGACAGCGTTTTTCGATAGCCTTACGGAACAGAAGCCCGACCCGCTGCTTGAACTGATTGCCAAGTTCGCGGCGGATCCGCAATCCGGAAAGATCGATCTCGGCGTTGGCGTCTATCGCGATGAAACGGGCCGCACACCGGTCATGAGAGCCGTCAAGGCGGCCGAGTACCATCTTTGGGAAACCCAAGAATCCAAATCCTATATTGGCCCTGAGGGCGATCATGCTTTTCTGCGCGCGCTGGCCCGCGAAATCTTCGGTGAACGCCACGGCGGCAAGCCGGTCGCGGGAATTCAGACCCCTGGCGGCACCGGCGCTCTGCGTCTGGCTGCGGAACTGCTTGCCCTCGACAAGCGACGTAAGATCTGGATGGGCACGCCGACATGGGTCAATCATCAAGCGATCTTTGCCGCCGTCGGCCTTCAGGTCGAGACCTATCGTTTCTTCGATATCGGCAAGCAGACCGTTCTCATCGATGAGATGCTGACGACCCTGCGGAGCGCAGCACCCGGCGATGCCGTGCTGCTGCAAACGAGCTGCCATAATCCGACAGGCGCGGGATTGTTATCGCAGAACTGGCGCGACATCGCCGAGATCGTCACCGACAAGGGATTGCTGCCGCTCTTCGACAATGCCTATCAAGGCCTCGGTCAAGGCCCGGTCGAAGACGCAGCCGGTATGATTGATGTGATCGAAGCGGTCGGCGAGGCTATGGTTGCCGTCTCCTGCTCCAAATCCTTCTCGCTCTATCGGGAACGCACCGGCGCGGTCTATCTCTTCGGCGATCAGCAGGCGCCGTTAAACAAGGGCATCGGCAATCTGGCGAGCTATGCCCGCACCAGCTATTCCATGCCGCCAGCGCATGGGGCTGCTATTGTTGCCGCGATCCTGCAGGACCCATCGCGGCGCCGAGCCTGGATCGATGAACTCAGCAAAATGCGCAACCGCATAGTCGAAATCCGCCAGGCCGCCGCCAAAGCCTTTGCAGAATTCTGTCCTGATCTCGCCAATATCGCTTCGCAGGAAGGCATGTTCTCCCTTCTGCCGATCTCTCCGGGAAATGTCCGGCAGCTTCGGGCCGAACACGGCATCTACATGCCGGATTCCGGCAGGATCAACGTGGCCGGGATGCGGCTCACGGATGTCGCATCCGTCGCGGAGCGCATCGGTCCATATCTTGCCTGAATATGCGCCCAACTAGTCCGGCGTTTCACGCAAGGGCCTCATCAGGACGCGCTAATCGGCTCGCTGGCCGTAGGTTTTGCTGCGCATCCAACGCGGCAAAAGCACTCTGATCCACTACTGCCTGAACGCCATGCGCGGTCCCACAAGTGGATCAAGCGCGTGCGGCTTCGCACCTATTGACCTTTTCATACATAAATATAATCTGCGTATATGCAAACTGATGGCCACCTTGGGCTGTCACGTCAATAGCCAGATCGAGATCCGGTTCGAGCATGAAGGCAGTCTTGGCCGCGATGGTCTCGCCGCGAGGCATCTGCCTTTGGGAGGAGTGACTATGACAAACGACAATCCGGCGCTGCAAAGCGCCGTGCGCAAGGCGACGATTCGTCTTCTGCCCTTCCTGGGCTTGATGCTGATCCTGAATTTTCTCGATCGCTCCAATGTCGGCTTCGCCAAGGTGGCTTATCAGGCCGATACCGGTATTTCAGATGCTGCCTATGCCTTCGGCGCCGGCATTCTCTATCTGGGCTATGCCACCTTCGAAGTGCCGAGCAACCTCATCATGCAGCGCGTCGGCGCCCGCCTGTGGCTCAGCCGCATCATGATCACCTGGGGCATCGTCTCGGCCTGCATGGTCTTTGCCCATACACCGATGAGCTACTACATCGTTCGTTTCCTGCTCGGCGTCTGCGAAGCCGGCTTCTATCCGGGCGTCTTGCTTTACCTGACTTACTGGTTCCCGGCCAAGCATAGGGCGCGCGCTACCGGCCTCTTCTATCTCGGTGTCCCCCTATCGCTGGTGATCGGCGCACCACTTTCCGGCTGGTTGCTCACTCATCATGACGTCCTTGGCCTTACCAACTGGCAATGGATGTTCGCGGTCGAAGGCCTTGCGGCAACCGTCGTCGGCATCCTGGCCCTCTTCTTCCTGACGAGCCGCCCAACAGAAGCGAAATGGCTGACGTTGGAGGAGAAAAATGCGCTGAATGCCGTCATTGAAGCGGAAGAGCGCAGCAAGCTTTCCGAAGTGAAGCACTCGGTCTTCAGCGTGCTGAAAGACTGGCGCGTCCTCGCCTTCGTCGGCATCTATCTGTTCATCCAGATCGGTGTCGGCCCGATCACCTTTTACCTGCCGGCGCGGCTGGCACAGGCGCTCGGCGGCGGCGTCAATACCTGGGTCGGTGTGCTGCTCGGCCTACCCTGGCTTTGCGCGCTTGTCGCAACCCGCTTCTTCACCGTCTATGCCGACAAGCATGACAACCATCGCATCGTCTGCATCGCCATGCTGACGGCCGGCACCATCGCGCTAGGAACGATCGGCCTGACGATGAATCCGTGGGTGATGGTCATTGCCGCCTGCATCGCGGTTCCGGGCCTTGCCTCTTCGCAGCCGGTCTTCTGGAGCCTGCCGACCCGCTATCTCGGAGGCGTCGGTGCCGCCAGCGGCATTGCCTTCATTGTCTCGCTCGGCAATCTCGGCAGCTTCGCCTCGCCGCAGATCAAGGCCTATGTCGACGCAGCCACAGGCAATGGCGATATCGGCTTCTATATCCTCGCCGGTTGCTGCTTCCTGTCTGTCGTGCTGCTGATCGCACTCGGCCCGCACCGCCGCTGGATCGCCGACGCCGAGCCGGCCGCCAGTGGCAGCCGTTCGCATTGAAGGAAGAGAACTTTCGATCCTCGCCCACTATCGCGGAGCGAGGATCGATACGATGCGGCAAATCCACCGCGCAACGTTAGCCACTGACGATCTCTTCAAGCGCCAGCGCCGCACCCAGCAGCCGCTCGTCCTGGTTCTTCGGCGCCGACAGCAGGAAGCCGACCGGCATGCCTGCTTCACCGGCGCCGCAAGGCAGGGAGACGCCGCACCAATCGAGGAAATTGCCGATTGCCGTATTGCGCAGCGTTCTGCCATTGATCTTTACGAACAGCTCGTCATCCGCTTCCAGGGGGCCAAGCGCCGGCGCAACATGGGCAACCGTCGGATAGGCGATGAACTCGTTCGGCCCAAGCGTGCCGGCAACTTCCTTGATCAGTTGCTCACGCACTTTGAGCGTTTCCAGGTAACCGACCAGCGTCGTCTTCTCTCCGAGGCGCGTCCGCGCCACCACACGCCGGTCCATGGAATCGGCTTCCGGTCCTGCCAGACGCCGGTGATGCAGCACGAAGGCCTCGGCAGTAACCAACGGCCCATATTCCGCCATCAGCTCAAAGAGCCTTTCGAAAGCCGGAAAGGCAGCTCGCCGGATTCTAACGCCAGCGGCACTCAATCTTGCCAGCGTCGCCTCGAAAGCTGCAAGAACACCATCCTGCGCATCATCCATGACGATATTTGTCGGCACCACGATGGAAAGCCCGGCGGCTTCGGCGCGCTCTATCTCGGGGACAAAGCGCTCACGCATCGCGGCATCTACCCAGATCGCATCCTGGACGCTGCGGCACAAAGGCCCGAGCGAATCGAGGCTCGTCGACAGCGGAAAGACACCGCCCATGCCGTAGCGGCCATGGCTCGCCTTATAGCCGACAAGGCCGTTGAAAGCAGACGGTATGCGCACCGAGCCGCCCGTATCCGTGCCAATCGATACCGGCACGAGACCCGCCGCAACCGCAGCGGCAGAACCCGAAGACGAACCGCCTGGGATACGCGCGACATCCGTTGCCAGCGAGTTTAGCGGCGTACCGTAATGTGGATTGAGGCCTAGGCCGGAAAAGGCGAACTCGCTCATATTGACTCGGCCGACGGCGATCATGCCGGCAGCCTTCAACGCCTTGACGACATCGGCATCGTCCTGCGCGGGCTCAGCGTCGGCAAGCACAATCGACCCGGCTGTGGTCGGCAGGCCAGCGATTGCAAACAAATCCTTCCAGGCGACGGGAATGCCATCCAGCAGCCCGCGCGAACGCCCCTCACGCAGCCGCTTGGACGAAGCCGCCGCCTCTTCCTTCGCGCGCGTTTCCAACAACCGCGTGAAGATCGCCTGATCCTTATAGGCCCGGATCGCGTCGAGGGTCTCCTCGGCCAGCGCGACCGGATCGAGACTGCCGGACTGGATCAGCACCGAGAGCTGCGCGATCGATTTGCCGAGATGTGTCTGCGTCATAGTCCCCGCTCTCCTTCTCAGCCGACCAGCTGCATCCAGCGGCGCACGAGATAATTGTGCTCATCCATTGTCGTATTCCAGACGGCAATGCAATTGGCACGCTGCCAATAGGATCCACCGCTGCGTACGGAATCTTTTTTGATCCGGGTCTGACCGTCGGGACCGGGCAGGTCTTCCGTCGCTGCGGCACCTTCATACCAGTAGTCCCATTCAGCCTGCGTCATAAACTGGCGCGAGCGCTGCGGCGTCGAAATGTAATAGCCCTGCCGCGCGACCACGGCACCCGGCCACCCTGAGATCCACCAGTTCAGATAATCGTAGGCGACATCGAGAAGACGACCGCTTAAGTGTTTCGAAAGGCACAAGCCGCCATGCCAGGCGCGATAGCCTTCGGCGGGCACGGCCTGCTCGACCGGCACACCCTTCGAATTCAGGATACCGATACCGGGCGACCACATGCTCTGGACGCAGGTCTCGCCAGCGATCATCAGCCGTGCCGCATCCTCGGCGGTTTTCCAGAAGTCCCGGAAAAAGCCGGCCTTCTTGCGCTCCTCCAAGAGGTCGATCAACTGGTCGATTTCCTGAATGGACATATTGCCGATATCGTCGAAGGACATGAGGCCGGCAGCCTGTGCAGCGAGCGCAGCATCAAATATGCCGATGGCAGGCTCGTCCACCAGCGCCACCCTGCTCGCCCAGCGCTCGTCGAAAAGCGCGCCCCAGGAATGCATGCCGACACCGTTCGGCGCCAGATCGGTCCGATAGGCGAAACTGTCGAAATTATGCGTCGTCGGCAGCATCGAGATGAAGCGTGACGGCGTATCGCCGAGAGCGAGGTTTGGCTGCACGAAAAGCTTTTTCGCCGGCACATCGCCAAGCCCCATTCGCGGGTTGGGGCCGATATGGCCGGTCTTCGTCAGATCGTTGACCTCATCCCACAGCACGATGCGCTGGGTGTCCACGGGCTGGATTGCGCGCCAATGCCAGACGATATCGAGATTGTGGAAGCACTGGTCGTAGATATCGTAGGTTTCCGGCTCGCGGGCCGCCTTGTACTGCGTTGTCAGGAAATCGTTGTTGTCGAAAGTGACGTCGATGCCGAGATCGTCCTGCGCTCGCAGGCGAAGTTCCTCCAGCAGCGAAATCGCGGTGCCGAGCACGCGCAGGCGCGGCCGGCCCTTCAGATGCAAGGCGGGAGCAGACACGCTTTTGGCAACGGATTCATGCTTATTCATGGAGATCCCAATCGTCTCATCGCGCCGCAGCGATCGGGTAGGACACGGCAGGCGCTTGCGCCAGTGTGAAGGCTTCGAACGAGCGTTTCAATAGCGCGCCGTCGAGCCCATCCAGGATGAAGACCAGCCGAGAGTTGCGATCTTCCGAGGGCCATCCGTCCATGTGCACCGGCGTATGAACCAGATGCTGGACACCGTGAATTGCAACCGGGCGCTCCTCGCCGCTCAGATTGAGGATCCCCTTTACCCGCAACACACGCTCCCCATGGCGATTGAGCAGCATGGTCAGCCAGAGCCCGAAAGCGGTCCAATCGACGGACCTGTCAATAATGAGGGAAATCGAAGAAATGGCGGCCTGATGCGGAGTACCGTCCGATGAGACGAGCTGCACCGGCTCCTCGCAGTAAAAACCGCTTTGCGATAGACTGCTTGTTGAGACGTTGCTCTGGGCCGCGACAAGCGAGGAGAGATCGAGATCCGGATCGGCCGCGATCAGGATCGGGGCATCGGGATTGAGCACTCGAAGGCGAGCTTGGAGGTCCTCTTCGCTACGATCCGCCTCAAGATCCGTCTTGGTCACGATCAACCGGTCCGCGACCGCCGCCTGCCTGTTGGATTCGATATAAGTGTCGAGCTGACGCAGCCCATTGACCGCGTCGACCGTCGTAATGACGTTGCCGGCGCAGAAATGATGACGAAGGACCGGATCGGCCTTGATGGTCGAGAGCACGGGGAAAGGGTCGGCAAGGCCGGTGCTTTCGATGATAACGCGCCGAAATGGTGGCAGCAGCCCGCGCTCGCGGCGGGAGTAGAGTTCCTTAAGTGCTGTGGCAAGGTCGTCTCGCACCGTGCAGCAGACGCAGCCGGAGCGCAGCAGCACCATCTCGCCCTCGACGCTTTCGACGAGATCATGGTCCAGCCCGATCTCGCCGAATTCGTTGATGAGCACGGCGGTATCGGCGAAGGCCGCATCAGCCAGGATGCGCTTGAGCAGCGTCGTCTTGCCCGAACCGAGAAAGCCCGTCAGCAGATTGATCGGCAGAAAGCCACCCACCTCAATCGACATGCCGCGCCTCCATCCGGGCGATGAAGGTGACGTCGAGCGGATCGCAAGGCCGGCCGACGAGCCTCTCGGCCGCCGGCCAGAGATGACCGAGATCCTCGATGATCTCGCTCCTGCCCGTTCGTGTTGACAGAACGAAGGACGCGCCCTGCCAATCGGACAGGACAAGGCCGAAGCCTGAGAGCATCTCGTTGGCGGCGCGCTCGCGCTCGACACGCTCACGCCGCCGGTCGAAGCTGGCATGATTGCGCGTGAACACACCTGGCCGTGCCGCGGCATCCGTCCAGTGCTCATCGCCGCCGAGCACGCCACACAGTGAACACATGGCAATCGCCTCCAACCTGATGCTTCGATACTTCACCCTAGCGGGCTATTTCTTGCGCGGAAAGCGGGCTGCGAAATCGTCGGCAATCTCATTCATCGTAACGAACTTGACGCCCGGATGCTTGACCATATGCGCATAGAGCCGCTCCAGCATCATCAGCACCTGCGGCCGGCCGGCGACATCGGGATGGATGGTGATCGGGAAGACGGCATAATCCATCTCGCGATAGACCCAGTCGAACTGATCGCGCCACATCTGCTCGATGTGATGCGGATTGACGAAACCATGACTGTTCGGTGATTTCTTGATGAACATCATCGGCGGCAGATCGTCGAGATACCAGGATGCCGGGATTTCAATCAGATCGGTCTCCTGCCCGCGCTTCAGCGGCACCATCCAATCCGATGGCTTGCGCGAATAGTCGATCTTCGTCCAGCTATCGCCGACACGCACATAATAGGGCGTGAAGTCATTGTGCATCAGCGAGTGATCGTACTTGATGCCGCGCTCCAGAAGCAGCTCGTTCGTCACGTTGGAGAATTCCCACCACGGTGCGACGTAA
>Ga0209371_1001603_pt1 | contig 14713 bp, 15 predicted proteins | sample AgamicAtAmrz_FD_187165 | JGI IMG/M metagenome (GOLD analysis project Ga0209371, IMG submission 187165) | Agave microbial communities from Guanajuato, Mexico - At.Am.rz (SPAdes) (version 2) | ecosystem: Host-associated > Plants > Roots > Rhizosphere | place: Guanajato, Mexico | collected 2012-06-07
GGGCTGGTGGCGCTGGGCTACTTCCTGATGTGTTATCCGCTGTCTCGCTACAGCCAGTATCTGGAGAAAAAATTCAATGCCGCTCATCACCATTAATCAGGTGCAAAAATATTACGGCGACAACCATGTGTTGAAAGGCGTGGATCTGGATATCGACATGGGAGAGGTGATCTCGATCATCGGTCGCAGCGGATCGGGCAAAAGCACGCTGCTGCGCTGTATGAACGGGCTGGAAGGCTATCAGGAGGGCAGCATCAAGCTCGGCGGCATGACCATCACCAGTCGTGACTCGCAGGCGCGTGAGATCAGCCGCTCGATTGGCATGGTGTTTCAGAACTTCAACCTCTTCCCGCACATGACGGCGCTGGAAAACGTCATGCTGGCACCGCGCCGCGTGCTGAAGAAAAGCGACGCTGAATGCCGGGCGCTGGCGACGCAGATGCTGGAGAAGGTGGGGCTGGGCGAGCGCCTTAACTATTACCCTGCCAGCCTCTCGGGCGGCCAGCAGCAGCGCGTGGCGATCGCCCGTGCGCTGGCGATGACGCCCAAAGTTTTACTCTGTGATGAGATCACCTCTGCGCTGGATCCCGAACTGGTGGGCGAAGTCCTGAAAGTGCTGGAGCAGCTGGCAGCGGAAGGCATGACGCTGATCCTCGTCACGCATGAAATGAATTTCGCCCGCGACGTGGGCGATCGAGTGGTCTTTATGCATCAGGGGCGCGTCTGGGAGCAGGGCGACAGCAAAACGCTGTTTGCGCAGCCGCAGTCGCCGGAGCTGAAGCAGTTTATCTCTTCAGTGCGTCTCTGAGTCTTAAAAAAGGAAACCCGCATGGATATCAATCATTACCCGCAAATTAATCCGCCACAGCGTCTGCTGATGGGACCCGGCCCGATCAACGCCGATCCGCGCGTGCTGCGCGCCATGTCGAGTCAGCTGCTGGGGCAGTACGACCCCGCGATGACCCACTACATGAACGAAGTGATGGCGCTCTATCGCGGCGTATTTCGCACCGAAAACCGCTGGACGCTGCTGGTTGATGGCACCTCCCGCGCCGGTATCGAAGCGATTCTGCTCTCCGCTATCCGGCCTGGGGATAAGGTGCTGGTGCCGGTGTTTGGCCGCTTCGGCCATCTGCTGTGCGAGATCGCCCGCCGCTGTCGGGCAGACGTCCACACCATCGAAGTGCCGTGGGGCGAGGTCTTTACCCCCGATCAGATTGAAGAGGCGATTAAAAAAGTGCGGCCACGCCTGCTGCTCACGGTGCAGGGCGACACCTCCACCACCATGCTGCAGCCGCTGGCGCAGCTGGGTGCCATCTGTAAGCAGTATGGCGTGCTGTTCTACACCGATGCTACCGCGTCGCTGGCGGGTAACGCGCTGGAAACGGATGCCTGGGGACTGGATGCCGTCTCGGCGGGGATGCAGAAATGTCTGGGCGGGCCTTCCGGCACCTCGCCGATCACCCTGAGCGCAGAGATGGCCGCGGTGATCCGCAAACGTAAATGCGTGGAGCAGGGGATCCGCACCGAGGCGCATCAGGATGGCGAGGAGGAGATGATCTACTCCAACTATTTCGATCTCGGCATGATCATGGATTACTGGGGGCCGGAGCGACTCAATCACCATACCGAAGCGACCAGCGCGCTGTTTGGCGCGCGCGAATGTGCCCGCCTGATCCTGCAGGAGGGGCTGGACAACGGCATCGCCCGTCACAAACTGCATGGTGACGCGATGCTGAAGGGGATTCAGGGGATGGGGCTGGAAACCTTCGGCGACCTGAAAAACAAAATGAACAACGTGCTGGGCGTGATGATACCGTCAGGCGTAAACGGCGACCAGGTGCGCAAGCTGATGCTGGAGGATTTCGGCATTGAGATCGGCACCTCGTTTGGCCCACTGCATGGCAATGTCTGGCGTATCGGCACCATGGGCTACAACGCGCGTAAAGATTGCGTGCTGCAGACGCTGGCCGCGCTGGAAACGGTGCTGACTCACCTGGGGTATCGTACGCCGCAGGGCGCGGGAGCTCAGGCCGCCTGGGATCACTACGGGAGCCAGGCATGATGATGAGCGCCAGCGAAGCCCTCGCTGCTGCACAGCGCGTCATGGCGCGCTGTGATGCGCTGGCAGCGATTAGCGAAACGACGGAGGGCCTGACCCGCGTCTATCTGTCGCCGGAACATCTGCGCGCCAACGCCTGCGTTGGGGAGTGGATGCAGGCGGCGGGGATGACGGTCTGGCAGGATGAAGTCGGCAATATCTGTGGCCGCTACGAGGCAGCCGAAGCGGGGGCGCCCGCGCTGCTGCTCGGTTCGCATCTCGACACGGTACGTAACGCCGGTCGCTACGACGGAATGCTGGGCGTGCTCAGCGCCATCGAAACCGTACAGTGGCTTCATGAGCACCAGTGCCGTCTGCCGCTGGCGATAGAGGTGATCGGTTTCGGTGATGAAGAGGGAACCCGCTTTGGCATCACGCTGCTTGGCAGCCGCGGTATTACCGGCAGCTGGCCGCAAAGCTGGGTGACACATCCCGATGGCAACGGCATTACCGTGGCGCAGGCGATGGCGGATGTCGGCATCACGCTGCTTGGCAGCCGAGGTATTACCGGCAGCTGGCCGCAAAGCTGGGTAACCCATCCCGATGGCAACGGCATTACCGTGGCGCAGGCGATGGCGGATGTCGGGCTCGACAGTGCGCAAATCGGCGCGGCGGCCCGTCGGATAGAGGACATCGTCGGCTATCTTGAACTGCACATTGAGCAGGGCCCCTGCCTGGAGCAGGAGGATCTGGCGCTGGGCGTGGTCACGGCCATCAACGGGGCACGTCGTCTTCACTGCCGTTTTACCGGTGAAGCGGGCCATGCCGGCACGGTGCCGATGACCCACCGCAAAGATGCGCTGGCCGCGGCCGCCGAGTGGATGGTGTTTATTGAGCAGACTACCCGTGAGCAGGACCCGCAGCTGGTCGCCACCGTCGGCACCCTCAGCTGTGCCCCGGGGGCGGTGAATGTCATCCCTGGCGAGGTGTCGCTGTCGCTGGATGTGCGCGGCCCGCTCGATCATCCGCTGGAGACCCTGCTCTCCACGCTGTTAACCCAGGCCGGGGCGATTGCGCTGCGGCGTGGAGTGCAGTTTACGTCGAACGAATTTTATCGCATCGGGGCCACCGCCTGTGACTCGGCGCTGCAGCAGGCGCTGAGCCATGCGGTTGAAACGGTGCAGGGGCGCAGCCTGTCGCTGCCAAGCGGAGCCGGACATGACGCCATCGCCATTGCTGAACGCTGGCCGGTCGGTATGCTGTTTGTGCGAAACCATCGCGGCATCAGCCATCATCCGGCCGAGTCTGTCGCGGTGCAGGATGTGGCACCGGCGCTGCAGGCCTATCTGCAGGCGGTCACGCTGATCGCCGGACGGAGCTGAAAATGGAATTAACGACGTTTAATCAGCTGCCGGCTGACGAGGCGCTGGCGGCTATCCGGCATTGTGTGGCGATCCCGCACTGGCAGCAGTCGCTGGTGGCCGCTCGTCCGTTTGCCACCACAGACGCGCTGCTGACCCGCGCCGACACGCTGGCCCGCCAGTGGCAGCAGCCCGATCTGGCGGCGGCGCTGTCGGCGCATCCGCGCATCGGCGAACGCGCGCGGGGCGCAGACAAAGAGGCGACGCTGTCGCGCGGCGAGCAGTCCGCCATGCAGCAGGCCGATCACGCCCTGCAACAGGCGATGCAGCAGGGTAATCAGGCCTATGAGGCGCGCTTTGGCCGGGTCTTTCTGATTCGCGCGAAAGGGCGCAGCGGCGAGGAGATGCTGGCAGCGTTGCAGCGCCGGCTGCAGAATGACGATCAGGCTGAACAGCAGGAGGCGCTGGATCAGCTGCGTGAAATCACACTGTTACGCCTCAGGGAGACGATTCAATGAGTACCGTTACCACGCATATTCTCGACACGGCGCTGGGAAAACCGGCCAGTGGGGTGGCCATCTCGCTGGAGCAGAACAGCCCGGAGGGGTGGTTTCCCGTCTCTCAGGGTGAAACGGACAGCGACGGACGACTGAAAGATCTGACCCCGGAGCCGCTGACGCCGGGGCACTACCGCCTGACCGCTGAAATCGGCGACTATTTTGCTGCCGCCGGTCGGGATGCGCTCTACGTCAGCGCGCAGATCGATTTCATGATTGCCGAGGCGGGCAGCCATTTCCATCTGCCGTTTCTGATTTCCCCCTGGTCCTGGTCAACCTACCGCGGCAGCTGAGCCGGCCGTTTACAGCGAAAAGCGATCCGCATCCTGCCAGGCGGGGAAGCGTTCGCGGTAAGCGTGCAGCGCCTCCAGCGACAGCGTCGCATCCAGCCGGGCGCGCTGATGTGGCTCTGCCGCACTCAGGATCTCGCCCTGCGGCGAAATAATCTGGCTGTCGCCGCTGTAGTGATGCTGATTGCCATCACTGCCGACGCGGTTGCAGCCTGCGACATATACCTGATTCTCAATCGCCCGCGCTAACAGCAGCGCCTGCCAGTGTAAGGCGCGAGGCGCTGGCCAGTTGGCGACGTAGAGCGCCAGATCGTAGTCGTTGCGGTTGCGGGAGAAGACCGGGAAGCGCAGGTCGTAACAGATCTGGGGCAGGATGCGCCAGCCACGCCACGCCACCACCTGACGCGCTTCGCCGGGCTGATAGTGGTGATGTTCATCCGCCATGCGGAACAGATGCCGCTTGTCATACTGGTGCAGCGTGCCATCCGGCTCCACCAGCAGGAAGCGGTTCACCGCGCCGTTTTCGGTCTGGATCGCCGCGCTGCCGCCCACCAGCGCATCGCAGCGGCGGGCATGCTGATGCAGCCACTCCACCACCCGCGCCTGCGGCAGGGAGCTTTTCGCAGCCTCCATCGCAAAGCCGGTGGTAAACATCTCGGGCAGGATAATCAGATCGCGTCCGGTGACTCCGGCCAGCTGTTCGTCAAAATGGCGCAGGTTGGCTTCGCCATCCATCCAGCTCAGCGTCTCCTGCAAAAGTGTAATTTTTAAAGCTGACATAAGCGCTCCGCGGCAGCATCTAACGTCGCCGGCTGTTTAGCAAAACAGAGGCGGATCAGTTTATGAGGAAAAGGATCGGCGCAGAACACCGACAGAGGAATCGCGGCGACGCCCACTTCGCGGGTAAGCCACTGGCAGAAACTGACATCATCCAGATCGGAGATCGCGCTGTAATCTACCAGCAAAAAGTAGGTGCCCTGGCACGGTAAAACCCTGAAGCGGCTGTGACGCAGTGCATTCGCCAGCCGATCGCGGCGGTCGCGATAGAAGGCGGGCAGGGCCTGATAGTGTTCCGGATGCTCACGCAGCATATCGGCAATCGCCAGCTGCGCCGGGGTATTGACCGAGAAGGTCAGATACTGATGCACCTTACGCAGTTCAGCGCTGATCGCCGCCGGGGCAATGCAGTAGCCCACCTTCCAGCCGGTCATGTGAAAGGTTTTGCCAAACGACGACACCGCGATGGCGCGCTGACGCAGGTCAGGATGGGCCAGCACGCTGGCGTGGCCCGCTTCATCAAAACAGATATGCTCGTAAACTTCATCGCTCAGCACGTAGACCGGTCGCGCAGCAATCGCCTGCCACAGCGCGGCAAAATCCTGCTGCTGCCAGACGGTGGCTGACGGGTTGTGCGGGGTGTTCAGGATCACCAGCCGGGTTTTATCACTCAGCAGCCCGGCAAACGCCTGCCAGTCTGGCCGGAAGGCGGGCGGCTGCAGCGCCATGCGTTTCATGACGCCGCCCGAGAGCGTGACCGCCGGGGCATAGCTGTCGTAGCTGGGATCAAAGCAGATCACCTCATCGCCCGGACGCACCAGCGCGGTAACCGCCGCATAGAGCGCTTCAGTTGCGCCCGCCGTCACCGTAATCTCCGTTTCCACATCAGGCTGATAGTCATAAAGCCGCGCGGTTTTCTCCGCGATCGCCTGACGCAGCGGCAGCGCCCCGGTCATCGGCGCGTACTGGTTCGCGCCCTGGCTGACGTGATAGGCCAGCCGCTGCTGCAGATAGTCCGGGCCGCTGAAATCGGGGAAGCCCTGAGAGAGGTTGATGGCGTTATGCTGCTGCGCCAGCGCACTCATCTGGCTGAAAATCGTGGTGCCGAGCGCCGGAAGTTTGCTCTCGGGGATCAGGTTGTGCTGCGTCATGATGTCAGGCCTTAAGCGCGAAGAGAGAAGCGGGGTCACCCGGGGTTTGTGCCACTATAAACAGGATGGTAGTATTTGGCAATCAAGACGCTTAGACGTCTAAATGCTTTATGCTCCGCGCGTCAGCGGCGTTGGCCGCGCTTGCTTACCCGGGTCACTTACTCATGTAAGCTCCCCGGGATAAGCGCGCTTGCCGCCTTGCTGACTCACGGATCATTTCGCCTTTAACTGCTTTATGCTTCGCGCGTCAGCGGCGTTGGCAGCGCCTGCTTACGAGGTATCACCTTTCACCGCAAGGAACCTTTATGTCGCAGAGTCATCCGTTAGATCAGCTGGTTGCCGCCTGTCACTGGATAGGCATGAAAGGCTGGGCTCCGGCCACCGGCGGGAATATGTCGGTACGCCGCGACGGGCATGTCTGCCTGCTGAGCGAATCGGGCAAAGATAAGGGCACGCTGACGCGTGATGACTTTATCGAGGTCGATATCGCCACCAGCCAGTCGCTGTCGGGCCGTAAGCCCTCGGCAGAAACCGGCCTGCACACGCTGATCTATCGCCTCTTTCCTGAAGCGGGCGCCGTGCTGCACACCCATACGGTCAATGCCACGGTGCTGTCGCGGGTGGAGCAGGGCGCGGCGCTGCTGCTGCACGGCTATGAGATGCAAAAATCGCTAAGCGGTCAGCATACCCATCTGGAGACGGTGGCGATCCCCGTGTTCGACAACAGTCAGGATATCGTGGCGCTGGCGTCAGAGATTGAAGATTACGCCGCCCGCTTTCCGCTGCGTTACGGCTTCCTGCTGCGCGGCCACGGCCTGACCTGCTGGGGCGAGGATGTCAGCGAAGCGCGCCGCCATCTGGAAGGTCTGGAATTTTTATTTGAATGTGAACGTCAACGTCGCCTGCTGGAGAAAGCATGATCCGCGCCATTGTTACTGATATTGAAGGCACCACCAGCGATATTCGCTTTGTGCACAACATCCTGTTCCCCTATGCCCGTCAGCATCTGGCGGACTTTCTGCGAGAGCATCAGCATCAGCCAGAGGTCGCGGCGGCGCTGCAGTCGGTGCGGGAAGAAGCGGGGCAGCCGCAGGCCGATCTGGCGGCGGTCATCGCGATCCTGTCCGATTTTATGGATCAGGATCGCAAATCCACCGGGCTGAAAGCGCTCCAGGGCATGGGATCAGGATCGCAAATCCACCGGGCTGAAAGCGCTGCAGGGCATGATCTGGCGTGATGGCTATCTTAACGGCAGTTTTACCGGCCATCTCTATCCCGATGTGCTGCCTGCATTACGCCGCTGGCAGGCGCAGGGCATTGAACTCTATGTATATTCCTCCGGTTCGGTTGCGGCGCAGAAATTGTTATTTGGCTACAGCGACGAAGGTGATATTACTGACATCTTCAGCGGCTACTTTGATACGCACGTCGGCGCCAAACGCGAGGTGACAGCCTATCGCACGATCGCCGCTGAGATCGGGCAGCCAGCGGAGCAGTTGCTGTTCCTCTCTGATATTCGTCAGGAGCTGGATGCCGCCGCGGAGGCGGGCTGGCAGACGATACAGTTACTGCGTGGCAAGGCGGACAGCGAGAGCCGTCATCGTCAGGTGACGGATTTTTCCCAGATTAACCCGGAGTCGATTTAGCATGAGCGCACTGACGATTTTTACTGACCGCGAAGCGAGCCAGCCGGTCTGGCACAGTACCGAAGCAGAGGCGATTCGGGAACGCCTGAACGCGAAAGGGGTGCGTTTTGAACGCTGGGAAGCCGATCGCGATCTGGGTGAGAACCCGGATGCGGAAACGGTCATTAAGGCCTATCAGCATGCGATTGATCGGCTGGTGGCTGAGAAGGGCTATCAGAGCTGGGACGTGATCAGTATGCGCGCCGACAATCCGCAGAAAACGGTGCTGCGTGAGAAGTTTCTTTCCGAGCATACGCACGGCGAAGATGAGGTGCGTTTCTTTGTCGAGGGGGCCGGGCTGTTCTGTCTGCATCTTGACGGTGAGATCCTGCAGATCCTCTGCGAAAAGAACGATCTGATCTCGGTGCCTGCGGGCACGCCCCACTGGTTTGATATGGGATCGTCACCGCACTTCACGGCGATCCGGATTTTTGACAACCAGGAAGGCTGGGTGGCGCACTTCACCGGCGATAAGATCGCCGATGCCTATCCGCGTCTGGCCTGATTGGACCACGGCCGGAAAGGGGTTTGCGGTGAGCCTCCGCGCTGCCGCAAACCCCTGATATCGCTTACTGCGGCTGGAAGATGCCGCTCTGCACCTGGTCAGGCGTGACCACCCCCGTGTCGAGTATCCAGCCGCTGATCAGGGCGGCTGGCGTCACATCAAAGGCCGGATTGAAGACCCTGGCCGTTTCCGGTGCCCACTGCACGCTGCCAAAACTGCCCGCCACGCCCGTGACTTCGCTGGCGGCGCGCTGCTCTATCGGGATGGCGGCGCCATCCGGGCAGTGACGATCCAGAGTGGTATGGGGAGCCGCGACGTAGAACGGAATCTGGTGATAGTGGGCCAGCACCGCCAGACTGTAGGTGCCGATTTTATTGGCCACGTCACCGTTGGCGGCAATGCGGTCGGCACCGACCCAGACCGCATCCACCTCGCCGCGTGCCATCAGGCTGGCGGCCATGGAATCGGTAATCAGGGTACAGGGAATCGCCAGTTCGCCCAGCTCCCACGCGGTTAACCGGCCGCCCTGCAACAGCGGTCGGGTTTCATCCACCCAGACATTTTTGATCCACCCCTGCTGATGCGCGCGGGCAATCACCCCCAGCGCGGTGCCCACACCCGCGGTGGCCAGCCCGCCGGTATTGCAGTGAGTGAGCAGCTGGCTGCCCGGTTTGATCCGCGTGCAACCGGCTTCAGCAATCGCATCACAGAGCTGTTTATCCTCCTGCACCAGCCGCCACGCTTCGTCCGTCAGCGCAGTGACAAACGCCGGCTGGGCCAGCGCCACTTTCATCCGGTCAAGATTGTTCATCAGATTAACGGCGGTTGGCCGGGCGGCACGCAGATGTTCCAGCGCCTGTGCCAGTTCAGCGCGGGTCTGCCCCTGTTCAGCCAGCAGCGCCAGCAGCAGTGAGGCAGAGAGGCCAATCAGCGGCGCACCGCGCACCCGCAGCGCATGAATATGGTCAATCAGCTGCGTGACGCTGTGTGCGGGCAGCCAGTTCTTTTGCTGCGGCAGCGCCTGCTGATCCAGAATCCAGAGCTGATTGTCACGAACCTCTAAGCTGGTGGTTTTGAGTGTCTGCATTGTGGGTGAAATCCATGTTGCGTTAATGATGCGTATTGTGCCAACATGCTGAACGGATGTATAGACGTCTGAACGGCTTATTACACCTGGGTTATCCGCCTTCGATTGATGAGGAACAGGCAATGTCGCAATACCGTACCTTTACTGCTGCTGATGCTGTTGAGTATGCCCGGCAATTTGGCGGCGTGGACAATCCTGCCGCGCTCTGCAGCGCTGAAGAGATTGGTGATGGCAACCTTAATCTGGTGTTTAAAGTTTATGACGATCAGGGCCGGAGCCGGGTGGTGGTCAAGCAGGCGTTGCCCTATGTGCGTTGCGTCGGGGAGTCCTGGCCGCTGACGCTGGATCGGGCGAGGCTGGAAGCGCAGACCCTGGTCGAGCACTATAAATATTGTCCGCAGCATACGGTGCAGGTGACGCATTATGATGCGGAGCTGGCGGTGATGGTGATGGAGGATCTCTCCAGCCACCGTATCTGGCGCGGCGAGCTGGTGAAGGGCGCTTACTACCCGGAAGCCGCAGCGCAGTTAGGCGTTTATCTGGCACAGACCCTGTTTCATACCTCCGATTTCGTTCTGCATCCGCATCAGAAAAAGGCGGAAGTGGCGCGTTTCATTAATCCGGAAATGTGTGAAATCACCGAAGATCTCTTCTTTAACGATCCCTACACCGATCATGAGCGTAACAGCTACCCTGATGCGCTTGAGCCGCTGGTGGCCAGCCTGCGTAACGACGATGCGCTGCGCATTGCCGTCGGCGGGCTGAAGCATCGCTTTTTTGCGCATGCCGAAGCGTTGCTGCATGGCGATATTCATAGCGGCTCGATTTTCGTGGCTGACGGCAGCCTGAAGGCAATTGACGCGGAGTTCGGTTACTTTGGCCCGATTGGGTTTGATGTCGGAACGGCGATTGGCAACCTGCTGATTAACTACTGCGCGCTGCCGGGGCTGCTGGCTCCGCGTGAGGCAGCCGATGCGCGCGAGCAGCGGCTGAGTGATGTCCATCGTCTCTGGTCGACGTTTGCTTCGCATTTTCTGGCGCTGGCGGCAGAGAAAACCCGCGATGAGGCGTTGTCCTGGCCCGGCTATGCGGCGGCGTTTTTGCGCAAGGTCTGGGCGGACACCATCGGTTACTGCGGCACCGAACTGATTCGGCGCACGGTGGGGATGTCCCACGTGGCGGATATGAAGCTGATTGCCGATCCGGCGATGCGCACGGACTGCATTGGTAACGCGATTAATTTAGGACGTACGCTGATCCTGGCTGCCGATCACGTGGAAGATGTGGATGCGCTGATTGCCCGCATCCGCCAGGCGGGATAAAAAAGGCCGACATGATGTCGGCCTTTAAAACAGAGCTGGCTCAGGAAGCATAAGTTCAGCAACCCGGTGCGGCCATCACACCGGCCTGAACGCTACGCCGCCTCGCTGGTGCGCGACGCAGGCTGAGGCGCTTTCTCCGCCACCGGCACCGCCAGTGCATCTGCCTCAAACTCATCCACGTTGATGGAGCGCAGACGGCTGGCTTCAGCACGCTGCAACACCTCTGCTTCCTTCGCATCGATCCAGCCCTGCTCCAGCGCACGCTTCGCCAGCGCATCCAGACGGGTGAAGGAGAGATGCTGCTTTGTCTGTTTGCACAGGCGGTCATAAATCACTTCAGCTGCCATCACCTCCTGCAGCGCCTGTTCCATCTGACCGGCGGGGTTATTCTCGCCCGGCGTCAGATAGATGCCCCGGCCCAGACGGCTGCGGGTCGCTGACGGCTGTTGCAGCAGTTTTGCCAGCTGGTGATCCAGACGATCAGACGGGGCAGGGCAGTGATGTCCGCCCGCAAAGATAGCCATGCGTAAGGCACCCGCGACCAGCCGGTTCGGGAAGTTGCGCAGCAGATCGTCCATCGCGACCTCCGCCTGATGCAGGGCATCCTGCACGCCCCAGTGAACCAGCGGCAGATCGGCTTCATTACGGCCTTCATCGTCATAGCGTTTCAGGGTGGCTGAGGCAAGATAGAGCTGGCTCAGCACATCGCCCAGGCGCGCCGAGATGCGCTCGCGGCGTTTCAGACTGCCGCCCAGTACCGCCATCGACACATCTGAGAGCAACGCCAGGTTGGCACTGATGCGGTTCAGATGCTGATAGTAGCGACGGGTGGCATCGCGGGTCGGGCTGGCACTGGTGCGTCCGGCGGTGAATCCCAGCCACAGGCTGCGCACGGTGCTGCTGCCGACGTGGCCGATGTGACTGAACAGCGCATCATCGAAGGCATTAACATCGTTGCTGGCGGCGGCGGCCATCTCCTGCAGAACATACGGATGGCAGCGGATCGCCCCCTGACCAAAGATAATCATGCTGCGTGTCAGGATATTCGCGCCTTCCACCGTGATGGCGATGGGGGCACCCTGATAGGCGCGTGCCAGGAAGTTACTGTTACCCAGCATAATGCCTTTGCCGCCGGCAATGTCCATGGCGTCAATAATGGCGCGCTGGCCGCGGTGGGTGCAGTGATATTTCACAATCGCCGACAGCACCGCCGGTTTTTCACCCTGCATAATCCCGGCGGTGATCAGCGTGGCCGCGGCGTCCATCACATAGGCGTTACCGGCAATGCGCGCCAGCGGCTCTTCAATCCCTTCCATCTTACCGATAGAGAGCCGGAACTGACGACGGATGTGCGCGTAAGCGCCGGTTGCCAGCGCCACACTCTTCAGGCTGCCGGTTGAGTTGGAGGGCAGCGTAATGCCACGGCCCACCGACAGACACTCCACCAGCATCCGCCAGCCCTGTCCGGCCATTTCCGGGCCACCGATGATGAAGTCAATCGGCACAAAGATATCCTTGCCGCGCGTCGGCCCGTTCTGGAACGGCACGTTAAGCGGGAAGTGGCGATGACCAATCTCCACGCCCGGCGTGCTGAAGTGGCGATGACCAATCTCCACGCCCGGCGTGCTGGTCGGGATCAGAGCACAGGTGATGCCCGGGCTGGCGTTATCGCCCAGCAGATGATCCGGGTCGGTCAGTTTAAAGGCCAGACCGAGCACGGTCGCGATCGGGGCCAGAGTGATGTAACGCTTGTTCCAGGTCAGCCGCATGCCCAGCACCTGCTCACCCTGCCACTCACCCATGCAGACCACACCGGTATCCGGGATCGCACCCGCATCTGACCCCGCTTCCGGACTGGTCAGCGCAAAGCAGGGGATCTCTTCACCGCGCGCCAGTCGCGGCAGATAGTGATTTTTCTGCGCTTCGGTACCGTAATGCTGCAGCAGTTCGCCCGGACCCAGTGAATTGGGTACACCCACCGTGATCGCCAGAATCCCGGAGACGCCCGCCAGTTTCTGCAGAACACAGGCCTGCGCATAGGCGGAGAAGGCCAGTCCGCCATACTCTTTTTTAATGATCATCGCGAAGAAACGATGCTCTTTCAGGTAGGCCCAGAGTTCCGGCGGCAGGTCGGCCATCTCATGGGTAATCCGGAAATCGTTCGCCAGGCGGCACGCCTCTTCAACCGGGCCGTCAAGAAAAGCCTGCTCTTCCGGCGTCAGGCGCGGCTGCGGGTAGTTATGCAGCTTCTGCCAGTCCGGCTTGCCCTGAAACAGATCGCCTTCCCACCAGGTGGTGCCCGCATCAATCGCTTCTTTCTCGGTGCGGGACATCGGCGGCATCACCTGCTGGAAGCGCTGTAACATCGGCTGTGAAAAGAGTCTGCGACGCAGCGACGGCAGGTTGAACGGCAGCAGCAGGATCGCCAGCGGCAGCAGGAGCCACGGCGTCCAGAGATGCGCGACCGCCATCGCGGCGGTCCACAGCAGCAGGATCGCGCTGGCGGTCCGCAGCGACAGGCGGTGATAGAAGAGGGCGCCAATCAGCGCCACCGTGGCAAGTATCGAAACAACCATCATAGTGAACCACTCCGCAAGTAGTAAGAGGTCTGACCTGTTATGTAGAGAGGTTTAGAGCAGCCGGGCGGATTTATCAATTTGTTTACATCGCAATTACAACCTGCCTCACAAAAACGGATTTTTGCCGTTTTATTCGACAACCGGTGTCGGAATCCACACCGCTACCGCCGGGTCAGGCGTGGCATGAAGCTTTGCGCTGACCGGCCATTCCGTTAAACTTGCTGCGATTAACCTCTTCTTATAAAGGACATCCCTATGTACCAGGACATCATCCGCTCTGAGCTTAATGAAGCTGCTGATACGCTGAATAAATTCCTCAGCGATGACGCCAATATTCATGCAATCCAACGTGCTGCGGTGCTGCTGGCTGACAGCTTCAAGGCGGGTGGCAAGGTGCTTTCCTGCGGTAACGGCGGCTCCCATTGTGATGCGATGCATTTCGCCGAAGAGCTGACCGGCCGCTATCGTGAAAATCGTCCTGGCTATCCGGCGATTGCCATCTCTGACGTCAGCCATCTCTCCTGCGTCAGTAATGACTTTGGCTATGACTACGTCTTCTCACGCTATGTGGAAGCGGTGGGACGTCCGGGCGACGTGCTGCTGGGCCTCTCAACGTCGGGCAACTCTGCCAATATCATTAAAGCGGTTGAAGCCGCCCGTGCGCAGGGGATGAAAGTGATCACCCTGACCGGCAAAGATGGCGGTAAGATGGCAGGCAGTGCCGATATTGAGATCCGGGTGCCACACTTTGGTTATGCCGATCGCATTCAGGAGATCCACATCAAGGTGATCCACATCCTGATGCTGCTGGTCGAAAAAGAGATGGTGAAGTAACTGCGCTGGCCTCCTGTCTGACGGGGGGCCGCTTAATCAGAGGCGGTGGCTATGTGCGAATTGCTCGGGATGAGCGCCAATGTTCCCACGGATATCTGTTTCAGCTTTACCGGACTGGTTCAGCGTGGCGGGGGAACCGGGCCTCACAAAGATGGCTGGGGCATTACCTTTTACGAAGATAAAGGCTGCCGTACGTTTAAAGATCCGCTGCCGAGCTTTAACTCTCCGATTGCGCGTCTGGTGCAGGAGTACCCGATCAAGTCGCACTCGGTGGTGGCGCACATCCGTCAGGCGAATCGCGGGCAGGTGTCGCTGGAGAATACCCATCCGTTCACCCGCGAGCTGTGGGGCCGCAACTGGACCTACGCGCACAACGGGCAGCTGAAGGGCTATAAGCAGCTGGAGACCGGCACATTCCGGCCGGTGGGGGAAACGGACAGTGAGAAGGCGTTCTGCTGGATCCTGCATCAGCTGGCGACACGCTATCCGCGCACGCCGGGCAACTGGCCGGCGGTGTTCCGCTT
>Ga0209371_1001607_pt1 | contig 14687 bp, 15 predicted proteins | sample AgamicAtAmrz_FD_187165 | JGI IMG/M metagenome (GOLD analysis project Ga0209371, IMG submission 187165) | Agave microbial communities from Guanajuato, Mexico - At.Am.rz (SPAdes) (version 2) | ecosystem: Host-associated > Plants > Roots > Rhizosphere | place: Guanajato, Mexico | collected 2012-06-07
TCAGAAGGTGCCTGCTCGCTGTTTCTTTTAGTGAAAACGATCCCCGCCAACGGTGAAAGGCCTGAGCTTCGCTATGTGGTTGCCATCGACTCCACGCCGTACATGGGCACACTCGATGCGTTCACGCGTACATTGCTGATCATTACCGCACTGGGCGTCGTGATCGTCGCCTTACTGGGATACGTCGTTTCAAGGATCGGTCTTCGTCCCGTTGGGGCGCTCAGTAAACAGGCCCGGCAACTCGCTCCCGGGGACCATGGTCAGCGCCTGAATACCGAAGCATTACCTGACGAATTACAGCAGTTAGCATCATCTTTTAATGGCGTTCTGGAACGGCAAGAGGTCGCCTGGCGACAGCTCGAAAGCTTTAACGCCGATGTTGCGCATGAACTCAGAACCCCACTGACTAATCTGATCGGCCAGACGCAGCTGGGTCTCTCACGCCGACGTTCACAGGATGAACTGGAAGAGTTATTGGGTTCCAATCTGGAAGAACTTGAACGCATGACGTCGATAGTTAACGACATGCTGTTCCTGTCCCATGCCCATGCGGGTGAACATGCGTCCCAGCTTACCCAGGTGTCCCTGCGGGAAGAAACCCTGAAAACAGCGGAGTATGTGGAACCCTCTTTTGCAGAGAAACAGCTCTCTCTGGATGTTCAGGGCGACGTCACCGCGCACATCGACCGACGACTGTTCCACCGCTCACTGGCTAATTTACTGGAAAATAGCGCAAGACACTCACCCTCCAACAGCACGGTTACGGTGCGGTTAAGCGAAACAGGTCATCAAGCCTCTGTTGAAGTTTCAAACCCGGGCGATCCGATAGCACCAGAGCACTTACACCGGCTTTTCGAGCGGTTCTATCGCGTTGACACCTCCCGATCCAGGAGTGATACCCATCATGGACTGGGCCTGTCGATCGTGCGTGCCGTCGCCATAATGCACCGGGGAGATGTCTTTGCGCGTAGTGAAGGTGGCATCAATACATTTGGCCTCACCTTTGCGGTACAAGCGGATAAAACGGTGGGCAATGCTCAATCCGGCACTGAGCCGGGGCCAGGGTTAACTGACAGAATTGTCAGGGGGGCGTCAGCCTGACGTCATTACCCCCTCGATAAAATCATCGCAGGCAATCCCCTCTTCATTGATAAGGACGCTTTGCATGATCGGACATTTACGTTACCTCGGGCTAATACTGCCCCTCTTCACATTTTCATCCTGGGCAGCGGAACAAAATCCCGCTGTCCATATCGCCCCAGCAGGAAGTCAGAACGCGGTGTTCGGGCCTGCCGAGAACTTTACCGGTCGTGTCAGGGTTGATCCTCTCTTCAAACCGGATAACGACATCAGTGTTTCCGGGGCTTATGTCACGTTTGAACCCGGCGCTCGTTCCGCCTGGCATACGCATCCGGCAGGTCAGCGGCTGATTGTGACCTCTGGTGTTGGGCTCACCCAACAAGAAGGCCAGCCGGTGCAGGTTATCCGCGCCGGTGACGTTGTCTCTTGCCCGGCGGGCGTCAAACACTGGCACGGGGCGGCCCCCGGCAGCGCGATGACGCATCTGGCGATAACCGGGATTGTGGATGGCAAAAGCGTTAACTGGATGGAGAAAGTGACAGATGAACAATACCACGCCCATTAAAGCTTTAGCGGCAGCGGTACTGCTGACCTTTGGTTTTGGTCTCGCGGCACATGCTGCACCCGTCAATAAAAGAGCCTCAGAAATGAACCACGAACAAAGGGCTTCAGATACGCTGTCAGCCAGCCAACAGGCCATCCCGTTGATTGCGGCATCAATGGCCAGCAGTCAGATGGATAAGCTGAATGCAGCCCTGAATCAGGGTCTTGACGCCGGGCTCACAATAAACGAAACCAAAGAGATTCTCGTCCAGCTTTATGCCTACACGGGCTTCCCCCGTAGCCTGAATGCGCTTAATGAATTGATGAAGGTCGTCGAAGCACGTAAACAACGTGGTATCAAAGACGTTGAGGGTAAAGAACCCGTTGCCCCGATCCCTGTCGGGGATGAGCTTCACCGTGTCGGTACCGCAAACCAGACGAAAATCTCAGGCGCTCCCGTCCAAGGTCCGCTGTTTGATTTTGCCCCGGTCATTAACCAGTTCCTGCAAACGCACCTTTTCGGCGACATTTTCGCCCGCGATAACCTCGACTGGCAAAGCCGCGAGCTGGCAACGGTTGGCGCATTAGCGACCACTCCAGGCGTTGAAGCCCAGCTGTTATCGCATACTCGAGCAAGCATGCGGGTCGGCCTGACGACAGCGCAGCTGCGCCAGCTGGCACAGGTTCTGCGTGAACATGGCGAAAGTGATGCAGCAACGCGAGCTGAAAAGGCGCTGCAGCAGGCGCTTGCAAACAATTAGGAGTGGATTATGGAACATGATCCCAACCGCAGAATGTTAATCACCGCACTTGCCGGGCTGACGCTGGCGAACGTTTCTTTTGCATCAGCTGCGACCGGAACCGCAAACGTGCAGGGTAAAAGCCGTGTTCTGGTGGCGTACTTTTCCCGCAGCGGAAATACACAGGTGATTGCGGGCGTCATTCACCGCAGCCTGAATACCGATTTGTTTGAAATCGAACCGGCTACGCCTTATCCGGAAGACTATTTTCAGACCGTTGAACAGGCGAAAAATGAGCGTGAGCGGGGAGTAAAACCCGCATTGAAAAATAGCGTCGCAGATATCTCACGCTACGAGACCTTGTATTTAGGCTTTCCGATCTGGGGGACCAGCGTGCCGCCTGTAGTGCAAACATTTCTCAGCAGCCACAACCTTGCGGGCAAGTTAATCATCCCCTTTATTACTCACGGCGGCTACGGCAAAGGAGACAGCGACAACATCCTTACCAGTCTCGCCCCGACTGCTCGTCGGGAAAAACCGCTGGTCATTGAATGCGACCAGGAGCGAAGAACCACTGAAACGGTCACCAGCTGGTTAGAGACGATACGTAGTTAATCGTCCGCATTCATGAGTCTGCCAAATAAGGGTAATCAGGAGTGCTAAATAATTAACGCTGACAACTCAGATATGATTGAACGGCAAACATAACAGAGGATGTAATCTTGAAGACAATCTTAAAAACGCTGGCCATCTGCGTAATGGCTGGTGGCCTGGTGGCTCAGTCGGTCTATGCCGAGCCGCTGGTCATTCAGGAACAAGGAAGCTTTTCTGCTGGTGGCACCATCATTACCGCACCAGGAACATTTGACGCGAAAAAACCGCTGGATTCAGCTGGCCAAACCTACCATGGCGATCATGCCTCAGTGTTCTACCAAATTCCGGAAAATCCGCATAAATATCCTATCGTCATGCTGCACGGCGCGGGTCAGTTCTCTCGTACCTGGGAAAGTACCCCGGATGGTCGCGAAGGGTTCCAGAACATATTCCTTCGTCGCGGGTTCTCAACCTATCTGGTCGATCAGCCGCGTCGGGGCAGCGCCGGACGCACGACTGTCGAAGGTACTGTTACGACTAAACCGGATGAACAAATGTGGTTTAACCAGTTCCGCGTTGGCGTGTGGCCAGAGTATTTTAAAGGTGTTCAGTTTTCTCACGACAAAGAAGCGTTGAACCAGTATTTCCGTCAGATGACCCCAAATACCGGGCCGTTTGATATCAATGTTATCTCTGATGCGATGTCCGCCGTCGTGGATAAAGCCGGCCCAGCTATCCTCTTCACCCACTCTCAGGGTGGCGGACCAGGCTGGTACACGGCGATGAAAAATGACAAGGTCAAAGCCATTGTCGCCTTCGAGCCAGGCAGCAGCTTTGTCTTCCCGGAAAAAGAACTCCCTGCCCCTATGCCAAGCGCGTTTGACATGCTGAAGGGTGAGCCTGTGCCAATGGAGCAGTTTATGGCACTGACCAAAATCCCGATTCTGATTATTTACGGCGATAACATACCGGATAAGCCTGTCACCATGCCTGCGCAGGACAGCTGGCGCGTACGTCTGGCGATGGCGCGTGAGTGGTGTGACGTGGTGAACAAGCATGGCGGGGATGTGACGGTGACGCATCTGCCTGAAGTGGGAATCAAAGGGAATACCCACTTCCCGTTCTCTGATTTAAATAATGTGCAGATTGCTGATTTGGTGAGTCAGTTCCTGAAGGAAAAAGATCTGCAATAAGAAAAGCTAGTATTGAGCCTTCATTTATGAAGGCTCAATACACACATCAGTTTTATCAAAAAGAATAAAATGGGAACGTGACGGTTTGCTTTGAGCGAGGAGCGGAAGTTGGCAACTCCAACAACGACATGACTAACATTGATGTGTCTTAATCAACGGAGAGCAGGTCATAGTCACTTTAGCTGCTTCAATGGATAAGAGTTAGTAGTACTGGAACCGTCACTGTAGAGCTCGGTAATAATAATTTTTTTACCATCAATAGCATATTTGACCGTACTGTCTGCAGGATCATCCCGCCAGCGACCGGTGCTGTCAGGATTATCAGATGCCCACATAACTTGATCACCTATAAGTTTGCACTTGATTGCCCAACGGGTACCATCGTTCTGTCGGATATAATGTACGTAGGCAATACCTGCTTCGACTTTATCCAGCTGCATGATCTTATGGTCACGACCAAACATAGCAGCAGAAGCAGCCTTGCAAACCTGACCTACCGTGGCTTCAGAAGCCTGTACCGGCGCAGTAAACACCAGTGGAACAAAAAGTAAGAGTTTCTTCATTCGGATCAATCCATTTTATTTATTTTCAGGGATAACGCTAAATGTATATTTCGGCAACCTAAAGCATTTTCTTGACGATAATTTAGCGTTGCGATGGCAGGACTGATTAACTTAGTCCCTAGCGTAATCTCAAACTCTGCCTGCCTGTCAGCTTTGCTCCTGCTTTGCATCATCAGCGTGGTAAGCAAACAAAACATCGGGCATGAGACCAGTTTCCTCTATGGTTGTCAGCACGGACTGAGTAGATACTTCAGCGATAACGTTCATCGCCTCATCACGGATTTCAAAATACGCAGGATCATCTCGTGGCACATATGGCTCAAGGAGGTGGGCAATTGCTTTACCGTTAACCGAGAGGCTGAATGTGCCAGCGGCACGATCCACATTCCAGATATAAATGAGAGGACCTAGCCCAATATCCTCGCAATCAGCTTCGTTACGGATCCCCGGAAGATAGACGGGCATAGAGAGCTTTCCATCACTCAGTGTCAGCGCGATAAACTGTTTTGCCGTGATTGAGGAATCTTGCCCGGGCTCAGTTTTAGGTCTTTTCTTTCTAATGAATCCGAACATGCCTTTTCCTTGTTAGTGGTGAATCAGAAAGATAATTAGCAACCCTACAGTACTAAGTGATCGGGTCAATGGAATGAACCGTCCCCCGTTAACCACACAGAGTGTTGTTAGCCACTTTCGCAACAGGACACAGAAGAAATTGATGCTTAGCAAGGTCCGTAGTGAGCGAGAAGTAGAAGTTAGCCTTACCAATTGGTTTAGCGATTGCTCAGATCGAACAATCCGGGCTGAGTTCCCTCAATGGGTTCTACATTTCTGAGCAGCTATTATTGCTGCTGACAGTAATCAAAAGAAATATCATATACCGTTCTTCACACAGCAACACATCATGCGACATTTGCACAGAATGGCTCTTTCCAGATAATTCGGCCATCATCATAGCTTTCTAATTGCTTAAGTAACCGCCATTCATACAGCCCGTAGGGATACTTTTGGGTAATCTCTAGCAGGTACATATCCGCAATGTTGAATTTAAACATCGCGTCGCAGTGGATTGCATAGTTCTTAGCGCCGGAGGATTCCACTCCAGGATAAACGATAGCATCCAATGCATTTTTCCCATTGCGGATGACATCAGCAAGTGTTGTGGTATGCAGGTAGTGGTTTTCCTTCGCTTGGCTATCGGCAAGTGTTTCGGCAAGGAAACTATCTATCATGAAAATACTGGTTTTATGCGCTTCCGTATACGGCTCAAGGATCTTTTGTACCTGTGGAAAATCCTCGCTACTCCATTTATGTGCCCTAACAATATCCCCCAAAAAGCCGCAATGCAGTCTCTGCTCTGGTTTCAGGGTGAATGCGGACACATGGACTTTATCCCCCGGTTGGGCTCCGATTTCTGCCAGGCACCCATGATTGCTGATAGATGCGTATAAAATAGACATCCCCTCCGTATTTAGCCTTCCGGTTCTGGCGTACTGCGTGGGTGGATAAATAATATCGGTAACATGATCGAACCCTTCCGGGTGGGCCACATCGATTTTCCTCGATCGCCACACGGTCGTGGCGGTTACATCATGAAATCCCATCGGCAGCTGGCTTAACAATTGACGAAATCCATCATAGATGAAATCTCTGTTGTTTGAGTTTTTGATTTGCCTACAAAGCTCAGCGACATGGTCGGGATGCATAATCTGTTTAATCATTGCCTTGTTTGCCTTAATGGATCTAATTCGACAGGTAGGATGATACCACTACATTTCAGATGGTTTTATACCAGTTTACTACCCAAGCAGTCATGAAATCTCCCGCCCCGTGAAGCTGCTGCTAAAATTCTGCGTTATCGGACATGGACAACGAACATAACAGCATCCGCTTTTGGCACAAAGCCGACCTTCAGCCCTCCCTCTAAATTAATGAACACATCTAATAAACCCTAGCTAATTACCCCATCTAATCGAATAAATCAGTTTGCGTTATGCTTTTCCAACACAACAGCTGAAGGATAACGTCATGCAAACTGTAAAACTGAACAACGGTATTGAAATGCCCCTGCTGGGCTTTGGTGTCTTCCAGATGACAGATGCTGCTGAATGCGAAAGAGCGGTTATTGATGCGATCGATACGGGATACCGCCTGATCGATACCGCTGCGTCTTACCAGAATGAAACCCAGGTCGGGAACGCTCTGAAACAGAGCGGTATCGCGCGTAAAGAGCTCTTTGTAACGACCAAACTGTGGCTACAGGATACCAATTACGAAGGCGCTAAAGCCCAGTTCGAACGTTCTCTGAATCGGCTGCAACTTGATTACGTCGACCTGTATCTGATTCACCAGCCTTACGGCGATGTCCATGGGGCATGGCGTGCTATGGAAGAACTGCAGCAGGCAGGCAAAATTCGCGCCATTGGCGTCAGCAACTTCCATCCAGACCGACTGGCCGACCTTATCGCCTTTAACAAAGTGGCCCCTGCGGTAAACCAGATTGAAGTAAACCCCTTCAACCAGCAGCTGCATGCTGTTCCGTGGAATCAAAGCCATGGCATTCAGCCGGAAGCCTGGGCACCGTTTGCTGAGGGTAAAAATGGCCTGTTCCAGCATCCCGTGTTAACGGCGATTGGCCAGAAGTACGGCAAAAGCGTGGGTCAGGTTGTGCTGCGTTGGATCTTCCAGCGAGGCATCGTTTCGCTGGCGAAATCGGTGCGCAAAGAACGCATGGAAGAGAACATCAACATTCTCGATTTTGAACTCAGCGCTGAAGATATGCTGCAGATTGCTGCCCTCGACACTGCAACCAGCGCCTTCTTCTCTCACCGCGACCCGGCGATGGTGGAATGGCTGACGGGCCGCAAACTTGATGTTTAAGTCGCGATAAAAGAGGTATTCATTCAATGCAAAAACGTTATCTGGGTAAATCCCGACTCGAAGTATCCGCGCTTGGGCTCGGTTGCATGGGCTTAAGCCACGGCTATGGTCCGGCGACCGATACTCGTCAGGCTATCGAGCTCATTCGCGCAGCGGTTGAACGTGGCGTCACCTTCTTCGATACCGCTGAAGTGTATGGCCCCTTCCTCAATGAAGAAGTTGTCGGCGAAGCCTTAAAACCGTTTCGTGACCGTGTGGTCATTGCCACTAAGTTTGGTTTTACTTTTGGCGACGACAACAAGCAGCAGATTTTAAACAGCCGTCCGGAGCATATCCGTGAAGCTGTGGAAGGATCATTACGCCGTCTTAAGACTGATGTCATTGACCTGCTGTATCAACACCGTGTCGATCCGGATGTCCCGATTGAAGATGTTGCGGGTACGGTAAAAGACCTGATAGCTGAAGGCAAAGTTAAACATTTCGGTCTGTCCGAAGCGGGTGCGCAAACCATTCGTCGTGCGCATGCCGTACAACCTGTCACGGCCCTACAAAGCGAATACTCAATGTGGTGGCGCGAGCCTGAGCAGGAGATCCTGCCGTTACTGGAGGAACTGGGTATTGGTTTTGTGCCCTTCAGCCCATTAGGCAAAGGATTCCTGACGGGATCGATTAAGCCAGGAACCACTTTTGGCAAGGATGATTACCGCAGCACCGTGCCGCGTTTCGCCGAGCAGGCGATTGAAGCCAATGAAAAGCTGGTCTCATTGCTGGGTGTACTGGCGGCAGAGAAAGGCGTGACGTCTGCACAAATCGCGCTGGCATGGCTGCTGGCACAAAAGCCGTGGATTGTTCCTATCCCTGGTACCACGAAACTGCACCGGCTGGAGGAAAACCTGGGGGCCGCCGACATCATCCTTTCTCAGGATGACTCGCGACAGATAACCCAGGCGCTTGAGACGATTAAAGTCGTCGGCGAACGTTACTCACCTGAGCACCAGGCTCGCGTAGGCCGTTAATACCCCCGACGGGTCCGCTGAGATTGGCGGACCCGTTATTCCTGGTAGCGAAGCGCATCGATCATCAGCGCAAAAGCGGGTGGATGCTGCTTACGGCTCGGGTAGTAGAGATAATATCCGGGGAAAGACGGACACCAGTCCTGCAGAATCTGAATAAGCTCTCCTGACTTTATATAATCCTGCACCCTGTCTTCAGGTATACAGGCGATGCCAAAACCGGATAACGCCGCATCAATCCTTTCCGCCTGCAGATTAAACGTTACCTGCCCTTCCACTCTGACCCGTAACGGTTTCCCTTCCTTCTCAAACTCCCAGTGGTAAAGCCCACCGGCTGTCGGCAGGCGCATATTGATACACCGATGATTTTGTAGCTCGTGCGGCGTTTCAGGTGCAGGATTTGCAGCGAAATAAGACGGCGCTCCTACCACAGCCATTCTCATATCCGGCCCAATTCTTACCGCAATCATATCCTTATCCACACTTTCGCCAAGGCGGATCCCGGCATCAAAACGCCCCTCAACAATATCGACAAAGCCGTTATCAACCACCAGTTCGAGATTAATTTCGGGATATTCCCTGAGGAAAGGTTTTAGCTTCGGCCATACCAGACTTCGCGCGGCATGCTCCCCGGCAGATAAACGGATATTGCCGGAGGCGGTGCCGTTCAGTTGAACAAGCGATTCCAGTTCCTGTTCAAGATCGGCAATGCGAGGTTCAAGGCAGGCAATAATTCTCTCACCGGCTTCCGTAGGGGCAACGCTTCGGGTCGTGCGGGTCAGAAGGCGGATATTCAGCCTTTCCTCCAGGGCCTTCATCGCGTGGCTGAGTGCAGACTGAGAAACGCCCAGTTTACCCGCTGCTTTGGTAAAACTTCGCTCCCTTGCCACCACAAGAAAGATTTGCAGTTCGTTGAAGTTTTCTTTGAGCATCGGCGATTTCCTTATGGAGGCATTCCCTTCATCGCACACTCATGAAGGGTGTTCATAGACACAATCATTTTAGCCCCATTACTGACAATAATGATAATTGATATTCTGGTTGTATCGAAAATAAGTCTGAATTATCAGAAGGTTTATCATGAAAATACTCGTTGCAGGGGCGACAGGAAGCATTGGCCTTCATGTCGTGAATACCGCAATTAAAATGGGCCATCAGCCCGTCGCGCTGGTCAGAAATAAACGCAAAGTAAAATTGCTTCCTCGTGGAACAGATGTTTTTTACGGCGATGTTTCAATGCCGGAAACACTCACCGAATTGCCGAAAGATATTGATGGCATCATCTTCACCCTCGGTTCCGATGGACAGGGACGTATTGGTGCCAGAGCGATAGATTACGGCGGAGTGCGCAATATTTTACGAATATTCAGGGATGCACCTATTCATATCGCTCTGATGACCACGATTGGTGTGACTGAACGACTCAGCACCTGGAATCAACGCACTGAGGTTCATGACTGGAAAAGACGTGCCGAGCGTCTGGTTAGGGCAAGTGGTCACCCCTATACCATCGTCAGGCCCGGCTGGTTTGATTACAACAATGATGATGAGCACCGAATCGTTATGCTTCAGGGGGATCGCCGCCATACGGGAACACCGGAAGATGGTGTGATATCCCGGGAGCAAATCGCCCTGGTTCTGGTCAGTGCCCTGACCCACGACGAGGCAAAAAATAAAACGTTCGAGCTGGTTGCTGAGCAAGGCGAAGCACAGCAGGATCTTACCCCACTGTTTGCAGACCTGCTGGCTGATGATCCACAAAAAAATGATGGGGTTCTGGACATAGACAATATGCAGCTCAGAGAAGAACCGGAGTGCATTATTAACGAACTGAACCTGTATTCAAAAAAATTAACCAATCTACAACCCTGACAATTTTGTCATATAGCGGTCAGTCTCATGACAGCTTAGGTCTGTATATTTGAATGTACAGAGAGGGAGAGTTCCCCTGATACGAGTCCAGTTTCAAACATCAATTTTAAAAGAGGTATTAGATATGAAATCACTACTTATTACTTCATTGGTCGTGGGATTTATTACAGTGAATGCCGCATCTGCCGCTCAGGAAATTAACCATGCAGATGGGAAAGAAAAGATCGGTGTAGTCTCAGCCAGCAATGCCTATACGCTTGATGATTTATCGAATGCGCTCTCTCGTAAGGCTGATGAGCAAGGAGCAACATCGTTCAAAATCCTTTCGACAACGGGGGATAACAGGCTACATGGCGTTGCTGAAATATATAATTAAATCATTAGCATCCCAAACAGGATGTATCACAGCCCTCTTATAGTGAGCGTCGATTTATGTTCAGAACAGAAGACATCATCGATGAGATAACCCAATGGATTGATTCAAACTTACATAAACCGCTGAAGATAGAGGATGTTGCTGCGCGGGCAGGATACTCCAGGTGGCATCTTCAGCGGATTTTTGTGCAGGTGAGAAAAATTAGCCTTGGGAAGTACATAAGAGATACGAAACTTAGACTTGCAGCAAAAGATCTTATCGAGACTAATGAGCCAGTGATGGTTATCGCCTTTAAATATGGATTCGATTCACAACAGACTTTTACTCGGGTTTTTTCTAAAAAATATAAATTGCCACCATTAAGATATAGAAACACCGAAAAGATAAAAAAACATTAACCTTTTAAATTTTTTAACCTTACGTAGTATTGCCCAAATGATAATTCATTCTAGCATCCAAAGTTGAAGACCTTTTGAGCCAGAAGCTTCTTGTTCGGAACGAAGCTCAGCCCGGTTTTAACATCCGACGTTTAGACTATGATCTTCACCTGTTACACATTAGCGGAAAAATCGATCAGAACCAGATCGATATCTCAACCACATATCCATCCTAGTAATCCTTGAGCTTTTAAATATCGGGTGATTCATGGCACTGAGCTGCCACCGTTAAGGTTCAAAGGGCTGCTTTGAACAAGAAGCGGGCCTTTGGTCGCAGCTTAATCAGCGCGGATAGTTACCCACAGCACGGTTCATTGAGGCCCATGTGGTTTTCACATCCCTTTGTCATGCTACTAATGACTGTCGGGCCCGAATATCACTGCTCTACCGTGCAACACCACAAGAGGATCTGTGCTGTCACGTGACGCTTGCGGCACTACACCGCACCCGACTGCGGTTTCTGGAACGATAAAATTTTCATTACAAAATATGAGGTGCTTTAGCATTGCGTTAATCTTGATGCTGAAAGCTCTGACCATAGGTAAGGTGCGGGTTTTAGGGGATTGGGCGTGATTTTTTTGCTGAGATTTCTACGGCACTCTGAACGAGTTTATGGGGGTTGGTTTGATCTAGGTAAGGTTCTTTAAAAACCTATCTTGATGTTACTAAACTACTCTATAAAATGTAAAAATTCAATTCCATCATAGGATGTGAGCGCAAATGGCAAAGCAGATTATTCAGGGCACAACTGAAATCAACAGCTTGGGTATCAAGAACCATTTTGAGTCAGTTGAACCTGTACAGGCGATATTGGAACTCGTATGGAATGGATTTGATGCTGGCGCTAAGAATATTAACATAAACATAGTTTATGACCATTTTGATACAGTAAAAAACCTGACCATTCTTGATGATGGTGATGGGATAAACTTTACTGATTTAGGCAGCAACTTTAATCGATTTAACGATTCATTAAAAAAAACAAGCATTGATCAACACGGCTCTAAAGGTCGAGGGTGTTTATCATTTCATAGACTTTGTCATCAGGCTATCTGGTATACTAAATACTTAGGTAGAAATGCCTATATCAAAATTAATGATGAGGATATTAAGGCATATGAAGCTCAAATAGATATCGACGCTGATGAGCAAAACAGTTTATTGAATGCAATGGATAAGGGGACGTGTGTTGAATTAACATTGTTACATTCAAGCCTTCCAGATAGACGCGAACTGATTTCTATTTTGTCCAATGAATTCTGTTGTAAATTGGCATTGGATGATGAAAGGAAGGTTTTCGTAAATGGTGCTGAAGTTGACATCCCAGAACACGAAATAAAAGAGGTTTCCTTCGAGATTGAAAATAATGATTTCTCTGTGAAAGGGATTCGCTGGGATAAAAAGCCAGCGACAGAAAAATCATTTATTTACTTGACTGATAGTTCAGGAAAGATAGTTCACAAAGAATCTACAACATTCAATAAAAAAAGAGATTTTCATTTGAGTGTGTTTGTTTCATCTATTTGGGCTGATACTTTTAGTGCTAATGGCGATGACATTTTTTCAACAGCCAAAAGTAATCCTGATTCAAAAGCATGGCGGCAGTTAGTTAAAAATGTCTTAAAATTCTCCAGAGCTATATATGATGATTTTCTGCGAGTGCAGGTTGAAAACGCCATACAAAAGCTTGAAGAGGATGGTGCTTTCCCTACATACAATGAATACGATATAACATATGCTAACTGGAAAAGAAATAATATCAAGCAGGTTGTAAGAAGTATTTATATTGCCGATCCTCAGTTTTTGGTATCACTGACTATAAAGCAGAAAAAGATAATCATCAGACTTCTTGATAAGATGCTTGTATCAAATCAAAATGAAGATTTATTTGATATTCTGGAAAGTGTTTTGGATTTAAGTGATAGTGATCTTTCTAGGTTTGCATCACAATTGAAAAAAACAAAATTAGAAAATATTATAAGTTCAATTGAGGAGTTGCAAAGAAGGCGTTTTGCAGTTGAAAAACTGAAGCTAATAATGAACGAACATTATAAAGATGTTCTTGAAACGCCTGACTTACAAAAAATCATTGAAAATAACACATGGTTATTTGGTGAAAGATACGAAACTATAGGCGCTGAGGAGGATACTTTTACTAAGATTGCAAAATCATTGAGGGATAGTGTTTACTCCATTAATAACATAGATGCACAAGACGTGGAAAATGGAGAGGATATTATAGGCGCTAAAAGACAAACGGATTTATTCTTAGCCAGAAGGATGCCAACTTTTGACTCTAACGGCAATAAGATTTTTAGATGCATAATTATTGAAATTAAAAGACCAAGCATAGCCCTTAATGTTAAGCATTTACGTCAACTGGAAGATTATGCTGGGATTATTAAACGACATCCTGAGTTTTCTAGCCAAAATTTGCATTTTGAATTAATTCTTATAGGTAGGAAGATTTCTAGTCAAGATATAGAGATACCTACTCGCTTGTCAAACTATGCCGGCCGTGGTGATGTTGGTTTAGTATCTGATGATGCCAATATGAAGCGTTACGTTAAGAATTGGTACACAATATTTGATACTTTTGAATTGACGAATAGTTTCATGCTTGAGAAATTACAAATGGAAAGAGATGTAATTGAAAAGAAATCTCGGGAGGAACTTGTTAAGGAATTACAAGAAGAAAGCGTTGATGTCTAAAATTAAAAAATCGATACTACGCTTGAAGAGGTTTCTTTCTTGCTAATGTATTTTTCATGAAAAAAAGGGTTACATTGAAATGTAACCCTAACCTATTGAATTGATGCACCTCACATTCACTACTCATAGTTTTCCTTCCGATATTTTGAGATCTATTATTTCTTTGGCTTGAGATCCATTGTGCAGGTCACCGTAACTTAAAATTTCGAGCAATCAGGGAGTTTCATCTTTGGTATTAATTAGACCGTCAGACGCAAATGTAACGTTTCTGAATTAATCGTAAATGTAAATTAGCAAAAAAAAATTTCTAGTGCAGAGCTCCTCCAAAACGGAGGAACTCTGCTTGAGTTTTCACGTTATCTACCAATAAACGGCTAAATTCGGAGCTAGTATCATAAGGCTATGATAAGTTTATTTTTGCCAATGTTATTAATATAGTCGGCATACCACTGCATCATCTCCCTACGCCCTTCCAGATACTGAGCATGGTTATACGTCCCACGAATCGCATTCTTATCAACGTGAGCCAGCTGGGTTTCAATCCACGCCGTATTGAACCCTTCCTCATGCAAAATCGTACTCATCGTGTGACGGAAACCATGCCCCGTTACCTTCCCCGTGTATCCAATCCGCTTAAACACCTGATTAATACTCGCTTCGCTCATCGTTTTGCGGGGATCATTCCTC
>Ga0209371_1001608_pt1 | contig 14679 bp, 14 predicted proteins | sample AgamicAtAmrz_FD_187165 | JGI IMG/M metagenome (GOLD analysis project Ga0209371, IMG submission 187165) | Agave microbial communities from Guanajuato, Mexico - At.Am.rz (SPAdes) (version 2) | ecosystem: Host-associated > Plants > Roots > Rhizosphere | place: Guanajato, Mexico | collected 2012-06-07
GCTTTTCGGTCTGCCGGGCCCCAGCAGAATCGCGAGTTTGGCGCCGCCGGTGGTGGTTTCCATCCAGATTTTACAGACGCTGGTGAGCGGCACGGAGAGCAGCATGCCCACCGGGCCGAGCAGCCAGCCCCAGAAAAGCAACGAGAGAAAGACCACCAGCGTCGACATGCCGAGGCGGTGTCCCATCATGCGCGGTTCCACCATATTCCCCAGCACCATATGTACCGCCAGGAAAAGCAGCCCCACCATCACGCATTCGTAAAAGCCGTTAAACAGCAGCGCCTGGATCATGGGCGGAATGGCTGAAAGCACAGAGCCGATGTTAGGAATGTAGTTAAGCAGGAAGCCGAGCACGCCCCACATCAGCGCGAACTGCACGCCAAGCAGCGTTAATCCGAGCCAGATAATGGCCCCGGTCCAGAGGCTAATGAGCGTCTTAAGCGCCAGATAATGGGTCACTCCCTTCAGCGCGCGGTGCAGCCCGGCGATATGAATCTGCGGGTTGGAAAGGGCGAAACGCAGTTTGTAGGGCAGATGGCGCACTTCAAAAAGCATAAACACGACGGTCATCACCAGCAGCACGATGCTTGCCATCGCGCCGGAAAGCTGTGTCATCAGCATGGTGGCATAGCCCATCATCTTTTCGGAATCCATTCGCTGCAGCATGCGCTCCGGCGAGAGATGCAAATGCATAAACGGCACCATCCGTTCCAGATGCATTATCTTGCGTGAGAATTCGTTCGCATATTTTGGCAACAGCGCAACGAACTCATTGAGCGAAGCGGCCAGCAGGCCGAGCAGCAGCGTGAGCACGAAAAGCATCACGATGACCACAATAGTAATGGCGAACGAGCGTTTAAAGCCCCGGCGCACAAACCACGTGACCAGCGGGTTAAGCACGATGGCGAAAAACAACGCCAGCAATAATGGAACAATAATGTCGGCGGCGGCGTGGATGCCGGCCAGAATAATGACTAGCGCCGCCAGCTTTTGCAGCATATGCAGGCCAGCCTTCTGCGTGGCCGCAACCTCGTTGCTGCTGCCCGTCTTTCTGAGCATGGTGAAGTCCTTTTAAGTAGTCGCCCGTACTGTGTGGTTGTTTACAGTGTAGCCCTTTGCAGAAAGCGCGCCGGAGTAGAGCGTTCTGAAAGTGAAGGCTGATTTTCCGGGGGCGACATGTTTATACTGGCGCACTGTTGTTAATTTCCGGTGATTTCCATGCCCGACCGCGCCGCTGAACCGGCTATTAGCGGATTACGCCTTAATCTGCGCATCGTATCTGTTGTTATCTTTAACTTCGCCAGCTTTTTAACCATTGGTCTGCCGCTTGCGGTGCTGCCCGGCTATGTGCACGACGTGATGGGCTTTAGCGCCTTCTGGGCGGGGCTGGTTATCAGCCTGCAATACTTCGCCACCCTGTTAAGCCGTCCGCACGCCGGACGCGCCGCCGATACGCTCGGGCCAAAGCAAGTCGTGATTCTTGGCCTGTGCGGCTGTTTCTTAAGCGGGCTTTGTTACTGGCTGGCGGCAGAAACGCAAGCCTGGCCGCTGGCGAGCCTGGCGCTGCTCTGCCTTGGACGACTTATTCTTGGCGTAGGGCAGAGTCTTGCGGGAACCGGGGCGACGCTCTGGGGCGTGGGCGTTGTGGGTTCGGTGCATATCGGTAAAGTGATTTCGTGGAACGGCGTAGTGACTTACGGGGCGATGGCGGTTGGCGCGCCGCTGGGGGCGTTGTGCTACGCGTGGGGCGGGCTGCGGTTGCTGGCGGGCGTGATTATGGGCGTATCGCTGCTGGCGGCGTTGCTGGCGCTGCCAAGACCGAAGGTGACGGCCAGCAAGGGCAAACCGCTGCCGTTTCGCGCGGTGCTGGGGCGCGTCTGGCCCTATGGCATGGCGCTGGCGCTCTCTTCGACCGGCTTTGGCGTTATCGCCACCTTTATCACACTCTTTTATCAGGCCAAAGGCTGGGATGGCGCGGCTTTCGCGCTGACGCTCTTCAGCGCCGCGTTCGTCGGCGGGCGCCTGCTGTTCCCCAACGGCATTAACCGTCTCGGCGGGTTGAACGTGGCGATGATCTGCTTTGCCGTAGAAGCGCTGGGGCTGCTGTTGGTGGGGCTCGCCGTCACGCCGCTGATGGCGAAGGCAGGCACGCTGCTCGCAGGCGGCGGGTTCTCTCTGGTCTTCCCGGCGCTTGGCGTGGTGGCGGTGAAAGCGGTGCCGCAGCATAACCAGGGTAGCGCGCTGGCGACCTACACGGTGTTTATGGACTTATCGCTCGGTATGACCGGGCCGCTGGCGGGCGTGATGATGGCTTACGCGGGCGTGCCGATGATTTATCTGGCGTCGGCGGCGCTGGTGCTGGCAGCGATGGGGCTGGCGTGGCGGCTAAAAAAACGGCCTCTGACGCAGGCGCCAGAGGCCGGTGAAACGCGGCAGTGATTACTTCAACACGATGGTGTTGATGATATTTTCCGCCGCGCTCTGCGCCTGCTGCTGATTGTCGGCAGGCAGGGTGATTTGCATGGTCAGCAGTTTGTTATCCACATGGCCCAGCACGACAGACGAGTAGGCGGTCTGGCCTTTGGCGGAGATAATGCTGTCAAGCTGCTGCAGCTTCTGGCCTTTGATCTCAACGGCTTTGTTGGTGACCACTTGCAGGTTCGGATCGCGGCTGCGCTGCTGGTCTTCCAGCCGTTTAGCCAGCACATCGAGCGGCTCCTGGGTGTTGTCGCCAAGAATGACGATAACCGCTTTCTCGCCGGTGGTGTCCGAGTAAACGTGCATGTTGTTCGCCTGGGTGCCGAGTTTGCCGCTCTGGTCGGACATATCCGCTGGCAGGGAGAAGCTCAGCTTGCCATCCAGCAGGCTTACCGGCTGACCGCTGGCGGCGCTGCTTTCGGCCGCGTTGCCGGCAGCAGGCGCTTTGCTGTCGTTGTTGTCACAGGCCGCCAGCCCCATTACCAGCAGGCCAATACCGACATATTTTACCAGGTTGCGCATTGACTTATTCCTTTACATAAACGGTCATAACGACCCATCCCTGCATCTTAACACAAGAAATTCCGCGAACGTTTAACCGTGCTGCAACGCGGAGAAATCGGATTTATCTGCCAGTTTTTTCAACAGCATATTCAGCAGCACGCCATACATCGGCAGGAAGAAAATAATGCTGATAAGCACCTTAAAGCAGTAGTCCACCGCAGCGATTTCCATCCAGTGCTCGGCCATGAACGGATCGGGGCTTCGCCAGAAGGCGATAAAGAAGAACGACAGCGTGTCGCTGATATTGCCAAGCAGCAGGGAGGCGCCAGGCGCAAGCCACCACTGGCGGCTCTGGCGCAGACGGTTAAAGACATGCACATCCAGAATCTGCCCAAGGGCGTAAGCCATAAAGCTCGCCGTGGCGATACGGGCAACGAACAGGTTAAAGTGCGCAAGCGCGCCGAACCCTTGCCAGCTTCCCATGTAGAAAAGCGACGAGACCACGTAAGAAATCAGCAGCGCCGGCACCATTACCGCGAAAATAATGCGGCGAGCCAGCGGCGCGCCAAAAATGCGCACGGTCAGGTCGGTTGCCAGAAAAATAAACGGGAAGCTGAACGCGCCCCAGGTGGTGTGAAAACCGAAAATGGAAACCGGCAGTTGCACCAGGTAGTTACTGGACGTGATAACCAGCAAATGAAACAGCGAAAGCCAGACGAGCGCACGGCGGCGCTGGCTTGAAGTAAAGGACGTCATATTGTGACCTTTTTGTTAGTTGGGGTGAGGGAACCCAGTTCATTCTTGCTTGAGGGCAGACGCGGCGCGTTTGCGCAAAAGCCGCCGCATAATACTGCTTTACGTCGTCAATGCAATGGTTAATTTTAACGCAATCGTTAAGCTCGCTTGCGCCTCTGCCTTCTGCGCGTAAACTAAGGCGGTTTTTGACTGATCCGAGAATAAAATGACCGACCTGTTCGCCAATCCCGACCATACGCTGGACGCTCAGGGGCTGCGTTGCCCGGAACCGGTAATGATGGTGCGTAAAACCGTTCGCCATATGCAGGCAGGCGAGACGCTGCTTATTATTGCCGATGACCCGGCCACTACCCGTGATATACCGGGCTTTTGCCGTTTTATGGAACATGAATTGCTCGCCCAGCAGACGGAAACGCTGCCCTATCGCTATATCTTGCGCAAAGGGCACTGATAATGCGTGGGCAGTCCCGATTAAGCGGCTGCCCTGAACCTTCGTCACATTCTTTTTAAAACCTTGTTTCAAAGCTTTCACTTTTGTGAGGCGCTTCACCTCCGTTTTACCAGGCTTAAGCTAGTTTTAAGCGGCAAATCAAAACAGCGTTTTATATCTTGCCTCTTACTCTGCTGGAGCTGACCCGATGAAAAAGACCTTATTAACAGGCCTGGCTGGCCTGTGCCTGTCCACCGCGTCACTGATGTTTGCGACCGCCGCGTCGGCGCAGGTGATCAAAGCTGCCGATGTGCATCCGCAAGGGTACCCGAATGTCGTCGCCGTCCAGCATATGGGCGATAAACTCAAACAGCAGACTAACGGCGAGCTGGAGATTAAAGTGTTTCCGGGCGGCGTGCTGGGCGATGAAAAACAGATGATTGAACAGGCGCAAATGGGCGCCATCGACATGATTCGCGTCTCGATGGCGCCTGTCGCCGCCATCCTGCCGGAAATCGAAGTCTTCACGCTGCCTTACGTTTTCCGCGATGAAGACCATATGCACAAGATTATCGACGGCGACATCGGCAAGCAGATTGGCGATAAACTCACCAGCAACCCGAAATCTCGTCTGGTTTTCCTGGGCTGGATGGATTCCGGCACCCGCAACCTCATTACCAAAAACGCAGTGGCGAAGCCGGAAGACCTGAACGGGATGAAAATCCGCGTACAGGGCAGCCCGGTGGCGCTCGCCACGCTGAAAGACATGGGCGCGAGCGCGGTCGCGATGGGGGTGAGCGAGGTTTACAGCGGCCTGCAAACCGGCGTGATTGACGGCGCAGAGAACAACCCGCCGACTTATATCGCCCACAACTACCTGCCGGTCGCTAAAAACTACACCCTGAGCGGCCACTTTATCATTCCGGAAATGCTGCTTTATTCCAAAGCGAAGTGGGACAAGCTCAAGCCTGAACAGCAGCAAACCATCCTGAAGCTCGCCCGCGAAGCGCAAATGGAGCAGCGCGAGCTGTGGAATGCCTATAACAAGCAGGCCCTCGACAAGATGAAAGCGGGCGGCGTGCAGTTCCACGACATCGACAAAGCCTGGTTTGTGAAGGCCACTGAGCCTGTGCGCCAGCAGTATGGTGAAAAGCATCAGGATCTGATGAAAGCGATAGCGGACGTTCAGTAATTCCCTGCGCCGGACAACCGGCGCTGCACCTTTTCCCGGAGGCGTTATGTCCCGCTTTTACTTATCCTGTATGGACAAGCTTTACCTGTTCGCCATGGCCGTCGCCGGGCTGGCGCTGGTGGTGATGACCGTGATGATAGTTAGTTTATTACTGTAGAAATAAAACGCAAAAATAAAACATAATCAATTGATTAATAAAAAATAAAAAGAGGCTATAAAACCCCTTCATAAAATAACATTTGGATATCGAAAGGATTCGAGAAGCAACGCCCTGTGCTCCCCCTTCCTTTGCCCCCTGCCGCTATATCAGTTCTCAATACTGCCAGTACTGACAAGCATTTCTTTCTTCACGCGAAACACTGTAGCCCTGCCACAATCGCACAGCTTTGCGATCTCATCTGGTGTGTTCTTACCGGATTGCAGCATATCAATGATTTTACTGTGTAATTCCTTGTTCTTTTGCTTACCCTTGTACTTCTTCGCCTCTTTAGCAATCGCAATCCCCTCATTGCGGCGTGATGCGATCATACCTCGCTCAAACTCAGCAACAGCCCCCATCATGGTTAGGATCAGGCGTGATTGTGGGGAGTTGTCGAAGCTCATCGAGTTTGCGAGAAATTGAACAGTAATCCCGCGATCAACGAGATTATCAATCATCTCCAACAAATCGCGGGTATTACGTGCGAGGCGATCAATGGAGTGAGTAACGAGCGTGTCACCTTCGCGAAGATGTGAAAGCAGGTTCAACAATTCAGGTCTTTCGCTGGTGGACTTTCCTGATTCTTTCTCGGTGACGATTTTGTCACAAACAGGTTCCAGTACTGCCAACTGACGCTCAAGATTCTGATCCTTCGTTGAGACTCTCGCATAACCAAAAATCATTTTCCTTCCCTCGCAACCGATTAGTATCATTTTAATTAACTGAATGATACTGTATCATTTAAATGCATTCAACATCTAAATGATACTAAACGAGACACAAAAGAGGTGTATCACAAGGGACTACCCAAAAGAGATTTTTTGATCGTGCGTTTTTTAGTCGATATCGGATTAGTGAAAAGTTCTGTACTGAGATCTGAGTTCACGGCATTTGGTTGACAGGGTTGAACCTGATCAGACGAACGAGATTTTAAATCGTGCGGAAAAAAACAGACTCTACTTTTATCTGAGTAAACGATCCCTTTAACTTTTTGGTCAAAAAATGGGTGAACTGGGTTTCGATTATTTTATGTTCTAAAGGCTGGTAACTTAGCGGCATTTCCATTTCTGTATACAGAAGGCCACAAAAGCGGCCTTAGATAATGTTTATGCCCGCATATCTGGCATTGCCCTACAGTAGAGTTGATGAGACAATTCCTTACGACAAACTAAATTAGCAAAATCAAGCTGGCGTACATTTATATTGATTTCTAACCACTACAGGTTTCCCTTGAAACTTAATGCGTTGATAATGGTACATTGTTGCTTGATTCACTATCACTATCAAATTCGCATTATCACGAAAAATTCCATTTTTCACTTTCTTTAAATTGTTTTGTATAAGATTTTTATTTTTATAGTATTCAAGCACTACATGATCATCACTACTATATGACCTGAGCACTGTATCTGTTTTGACTGTTCGCATCACAATATTCGCTTGAATATTAGGGTACTTACTGACACCATCCTCAGTAAAATTATAAACGGGAGTATTTTCATAACAAAATAAATCGGCTCGAACTACACCAGAGAATGACAGTCCAACTAAAACCACCGTATATATTAATACATTCATTATCATACCTCCGATTTCCATACAGTTTATATCACCTAATACAAAAAATCATTACAACTACTTACAGCAATGATTAATTATAAGTTAGGGCAATGAATAAGCATTGCCCTTATTATGAACTATTCGCTAAAGGTTATCCTCTTTAAACAACTGTTCTAAGTTCAATGTTATATTCTTTTTATTCAATTCTTTTTCAATACATTCCCAACGCTTACGTTTAGCATCCTTAAGATTTGCTACGGCATTTTTTGCGTCAGCATCGCTCATACTACCGATATTTGATTTAAGCTGATAATCAAGATCATCATATTTTTGATGTTCTGATTTACATACGCCAGAAATCGCTTTAGTTACAAGTTTGCTATCTTTATGCGGATCATATGTTTTGTATGCGGCAAAAGTCGAAGTACTGAATAACAACCCTAAAATTAGTAACTTTTTCATTTTATATAGCCTCTTAGTTATATGTTTCTAAACCAAAATAACAATACAATTTGATACAGAAAACATCATATTATGGATAACACGCATTATAATCACCTCCATTTTTCTGAACGCATTGTAGCTTCTCAGGAAAATATGCCTCTTGAATTACTGGTTTGGCATTAGGACGAGAAAGGTGATTAGTTTGATTAATTAGTGAAAAAACACATTCTCTGAAAATGTTTTCCAGTTCAGTTTTCTTCTTAGAGTAATCGGCATTAACGATATCCCTTCTATACATTTCCTGTTTTAGCATAGACTTAGGAAATTCACTGAATGGTCGCCAATCCTGAGAGTCTTTCCATGCTGTATATGGAGCTAATTGATTTTTCAATTCCTCACGGCAATTAGATTTATCTATTGCCAAATCATACAATTTAAGACTTACCCCATAATCTAAATAGTCCGTTTCTGCCACATCTCTTTCTACTGAATCATTTGAATAAGATGCTATTTCATCAAGTATCTTTTTAGTCAATTCAGTATTTTCTTTTAGATCTTTACTGATTAACTCTTGTGCTCGCTCCTTTCTACCAGAATCGGAAAATATAGCCACATACTTAGCCACCTTATCCTGTTCAGCTTTATCGGCTGCCGCTAACGCATCTTGAGCCGCCTTTTCAGCCTTTATAACTTTTTGCTCTTCTACGAATTTGGCATAATCGGCAACGTTAGTAATGTTATTTTCACGAGCAATAGAAAACTCTTTTCCGTCTTTAAATCCAAGTTTTTGTGCTCTGGATTCATCACTTGAGGATCGGGCAGCACTCGCCACGAAAGCCAGTACAATGATCAGTACTGGCACTGTATAATTGTTAACGAGTTTATAGGGTAAGTACTCAGCCCGGAGAGTACCTAAACCCAAAACAGCCCAACCTATCGCGGCAGTACTTGCCAGTAGCAGGCACAATCCAGCGAGGGAAAGCATGACTACCGACCAGAAGCCAGTACCGACTGAGAAAAGATCACCAAATTTATCCATTGACGCAAGGAATAAAAACACTCCCCAAATGCCAAAAATTCCTATTTTAAAATATTTACTCACCGAAATTATCCTTTAATAATTGTCCAAATCAATGGTTCGTTCTATTTGTATTATCGACAATAATTCGTTTGCCTTTAGGTAGCTCCCTTAAAAAGGAATCCCCCCAAAGTTTATAGGTTAGCAGTTGTACCACTCTCACCGTTTTGTCACTCCCGTTAGCTTCTCTCAGGCCAAAAGTACGGACTTAAAGCCGTCCGTATTCAGGTTCTCAAGAGTAACACGCACGTTCGATTTAGATTGATATTAACGATCAATTTGACGACAATTGATCGTTACAAACTATCGATATCTATTAATTCAATACAAATCAATAGGTAAAATCGATCAAGGGGATTAGTAGGACATGAAACTGGCTATATGTCTGATTTCAATACAGGAGTACTGACGATGCCACCACACAAACGCTCTCAAAACATTGCTACGGCGTTTTATGGAGTTTTGTACGTTGAGGTATGCCAGTAATGAACATCACGTTCAGGGGCTTCCTGTGCGTTTTGTCCGAAACACCATCATGGAGCGGGATTAATCGGATCGGGGTGCTTCGCTCTGGTCAGTACTGACAGGGCTTTTCCAGCAACTGAAACAGCAGATACCCCACGAAGTACAAAAGGAATGATTTGTAGAATAAGTAATTAAATAACAGTTAGTTACGCACTTACTGGCAGAACAAGAAACGCAATTGGGTTCGCTCTGCCTGTGACCGAAGGGAACGGGCAGTAGAACCGAATCCAGCGAACAGTACACGCAAAGCGGGTACTGTTTAATTCTTTTATCTATATAAACAATGAGATAACCATCAAGTACTCACTGCGTGAGCACTCTCACTAACTACCCGAAACAGTTCGCTTGCTTCGCCGCTCCCGTTTTCAGGTAGTTAATTCGCTTTCGCTCGTTTTTATGTCCGAAATTTATTACCTAAAGGAATTTAAGGCATTATTTTTCGGACATTTATCCGTTTTTATGATGGTGTTCTGGACTTCAATTTCTGCTTGTTTTTTGTACTTCACTTTCGTATTTGTCCCACATAGCCTTTATTTCTTCAGTATTGAGACCTGCGTTGGTAGCACTGGCAAGAAACGCCCTGAACGCTTCTAACTCAAGCCCTGGGTTGCTGTCTTTCCAGCGGCGGAAACGCTTTGCTTTGGTATCATCGAGTGTGAAACGCTTTTCCTTGTTCATTGAGCCTTGCGGCCTGCCTCTCTGTCCTTGTTCATCATCATCAATACCGAGATCTATGTACTCAATATTGTCTGTAAGAGATCTGGCCTGCCACTCATCAAAAACATAGACTATCTGCGTTTCAGTACTGTCAAAATTCCTCGAAATCCCTCGTAGTACGAACTGGTGTAGACTTTCGTATTCCCTTGCGATGTGTATCGCCTCGCCGTCAATCTTAAAGAACAATTCACACTGTTTAGCTTCTGTTTCAGAGGGACGCATACAGGCCAGCCAAACGCACGTGAGCAAGTGTTGGTACTGGTTGAATCCTCTGGCATCCGGGCTTATCTCTGTGCCATTCTTGAGGCTCTGAGAGTCACTTTTGTTCTTCGTCCAGTAGAAGTCTTGCCCGTCAAGTCTGGCATCGAGGAAGTCGTATATTTTTTGTACTTTATCAGGGTTGTTAGTTTTCCATGTCCTTGATAATTTGAATTTTTTAGAGAAGTAATAAACCTTTAGCCTGTCTTTGAGTTCTGTTTCTCGTGTCTGTAATCCTTCAAGTTCAGTACTTTCAAATAGTTCTTTATTGCCTTTATAGATCAATGAGTTTTCGAAATTAGCTCCGAGAAAGGTGATTGATACGTCTTTGTACTTATTGAGATCTTTCCATGCGGTAATATTAAGCTGTTCCTTTTCCGCATCGATAAAGTACTCATTATTCATTATAAAAAGATCATTATCATTCAATACTGAAAGTTGATTTAAAATGTTCCTTACTACATCCCCCTGTACTTCTGGGTTTCTTTCAGCCGCAATATACATATTTCTGTCATCTAATGGCTGTACTTTGTGGATTAAAACATTACGGATGACGTTTTTTATTTCAGTATTACCTTCATTTATATTCTGAAAAGAGTGAAAATTAGTCACGTCGTCAATATATACATTCCAGTTAGATAACAATTCACGAGGTATTTTGAAAAACGTTTTATCTGTTATGATTAATGTTTTATTACTTCCAGATGAAAGAAATTCAATAACTGAACTAATAACGCTTTCATCTTTTGAAACTGTATCCGTAATAATACACTCACAATCATTAAGTTTCTTCGCTGTCTGCTTAATAAGCTCTTGTGTGTTCTGTACTAAAATATATCTTTCAGTACTGTTATTGATTATATTACATATAGCTGTGGTTTTACCTGAACCACACTCAGCAGATACGTACTTAAACTTGTTATAAATAGGTGTAGGATTAATCATTTGTACACGCTCCATATTGATTAATTTAGAAAGGCCGATTCGTTCCAGTGAGTCGGCCTTTCGTCGTTTTAGTTATTAGTATTTAGAGTACACATTATCAAACCTTAATCCCAAGCAATAATAAAACACATAAAAAAACAGAATTAATTACCAATTAGATGCTCAACTGTTTTTAAGTCATCATTCTGGACACCCATGTACAGTATTTCACCATTTTTACTATTAATTACGATAGCTTGTTTTTCGTTAATGGCTATGTAATTAACAACTAAAAATATAGCATCACTATAGCGTTTTACAATAATGTTTTTAATTACACGTCTAATCTTGATATTAAAATCGAGTCTTATATCTACATTCGTTGGATCGCGTAATTCCTCTGAATATTGTTTCAACTCATCAAATGCACTGACATTCACATTCAAATGTTTTAGATTCGATATTTCAGATTCAATTTCTCCTATTTTCTTCTGTAAGTTTTTCAAAATTCTCCTATCATTAGGATCGGGTATATCCTCTTTCTCGATATCTTGTAATATCTCATCCTTATACTTTATATGTGTTAACAACTCCATTGAAAGATGATTTACTCTAATCTGAACTTCAGATTCATTCGCATTTAATGATGAGAAATCAAAATTCCTGATATGTTGCAATAATGCATTTTCAAAAAACTTGTATTTAAACCCACGTTCCTGACATCTATCAATCTTAACGAGACTGCCACCACAACGAAAGTATGATTCACCATTAGATTCAATACTGTTAACCTGAACATATCTACCACATTCCATGCATATACATAAGCCAGCAAATAAATTATTTGCCTTGCGATGGATTTTACCAATGGGATTCCGCTGTTTCCGTAGTTGATCAACAATATGGAATAGTGATAAATCTACAACTACAGGATAGATAACAAGACCACTCAATTTTTTCCTGCCAGTTGAATTGAATTTCCCGATCAATCTCTCATCTTTTATTATCTTGTTTAAATGAGCAATAGTTGGTTCACTATCATTGATTAACATACTCCTTTCTTTTAATACATCGCGTATTGCTGCCGGACCGAAACCGTCAGCATACATCTGGAATATAAGATTGTACTTTTCCTTCTCCCCTTCTTTGATTACATATCCATTGTTTTTTACTTCCAACCATGATGGGACTCGATTAGTCAGTACTGCTTTACCATCGATGGCGTTTTTAATTCTTTCATCCCAATTTTTGATACTCAATCGGGCTTTGCGTTTACTCTCGTTATGAGCACGCTGTAACCCGCCCGTAATGATACTGAGGTCACTACTGGAATGATGTATTGTTTCAGTTTCTACTTCATGGATATCACATCCGGCAGTAATCAAATTGAGGAATAGATTAGCGGCTTTAATTGGTTCTGCTCGACTAAATCGATCAAGGTTCTCGATGACTAAAACCGCATTGATAATCTTACGTTCCAATACATCATCAATAAATGATTTCAGCACTGAACCATCTTCTATGTTCTTACCGCTATACGCCGAGATACCTTCTGCGAACAACCAGTTAACAGATCCTAACTCGTATCCTCGATTATGTAGAGAATCATCGTATGCAGCAACGTAATCTCGCAGCATTGTTTGCTGTCTCGACATGCCATAACCATCTTTAGCTTGTCCTCTCGAACTGACGCGAGCATAGCAATACACCGCTTTTTTCATTTAATTTTTCCTAAAATCACTACAGTAAAAAGCAGTATATCATGGTTATTATCCCGATTAACGTTTTCTCCCGCTATGTTCTCAATCGGGCGGAGTCCTGGCCGGAGCCGGTCGCCATTATCTGCATGGTGACGTTCACCTTTATTGGCGCAGCCGTGGGGTATCGCGCCGGGTCGCACATCGCCGTGAACATGCTGACCGACCGTCTGCCGCCGTTCTGGCAGGGCTTGCTGGCGCGCGTTGTGGATGTGCTGATGCTGGTCATCTCGCTGGTAATGTTTTACTACAGCTACTTTCTTTGCCTCGAACTGTGGGAGCAGCCTGTCGCGGAGTTCCCTGTCGTCACCTCCGGGGAAACTTACCTGCCGCTGCCTGTCGGCGCGGCGATCTTAATCCTGTTCGTCATTGAACGCCTGCTGTTCGGTTCCCAGGAGAACCGCCCGGTAGTGCTGATTGGCAACCACAGCTAACGGGGTGACAAACCAATGGACGCATTCATTTTACTGGCCACCCTGGCGGTGTTGCTGGCGGTGGGCATGCCGGTGGCTTTCGCCGTAGGGTTAAGCGCTGTGGCGGGCGCGTTATGGATCGAGCTGCCGCTGGAAGCGCTGATGATTCAAATCACCAGCGGGGTGAATAAGTTCACGCTGCTGGCTATTCCGTTCTTTATCCTCGCGGGCGCCATTATGGCGGAAGGGGGCATTGCGCGCCGTCTGGTGAACTTCGCCTACCTGTTTGTCGGATTTGTGCGCGGCGGCCTGTCACTGGTGAACATTGTCGCCTCCACCTTTTTCGGCGCCATTTCCGGCTCGTCGGTTGCGGATACGGCCTCTATCGGCAGTGTGATGATCCCGGAGATGGAAAAAAAGGGCTACCCGCGCGACTACGCGGCGGCGGTGACAGCGAGCGGTTCGGTGCAGGCTATCCTCATTCCGCCAAGCCATAACTCGGTGATTTATTCACTGGCGGCGGGCGGCACGGTCTCCATCGCCACGCTGTTTATCGCCGGCGTCTTGCCGGGATTGCTGCTCGGGATGTGTCTGGTTGTGCTCTGTCTGGCCTTTGCCCGCAAGCGCGGCTACCCGAAAGGCGAGCGCATTCCGATGAAACAGGCGCTGAAAATTTTTGTCGACGCGCTCTGGGGGCTGATGACGGTGGTGATTATCCTGGGCGGCATTCTGACAGGGGTATTTACCGCGACGGAATCGGCGGCGGTCGCCTGCGTCTGGGCCTTTTTCGTCACGATGTTTATTTACCGCGACTACAAATGGAATGAGCTACCGAAACTGCTTTGCCGTACGGTAAAAACCGTCACTATCGTCATGATCCTGATAGGCTTCGCGGCGGCGTTTGGCGCGGTAATGACCTACATGCAGCTGCCGACGCGCATCACCGAGTTTTTTACGTCGCTCTCGGATAACAAGTACGTCATTCTGATGTATCTCAACGTCATGCTGCTGCTTATCGGCACGCTGATGGATATGGCGCCGATTATCCTTATCCTCACGCCCGTATTGCTGCCGGTGACCAATGCGCTTGGCATCGATCCGGTGCATTTCGGCATGATCATGATGGTGAACCTCGGGATCGGCCTGATTACCCCGCCGGTGGGCTCGGTACTGTTTGTGGCAAGCGCGGTCAGCAAGCAGAAGATTGAGGCGGTGGTGCGCTCCATGCTGCCCTTTTACGCCGTGCTGCTGATTGTACTGGCGATGGTGACTTACATTCCGGCGATATCGCTCTGGCTGCCGGGAATGTTGGGGATGATGTAAGAGGTTGGTTAACGTTGCGCTTAGCCGCCCTGGATACGCTGTTCGGGCGGCGGAAGGGCCTGTTTGCCGAAGCGCGGGCTTTCCATGACGCGCTCCCTCACGCGAAGAGGTTACGGGGGCG
>Ga0209371_1001610_pt1 | contig 14673 bp, 11 predicted proteins | sample AgamicAtAmrz_FD_187165 | JGI IMG/M metagenome (GOLD analysis project Ga0209371, IMG submission 187165) | Agave microbial communities from Guanajuato, Mexico - At.Am.rz (SPAdes) (version 2) | ecosystem: Host-associated > Plants > Roots > Rhizosphere | place: Guanajato, Mexico | collected 2012-06-07
CGGCCGCGTTAGCGGCCGGAGTGATAGGTTTACCCCTTGTCAGAATACGCGTCCAGCATGGCAAGGACCGCCCGACGCGCCGCATCGTCTGCAATATTGTCAGGCAGCGCATCAGCCCGCAGAGTGACATAAGCGTCAGCAGCCCTTCGAATGGCAATCCCGACGGAGTGACGATCGTGCGTTGCCAGAGTGGAAGTCAGCAGGCCATCGGGATCAATGCCGAGGGCTTCTATTCGGCGAACGCCGCGTTGCGGTAGATTGGCGCGACGGAACAGCATCGGTCCCAGCACTTGTTCCCGGAAGAAAGACAGCATCCCCAGCGCTTCGAAGAGTTCGCCCCTGCCCAGTTTAACCACGGCATAATGCAGCCAGATCCAGGCTCGGGACTCAAACCACTCCGGCGTCATGTTCGGCCAGTGCGCGCTAAATTTTGCCAGCTGTCGCTCGAGAGCATCATTATCACGGGTAAATAGCACGGCAGGCTCCTCAACGCGCTGAGTGAGCATGTCCAGGGTGATAAATTTCAGATCGACATGCAGAAGTTGCGGGCCAAACAGGCAGATCAGCAGGCGAGGCTCACCGACGTGTTCCCCGGTGAAAGCATGTAGTAGATGGCCGAGCGTTCCGGCGAACGCCATACGCTGAGCCATGATTTCGTCATAATAGAGAGGGTCGACCACCACCACGAAATCCAGATCGGAGTATTGATCAAACCCGCCATGGATAAACGAGCCGCCGGCGAGAAGGGAGTGGATCCGCGAATCAGACTGTAATTTAAGCTTCAGTTGCTCTGCAAAACTTCTGTGTAAATCGGGTAGCGTATTAAGCATACTTTTTCCTGTTCACAAAAAAGACAAAGCATTACAGAATATCGAGCGATTCATCAGCAGACCAGATATTTCTGCTGGAACCCTACGCTCCATCGCGAAGCGCTAAATGCAAGCAATACCTCCCTCAGACCACCTCGCTCATCCACTCAGCAAACGCCCGCACGGCGGGAGAGAGAAAGCGCTGGTGCGGATAGAGCAATGTGACGGGTACCGGGGGCAGTTGCCAGTCCGTCAGCACTTCCACCAGTCTCCCCTCCTGCAGGTGGTCAGCAACGATATTCTCCGCCAGCTGCGCCAGCCCGAAGCCCGCCAGGCACATTTTTATATAGAGCCCCGTTTCATTCACCGCGGCGTTGCCGCTGACGGGTACAGAAAAGGTCTCCCCGTGGCGAATGAAGCGGAACTCATCGGCCCGCCTCGCCTGGCCAGAGAAATAATGCACCGCCCGGTGCTGAGAGAGCGCCTCCGGTGACGGCGGCACGCCATATTCCCGAAGATAGTCCGGTGACGCGCAGGTTACCCAGCGAAAGCGGCCCAGAGGGCGGGCCACCAGGCTGGAGTTGTTCAGCTCTCCCGTTCGTATCACGCAGTCGACGCCTTCCTGAATGAGATCGACCTGACGATCGCTGACGCCGATCATCAGGTAGATATCGGGATAGCGCCGGTAAAAGTCCGGCAGATGCGGCATGACGATGAAATGCGCGATGCCCGCGGGTATATCAACCCGCAGGCGCCCCTGAGGCCGCGCGACAGACTCGCTCAGGGTGGATTCACTATGTTCGATGAGGGCGAGAATTTCCCGGCACTGCGCCAGATACTGCATCCCTTCCGGGGTAAGGCTCACCCGCCTTGTGGTCCGGTTCAGCAGCCGCACCTTCAGGTATTGCTCAAGGTTTTTAATGGTACTGGTGACAGTGGAGGCAGGCAGGGAAAGGGTTTCCGCGGCACGCACGAAGCTCCCTGCCTCCGCGACGCGCATAAACATCTGCATAGCCTGGATACGATCCACCTTCTTTCTCTCCTGAAGCAAGCAACTTACCGACAGACGGCATGATTATTCGTTAATTATGAATAATGAAAACAATTTACGCACCTTTTTGCGCTTAATCGACTGGCGTATCGTTGCTCGGTGGATGACGAAGGGGGCCCGAAAATGAACATGCCCTCAATAAATATCCAGAGAATCATTACGTTAAATAGCATGCACAAAGGAAAAACCATGTCCGTTCAGCCTGTCGAGTTAAGTAAGGCCTATCGTTTATTACAGCTCGGGTCCACCACCATGATTTCCGCAAAATATAATGGCGTCGAAAATGTCATGTCAGCCGCCTGGGTTGGGCTGGCAGGCGAGCGAAAAGTGGTGGCCTATATCGGCCCCCAGGCCTTCACTCGTCAGCTGGTGGAAAAGAGCGGCTATTACGTGGTGCAGATCCCCGTAGTCAGCCAGATGGCAACCGTCCTTTACGCTGGCGGGCGCAGCTATGCCGACGCGCCGGATAAAAATGACTCCATCCCCTTCATTTATCAGCCGGGGTTCGACATCCCCCTCGTGGCAGGCTGCGCGGGCTGGCTGGTGTGCAAAGTGATGCCCTACCCGGACATTCAGCAACAGCACAATCTGTTTATGGGCGATATCGTCGCCGCCTGGAGCGATGATCGGGTATTCCGTAACGGACACTGGATTTTTGATGATGCGCCGGACGAGCTGCGGACCGTTCACTATGTCGCAGGCGGGCAGTTCTATGCCATCGGCAAAGGCAGCAAATTTGATCATGGACCGGGTCAGGACTGATCCTCCCCGGTCATGAAGATCACTGACGAGATGCCTGCCCTGCAGAGCGGCTGATACTCCGGCGCCAGACGCCGGGCGCCTGGCCATACTGGCGCTTGAAGCTGCGGTTGAAGGATTGCTGGGAGTCAAAGCCGAGGGCGATCGCCACGTTGAGGATCGGCTCGTTGCTGTGGGCTAAGCGTTCGACCGACTTTTGCAGCTTTTGCGCCCGAATATATTCTCCGAGGGGCTGCCCGGTATGTTCTTTGAAGATCCGCTGCAGGTGCCACTTCGAATAGCCGGATCGTCGGGCAACGGTGTCAATATCCAGACGGCTATCAAGATGGTTGTCGATCCAGTCGATCAGATCCTGAATGATGGCGCCAGTGTTCATCATGTTACCTCCGCGCAGCCGGTTAAAAGCATCTTTGTCAGTTGCATTTAAAGGTGGCCTGTTTTTACACAAAATGCAAGTTTTATTGTTACATTTAAATCCACGCCGGGATCGCGGTTTTTGTCTCCAGCCAGGACCGCACATAAAGTGCAACAATTATTCTTGCACTTAGTTAAGCGCCTTCCTACAATCGCCGCGATAGTGTATTCGAAATTGTTACAGTTTTGTGGCGATGATCGACACAAATGGCCTTAAGCCAGCCCGGACAAAGGAAGTGGCGCGGCCTCTCACGCTGCGTCTTGCCCGGCGGCTACAATTACCGGAATAAAAATAATGAGCCTGCAAAAAACCTGGGGAAACATTCACCTGACCGCGCTCGGCGCGATGATGCTCTCCTTTCTGCTCGTCGGCTGCGACGACAGCGTCGCGCAAAATGCCGCGCCTCCCGCCCCGACGGTCAGCGCCGCTAAGGTGCTGGTGAAGTCGATCAGTCAGTGGGATAGTTTTAACGGTCGCATTGAAGCGGTGGAGAGCGTTCAGCTTCGCCCTCGCGTCTCGGGATATATTGATAAAGTGAATTACACCGACGGTCAGGAGGTGAAAAAGGGCCAGGTGCTGTTCACCATAGATGACAGAACCTATCGCGCCGCGCTGGAGCAGGCGCAGGCGACGCTGGCGAGAGCCAAAACGCAGGCCAGCCTGGCGCAAAGCGAGGCGAACCGCACCGATAAATTAGTCCATACCAATCTTGTCTCCCGTGAAGAGTGGGAGCAGCGCCGGTCAGCCGCGGTTCAGGCGCAGGCTGATATTCGCGCCGCGCAGGCGGCGGTGGATGCCGCGCAGCTTAACCTCGACTTCACCAAAGTGACCGCCCCTATTGACGGCCGCGCCAGCCGGGCGCTGATCACCAGCGGTAACCTGGTCACCGCGGGCGACACCGCCAGCGTGCTCACCACTCTGGTCTCGCAGAAGACGGTGTACGTCTACTTTGACGTCGACGAGTCAACCTACCTCCACTATCAAAACCTCGCCCGCCGTGGGCAAGGGGCGTCCAGCGATAATCAGGCGCTCCCGGTGGAGATTGGCCTGGTTGGCGAGGAGGGTTACCCCCATCAGGGCAAAGTGGATTTTCTTGATAATCAGTTAACGCCGAGTACCGGCACCATCCGCATGCGCGCGCTGCTGGATAACTCGCAGCGTCTGTTCACACCGGGGCTGTTTGCCCGCGTGCGTCTGCCGGGCAGCGCGGAGTTCCAGGCTACGCTTATCGACGACAAAGCGGTACTGACCGATCAGGATCGTAAATACGTCTATATCGTTGATAAAGATGGTAAAGCACAGCGACGCGATATTACCCCGGGGCGTCTGGCAGACGGTTTACGCATCGTTCAGAAGGGGTTGAACCCTGGGGATAGCGTCATCGTCGACGGGTTACAAAAAGTGTTTATGCCGGGTATGCCGGTGAATGCCAAAACCGTTGCCATGACCACCAGCGCCGCCCTCAACTGATCCCTAATCAGAGAATCCAACACATGGACTTTTCCCGCTTTTTTATCGACAGGCCGATTTTCGCCGCGGTGCTGTCGATTTTAATTTTTATCACCGGGTTAATCGCTATCCCGCTGCTGCCGGTGAGCGAATATCCGGACGTCGTCCCGCCGAGCGTCCAGGTGCGCGCGGAGTATCCCGGCGCCAACCCGAAAGTGATTGCCGAGACCGTGGCGACGCCGCTGGAGGAAGCGATCAACGGCGTTGAAAACATGATGTACATGAAATCGGTCGCTGGCTCCGACGGCGTGCTGGTCACCACCGTCACCTTCCGCCCGGGTACCGACCCGGATCAGGCGCAGGTTCAGGTGCAGAACCGGGTCGCGCAGGCGGAAGCGCGTCTGCCGGAGGATGTACGCCGTCTGGGCATCACCACCCAGAAACAGTCTCCGACGCTAACCCTGGTGGTGCATCTGTTTTCGCCAAACGGTAAGTACGACTCGCTGTATATGCGCAACTACGCCACGCTGAAAGTGAAGGATGAGCTGGCGCGCCTGCCCGGCGTCGGCCAGATCCAGATTTTTGGCTCCGGTGAATATGCGATGCGCGTCTGGCTGGATCCCAATAAGGTCGCGGCCCGCGGTCTGACAGCCTCGGATGTGGTGACGGCGATGCAGGAGCAAAACGTCCAGGTGTCTGCCGGACAGCTTGGCGCCGAGCCGCTGCCGCAGGAGAGCGATTTCCTGATCTCCATTAACGCCCAGGGCCGTCTGCATACCGAAGAAGAGTTTGGCAATATCATTCTGAAAACGGCGCAGGATGGCTCGCTGGTCCGCCTGCGCGACGTGGCGCGCATCGAGATGGGTTCCGGTAGCTATGCGCTGCGCTCCCAGCTCAACAATAAGGATGCGGTCGGGATCGGTATCTTCCAGTCGCCGGGGGCTAACGCCATCGATCTGTCGAACGCGGTACGCGCCAAAATGGCTGAACTGGCCACCCGCTTCCCGGAAGATATGCAATGGGCGGCGCCGTACGACCCGACGGTTTTCGTGCGCGACTCCATCCGCGCGGTGGTGCAGACGCTGCTGGAAGCAGTGGTGCTGGTGGTGCTGGTGGTGATCCTGTTCCTGCAGACCTGGCGCGCGTCGATTATCCCATTGATCGCCGTGCCGGTATCGGTGGTGGGTACCTTCAGCATTCTCTATCTGCTGGGCTTCTCGCTGAATACCCTGAGCCTGTTCGGGCTGGTACTGGCTATCGGTATCGTGGTGGACGACGCCATCGTGGTGGTGGAGAACGTTGAGCGTAATATCGAAGAGGGGCTTGCGCCGCTTGCCGCGGCGCATCAGGCGATGCGTGAGGTCTCCGGGCCGATTATCGCCATTGCGCTGGTGCTGTGTGCGGTGTTCGTGCCGATGGCGTTTCTCTCCGGGGTCACCGGCCAGTTCTACAAACAGTTTGCGGTGACCATCGCCATCTCGACGGTGATCTCGGCCATCAACTCGCTGACGCTCTCCCCGGCGCTGGCGGCCCTGCTGTTAAAGCCGCACGGCGCGAAGAAAGACCTCCCTACCCGGCTGATCGATCGTCTGTTTGGCTGGATTTTCCGTCCGTTTAACCGCTTTTTCCTGCGCAGCTCGAACGGCTATCAGGGACTGGTGAGCAAAACCCTCGGACGCCGTGGCGCGGTGTTTGTGGTGTATTTGCTGCTGCTCTGCGCCGCTGGGGTGATGTTTAAAGTCGTCCCCGGCGGGTTTATTCCCACCCAGGATAAGCTGTATCTCATTGGCGGCGTGAAGATGCCGGAAGGTTCGTCGCTGGCGCGCACCGACGCGGTGATCCGCAAAATGAGCGAGATCGGGATGAATACCGAAGGGGTCGATTATGCGGTCGCTTTCCCGGGGCTTAACGCGCTGCAGTTCACCAACACGCCGAATACCGGGACGGTCTTTTTTGGCCTGAAACCGTTCGACCAGCGCAAACACACGGCGGCGGAAATTAACGCGGAGATCAACGCCAAAATCGCGCAAATCCAGCAGGGCTTTGGCTTCTCCATCCTGCCGCCGCCGATTTTAGGACTGGGTCAGGGTTCCGGCTACTCCCTGTACATCCAGGATCGCGGTGGGCTGGGCTATGGCGCGCTGCAAAGCGCGGTGAATGCGATGTCCGGGGCGATTATGCAGACGCCGGGGATGCACTTCCCGATCTCGACTTACCAGGCTAACGTGCCGCAGCTGGACGTGCAGGTCGATCGCGATAAGGCGAAAGCGCAGGGGGTGTCGCTAACCGATCTGTTCGGCACGCTGCAGACCTATCTCGGCTCGTCTTATGTCAATGACTTTAACCAGTTCGGGCGTACCTGGCGCGTGATGGCCCAGGCCGATGGGCCATTCCGCGAGAGCGTGGAAGATATTGCTAATCTGCGCACCCGCAATAATCAGGGCGAAATGGTGCCGATCGGCAGTATGGTGAATATCAGTACCACCTACGGGCCGGATCCGGTGATCCGCTACAACGGTTATCCAGCGGCGGACCTGATTGGCGATGCCGATCCGCGGGTCCTCTCTTCTTCACAGGCGATGACGCATCTGGAGGAGCTGTCGAAGCAGATCCTGCCGAATGGGATGAATATTGAGTGGACGGATCTGAGCTTCCAGCAGGCCACCCAGGGCAACACGGCGCTGATCGTCTTCCCGGTGGCGGTGCTGCTGGCGTTCCTCGTGCTGGCCGCACTGTATGAAAGCTGGACCCTGCCGCTGGCGGTGATCCTTATCGTACCGATGACGATGCTCTCCGCGCTGTTTGGCGTCTGGCTGACCGGGGGCGATAACAACGTCTTCGTGCAGGTGGGTCTGGTGGTCCTGATGGGCTTGGCCTGTAAAAACGCCATTCTGATCGTCGAGTTTGCCCGCGAACTGGAGATCCAGGGGAAAGGCATCATGGAAGCGGCGCTGGAGGCATGCCGCCTGCGTCTGCGCCCGATCGTGATGACCTCCATCGCTTTTATCGCCGGGACCATTCCGCTGATCCTCGGCCATGGCGCGGGGGCGGAAGTCCGCGGTGTCACCGGGATCACGGTGTTCTCCGGGATGCTGGGCGTAACGCTGTTCGGTCTGTTCCTGACGCCGGTGTTTTACGTGACGCTGCGGAAACTGGTGACCCGCAGGAAGCCGGTCCAGGAGGATCTGCCCGCCTAGCCTGCAGCAGATAACAAAAAACCGCCTTCACAATGAAGGCGGTTTTTTTTCGTCATCAGATAGGAATTAAAGCGCTTTCTTAAAGCGGGCGATCATTTCCGGCACCGGATCGCAGCCGCTGGTATCGGCGTTTTTGACCGCCTCCAGCGCGCTGGCCACGGTGTGACGAGCAAGGACGTTTAGCGAAGCCTGCTCTGCTTCATCGGCAATCGATTTGAAGTACCAACAGGCGTTGGCGCTGACCACGCAGCGAGCCGGAACTTCAGGACGCGACGCCCACAGCTTTTTATCTTCAATAACCGAAAGATAGATATCACGCAGGGTGATCTTGTCCGCCGGGCGGCCAAGATGAATAGAGCCGTTGCGGCCAAGCGTGGAGACGATGATGCCGTCACGAGTAAGCGGAACCATTAGTTTACGGATAAAGCTCGGGTTCGCTTCCAGGCCGTAGGCCAGAATCGCACTCGTCGAACGTTCACCCATCTGCTCCGCCATTGCTACGCTGAGAACCATCTGCAAAGCTGTCGGGAAGCGGTAATCTAACATGGTATTGTCCTGGGTTGCGGTGAATCTTGTTCTTTTTGGCACCGCAGAGGTGAATAATCAATGAACAACAATATAACAAATACGGGAATTTTTTTGAAGCAATCTGCGGTTAGCCTGCGAAGTAAATTTTCTGATTTCGTCGGCAAAGGCAGGCTGAGAAAACGCGCCCTTCCGTACCGGTTTTCCTGAACGGCAATCGCCTCACCGCTCCCCAGTGGCTGCCCCGTGTTATAGAAATCCGCTGCCATAACGGCAGCGGATCCTGCGGGGTGTTAGGCCGTTAATTCCAGCTCGGTTTCAAAGGTGGTCACCGGCACAAACGGCAGGTAAGAGATCCGCAGCCTCTCGGCCACCTTCAGGCGATGCCATCCGGCCGGCAGGCCGCTTGGTTTGAGTACGGTGATGGTGGCCTTTTCGCCGAAGTTCCACCGGTCATCGTAGACGCTCTCCAGCTCGTCGAGCGTCCACTCCCGGCCGCGCAGCGCCAGGCGGATCGCCTGCCGTGGGATAGCTTCGCCGTTGAGGGTCACGGCGATATCTTCCACCATCGACAGCCCCAGGCCACGGTAGTAAGGCAGACGAGCCAAAAAGCGCACGCCGATAATTTCCCCGTCGCGGGTGACGTTGTCGAACCCTTCACGGCAGATAATATGCTGATCAAACATGATAATGCTCCTTACTGGCCCAGCAGCGCCGGGGGTGGGGTTTCATCTAACAGGCGGCAGAACATCAGCTGCTGGCGGCGGACCTGCTCCAGGCTGTCCACCTCCTGCGCGTCTTCCACCCAGCGGTTACCTTCGTACTCGGAGCACACATATCCCTCATAGCCACCCTTCTGCAGCACGCGGAAGATCTCATCGTAGGGAATCGACCACTCGGTTATCTCGTCGGTCATCTCATAGAATTTGGCATGGATGTTGTGGATCCGCGGCATAAAATCGAGCATCCGCTTCGGCTCGAACGCCGCGTTGTGGCGCAGGGTTTCCGCCATCGCCAGCTGCGGGCCCGGCCCCCATTTTTGCATCACATCCAGGATCACGTATTCGCTGAGCGTCCGGTCTTCATAGGCTTTCTCAATAAAGTCCGCCGCCGCCTGGGGACAACCGTTACGAATAAAGCGTTCTTTCCACACCCGCGGGAAGCGGGCTAAAAACATCCCCATATCCGGCAGGAAACCCAGCGCCCGGGTATGGGCTTTTTCATAGGCTTCGGCATGGCGAATAATCCACGGATGATCGAAATGCAGCGGGGCGTGCACTTCCAGCAGAATCGTGATCCCTTTGTCTTCCGCATAAGGTGCCGCCGCCACCAGCACCTCCGGCGCCACGGAAACCAGGGAGCGGATATAGCGCATGCCCAGCCGGGCGGCAAAGTCGATGTCGTTTTGTACGCTGCGCACCTGCTCGTCAAACGGCATCGGCCGGTCTTTATATCGCTTATAGTCGAGCATAAAGTCATGGCATACCGGCACCGTATCATGGCGCTGCATCAGGCGATGCCAGTCGGCGATCGCCGCCTCCGGCATACCGCATTCGGGCCAGCCGGCGAAGGTCTGTTCGCCGACGACTTCAATGCCGCGGGCGCCGAACGCCGCGCAGTGACCGATCGCCTGATCGAGTGACATTTTGCCGAGGTAGGTCTCATTCTGAAAACTATACAGGCTGACGCCGCGTTTTATTTTCTGAGTCATAAAAGTACCAGGTAAGTTGTTTAACAGGATAAGCCGGTCGCTTCGCGGGCGCGAGCCACCGAGGCCGCTGCGGGCAGCGACGGTTTATACTCCAGACCAATGGCCCCGTTGTAGCCCAGCCGTTGCAGCCTGGCGATCAGCGCTGGCCACTCGCCGCTGCGCGGATCCGGTTCGTTGCGATCCGGCGCCTGGGCTATCTGCACGTGCCCCACCCGATGCATTCTGCCGCCGAGCACCTCCTCCATCTCCTCTTCCATTACCATCGAGTGATAGACATCAAACAGCAGCTGCAGCCGTGGGCTGTCGACCGCCTCGATAATATCCAGCGCCAGCCGGGTATCGTTTAAGAACATCCCCGGATGATCGATGCGGGTGTTGAGCGGCTCCAGCAGCAGGGTGACCCCGGCGGCTTCCGCCAGCGTCGCTGCCTGACGCAGGATGTGGACCGCCTGCGCCCGCTGCTCGGCAATATCGACCCCTTCACGACTGAAGCCGGAGGCTACCACCAGCGGTGGCGACCCCAGCTGACGTGACACCGCCAGGCTGTCGCTCACTGCCGCCAGAAACTGCTCATGCTCCGCCGGATCCACCAGGCTGCGCCGGGGCTCCACCACGAAGCTAGACAGCGTCACGCCCGTCTCCTCCAGCGCCTGCGCCAGCGCTGCCAGCGGTTTATCGCGCCAGAGGTGAAACTCAACGTGGCTGAATCCCTGCGCTTTCGCCGCCCGGACCCGATCGCTGAAATCGGGATACTCTTCACGAAACAGCCATTCAATACATGCGGACAAATACATCCGACCCCCTTCTCTACTTGCCAGATCAAAACAAACAAAATTAGAATAAGAATTCTTATTCTGTTTCGGAGCGGCAGTGTGACGCCTTCCCCTCTGGCTTATCGGTCAACGGCAGGATCTGACGCGGCATAACCAGAATGAGTGCTCTAATTCTAATCTCTGATTGCTATAAATTGTCAATATTATTTAACAAGTATTTAACTAAATCTGAAGGTACATCATGCTCAATAACGCTTCGGCGGCCACAGTTCAGGCGCCTCCCTACACCAGCGAACGGCAGCGCACGCTGGCCACGCTGGTGGTTTCGATAGCGCTGGTGCTGGAGATCATCGACGTTTCAATCATCAATGTCGCCATCCCGGTGGTACAGCGCGACCTGCTCGCCAGCCCGCGGCAAATCGAATGGGTGGTCACCGGCTACCTGTTCTTTTTCTCCATTCTGCTGCTTACCGGCGGCCGTCTCGGCGATCTGTATGGCTACCGGCGGATGTTCATTAGCGGCCTGCTGGCGTTTGGCGCCGCGTCGGCCGGTTGCGGGCTGGCCACCAGCCCGGAAATGCTGGTCGCGATGCGTATTGTGCAGGGGGCCAGCGGGGCGATGATGGGCCCGCAAATCCTCTCCCTGATGCAGGTTCTGTATCGCCCGCACGAGCGTTTTCGGGTGATGAGTATTTTCGGCCTGCTCGGCGGCGCCGCCGGGATCCTCGGCCCGGTACTTGGCGGGATCATCATCGAAAGCAATCTTTTCGGCCTCAGCTGGCGGCCGATCTTTTTGATCAACGTGCCGGTGATCGCCATCGCCGTCGCTCTGGCGTGGCGGGTGCTCCCGGCGGTGCGCAGCCCGGAGGCGAAAGGCATCGATCCGCTGGGAACCCTGCTGGCGGTGGTGGGCGGCGGCGCGCTGCTGCTCACCCTGATCGAAGGCCCCGCCCTGCGCTGGCCGGCCTGGATGGTGCTGCCGCCGCTGCTGTCGGTCATCACGGTGTCACTCCTCTGGCGCCATCTGCTGGGACGCGAACGCCGGGGCGGCACGCTGTTGTTGCCGCCAGCCGTACTGCGCGACCGCTTTTTTCGCGCCGGGATTATCATCACCCTGCTCTATCAGCTGACCACCGCCTCGCTGCTGCTGCAGAGCGGACTGGGCTTCAGCCCGTTCCACACTGCCCTGATGCATATCCCCTTCGCGCTTGGGGCGATGTTTTCCATCGCCGTCGCTGGACGCCGGCTGTCACTTCGTCTTGGGCGCAACGTGACGCTGGTTGGGGTGGCGGTACAGATGAGCGGCCTACTGCTGATGGGCTACGGGATCGCCGCAGCGCCGGGGACGCTGCCGCTGACCGCGCTGGGTCTTGGGTTCGGCCTGTGCGGCTGTGGGATGGGGCTTATCTCCGCCCCGCTGCCGGCCTTTGCTATGGCGGCGATACCGGTGGCCCACGCCGGCGCGGCGTCGGGATTATTTCGCACCGGCCAGCAGTTTGGCGCCGCCCTCGGCATGGCGACCCTCGGCGGATTCTATCTGGCGCAAAGCGCCTCCGCACCGGAGGCCTGGCGCGGGGCCTTTATCACCCTGCTGACCCTTGGCGCCCTGATCCTGCTGGCGATTGCCGCCCTCAGCCGCCTGCTGCCCGCCTCAGTGCTTCCCCCGGCGGGTAAGCCATGACCTATCGCGTCCGGCAATGGCTGCTATCATGAGGAACCATTTATCAGGACGCACCAGGCTGTAGTACCTATTTTCTGTACACCTGCAACGGGCATACGCCCGGAGAACAATAAAAGGTAAGAACTGATATGGATGAAAACATCGATGTACTGATTATTGGCAGCGGCCCGGTGGGCGCCGCCTTTGCCCGCCGAATTGCCGATCGCAGCGCCGCGCGGATCCTGGTGGTGGAGGCTGGCGAAGCGCTGACCCCCGCGACCGGCGTCAATATCCGTAACCTGGCGCCTGAGCAGCGGGAAGCGGCGTACGCCAGCGCCCGGGCGTTTCCGCTGGCCGCCCTGCCGGAGAGCCTGCCGGCAGACGCTCTGCAGGCGCGGCCGGGCACCCACCTCCTCGACCCGGCGTCGCCCCACAGCGGCATGCCGGCTGCAGCGCTCTCCACTAACCTCGGCGGCATGGGCGTCCACTGGACCTGCGCCTGTCCGCGGCCGGGCGGCAGCGAAGTCATTCCTTTTCTCGATCCCCGAGAGATGGCTGACGCCTGGGAATCGGCAGAGCATTATCTGCAGGTGACCCGCGAAGGATTTCCGGCCACCGCCATCGGCCGGCAAATCGTCGATGCCCTTAACCAGCACTTCGCCAGCGACCGTCCCCCGGCGCGGCTGGCGCAGCCTATGCCGCTGGCCTGCGCCGCGACGCCGGAGGGCAAACCGCGCTGGTCCGGCGTCGACGCGGTGCTCGGCGAGCTGGCGGAGGAAGAGACCCGCCGCCAGCGCGGGGTGGAGATCCGCACCGCCACCCTGTGCACCCGGATCCTCAGCGAGAACGGCGTCGCCCGCGGAGCGGAGATGCGCGATCTGCGCAGCGGTGAACAGTACGTGGTGACGGCCAAAGCGGTGGTGGTCGCCGCCGATGCGCTGCGCACCCCACAACTGCTGTACGCCTCAGGCATCCGCCCGCGGGCGCTGGGCCGCTGGCTCAACGATCAGCCACAGGTGATCGCCCTGATTGAAGTGGACGCCCCGCCTGCCGTCGCCGCGCAGGCCAACCCGGTGCGCGACGGACGGGACAATGTCTCCGGCGTCACCTGGCTGCCGTTTCATGAGCCCGATTTCCCGTTCCACGGTCAGCTGATGCAGATGGATACCTCACCGATCGCCTTTACCCAGCCGCCGGGGAGCCCGACGAAGCCGGTGGTCGGTCTGGGGCTGTTTCTCGCCAAGGAGCTGCGCGAGGAGGATCGGATCGTCTTCAGCGATGACACCGATGCCGTAGGGCTGCCGAAAATGCAGCTGAACTACCAGTTAACCGACGGCGATCGCCGCCGGTTACAGCAGGCGGTGGCGGTGACCAAACGCGTCGGCGTCGCGCTGGGCCGCGTGGCGCCCGGTGGAGAAGCCATTATCCTGCCGGCAGGCACCTCGCTGCACTACCAGGGAACCTGTCGCCTGGGAGAAGCAAACGACGGCAGCAGCGTGGCCGATCGCCACTCGCGGGTCTGGGATTTTCACAATCTGTACGTCGGCGGCAACGGCGTGATCCCCACCTCAACCGCCTGCAACCCGACGCTGACCAGCGTCGCCCTGGCGATCCTCGCCGCGGATGATATCGTGGCGCGGCTGCTGTAGCGCCTCTGGCTTACCGGGTGGTTCCCCGCGAAAGGCGACATCGGTCGCCTTTTTTATTGCCGCAAAACCACAACAACTCAATGGTATTTTTGTTTGTGATGGATCACATACGTAATCACAATTTTTCCCCGCGCCGTTCCTGCTCCTACTCTTAAATCCGCGGCGATTCCCGCCGCCACCTGTATCCCTGACCTGCATACTAAAAAACCGCGCCACCGCCGACGACAGGCGACCCGCGCGATAAAAGGAGAACGTCGTGAGCCATAGCCTGAATCCGCCCCACGCGCCGCAAGCCGGCGCGATCCAGGGCATCATCATCGCCCTGACCGCCTTTCTACCCATCCTGGCGATCGTTTCCCTGGCGCCGGCGGTCCCGACGCTGATCCAGCACTTCGCCGGCGTGCCTTATGTCGAAACCCTGGTACCGCTGATGCTCACCGCGCCCGGTCTGGTGATCGCCATCGCCGGGCCCTGCACCGGCTGGCTGGCGGATAAATTTGGCCGCCGTAAACTGCTGCTCAGCGCCACGCTGCTGTATGGCATCTGCGGCACAATGCCGCTCTACATCACCTCCCTGACCGGCATCTTTTGCAGCCGCCTCGGCGTCGGACTGGCGGAGGCGGTAGTGCTGACCATCGCTAACACCATGCTGATCGATTACTTTGACGACAAACA
>Ga0209371_1001611_pt1 | contig 14673 bp, 18 predicted proteins | sample AgamicAtAmrz_FD_187165 | JGI IMG/M metagenome (GOLD analysis project Ga0209371, IMG submission 187165) | Agave microbial communities from Guanajuato, Mexico - At.Am.rz (SPAdes) (version 2) | ecosystem: Host-associated > Plants > Roots > Rhizosphere | place: Guanajato, Mexico | collected 2012-06-07
CTTTCCGCTGACGAAGCGCGCCTGAGTATTCGATCACGCGCTGTCGATCAATTCCCTGATATAGTCGAGCTTGGCAACCACCGGCGGCGAGAGGATGAAGGGATAGGAATCCGGCTGCCCCATGCTGCGCTGGATGGAATTGATCGCTACGCTCAAAGGGATCCAGGCGCTGACGAGCTGCTCGGCGCTTTCTGCCTTGTAAGGATTGAAATCCACCTCGGCCGCCATGTCGTGATAGCGATGGGGATCGATTGCCAGGCCGAAGGAACGCGCCGTTTCCAGCGTATCGACGATGTGCAGATAATGTGCGAAGCATTCGGCAAAATCCTCCCAAGGATGGGAGCTGGCATAGGCGCTGATGAAACTTTCCTGCCAGTTTGCCGGCGGGCCATTGTCGTAATGGGCTTGGAGTGCTGCGCCATAATCGGCGCGCTCGTCGCCAAAGACGGCGCGAAAGGCATCGAATTGCCCGCGATCGCGGACAAGCTTGTTCCAGATGAAATGGCCGGTCTCGTGGCGGAAGTGGCCGAGCAAGGTACGATAGGGCTCGTTCATCGAGGTGCGCGCCTGTTCGCGCGTCACGTCGTCGGCCTCCGCGGCGCGGATCGCGATCAGTCCTTCCTCATGACCGGTCATGGCCGGGACCACGGTATTGCCCTGCACCTCATCCTCTAGGAAATCGAAGACGAGCCCACCTTCGGGGTCTTGCTGTCGATCGGGATGCGGCAGGTTCCACCGCAAGAGCGAATAAAACAGATGCCGCTGCGCCTGGCTGATGCGCCGCCAGCAATCTATACCTTGTTGCGTACCAGCGTTCGGCACGAGACGATTGTGCCGGCAGGCAACGCAATAGGGCTGCGGATCGTCCGCATCGATGAGCCAATTGCAGATATCGAGTTCGGCATTCGCGCAGAAGCGAACATGCCGCGTCTGTTCGGAGACCGGATGCCAGTTCGTCTCAGTTTCTGCTTCCAGGGCATATATCGCCAAGCGATCGGGGACGAAACCGAGCTGATGACCACATCGAATGCATTGCCTGTTATCGAAATGAACAGGCTGTCCGCAATGATCGCACGTGAAAAGCCGCATACTCCCCCTCGGAAAACTTACTGGCTGGCAATAAAGAGCCTGCCACGTTTCCGTAACAGGCTCTTCCTCCCAACATCGCCGCTTCGACGTCAATTCAGACGGAGCAGCGATCATGGATTGATAAAAACAAGCAGCCGGTCACATCCGGTCGACCGCTCCCTTGACCCTATCCTTGGCTTTGCCAACGGCGGTTTGCACCTTGCCCTTGGCTTCCTGTGCAGCGCCCTTGGCGCGCATTTCCTTGTCATTCGTCGCCTTGCCGGCCATCTGCTTGGCCTTGCCGGCAATTTCGTTCGCCTTACCGGACGCCTTGTCGGTCGTGCTGCTCATGTCTGACGCCTCCTTGCCTGCGACAGCGAAATTGCCGTCGCTCTGTCAGGAAAACGTCACGCACGCTATTTCGTTCCGAAACAACGCAAATCGGCTCAGCTATGGCCGGCATGGGGTGACAGCATGACCGGATTGATACCCATGAGAGCCAGCGCACGATCATACTTGTTCTCAAGGCTGCGATCGAAGATCAATTCTTCGTTTGCAGGGCAGTTCAGCCAGCCATTGTTGCCGATCTCCGCCTCGAGCTGGCCAGCGCCCCAGCCGGCATAGCCGAGCAACATCGTCGCCCGCTTCGGACCGCTTCCCTTGGAAATGGCCCTGACGATATCGAGCGTCGCCGTCAGGCTGATATCGTCACTGACCGGAATGCTGCTGTCGCTGATGTAATCGTCGGAATGCAGGACGAAACCTCGGCCGCTTTCGACGGGGCCGCCGGTCTGGATCGGGAAATCGCGCGCCATCTGCGGAAGCACGATAGCATCGTCGTCCTTGATCATTTCGAGATGCAAGAGGACGTCGGTGAATGTCAGCTTCTGAGCCCGGTTGATGACGAAGCCCATAGCACCGGCATCGGAATGGGCACAGATATAAACAACCGTGCGATGAAAGTTCCGATCTTCCATGCCGGGCATGGCGATCAGGAACTGACCGTCGAGAAAACCTCTTTCGCGTCTATTCTTCAGCGTCGATAGGGACATCGTGCCTCCTGACCGCAGTTCGCAACTGCGCCGCCTGATACCAAGATGGGGCAATGTCATAAATCAATCAACTGAAAATGATCATTTACCTCTTCGGTCCTGCTGGCTCCTTGCAGCCCTATCCGCTAAATCCTTGTTCCATGATCGAAATAAGTACCGTTGCCCGCCTGTCGGCACTTCTCGCCACTTTGTTTTTCAGCACCGTAGCGACTTATGCCGCAACGAGCGAGTGGATAGACAATCAGGGCGGCAGAATGCGCCTGATCGCGCTGGCGCCGGACCCAGAAGGGCATATCCGCGCCGCCTTGCAGATCGAGCCGGAACCGGGCTGGATCACCTATTGGCGCGAGCCCGGTCAGGGCGGAATTCCGCCGCAAATAACGCCGGCAGCGGGCAGCGGCGTAATGCTGGAAAGGGCGGGCTATCCCGTGCCGAGGCCGATCCGTGTCGGCCCCATCCAGGAAATCGGCTACGACGCGCCGGTCACGTTTCCGCTTGATCTGAGCGTCACCGGCAAAGCGCCGGAAAAGCTCGAGCTGACAGCTTTCATCGGCCTCTGCAAGGATATCTGCATTCCTTTCCAGGCCGAATACTCCCTGCCCTTGCCGACGGATGTGCAGCCGACCTCGCACGAACTGGCTTTGCTCGATGCGGCAAAGGCCGTGCTGCCGCAGCCTCCTTCCCCGGATTTCGCCGTCCAGGGCCATAAGATCTCTACCGACGCCAAGAGCCTTTCGCTGCGTCTGACGCTGCCGGAAGCAAGCGGGAAGATGCCTGATATCTATGTCACGGGGCCGTCCGGCTATGTGTTCTTTCAGCAAGCGAATGCGAAGCGGGAGGGAACGACCTTCTCGTCTGATATAGTAATCGGCAAACTACCGAAGGATTATGATCCGAAGGGCCAAAGCTGGGGTATTCTGGTCGTCGACGGCGATCGGGCGATGGAAACCACCCTTGCGCTCGAATAGGCCGGATCTATAGTTCTCTGAACCGTCTTCAAACCATCGGCGGCCGTTCGAGCGCCCCGAAACAACGACCCAAGGAGAGAGCCATGACTATCGCCATCGGCGACACGCTGCCTGCCGCCACCTTCAAGGAAAAGACCGCCGACGGCCCGGTCGAGATCAGCACCGAGCAGCTGTTTGCCGGCAAGCGCGTCGTGCTCTTCGCCGTGCCCGGCGCGTTCACGCCCACCTGCTCGCTCAATCACCTGCCGGGCTTTCTCGAAAACCGCGATGCCATTCTTGCCAAGGGCATCGATGACATCGCCGTCGTTTCCATCAACGACTGGCATGTCATGGGCGCCTGGGCGCAATCGTCCGGTGGCTTGGGCAAGATCCACTTCCTCGCCGATTGGGACGGCGCCTTCACCAAGGCGCTCGGCCTCGAGGTCGACCTCTCGGCCGGTGGGCTCGGCATTCGCTCCAAGCGTTATTCCATGCTAGTGGAAAACGGCGTGGTAAAGACGCTGAACATCGAGGAAAGCCCCGGCCAGGCGACGGTTTCGGGTGCGGCTGCGATGATCGAGCAGCTTTGAGGTTTTGATAGATCAGGAAAGGCTGGACGCCCCCTGCGTCCGGCCTTTCGTTTGGCCGTGGAAGGACCTTAGCCCCTCTTTATTCCTTTTGTCTGCTTGTTACCCGGATATAATAGCCATCCGGATCTACGATACGGAAATCGCGCAACCCCCATGGCTGTAGGACAAGCTCCGATACCGTATGGCCGCAGGTTCTGGCGGCGTCATAAAAACTTTCCACATCCCCAGCGCTCAGCACGATTTCGACACCGAGGCCTGGTCGTTCGCCATTGCCAGCTCGGAGTGGATGATCAGGCCCAAGAGCCTCCCGCTCGTTGACGGAAATGATAGCCTCGCCATTCGAGAGCATTGTGTATTGTTCGCTTGTCTCGCCAACCACCTGGAAGTTCAGTGCCCGTCGATAGAATTCTATCGATGCCGCCACATCGGCGACAAACAGCTCAAGCCTCAGCTTCATAACATCCTCTCCTCCTCGTCTTGTAAACTTTGTCACCCGATATCGCGTGAAAATACAACTGGCGATGAGCGTCGCGGCGATAAGGCGCGGACATTAACGCCGGTAAATATTCCAGCCTTGTTCACCGCAAATTCGTGGCAGTTCACCGCCCGCCTCTTTTTCGCCGCATTTCATCGGCTACTACGTGTAATGTTATTACATAATTGAAAGCCCCTGGATGCCTTTTGATCGTGGTCCCTTCGCGTCGTCCCTCATGGGGCGCTCGGCCCTGATGCGCCTTGCCTATGTGGCGGTCGGTATTGCAGTGCTTTGGGCGGCTATCGGCTGGGCGGTGGCTTTGGCATGAACGACCTGATCCGCCTTAACAATCTCACCGTTACCTATGAACGTCATCCAGCCGTACACCATCTCTCGGGCGGCTTTGCCGCCGGCAGCCTCACGGCGATTGCCGGGCCGAACGGTGCCGGCAAGTCGACGCTGCTCAAGGCAATCGTCGGAGAACTGCGGCTGGCGGAAGGTTCGATCGATCGAGGGGCGCTGACGCGCAACGATTTCGGCTATCTGCCGCAAGCGGCCGATATCGTCAGACGCTTTCCGATTTCGGTTGCCGATACCGTCATGCTCGGTGCCTGGAAGAATGCCGGCGCCTTTGGTCGGTTCTCCCTAGAGGATGCCGAGCGGGCGCGCGAGGCGCTCGGCATCGTCGGACTCTCGGGCTTCGAACGGCGGCATATCGGCTCGCTCTCGGCTGGGCAGTTCCAGCGCGTGCTGTTTGCGCGGCTGCTGCTGCAGGATGCCCGCGTCATTCTCCTGGATGAACCCTTCACCGCGATCGACCAGCGCACGACGCGCGATCTTCTCGACCTCGTGCTGCGATGGAATCGGGAGGGACGCACGGTCATCGCCGTGCTGCACGATTTCGAGCAGGTGCGAAGCTATTTCCCCGAAACGCTGCTGATCGCCCGCGAACTCGTGGGATGGGGCAAGACGCAGGATATTATGAGCCCCGCCAATCTCATCAAGGCGCGCGCAATGGCCGAGCGCTGGGATGAGGAGGCCGAAGCATGCCTGCCGGAAGAAGAGCATGAGAGTGGCGCGCTCGCAAAGCGGGAGCCGGCCGAATGACCGTCTACGACATCTTCCTCGCGCCCTTTGCGGATTACGGTTTCATGCGGCGCGCGCTGATTGCCTGCGTCTGCCTCGGCCTCGGCTCCGGCCCGATCGGCGTCTTTCTGATGCTCCGGCGCATGAGCCTGATGGGCGATGCCATGAGCCATGCCGTCCTGCCTGGTGCGGCTATCGGCTATCTCATTGCCGGCTCGCTGTCACTGACAGCCATGGGGCTTGGCGGCCTTGTCGCCGGCCTTTCGGTGGCGCTGCTGTCCGGCCTCGTTAGCCGCATGACGGTGCTGCAGGAGGATGCAAGTTTTGCCAGTTTCTATCTGACTTCGCTGGCGCTCGGCGTTCTCATCGTGTCGCTGCGCGGCTCCAATATCGATCTCCTGCATGTGCTCTTCGGCACGATTCTCGCAATCGATGCGCCTGCCCTCTACCAGATCGGCGCGATCACGACAGCGACGCTGCTGGCGCTCGCCGTCATCTACCGGCCGCTGGTCATGGAATGCTTCGATCCCGGATTTCTGCGTGCCGTCGGTGGGCGCGGGCCGCTTTATCACTTCCTTTTCCTGCTGCTGGTCGTCCTCAATCTCGTCGCAAGCTTCCAGGCGCTCGGCACACTGATGGCCGTCGGGCTGATGATGCTGCCGGCCGCCGTGGCGCAGCTATGGTCGCGCAGCCTGCCTGCCATGATGATAATCGCCACGGGTACGGCGACGGTATCAGGCTATATCGGCCTCATCGCTTCCTATCACCTCGAATTCGCCTCCGGCCCGACGATCATCATCACCGCCAGCCTGATCTACGGCTTCTCCATTCTCTTCGCACCTTCGGGCCTTGCCCGGCGGTTCTTTCCCCGTCCCCATCTCCGGGGCTAATCCGAACAAGGAGACTCGCATGAACAAACAGAGACTGCTCCTCTCAGCCGCTGCGGCAGCCTTCGTCGTCTTCGGCGTCGCCGCGCCGGCTTCCGCCGAAATCCTCAATGTGGTGGCGTCCTTCACCGTGCTTGCCGATGTCGTCAAGCATGTCGGCGGTGACCATGTGAAGGTGTCGAGCCTCGTCGGCCCGAACGGCGACCCCCATGAATTCGAGCCGTCTCCAGCCGATGCCAAGACGCTGAACACCGCCAAGGTCGTCTTCGTCAGCGGCGAAGGCCTGGAAGGCTGGATGGACCGGCTGATTACCGCTTCCGGCTACAAGGGAACGCCTGTTGTCACCTCCGAGGGCGTCAACACCCGCACCATGGTCGACGACGGCAAGACCGTCACCGATCCGCATGTGTGGAACAGCCCGGTCAATGTGAAGGTCTGGGTCGCCAATATCGAAAAGGCTCTTTCCGCTGCCGATCCGGCCGACGCCGCCGACTTCAAGGTCAATGCCGAGCGCTATACGAAGGTGCTGACCGAACTCGACACCTATGCGCACAGCAAGTTCGACAAGATTCCGGACGATCGCCGCAAGGTGCTGACCAGCCATGACGCCTTTGGCTATTTCGGCCGCGAATACAAGGTCAGCTTCCTCTCGCCGCTCGGCGTCTCCACGGAAACGGAGGCATCGGCTGCCGACGTTGCCAAGCTGATCGAGCAGATCAAGACCGAGCATGTGAAGACCTATTTCTTCGAAAACTCGAACGATCCGCGCCTCGTCAAGCAGGTCGCCAAGGCAACCGGCGCCGAACCCGGCGGCGAGCTCTATGTCGAGGCCCTCTCCAAGTCCAACGGACCGGCTTCGACTTACGAAAAAATGTTCCGTTATAACGTTGACCAGCTCGCCGCAGCGATGGCGAAGTCGAGCTGACCATTCAACGCGCGTGGTCGCAGGCATGGGCTGCCTGCGACCACCTCACTTAAATATTGAAATCGAAGACCATCAGGCCGGCCAGACCACCGTCCGTGGACGAAACGATGCGTTCGCCGACAGCGACATGATCGGGATGCACCAGATAGGCATCGCGCGCTTCGACGCTCTCAAAAGTGACGACAAATCCATCGGCGAAGCCGCCATGCAAGCCCTCGGGCGAGACATTCGGCCCATATTTCACATCAACAATGCCTGGAATGACCTTTTGCAAGGCGACGACGGCGTCGAAGAGCGCCCTCTTGTCGTCCTGTGTCAGGGCGGATTTAAGTCTAAGAAAAACGCAATGCAGGATCATAAGGCAATCTCCCTGGAAGTCGGCGGCAGCATAGAGGGAAAGGGCAGCTGGGCAAGGCACCAATTCGCGAACATTGCATTCCGGTAGCGAGGCGAATGGCGACGTGTTAGCTGGAAAAATAGCTCACACCGACAGATGAGCTTTGGCTGCCGCAGTGATTTCGCGTGTCAATTCCGCAAGCCGGTCGGCGGCGAGACGGTTCACCTGCCAATATAATGGAATATACAACGGCGTGTCCGGGATCAGTTCGACCAAGCGCCCGGCTTCCAGATGCTCCCGCACAAGCTGGATGGGATTCATTCCCCATCCCATGCCTGCAAGGCTGGCATCGACGAAGCCTTGAGTCGAAGGCAGCCAGTGGCTCGGATAGGCAAAATCCTCTCCGAATGTCTGGCGTATCCAGCGGCTTTGAAGCCTGTCCTTCTGGTTGAAGGTCAGTGCCGGCGCGTTCTGGATCGCTTCCGGGGTAACACCTTTTGAAAAATGCCGGGCGATGAAAGCGGGACTTGCCGTCGCATGGTAGCGGAGTGCGCCGAGGGACATGCGCCGGCAACCCTGGATCGGCTTTTCCGAGGCGGTGACCGCAGCGATAACCCGGCCGCGCTGCAGCCATTCTGCGGTATGATCCTGGTCATCGACAGCGATATTCAGCAGATAGGGGGAATTTTTGGCAAAGCCGGATATGGCCTCCACGAACCACGTCCCGAGGCTATCGGCATTCGTGGCAATGTGAAGCGTGACCCTTTGCTTCGGCTCGTCGGGATCGACGAGCGCCGGCAAACGTCCGAACAGCTCGTCTTCGAGCATTCCGACATTCTCCATATGGCGGCAGAGCCAATCACCCTTTTCCGTCGCGGTGCAGGGATTACCCCTGACGATCAGGACGATGCCCAGGCGTTCTTCAAGCTGCTTCACCCGCTGCGAGACGGCCGAAGGCGTGACGTTGAGAATGGCTGCCGCCTTTTCGAAGCTGCCGGTCTGGACGACCATGGAAACGGCACGGAGAGCGGAATAGTCGAGCATGGCTTAGTTTTTCTTAATCTGGATTAACAACATTAAGTAGCCTAAATCTTCATATGCCGATACCGGAAATGCTCATCGGTTTTGGAGCACTTCGGCAAGGATGAATTTTTCGATCTATATGACGGGCCTGATGATGGGGCTCAGCCTGATTGTCGCGATCGGCGCGCAAAACGCCTTCGTCCTGCGTCAGGGCCTTCGCAACGAGCACGTATTCGCCGTGTGCCTTGCATGTGCGCTCTCCGACGCAGCGCTCATCATCCTCGGGGTGACGAGCTTCCGCCAAATCTCCGCGCTGCTGCCCTGGCTCGATCCTGTCATGCGCTATGCAGGAGCGGCCTTCCTCATCTGGTATGGAGCTAGGAGCCTTTATTCCGCCTTTCGTTCCTCCGCGGTGCTGGCTGCCGGAGAGGCGAAGTCATCGAGCTTCCGGCAGACGCTTGCCATGTGCCTGGCGCTCACCTGGCTCAACCCGCATGTCTATCTCGATACCGTCGCACTGCTCGGAACGATCTCGACTCGATTTCCGGGAAACGAAGCTTCATTTGCGGCGGGTGCCATGACGGGTTCTTTCATGTTCTTCTTTTCGCTCGGCTTTGGCGCGAGGTGGCTGAGACCGATCTTTGCGAAACCTGCGTCGTGGCGCATTCTGGAAACGCTCATCGCTCTTACGATGTGGATGATCGCCACCAAGCTGCTGAGTGGAGTATGATTTCTGCGTTACATTCATGGACAGTCACACGGTGCTAAGCGTAGGACGATTTCAGTTTCTGCTTTTCGAGCGCTATCGCGGGTCGGAGCCTGACAGAGAAGGAAAACAATCGTGACGCTCTTTACTGGCCTTTCGGCCTTTCCGATTACCCCGACCGATGCTTCCGGACACGTTGATATTGTAGTGCTCGCCCGCCTGCTCGAACGCATCCAACTGGCGGGTGCTGATTCCATCGGGTTGCTCGGCAGTACGGGCGGCTACGCCTTTCTGTCACGCGAGGAGCGCCGGCGGGCCGTACAGGCGGCAATGACAAGTGTCGGCGGCAGGCTCCCCGTCATCGTAGGCGTCGGAGCGCTGCGGACCGACGAAGCGCAGGCATTGGCGCGCGATGCCAAGGCGGCCGGTGCGGACGGGCTGCTGCTGGCCCCGGTGTCTTATACTCCACTCACGGAGGAGGAGGTCTATCAGCACTTCGCAGCCGTCGCGGAAGCCGGCGAACTGCCGCTCTGCATCTACAACAATCCCGGCACGACGAAATTCACATTCAGCGATGGGCTGATTGCCCGCCTGGCAAAGGTGACGAATATCGCGGCGATAAAGATGCCTCTGCCGCAAGGAGGCGATTTCGAGGGAGAGATAGGGCGTCTGCGCCAGGAAACGCCAAAAGGTTTCGCCATCGGTTACAGCGGCGATTGGGGAGCAGCGGCCGGGCTGCTCGCCGGTGCCGATGCCTGGTACAGCGTTGTCGGCGGCCTCCTGCCCGCCGAGGCGCTGGCGCTCACACGGGCCGCTCAAGCCGGCGACGCCGCTGAAGCCGAACGGCTCGATCGAAAATTCCAGCCGCTATGGAACCTGTTCAAGGAGTTCGGCAGCTTCCGCGTCATGTATGCGATTGCCGAAGCGCTCGATCTTTGCCGGGTCGATCCGCCGCGCCCGATCCTGCCGCTCTCCGCAGCCGAAAAGGCGCGCGTGAGAAGTGCGCTCGATCATGTCTTAGCGTGATCGAGTTCTGTGCGGCGCGGCTGGTCCGAGTTTATCGTCGACGAGCTACTTCCGCTTAAACGGCTCCATGCCCTTGCGCGCCAGTTCGTCGGCGCGCTCATTCTCCGGATGTCCCGCATGGCCCTTGACCCAGTGCAGCGTCACCTTATGCCTGTTATAGGCCTCGTCCAGCGCCTGCCAGAGCTCGGCATTCTTCACCGGTTTCTTGTCTGCGGTCTTCCAGCCGTTCTTCTTCCAGCCGAAGATCCACTTGGTGATGCCGTCCTTGACGTAGACGCTGTCGGTATAGAGATCGACCTCGCAGGGGCTCTTAAGGGCGCCGAGTGCCGAGATCGCCGCCATCAGCTCCATGCGGTTGTTGGTCGTCTCCGCCTCGCCGCCGGAGAGTTCCTTTTCCACCTCGCCATAGCGAAGCACCGCCCCCCAGCCGCCGGGGCCGGGATTGCCGGAGCAGGCGCCGTCCGTAAAAATATCGACGTGCTTCATGCCTTCAGCCCGTATTCGGCTGATGAAGCGATCTGGCGGTGGAAGCGCAGTTTGCGCAGATATTCGATCGGGTCTTTCTTGGTGACCATTGCCCCGGCTGGGGTCGTCAGCCAATCGTAGAGGCGCGTCAGGAAGAAGCGCAGCGACGAGCCGCGGGCCAGCGTCGGCAGGGCGGCGATTTCGGCAGGGCTCAGCGGCCGCACGCTCTGATAGCCCTCCAGCAGCGCCATGCCTTTGGTGATATTATAGGCGTGATCCTTTTCGAAGCACCAGGCATTCAGGCAGATTGAGACATCGTAGGCGAGCTGATCGTTGCAGGCGAAATAGAAATCAATGAGGCCAGAGAGCTTGTCCCCGAGGAAGAAGACATTGTCCGGGAAAAGATCGGCATGGATGACGCCCTCGGGCAGACCCTTAGGCCAATGCTTTGCAAGGAAATCGAGTTCGCCGCGGATTTCATCCTGCAGGCCGGCTTCAACTTCGTCAGCGCGTGCCTCGGATTTTTCCCAGAGTGTCTGCCAGCCCGCGATCGACAATGCATTCGGGCGACGGATCTCGAAACCCTCGCCGGCAATATGCATGGCGGCCAGTGCCTTGCCGACTTCGCGGCAATGATGCGCTTCGGGCTTGCGCAGCCACATACCCTCGAGGAAGGAGATCAGGGCGGCAGGGCGGCCGGAGAGATGGCCGAGCAAGGCGCCGTCACGGCGCGGCAAGGGCAGCGGACAGGACAGGCCACGGCTCGCCAGATGCTGCATCAGCCCCAGAAAAAACGGCAGATCGCCCTTGTCGACGCGCTTCTCATAAAGCGTCAGGATCAGCGGATCGCGGCTCGTATGTAAGAGGAAGTTCGAATTCTCGACGCCTTCGGCAATGCCCTTGTAGGAGAGCAACTCGCCGACATCATACTCGGTCAGGAACCACTTCAAATCGTCTTCGGTAATATCGGTATAAACGGCCACGAACTATTCCCTTGATACATATAAGCTGCCGCAGCCACCCGCCCTCGTGGTTCGAGACGGCCCCCTTCGACAAGCTCAGGAGCGCCTCCTCACCATGAGGGCTGATCGAGGCGTCTGGCGGCAAAATTCGCTCCACCTCATCCTGAGGTGCTTTGCCGATGTAGCGTCAGCGCAAGCGGCAAGGCCTCGAAGGAAGAGGTGGCCCTCTCATTCTCCGTTGACGAAAGCCATATCTGCTGTCGTCAGCTCTATACTGCGAAGCTCGCGATTGACGAGGAAATTCTCGGTTTCCTTCACAGTTTCAGCGAGTTCCACCACAGCATTATAGCGGGCGCGGAAGGCTTCGATGATCTCGTTGACGATGACTTCTGGCGCGGATGCACCAGCGGACAAACCGACCGTCTTGATATCGCCGATATTATCCCAATCGATCTCGGCAGCGCGCTGGACAAGGACGGATTTCTTCGCCCCTGCCCTTAGCGCCACTTCGACGAGGCGCTTGGAATTCGACGAGTTCGGCGCACCGACGACGATGAAGAGATCGCAGCCCGGCGCCGCCTCCTTCACCACTTCCTGGCGGTTGGTCGTGGCATAGCAGATCGAATCGGCGGCCGGTGCGGTGAGATTGGGAAAACGCTCCTGCAGCCGCGCAATGACGCCTGCGGTATCGTCAACCGAGAGTGTCGTCTGCGTGACGAAGCCGAGATTGTCCGGATCATCAGGCTGGTAGACGTCGGCATCCTCCACGGTCTCAATCAGCGACACGGCACCCTCTGGCAACTGCCCCATGGTGCCGATCACTTCCGGATGGCCGGCATGGCCGATCAGGACGACGTGGCGGCCAAGGCGATTGTGGCGCATGGCCTGCTTGTGCACCTTGGAGACCAGCGGACAGGTGGCATCGAGATAGAAGAGATTGCGCTGGTCGGCATCGGCCGGCACGGACTTCGGCACGCCATGCGCCGAGAAGACGACAGGCTGGGCGCGATGCTCGGCCGGAATCTCGTCCAGCTCCTCGACGAAGATGGCGCCCTTAGCTTCCAACCCTTCGACGACATAGCGGTTATGGACGATCTCGTGGCGGACATAAACCGGCGCGCCATAGGCCTTCAGCGCCAGAACGACGATCTGAATGGCGCGGTCGACGCCGGCGCAGAAGCCGCGCGGCCCGCAAAGCCGGATGGTCAGGTCAGGTTTGGAAACGGCTATGTTCATATCTCTTCCGAAATGCGACAGTGGCGTGAGCCATAGATAGGGCTGCCCTGCCGCCTGCTCTATTCAGTCCGCATGATCTTATTCAAAAACCGCTGCGCACTTTTTGGGATCATGCTCTAGCGGAATATTCCATCGAAATGAAGCTATTCTATTGCATGCCTCTATTGTGAGGGCGCGTCCGGATGGCGCTTGCGCCACCAGGATATGGCGACGATCGCTGCCAGCGCCACTGCCAAGCCATACCAGGTCACGGCATATTGCAGGTGATTGTTCGGCAGATCGATGATGGTGACGCCGCCAATCGGCAAGCCCGCCGGATTGGGCGCCTTGTCGGCGTCGATGAAGAAGGGCAGCACCTTGTCCTTCGGCAGGCCGACACTGGCGGCCATGACATCCAGATCCTTCCAGAAGAAGATGTTCTTGCCGAGATCATTATCCGGCATGCCGTCGGGCCGCTCGGTGAGTTTGGCGCGGGCAAGACCAGTGACAGTCTGTTCGCCGGTCAATTCACCCTGTTTGCGCTTTTCTGGGTCCTTCGCCTCTGTGGGAACGAAGCCTCGATTGACGAAGACGAAGCGGCCGTCGTCCAGCTGCAGCGGCGTATAGATGTGATAGCCGGGATCGCCATCGTAGGTGGCGAGGAAATGCCGCTCCTTGTCGTTGAGGTAATGGCCGGTGGCGGTTACGACACGATATTCGATATCGCCGCCGGATGCCGCCATCGTCTCGATCGCCGACAAGGACATAGCCGGTGCGTCCTTGCGGGCCGCTATGTCAGCCAGCAGGCTCTCTTTCCATTGCAGTCGCTCGACCTGCCAGGTGCCGAGCCCGATGAGGATGACGAGCGCAACGAGCAGAAGCAGCGCCTTGGCGATTTGCCACAAGGGATTGGCACGGCGCACAGGCACTGCGGCCTCAGTCACGGTGGACACGCCCTTCGGCGGCGTTGTTGCGATATTGCAGGGCAATCAGGATGCCCTTGCACCAGCGCAGTGACAGAAGCGAAAGGATGATCGTCAGCGGCGCGAACAGCACGATATAGACCCATACCGGCGGCGCATAATTGATCTGCATCCACAGGACCGAGCCGATAATGATGAAGCCGACGATCAGAATGACGAAGACCGCCGGACCATCGCCCGCATCCGCGAAGGCGTAATCGAGATCACAGGCCGCACAGCGCGGCTTCAGCGACAATAATCCATCGAAGAGCTTGCCTTGGCCGCAACGGGGGCAACATCCCTGTATGCCGACCTTGAACGGATCGACGGGCGCAAAGAGGGCGCTGTCGCTATGGGATGCCTCGTCCGGCGTATTATCTTGCTCTGAGCCCAAAGTTCTGTCTCGATCAGCTAAAATAGCGAGCGATCACATGAACCTCGCCCCTATCATTATAACTAACTGCGAAGCATGCATCCGTCCAATCGAAAAGCTCTCAGCTCCCCCTCATCAGCCTCAAAACAAGCAAAAGGGATCGAATTCATGCCATTCAGCGAAGGCAGTCCACCCGGCCGGATCATCATCCTCAATGGTGCGCCGCGGTCCGGAAAAAGCAGCATCGTCGAGGCGATACAGGCCGATTTTGAGGGCGTGTGGGTCAACCTCGGCGTCGACGCCTATGTGCGGCATATCACGCCCCCGCGCTACCGTCCGGGCATCGGCTTGCGTCCCGGCGGCGAGCGGCCTGATCTCGAGCCGCTGGTTGCGCGCCTTTATGCCGCACTCTATGCCTCGATCGCTTCACACAGCCGCATGGGATTGAATGTCGTCGCCGAGTTCGGTCATCATGACAGCTATTCCCAACCGCTCGGCATTCTCGCCGATTGCGCCCGGCTGCTGACGGGGCTGCCCGCTCTGTTTGTCGGTGTGCACTGCCCGCTTGATGTCG
>Ga0209371_1001612_pt1 | contig 14635 bp, 10 predicted proteins | sample AgamicAtAmrz_FD_187165 | JGI IMG/M metagenome (GOLD analysis project Ga0209371, IMG submission 187165) | Agave microbial communities from Guanajuato, Mexico - At.Am.rz (SPAdes) (version 2) | ecosystem: Host-associated > Plants > Roots > Rhizosphere | place: Guanajato, Mexico | collected 2012-06-07
AGTGGGGTGGACGGCAGCCGGGTGACGACCAGCTTTATTCCCAATACCTCGCTGTCGCTGGCCTGTACGCCAGGCGTGGCGCTGAGTATGAGCATCAACGGCGGCCAGAATTACACCACGGTACGGCGTATGCTGCGCAACGGCGGCACCCAGGCGGTCCCGTACCGGCTCTATACCAGCAGTTCGCTGGCTGCCAATACCGAGATCGGCGTCAATCAGGCGGTCTCACTGAGTTACACCAACAGCAATAACATTACGCTGCCCATCTTTGGCGCGGCGCAGTTAACCGGGTTCAGCCCGGCAGGAAATTATACCGATCAACTTACCGTGACATTGTCGTGGTAATCAGGGAGAAGTGACATGACACCACGTGGGTTATCCGCATGCGCCTTGCTGAGCGGTTTGCTCATCGCCGGGCAGGCTGGTGCCGCCAGCAACCTGTTAATCTGGCCTATCGACCCCTATTTTGCCCCGGAAGATAAAGCCGCTGAACTCTGGTTGCAGAATCAGGGCAACCAGGCCACGACCATGCAGGTGCGCATCGTTCGCTGGCGGCAGGAGAATGGCAACGAACGCTACGAGCAGCAGCAGGATGTGGTCGCCAGCCCGCCGATTGTGCGCGTCGAAGGGGGCAGCAAACAGCTCATACGCCTGATTAAACAGAGCACCGTCCCGGCCGGCATTGAGCAGGCCTACCGCATCGTTGTCGATGAAATCCCTCAGCCTGACGCCGCCCGCGACCCGAAAATCGGCCTGAAACTCCAGATGCGTTACTCCATTCCGCTTTTTGTCTACGGTCAGGGGATGGCGACCCAGCGCACCGGGGCGCACCACGCGTTTGTTAACCCCGGCGATCTCAGCTGGCGCGTGGTCAACGATGGCGGCCAGCGTGCGGTTCAGGTCACTAACCGGGGCGATGTGCATGTCCGGCTCAGCAAGGTGACCGTCACCCAGGGCGGCCAGCGGCGGGAGATGGCGCAGGGACTGCTGGGGTATGTACTGCCCCACAGCGTGCGTAACTTCCCGCTGCCTGCCGGTACGCCGAGCCCCAACCAGCTCACCGCTTCCATCAATGCGCATAATGCAACATGGCAAACCGCGCCTGCGCCCTGACCACGCTGTCGGTCGCGACGGTTATCGCCACGGCACCCTCCGCCGCTCAGGCAGCGAACGGGGATGATGCGCTGCCGCCGCCGCCGGATGTGCGTGCGATCAACGCCCGCGCCACGTACCATCTCGGGCTGGTGGTCAACCACTACGATACCGGGCAACTGGTGCAGGCTACCCGCCGCGAGGGCGATTTTTATGTGGCGATTGACGATCTGAAACGCGCCGGCATCCCTGCGGAGCATCTGCCAGCGGGCGGGGAGGTCAACGTTTCGCGCCTGCCGGAGGTGCAGACCGAATACGACAGCACCCGCCAGCGACTGCTGCTCACCGTACCCAACCACTGGCTGCCGGCGCGGGATATTACGCTCGGGCAGGATCAGAAGGCGGTTACGCCGCGCAACAGCACCGGGGCGCTGCTTAACTACGACTTCTATACCAACGACACGCAAAACAGCGGCAGCCAGGCCTCGCTCTGGCACGAGCTGCGCTTTTTCAGCGATGTCGGCACGCTCTCCAGCACCGGTATCGCCCGGCAGACGTTCCGGGGCTACACCAGTCAGGCCAACGGCTATCGCCGCTACGACACCACTTTCACTGCCACCGATGAGCGAGACACCGTCAGCTGGTCGGTAGGGGACGTGATCAGTGACTCGCTGAGCTGGAGCAGCAGCGTGCGTATGGGCGGACTCTCCTGGGGGCGCGACTTCTCGCTGCGCCCGGATCTGATCACCTATCCGCTGCCGGCGTTCTCCGGCGAAGCGGCGGTGCCAAGCACCGTGGACGTGTTCATCAACGGCTACCGCTCCGGCTCAACCGATCTCCAGCCCGGCCCGTTCACCCTGACCAATCTGCCCTACGTGAACGGCTCGGGGAATGCGGTGCTGGTCACCACCGATGCGCAGGGGCGGCAGGTCTCCACCACGCTGCCGTTCTACGTCGCCAGCGACCTGTTAAAACAGGGCTTATCCGACGGGGCGTTTACCCTCGGCGCACTGCGTCGCAACTACGGCATCAAGGATTTCGACTATGGCCCGGCGGCGGGCAGCGGGTCGGTGCGCTACGGGGTCACCGACTGGTGGACCGCCGAAGCCCACACCGAAGGCGCTGAATCCCTTGCGCTGGGTGGGGTAGGGTCAATGTTTCGTCTCGGCCAGTTTGGCGTGGTTAACGGTGCCATCAGCCAGAGCCGGATGCGCGGCGATCGGGGCCAGCAGGTCAACTGGGGCTATCAGTACAACGGCTCGTGGTTCAATATCAGCACCCAGCATACCGAGCGCGATCGCCGCTTCGGCAACCTGGCGCTCTACGACGTGCAGCCGGTTTACGATATTAATCGCCAGCCCATCTCCACTCTCAGCCGCACCTCGGATCAGTACACCTTCAGCCTGAATATGGGGCGCTACGGCAACCTCGGCGCGGCGTACATTGACGTGCGCAGCTTCGACGATGAAAAGACCCGGCTGCTCAACCTCTCGTGGAGTAAAAACTTCTGGGACAGCAGCTTCTACGTGGCCGCCAGTCACGACCCGGATAAAGAGGGCTGGACCGTAGCGATGTCGCTGCAGATCCCGTTCGGCAGCCTCGACAGCGTTGCGCTGAGCGTGGACAACTCGCGTGATACCGGCACCAGTACCCGGGTTAACTACAATCACGCCATGCCAAGCGACGGCGGCTTTAGCTGGGATCTGGCCTATGCCAACCAGAGTCGTGACGATGACTATCAGCAGGCCTCGCTGGGATGGCGCAATAATGATGTTGAGCTGCAGGGCGGTATCTACGGTGAAAGCGGCAGCTATACGCGCTGGGGCCAGGCCAGCGGCGCGCTGGTGGTGATGGATAAATCGGTATTCGCTGCCAACCAGATCAACGATGCCTTTGCGGTGGTCAGCACCAATGGTCAGCCGGACGTCACGGTGAACTTCGAAAACCAGCCGGCAGGGCAGACCGACGAAGATGGCTATCTGCTGGTGAGTGGCGTGACCTCTTACTACCCGGCGAACTACAGCATCAACACCCTCAATCTGCCAGCGGACACCCGCATCAAAGACACCGAGCGCCGTATCGCCATCAAACGCGGCAGCGGCTACGTGATCGAATTCCCGATGGATCAGGAGCGGGTCGCCAGCGTCATTCTGCATGATGAGAACGGCGAGCCGCTGCCGGTATCCAGCCAGGTGATCCGCCCGATGCTGCCGTCGGCCATCGTCGGCTATGACGGCATCGCCTGGCTGGAAAATATCAGCGACGTTAACCATCTCACGGTCACGACCCCGGATGGGCGACGCTGCAATGTTACCTTTGCTGCAGCCAGTGATACCGGCCATCAGCTGCGTACCTACGGGCCGGTTATCTGTAAAGAGGAGTCACGCTAATGCGCCGTTTACTCTGGGCACTGTTACTGCTGGTCGGCCTGTGTCAGACGGCGCAGGCCGTCTGTACGTTGACGCCGCCTTCCACCGCCTCGTTCGGTACCCGTACGTCATTTGTTATTAACAGCACGGTACTGGACACCAGCGCCACCTTTACCCTTGACTGTACTGCGGTGCTGACGCTGCTCACCAACGACTTTATTCGCCTGACCTATGTCAGTTCGACCAACCCGGTGGGGACGCGCGGCACCCTGCGCAATACCGCCAACACCGACAGCATTCCCTTCGTGGTGTGCAGCCAGGCCAACTGCGCTGCACCTGGAGAGATTGCTACAGCCGGAAGTTATACCTGGAGCGGCAACCAGTTGCTGGGCCTGCTGTCGGGCAAACGCTACGCGCTGCCGTTCTACTTTCGCACCGTTGCCGGGCAAAACATCAGCGCCGGCACCTACCAGGCGACGCTCAACTTCCGTCTCGACTACAGCATCTGCGAAACCGGGATAGCGGTCTGTCTCTCCGCCCAGACCGGCAGCCCGACCTTTAGCATGACGCTGAATGTCATTGTCACCAATGACTGCTCCACCATCAACGCCCCGGCGGTGAGCTTCGGCAGCGCGCCGCTGGTGCAGAACTTTGCCGCAGTGACCCAGAATATCGTCATCACCTGCACCAAAGGCAGTACTTACACCGTGGGGCTGAATAACGGGCTGTATGCCAACGGCAACGTGCGCAATATGGCCTCAACCACCACGCCGGCGAACCGTCTGAGCTACGAAGTTTATAAGGGCAATACCAGCACCCGCTGGGGTATCAGCGGTACGGAACGCTGGGCCAGCACCGCCTCGTCATCAATCAGTACTGACCAGCTCAGCCGCACCTATAACTACACCGCCCGGGTATTGCCCACACAAACCACGCCGCCAGGCGGAACTTACACCGATACTCTGGTGGTCGATGTCGCCTTCTGAGGTGCTTTCTGCGGCGCCCGCCGGGCGCCAGATTTCCCGTAGTTTGAGGTAAAGTTCCCTTCCCGGATGCCGATAACACCGATAACGAATTAATCGAAAGGTGTTGTATGTTGAATCGTATCCGGGTTGTCACACTGCTGATGTTGGTGCTGGTTGTATTCGCGTGCTTACAGCTTCTTTCCGGCAGTCTTTTTTTCTCCTCGCTGAACAGCAATCAGCAGAGCTTTGCCGCCTCCAATAGCCTGCGCATGCAGCAGGCCGAACTGACCCAGACCTGGGAGCTGATGCTCCAGACTCGCATCAACCTCAGCCGCTCCTCGGCGCGCATGATGATGGACCCTGCCAACCAGCAAAGCAGCGCCAAAACCGATCTGCTTAATAATGCCAAAGCCTCGCTGGCGGAAGCCGGGCAGCGCTATGCCGCGTTTCGCAACATCGCTCCGGTCGCGGGCATGGAAGCGGTGAGCGCCGCGCTGGACAGCGATTACCAGAAATACGCCGGCGCGCTGGGCGAGCTGGTGCAGTATCTGGAAACCGGCAACATGGACGCCTTCTTTGCCCAGCCTACCCAGGGAATGCAGAACGCGCTCGATAAGTCTATCGAGGCCTACAGTAAGCAGGGCGACGCCATCTATCAGGCGGCGTTCAGCGCCAGCCAGGCGGATTACCAGTTCGCCAAATGGCAGACCGGCATCCTCGCCGTGGCGCTGGTGATCGTGCTGGCGCTGGTGTGGTACGGCATTCGTCACATCCTGCTCAACCCGCTGGCCACCGTTATCGCTCATATTCGCGAGATTGCCGCTGGCAACCTGACCGGAACGCTGGCTGCAAACGGGCGTAACGAGATCACCGAGCTGGCGGTCAGCGTGCAGCATATGCAGCAGGAGCTGATTACGACCGTCACCAGCGTGCGTCAGGGCACCGATGCTATCTACAGCGGCACCAGTGAAATCGCCGCCGGGAATAACGATCTCTCCTCACGTACCGAACAGCAGGCCGCTTCGCTGGAGCAGACCGCGGCCAGCATGGAGCAGCTGACCGCCACCGTGAAGCAGAATGCCGATAACGCCCGCCAGGCCACGCAGCTGGCAAGCAGCGCCTCGGAAACTGCAGCCCGCGGCGGAAAAGTGGTGGATGGCGTGGTGAAAACCATGCACGACATCGCCGCCAGTTCGAAAAAAATCGCCGACATTACCGGCGTTATCGACGGGATTGCCTTCCAGACCAATATCCTGGCACTTAACGCGGCGGTAGAAGCCGCCCGCGCCGGTGAGCAGGGGCGTGGCTTCGCCGTGGTTGCCGGGGAAGTGCGCAATCTCGCCAGCCGCAGCGCCAATGCGGCAAAAGAAATTAAAGCCCTGATTGAAGATTCTGTCTCTCGTGTCGATACCGGTTCAGTGCTGGTCGAATCGGCAGGGGAGACGATGAACGACATCGTCAGCGCGGTGACGCGCGTTACCGACATCATGGGCGAAATTGCCTCCGCGTCGGATGAGCAAAGCCGGGGCATTGACCAGGTGGCGCTGGCGGTGACGGAGATGGATCGCGTTACGCAGCAGAACGCCTCGCTGGTGGAAGAATCCGCCGCCGCGGCAGCAGCGCTGGAAGAGCAGGCCAGCCGCCTGAGTCAGGCAGTGGCAGCATTCCGGCTCAACGCGCAACGCAGCGCCAGGGATACGGTAACACGAAGCAGTGCTGACTCTTTGCCAGCGTCCGCGCCGGCCTTAAACCAACAAAAACCGGCGATGGCCGGGCAGGACGATAACTGGGAAACCTTCTGATAACGACACGACGGCGTGACGCCGCATAAGGGAACGTTGATGTTGAACCGTATTCGTATCTCGACCAGTCTTTTTTTGATTCTGATTGTGTGTGGCGTTTTACAAATTGGCAGTAATGGTTTGTCCTTCTGGGCTTTTCGTGACGACTTTCAGAACCTGAAAACGGTCGAGACGAGCAACCTTCAACGCGATACCCTGGCGCAGAGCCGCGCGGCCTTGTTACAGGCCAGCACCGCCCTGAGCCGTGCCGGTACCCTGACGGCGCTGAGCTACCCGGCGGAGGACATCAAAGCGCTGATGACCACCGCGCGTGCCAGCATGCAGAAAGCGGACGGCGTGTTTAAACAGTTTGCCGCCAGCGAGCCGGCGACCGACACCGCGGCGACCCTGACTGCCGCGACAACCAAAAGCTATACCGCCTGGCGCGAAGATCTTGAGCATCAGGCCACCTGGCTTGAGAGCAATCAGCTCTCCGACTTTCTGACCGCGCCGGTGCAGCAGTCGCAGGATGCCTTTGAAGCGAGCTTCAACGCCTGGCAGCAGTACATCAATCAGTTTGTGGTGAATGCCAGCGAAGACAGCAAAAAGAACTACCAGATCTCGGGGATTATTTTTGCCGTGGTGACGGTGATTGCCCTGCTGCTCATGGCCGGGGCGCTGCTGTGGTCGAAAGTGATGCTGGTGCAGCCGCTGGCGATTATCCGCAGCCACTTTGAGAGCATCGCGGCGGGAAATCTGGCGCGGCCTATTGCCGTGTACGGACGCAACGAGATCTCGGAGATCTTCGACGGCCTGAAACATATGCAGACCTCGCTGCGCGATACCGTAAGCCAGGTGCGTAACGGCAGTCATGCGATGCATACCGGCATCGGTGAAATTGCCGCCGGCAATAACGATCTGTCGTCGCGTACCGAACAGCAGGCGGCCTCGCTGGCGCAGACCGCGGCCAGCATGGAACAGCTGACTGCCACCGTGGGCCAGAACGCGGACAACGCCCGTCAGGCAGCGAAGCTGTCGCAGAACGCGGCGCAAACCGCAGAGCAGGGCGGCGAACAGACCGCACGCATGGCGCGCACCATGCACGAGATTGAAGCCAGCTCGCAAAAGATTGGTGACATCACCAGCGTGATTGACGGTATTGCGTTCCAGACCAACATCCTGGCGCTCAACGCGGCGGTGGAAGCCGCCCGCGCCGGTGAGCAGGGACGTGGATTCGCGGTCGTGGCCGGGGAAGTGCGAAACCTCGCCAGCCGGAGCGCCGATGCGGCAAAAGAGATCAAAGTGTTGATCGACGAGTCCGTGGCACGCGTCCAGCAGGGCAGCGTGCTGGTGGATACCGCGTCCACCACCATGGCGGACATTGTCCGCTCGGTCACGCAGGTTAACGACATTATGGGGGAGATCGCTTCTGCCTCAGACGAACAACGCCGCGGCATCGAACAGGTTGCCCAGGCAGTAAGCCAGATGGATCAGGTTACTCAGCAGAACGCCGCACTTGTCGAAGAGGCTGCGGCGGCCACGGATGCACTGGCAAATCAGGCTGACCACCTTACGACTCTGGTGGCAGCATTTCAGCTCGACCACGCGCAGGTGCGCGAGGAGAAGCAGGTACCGTTTGACGCGGTGCCGGTTACACCCTGACGGTAATAAGAAGGCGCTATGACATCATCACTGCCTACCGGGCAAACGTCATTATTGTTGCAGATGACACAGCGCCTCGCGCTGTCCGACGCTCATTTCCGTCGGATATGTCAATTAATCTACCAGCGCGCGGGGATCGTGCTGGCTGACCATAAGCGGGATATGGTTTACAACCGCCTGGTCCGCCGGTTGCGCACCCTCGGGCTGGACGATTTTGGTCGCTATCTCGGTATGCTGGAAGCGAACCAGAACAGCGCGGAGTGGCAGGCGTTTATCAACTCCCTGACCACCAACCTCACGGCCTTTTTCCGTGAGGCGCACCACTTCCCGGTGCTGGCGGAGCATGCCCGCAAGCACAGCGGTGAATATCGCGTGTGGAGCGCGGCGGCCTCAACCGGGGAAGAGCCGTACTCTATCGCCATCACCCTGGCGGATACGCTGGGCACGGCACCGGGTCGCTGGAAGGTCTTTGCCAGCGACATCGATACCGAAGTGCTGGAAAAAGCGCGCAGCGGCATCTATCGCCTGGAAGAGCTGAAAACGCTGTCGCCGCAGCAGTTGCAGCGCTATTTCATGCGCGGCACCGGTCCGCATGATGGCCTGGTACGCGTGCGCCAGGATCTGGCGAATCAGGTTGAGTTTGCCTCGCTTAACCTGCTGCAAAAGCAGTACGACATCGGCGGCCCATTCGATGCAATCTTTTGCCGCAACGTGATGATTTATTTCGATAAGGACACACAGCAAGAGATCCTGCGGCGCTTCGTTCCGCTGCTTAAACCCGACGGCCTGCTGTTCGCCGGGCATTCAGAGAACTTCAGCAACCTCAGTCGCGACTTCTGGTTACGTGGCCAGACCGTCTATTCGCTGAGTAAGGAAAGAGCATGAGTAAAATCAGAGTGTTGTCAGTGGATGACTCTGCGCTGATGCGCCAGATAATGACCGAGATCATTAACAGCCACAGCGACATGGAAATGGTAGCGACCGCACCGGACCCGCTGGTTGCCCGCGACCTGATTAAAAAGTTTAACCCGGATGTGCTCACGCTCGACGTGGAAATGCCGCGCATGGACGGCCTCGATTTCCTGGAAAAACTGATGCGCCTGCGTCCGATGCCGGTGGTGATGGTCTCCTCCCTGACCGGGAAGGGCTCGGAAATCACCCTGCGCGCGCTGGAGCTGGGCGCTATCGACTTCGTGACCAAGCCGCAGCTGGGTATTCGTGAAGGGATGCTGGCCTACAGCGAGATGATCGCCGATAAAGTGCGCACCGCCTCGCGGGCAAAACTCTCGGCGCGCGCGCCGGAAGCGGCCCCGGCCACCCTGAAGGCCGGCCCGCTGCTCAGTTCGGAAAAACTGATTGCGATTGGCGCGTCCACCGGCGGCACCGAAGCGATTCGCCACGTGCTGCAACCGCTGCCGCTCTCAAGCCCGGCGGTGCTTATTACCCAGCACATGCCGCCGGGCTTTACCCGTTCCTTCGCCGAGCGCCTGAACAAACTGTGCCAGATTAGTGTGAAAGAGGCAGAAGACGGCGAACGTGTATTGCCAGGACACGCCTATATTGCGCCCGGTGATCGGCACATGGAGCTGGCGCGTAGCGGAGCAAACTATCAAATCAAATTACATGACGGGCCGCCGGTAAACCGCCACCGCCCGGCCGTCGATGTGCTGTTTCATTCAGTCGCGAAGCATGCGGGGCGCAACGCGGTGGGGGTTATTCTCACCGGGATGGGCAACGACGGCGCGGCCGGAATGTTAGCGATGCACCAGGCCGGTGCCTGGACCATCGCGCAAAACGAAGCAAGTTGTGTGGTGTTCGGCATGCCGCGAGAGGCCATCAATTCAGGTGGCGTCAGCGAAGTGGTCGATCTAAGCCAGGTCAGCCAGCAGATGCTGGCGAAAATCAGTGCCGGACAGGCAATACGTATTTAAGAGGAGAGTAGTGGTTATGGCAGATAAAGATCTTAAGTTCCTGGTAGTGGATGATTTCTCCACCATGCGTCGCATTGTACGTAACCTGCTGAAAGAGCTGGGTTTCAACAACGTAGAAGAAGCGGAAGATGGCGTGGACGCGCTGGCGAAACTGCAGGCTGGTGGTTTTGGCTTCGTGATCTCCGACTGGAACATGCCGAATATGGACGGCCTTGAGCTGCTGAAAACCATTCGTGCCGACAGCAACATGGCTGCCATGCCGGTGCTGATGGTCACGGCGGAAGCCAAGAAAGAGAACATCATCGCAGCAGCGCAGGCGGGTGCCAGCGGCTACGTGGTAAAACCGTTTACCGCTGCGACCCTGGAAGAGAAGATGGGCAAAATCTTCGAAAAACTCGGCATGTGAGGGCGGGACGATGATGCAACCAATAATCAAACCGACTGATGAGCATACGCCCGGCGATATCATAGCCCGCATTGGTAGTCTGACGCGTATGCTGCGCGACACCATGAAGGAGCTGGGACTCGATCAGGCGATTGCAGAAGCAGCTGAGGCGATTCCGGATGCCCGCGACCGCCTGGATTATGTGGTACAGATGACGGCGCAGGCCGCCGAGCGCGCACTGAACTGCGTAGAGGCTTCCCAGCCGCATCAGAACCAGATGGAGTCCGGTGCGAAAGCGCTGAGCAGCCGCTGGGATGAGTGGTTTGAGAACCCGATCGAACTGAGTGACGCGCGTGAGCTGGTCACCGACACCCGTAATTATCTGGCAGACGTGCCGTCCCATACCGGGGCGACTAACGCACAGCTGCTGGAAATCATGATGGCGCAGGATTTCCAGGATCTGACCGGTCAGGTTATCAAGCGCATGATGGACGTGGTGCAGGAGATTGAGCGCCAGCTGCTGATGGTGCTGCTGGAAAACATTCCGGATCAGCCAAGCCGCGCCAAACGTCCGAACGACAGCCTGCTCAACGGTCCGCAGCTTGATGCGACCGCCGCTGGCGTCGTGGCAAGCCAGGATCAGGTTGACGATCTGCTCGACAGTCTCGGTTTCTGAGTCTGATACGCCCCCGGATGCCAGGGTATCCGGGGGCGTAGTTTTTCTAGCGCAAATCCATTTTTACCGTCACATTCCCTTCGTACTTCCCGGCTGCCGGGCGCGAATCCGTGGTGCTCACCGGCGCGGCCTTCATCACGATGCTGCCGTTTCCCTGTTCATCAAGCGTGACCGGAAACTCGACGCTGCCATCCAGCATCACCGAATTGTTGTTGTTATCAAAGAGCCGCACGCCCATGTCGTCGCGATCGATCATGCGCGCAATCAGCTTGCCTGAATCGACCACGCCGCGGTCGGCGCTCAGCGTAAGCTTGATTTTCTGCTGGTTATTCACCGCCGGATTATCGCAGCGGTAGGAGATATCCACGTCTTTCAGGGTAAAACCTTGCGGAGGTTGACCCGCCGCAACGTACTGACTGGTCATGGTCTGCCCCAGGTCCACCTCAATGGTGCTCCCGGCGTTGATCACGCAGCTTAGCGGAGCGGTGAGCGTACCGCTCAGCCAGATGTTGGAAACCTGCTGGGCACTGCCGATATCGCAACTGCCGGAGCCGAATGAGAGGCAGGCGTAGTTTTGTGCCATCAGCGTCGAGGGGATCGTCTCTTCCCCGAGGATCGGTTTTTTGACGTACAGCGTTACGGCGATGACATTCCACTTGAACAGACGCTTAGTGTTGCTGGCCCCGTCGGGACGCGTGCTGTCGCTGCAAACGCTGGCGGTTTGCTCGGTCGGTTTCTTCTGTTCGAGCGCCTTCAGCATGCCGGACACCGGTGTCGGATAGCTGTTGATGGGAATGGGCGTCAGGCCAGTGCCGTCCGGCGAGTCAATGGCGTTGCTATAGGCCTGCACGTCGGCATCGAGAAACGCCGTCAGATAACCATAGCCTGAGATGCCGGGCGCCAGCGGGCTACCGGCATAGTTAGTGGTCATGACTGGCGTGCTGGAAAGCAGGTTGCCTGGACAGCTGCAGTTAGCCTCGATCTCCGTCCCGCTGCCCACCAGATAATGCGACATCGGTAAAATATGTTGCGTGACGTTTTCATCCGGTGTCAGCTCGCGAATATAGCTGCTGCCGTAACTTGCGGGCGCGCTGAAACAGTCGCGAAGGATCGTGGCCTGCACCGGGCCACTTATCAGCATGACGAGCAGGGTTAGCGCACCTGCTTTTGAGTTAGTCTGCATGTCGGGTCTCCTGTGTGCAGAGCGCTGACAGGGTGCGGATACCCGTCGCGCGTGGTACTGACGCGGTGGCGGGGATCTGCACCCGGGCGCGGCAACGTTGTGCCGCATCGGTGCCCCACTGCACGTTGACGCCTGCCTGTTCGCCAATCCCGGCAAGATAAAGCAGGCCGCCATCGTCAACGATACCGCTCTGTGCCTGGCCCTCGACGCTGGCCACCGCGCCAAACGGCACCGGGCGACCATTGTCCCGGGTCAGGGTCACCAGCACGCGGTAGCCGATGCGGGCATCAAAGCGGGCCGCCACCGCTGCGCTGCGGCTGGGGATCACCATCACCGCGGTGGCATTGGTGTCTACATCCTCCGGCAGGGTAGTGGTATCCACGCGCAGCGTATTTTGTTGATAGGCCGTCAGCGACGGGATAATGGCGTTGCCAAACCAGTCGGTCTGAATGCCGCGTTGATTTTTGAAACGCACCCCTGATGCCCCGCCGGTGCTGACGATAGCAAACTGATCGCCCAGCGGCTGGGAGAGGGTAACGCCCTCGGGATGGGCCACCACCGCGCCGCTGATTCCGTAGCTGACGCGCGAGGAGTCGTCGGCGCCATAGTAATAGCCCGCATTAACGTTCGCGTATTCGGAACGGTAGCTGGTATAGAGGCTACTGTTATCGGTGCCGTCATGGTTGGTATGGCTCTGCTGCAGCGAGTAGTTCAGGCGCTGATCGTCGAGTAGCGTGCCGCTCAGGCCGAGGCTCTGGCTGGTGTCGCCGTGGCGGCTGTTACTCATACTGTAGCTGGCCCAACTGTTTGGCAGCCAGCGGCTGAGCGGCACGCTGAAGCCGAGGCTTATCATGCGATCGCTGTCATCATCCCCGGAGGTGGTATAGGTGCAGGCCAGATGCGCGCTGACGCCGCCAAAGGTGCGGTTGATACCGGCGGTAACGCTGCGCTCGCGCTGCGAGGTTCCCCAGTAATCCTGCTGATAGCCGTTAAGATAGAGGCTGCTGCCGAGCAGCGACTGGCTGATGCTGGCCTGCACCCGGTTGCGCTTGTTGTAGCGAAAGGTCCAGTCGTCTTCGTCATAGCGCTGATTCGCGTCGGCGAAGCTGTAGTAGCCCGCCGTAGAGTAGCGATAGCTGGCAAGGGTGAAGTTGGTATCGGTGGTATCGATTTTCCCGGACCAGAGCACGCGGTAAGACTGCCCGGTGTGGCGGGTGTTGTCATCCAGCGTGGCCCGCGCCCAGGTAACGTCGAAGGAGAACGCGCCCAGTTCGCCCGGCACCAGACCGACGCCCACATTGCCCGCCTGGTAATCCGCAGAGGCGGTCAGGCCGCCAAATGCCGTCAGGGTGTTATTGATGCCGTAGATTGCGCTGCCCTGTGTGAACAGCGGCTCATTTTGCTGGCTGTTGTTATCCGCCCGGAAGCGCGCCGCCGTGACCTCATACTTTATCTGACCGGGGCGCTGCATGACCGCCACGCTGGAGTAGGGCTGAGTCCAGCTGTGCACCGTGCCATCCGCTTCCTTTACGAAAATCTCCAGATCGCCGCTGTTGGTCGTGGAGTTCAGGTCGGTTATCTCAAACGCGCCAGGCGCGACGTTCTGCTGATAGATAATGTAGCCATTCTGTCGCACCGAGACTTCGGCGTTGGAGCTGGCGATGCCGCGGATCACCGGCGCAAAGCCGCGCTGGCTGTAAGGCAGCATCTCCTCATCGGAGGCCAGGTTAACCCCGCTGTACTGCACGCTGTCGAACACGTCGCCGCGCGTGCTGCTCTGGCCGGCCGTGAACTGCGCACGCAGGGCATCCACGTCATGCTGGATCCAGCTGCTGAGCGATTCCCAACTGTGCCGATCGTTAGTCTCGCTCCAGGTGGAGTAGTTACGCAGCCGCCAGCCACCGAGGTTCAGGCCACTGCGCAGGTTAAGGTACTGGCTGCTGTCGCGCTGGTGCGCACTGTCCTTGTTCTGCGAGCCGGAAAACGCATAGTCGGTGAACAGCACCGGCACGCCGTCCTGCCAGCGCGAGGGGTCAATCTCCCCGGCGCGGGTTTCGTTGAGCGCGGCCTGAGGCAGACTGAGGTGCAGCGTCAGGGTGGAAAACGTAAACGCGGCGGTGGCAAAAGGGATGTAGTGCCCTATTGGCTGCGGCAGCGGCGCGTTGTCGGGCAGCGCGGCAAGCGCAGGGTATTCATCTACCCGTACACCCCATCGGCGCAGCTGCGCCACAGTCAACTGGGGCTGCAGAGTGCCGTCCGGGCCGCTCAGGTAGCTGATGCTCTCATCCGGCAGTGAATGGGTGTTAAGAAAGATGCGCGAGACCCAGCTGCCGGGCAGCTGCGCATCCGGGCGCGAAAACAGCGACAGGTCAATATCCTGCTGTGCCAGGGTGTCGCCTTCCAGCGATGAAGGGGCGAAATAAAATTCGCGCGCGTCGGCCGTCGACGACGCCAGCAGGAGGGTACCGCCCACGCAGGGCAGAAGGGTGCGTAATCGCCCACCGCTAACAGCGTTTTTTCTGCTCATCGGGATGCTCAGTTTGCCTGCAGCGCAGCGCTGTAGGCGGCGGAGGCGTTGCCATAGTCGGTAA
>Ga0209371_1001615_pt1 | contig 14612 bp, 12 predicted proteins | sample AgamicAtAmrz_FD_187165 | JGI IMG/M metagenome (GOLD analysis project Ga0209371, IMG submission 187165) | Agave microbial communities from Guanajuato, Mexico - At.Am.rz (SPAdes) (version 2) | ecosystem: Host-associated > Plants > Roots > Rhizosphere | place: Guanajato, Mexico | collected 2012-06-07
ATCCTGACGCGTGCCGCGCCCGATCACCGCTACCGGCGTTTGCGCGTCGCGGCCATGGGCAATAAGCTGCGCCGAGATTTCGGCGGCTTTTACCGTGCCCATATAAATAGCCAGCGTCTGCCGCGCTCGGGCAAGCGATGGCCAGTCCATCTCTTCGCCGTCGGCCCGGCAATGGCCGGTGATAAACAGCACGCTTTGCGCATGGTCGCGATGCGTCAGCGGAATGCCGGCATAGGCCGTCGCGCCTGCCGCTGCGGTCACGCCCGGCACCACCTGAAATGGAATGCCCGCCTCAACCGCCGCCTGAAGCTCTTCGCCGCCGCGACCAAAAATAAAGGGATCGCCGCCCTTCAGGCGCACAACCCGCTTGCCCTTCTTCGCCAGCTCGACCAGCATCCGGTTAGTCTCTTCCTGCGGCACGCTGTGCGCGCTGGCGCGCTTGCCCACGCAGATGCGGTCGGCGTCGCGTCGGACTAAATCCAGCACCTCGTCGCTGACCAGATGGTCGTACAGCACCACGTCCGCCTGCTGCATCACCTGCAGCCCGCGCAGCGTCAGCAGGCCGGCATCGCCAGGCCCCGCGCCGACCAGGATAATTTCGCCCTGGCTCGCCTCCGGATCGTCCAGCTGGCGAGCCAGCGTCTGTTCCGCGCCCGTCAGATTGCCGGAAGCGACCTGGCTGGCGAAAAGACCGTTAAACGCCTTTTCCCAGAAGCGGCGGCGCTCTGACATTTTGCTCAGCCGCTGCTTAACTCTGTCGCGCCAGCTGCCGGCCAGCGCGGCCATCTGCCCCAGATGGGCGGGCAACAGAGACTCAAGCTTTTCACGCAGCAGGCGCGCCAGTACGGGCGCCGTGCCGCTGGAGGAAATAGCCACGACCAGCGGCGACCGGTCGACAATAGAAGGGAAAATAAAAGAGCATTTAGGCTGGTCATCGACCACGTTAGCCAGCAGCCTGCGCTCGCTGGCATCGTCAAAGACGCGGCTGTTCAGTTCGCCGTCGTCGGTGGCGGCAATCACGAAATAGACCAGGTCGAGCTGGGCGCTCTGATAGTCGCGAGCAATCCACTCGACTTCACCGCTCTCCTGCAGCGCCGTCAGCTCTTCACACAGTTCGCGTGCGGCAATCTGCACCCGCGCGCCTGCGCGACGCAGCAGTTCGATTTTGCGCGCGGCCACGTCGCCGCCGCCAACCACCAGCACCGGTTTGTTTCGGATGTCTGCAAAAAGGGGAAGATAATCCACGTCAGCCTTGCTAAATAACAAAAAGTTAACGCGACTATAGGGCGGCGGCGGAGGCTTATGAAATTACTAATTGGAATGAGTAGTTACCGAATGGAATAACGTTACGGTAAAGCTACGCACAAAATGTGCTTAGCGGAGCGATTTCAGGGGCTTTCAGAAGGATTGTAATTGTGCGGAGCCCGTCACACTTTCATACTGGGACAGCAAAATATTTTCGCTGTTTCGTTACAGGATGACGATTAAGGACGTGACATGTTTTCCCGACTTTGCCTGAGCGCCCTGCTGGCGCTGGGCGTGCTTTCCCCGCTTCACGCCGCGACCAATGAAGGTCAGCTTGCCGAACAGCAGCTGCGCCATATCGCGACTTACTTTCCAGGGCGTATGGCTGGCAGTCCTGCCGAGATGTTAAACGCCGACTATCTGCAACAGCAGTTTCAGCAGTGGGGCTATGAGAGCAATAAAAGAGATTTTACGGCTCACTATCACTATAAATCACAGGATGGCCGCGTTAGCGATCGCAGCGTTATCGCGACATCGGTTATCGCCGCCCGCGCAGGCGAGGTGCCGCAGCAGATAGTTATTCTGGCGCAGGCCGATACCTGGCTGCCGCTAAGCGACAGCGATCGGCAAAAAAATCGCGGCGGCCTGACTTTACAGGGCGCGGACGATAACGCTTCCGGGGTGGCGGTGATGCTGGAGCTGGCGGAGCGTTTACAGTCGACGCCGCTGCACTACAGCCTGCGCTTTGTGGCGCTAAGCGCTTCTGCGCTGCATGGCGAAGAGGATTATCTCGCCCGCATGAAGCCGGAAGAGAAAAAGAACACGCTGCTGGTGATAAAACTAAACGATCTGCTCGTGGGCAACCGGCTCTGGTTTAACAGCGGCACCAACACGCCTGAACCGGTGGCGCGGCAGACGCGCGATCGGGCGCTGGCGCTGGCGCGCTCGGCGCATATTCCTGCCGCCACGCTGGGCAAAGCGGTGAAAAATGAACCGGCGGTAGAGACGTTTGATAAGGCAGGCATCCCGTTGCTGAGCGTTAGCGCCGCCAACTGGGATAAAAAAGGCCATCGGGTGCATACCAGTAACGCGCATTTTCCGCAGGGAAGCTGTCAGCAGCAGGCCAGCTGCGATAACCTTGCATGGATCGATCGCTGGCTGCCCGGCCGCATCACGCACCGCACGCGCGACAGCGTGAAAATCCTGCTGCCGCTGATCCGCGAGTTAGCCAATCCTCAACCTGAAGCTTAAGGAAGCCCATGTACATTGTCAGTCTGACCTATAACCGCCCGATGCCGGAAGTGGAAGCGGCGCTGGATGCGCATATCGCCTGGCTGGATACTTACTTTGCCGACGGCACCTTTATTGCCGCCGGACGTAAAGATCCCCGTACTGGCGGCGTGATCCTGATAAAGGATATCGATCGCGCTCGGCTGGATCGTATTCTGGCAGAGGATGCTTTTCAGAAGGTGGCGGATTACGAGGTCACTAAAGTGAACGTCACGCGCGGTTCGGCGGACTTTTCTGCGCTGGTGGGACTGTAGGTTTTCGGGAATAAATCAGGGCTGACTCGCATAATAAAGCTTTCGTCATCCCTGATGGAGGCTTTGCTTAGCGAGGTATTGTTAGCATAAATAAATTAGCCTACGATACCCTCATCGTGGTGATTAAATCGCCAATTAAGGAGGGATCTATGAAATATCATCCACCTGAAACGAAACAGCTAACGCCGGAGCAGCGCAAGCTATATCTTAAAATTCAGGCTGAAGAAAATGCTGAAGAGAAACGTTATGCGTCCGATCCTGTCTTGCTGAAACAGGCAGAGGCCTATCACAGAGAGCTGGAACGTATGGTTGAAGAGCGTGCCCAGCCCAAATTTTTACTGCCCGCCTCGAAGGTCAACCAGAGCGTAGCTTCTGGCCATCATGCCATTGATGCGAGCGTTGAGTATTCAGACATTCTGGATCCAGATTCCGCCAGTAAAGGATTTAACCAGTCCGTTCGTGTTCACACTCGCAATAAAAAAGCTTCAATTGCTGTTCATGCCGCTCTTGTGGCCAGCAAGAATAATAAAAAATTCTGAAAGGGAAAGTCAGAAAAATGGTTGCAACAAGGGTAGCAATAACCCCAACATCGAAAATTGAAATCGTATTAGCGCCACAGTTTGAACACGGCGACCGCAAGCAAATTTTAGGTATACCAGGTGAAGCAGCCAACGATATATTTTTAACGGATTTGCCTCAAATGGATGATAACAGCCGTGCATCGTTTGATTATCTTATCCAACAGCTGGCTGAAGAGCTGGATCAAGAAGGCAGAAACAAACCTTCATGGTGTAAGACCAACGGAATGCGTTACGCAGGCGCCGACATCTATGCGCTTTATGACGTATGGCATTACCATAGCGGAGATTGGGATGCGGCACAGGGTCGTTCTGTTTATATTCCTACCGATAGTGGTCATACAAAAGTAAAAGATCTACAGCCCAACCCGTTAGGCATGACCAGCGGGCCTTGCATTCATTTTGCCTGGGAAATAACGATAAGCGAGTACGGATCCTGGCTTATAGCAAAAGGCATACGCCATACTTCCGGGCATCAGAGCCGGGAAATAATCTTACCTCAAGGATCCTTGCTCCCCTCTGAGCAAAAAGTCATGTTATGCGGCGAACTACCTTATCTGGTTCAGCGTGCGTCAGACAGTATAGCCGCAGCAGTGATAAACCTACGTAAGCTCTTGCAGTACCAAACCTATAGAAAACTGCTGGATATCTGCTTCAGCGGCGCCAAAGAAAACTATCGCTGGGTATGGATGTGTAATAAAGACAAGGATTGGCGGGTTTTAATAATTTGTTTGTAATGAGGGCGGAAGATAACCTCCGCCCTTTAACGTTATTCGTGCAGGCCGCACTCGCGTTTCAGGCCGAAGAAGCGCGTTTCTTCTTCCGCCATGCCCGGCTCCCACTTCCGCGTGGTGTGCGTATCGCCAACCGACAGATAGCCCTGATCCCACAGCGGATGATAGCCCAGGCCGTGCTCCTTCAGATACTGATAAACCTGGCGATTGTCCCAGTCGATAATCGGCAGCACCTTGAACACGCCGCGCTGAATAGCCAGCACCGGCAGATGGGCGCGGCTGCTGGACTGATCGCGACGCAGACCGGCAAACCACGTCTGCGCATGCAGCGTTTCCAGCGCGCGGTTCATCGGCTCAACTTTGTTGATCTCGTTGTAGCGTTCGATACCTTCCACGCCCTGCTCCCACAGCTTGCCGTAGCGCGCTTCCTGCCACGCCGCGCTCTGTTCGGCGCGGAATACCTTCAGGTTCAGACCGAGCTTATCGGTCAGCTCGTCAATAAACTGATAGGTTTCCGGGAACAGATAGCCGGTATCGGTCAGGATCACCGGAATATCCGGCTTCGCCTGGGTCACCAGATGCAGACTCACCGCCGCCTGGATGCCAAAGCTGGAAGAAAGCACCGCCTCGCCGGGCAGATTTTCGAGCGCCCAAATAACGCGATCCTGTGCCGACAGCTTTTCCAGCCTGGTGTTGATTTCCGCCAGCGCCATTACGCGTTCGACTTTGGGTAGTGCATTCAGTGCCGAGAGATCGAGTACAGCCATTTCGCGCCTCCGTTATGCCCAAAAATCGCGAGCCGGATCGAGAACAGGTTCCACCACGCCAGCGCGGATAGTGAAATCGCCAAAGCCTTCGTCCGCTTCGCGTTCTTTTGACCAGCGACCCAACAGATGATCGAGGGTAGTTAAAATTTCATCTTCGGTAATGTTTTCACGGTACATACGCGGGATGCGCGTGCCGATGCGGTTGCCGCCCAGATGCAGGTTATAGCGCCCCGGCGCTTTGCCGACCAGGCCGACCTCGGCCAGCAGCGCGCGGCCGCAGCCGTTAGGACAGCCGGTCACGCGCAGGACGATATGCTCATCGCCCACGCCGTGCGCCGTCATCAGCTCTTCCACGCGGGTCACGAACGACGGCAGAAAACGTTCGGCTTCCGCCATCGCCAGCGGACAGGTCGGGAACGCCACGCAGGCCATCGAGTTTTCGCGCTGCGCGGTGACGTTTTCCATCAGGCCGTGCTCGCGGGCCAGCGCTTCGATCGCCGGCTTGTGCGCTTCCGGCACGCCCGCCACAATCAGGTTCTGATTGGCGGTCAGGCGGAAGTCGCCTTTGTGCACCTTCGCAATTTCGGCCAGGCCGGTTTTCAGCGGACGGCCCGGATAGTCCAGCAGGCGGCCATTTTCAATAAACAGCGTCAGATGCCAGTTGTTATCAATCCCTTTCACCCAGCCGAAACGGTCGCCGCGCGTGGTGAATTCATAAGGGCGGATCGGCTCGAAGGTCAGGCCGGCGCGGCGCTCCACTTCCTGCTTAAAGGTTTCCACGCCCACGCGCTCCAGCGTGTACTTGGTTTTGGCGTTTTTACGATCGGTACGGTTGCCCCAGTCGCGCTGCGTGGTGACGACCGCTTCCGCGACGTCGAGGATTTTTTCGACCGGCAGATAGCCAAACTCGCTGGCGGTGCGCGCGTAAGTCGCTTTGTTGCCGTGATCGATAGACAATCCGCCGCCCACCAGCAGGTTAAAGCCGACCAGCCTGCCGTTCTCGGCAATGGCAATAAAGTTCAGATCGTTAGCGTGCAGATCCACATCGTTATGCGGCGGCACCACTACGGTGGTTTTAAACTTACGCGGCAGATAGGTTTCGCCCAGGATCGGCTCTTTATCCGTGGTGGCGACCTTTTCCTGATCCAGCCAGATTTCCGCATAGGCGCGGGTCTGCGGCAGCAGATGCTCGGAGAGTTTTTTCGCCCATTCGTAGGCTTCCTGATGCAGCTCGGATTCTATCGGGTTCGAGGTGCACAGCACGTTACGGTTCACGTCGTTCGCCGTTGCCAGCGCATCCAGGCCGACTTCGCTCAGCATCTGGTGAGCAGGCTTGACGTTGCCCTTCAGGATGCCGTGAAACTGGAAGGTCTGGCGGTTGGTCAGACGAATGCTGCCGTAAATCGTGTTGTCCGCCGCGAACTTATCGATAGCCAGCCACTGCGTCGGCGTAATGATGCCGCCCGGCAGACGGCAGCGCAGCATCATCGCGTGACGCGGCTCCAGCTTCTGCTCGGCGCGCTCGGCGCGAATATCGCGGTCGTCCTGCTGGTACATGCCGTGGAAGCGGATCAGCAGAAAGTTGTCGCCGGTGAAACCGCCGGTCAGGCCGTTATCTAAATCTTCCGCGATGGTGCCGCGCAGATAGTTGCTCTCTTTTTTCAGGCGCTCGGCGTCGGTCAGCTTGCCTTCAACCACCAACGGGCCAGGATGTTTTTCATTGCTCATAAGGCTTTCTCTTTAATATTCGTTAGTGCCGCCGGATATCCGGCGGGGCCGGCTAGTAGACGTCGCGCTGATAGCGGCGCTCGATACGCAGCTCGCTTAAGAATTCGTCGGCGCTTTCCGTATCCATACCGCCATGCTCCGCCACCACTTCCAGCAGGGCCTGCTCCACATCCTTCGCCATACGGTTGGCGTCGCCGCACACGTAAATATGCGCGCCTTGCTGGATCCAGCGCCACACTTCCGCCCCTTTGGCGCGAATTTTGTCCTGCACGTAAACTTTTTGCTGCTGATCGCGCGACCACGCCAGATCGATATTGGTCAGCAGGCCGTCTTTCACGTAGCGCTGCCATTCGACCTGGTACAGGAAGTCTTCGGTAAAGTGCGGATTGCCGAAGAAGAGCCAGTTTTTGCCTTCTGCGCCGTCGTTATCGCGCTGCTGCATAAAGGCGCGGAACGGCGCGATGCCGGTGCCCGGCCCAATCATAATGACCGGCGTTTCGGGATTGGCCGGCAGGCGGAAGTTATCGTTATGTTCAATAAAGACGCGGACTTCGCCGTCTTCTTCCAGCCGATCCGCCAGGAAGCTGGAAGCGCCGCCCGCGCGCGCGCGGCCATCGATGTCATAGCGCACCGCACCGACGGTAATGTGCACTTCGCTTTCGCTCTCCGCCTGCGAAGAGGCGATAGAATAAAGACGCGGCGTCAGCGGACGCAGCAGCGCCGTCAGCTGTTCGGCGCGCAGCTCGATTGGCGCCTGACGCACCATATCCACGATCGGCGTCGTCTGCGCATAGTGCTGCAAACGGCTCTTATCGCCGACCAGGGCCAGCAGATTTTCATCGCGGCTAAGCTTGCCGTACTGCTCGACGATCTGCGTGGTATTGACCGTCAGCTCGAAATGCTTTTGCAGCGCTTCGCTGAGCGGCAGCGTAGCGCCGTTGACCTCTACGGGCTCACTGCCTTTCAGCCACAGTAGCCCGACCAGCTCCTGCACCAGCGCAGGATCGTTTTCATACCAGACGCCCAGCGCGTCGCCCGGCTGATAGCGCAGCCCGGAATCGCCCAGGTCGATTTCGATATGGCGCACGTCTTTATCCGAGTTACGGCCGGTGATCTTCTGATTCACGGCCAGGCTGGCGGTCAGCGGCTCTTCTTTGGTGTAAGGGCTGCTAAGCACTTCGTTAACCGTGCCGGTAGCGGTGACTGCCGCTGCGGCCGGCGATTCGCTCGGCACGCGCGCCTTCAGGATCTCTACAATCTTTTTCCGCCACTGTTCCGCTTCGGCCGCGTATTCGACATCGGCATCCACGCGATCCAGCAGGCGTTCGCCGCCCAGCTCGCCCAGCTTGTTATCGAAATCTTTGCCGGCCTGGCTGAAGAACTCATAAGAGGTATCGCCCAGACCAAAGACTGCGAAAGCGGTGTCGGCCAGCTTCGGCGCTTTCTTTGACATCAGAAACTTATGCAGCGCCACGGCTTCTTCCGGCGGCTCGCCCTCGCCCTGCGTGGAGGTAACCACGACCAGCAGCTTCTCCTGTGCGATCTGCTTGAACTTGTAGTCGCCCGCGTTGACCAGGTTCACGTTCAGCTTAGCCGCCAGCAGATCGTCGCGCAGCTGCTCGGCGACGCGACGGGCGTTGCCGGTCTGCGAGGCGGAAAGCAGCGTAATGGTTGGCGCATCGACCGGCGCTGGCGCGCTGGCGGTTACCGCGCCCGGCGCCTGATTGACCATGCCCCAGAAGTAGCCGGAGAGCCAGGCCAGCTGCGTGGTAGAGAAATCGCCGGTTGCCGCCTGAAGGCGGGAAAGCTGTTCCGGGTTAAGCGGAAGCAGAGAAGCAGGAGGTGCCTGAGTCGTCATTGCGTTGAAAGTTCCAGTATCGGTGGTCAGGGCCGTAAAGACAGCAAGATAACGTTAGGGTAACGACTGGCATAATAACCCTTAAAGAAGGGTTGGTAATATAAAATAACCAAAATGACTAAACGGTTTTACAAGTAAGCGATAGCGGCGAAACCGGTTAATTAACTTATTGTTTATTATGAACTTAGTCAGAAGGCGCTTTTGCTACGGGCCAGGATGTGCGGATTGGCCGGGAAACGGGTGCGAAAAAAGGCTTTTTCAGGTAGACTTCGCCCGTTTTTTTGAGAAATAACCGAGACTGTCATATGGCTACCACGCTGTTTAAAGATTTCCAATTCGAGGCGGCTCACCACCTGCCCAACGTGCCGGAAGGCCATAAATGCGGCCGCCTGCACGGGCACTCTTTCCTGGTGCGGCTCGAAATCACCGGCGAAGTGGACGCGCATACCGGCTGGGTCATGGATTTTGCCGAACTGAAGGCGGCCTTCAGGCCGCTTTACGACAGGCTGGATCACTATTATCTGAACGAGATCCCAGGGCTGGAAAACCCGACCAGCGAAGTGCTGGCAAAATGGATCTGGGATCGGATGAAGCCGACGCTGCCTCTGCTCAGCGCCGTGATGATCAAAGAGACCTGCACGGCGGGCTGCGTTTACAAAGGCTGATGCTCTGGCGGCAGAGGTCGCCGAAGCCTATGGATAACAATGACAGGGATTAACTAAAAAGGCGGCCTCGGTGCCGCCTTTTTTTATCAGGCGATATTCAGGTATTTGTGTGTCTGCATCGACAGGCGCCAGTTGCGCGCGATGCAGGTTTCAATGCAAAGTTTGGTCGCATCGTCTTTCTGGCTGATCGGCTGTAGGGCAATGATACGCGGCTTGCTGTCACTCAGCGTCGCCAGCAGGGCGTCCAGCGCCTCTACATCGCGCTGACGGGCCACCGGATGCTTCACTTCATCAGCGCGAACCAGCGCCTGGTTCAGCACATCATAGCCGCCGCGCATATTGACCTTAGGCGAAACGGTAACCCAGGTTTTTTCGCTGCACTGCACCCGATGCGTGCCGCTGGTTTCAATCTGGCAGCTGAAGCCCTGCTGCTCCAGCGCTTCGGTCAGCGGCGTCAGATCGTGAATGCAGGGCTCGCCGCCGGTGATCACTACGTGCCGGGCCGTCCAGCCGCGCTGCGCAATTACCGCCAGTAACGCCTCCGCGTCCGCCGCGCCCCATGCATCGGTTTCCACCGTCTTCAGCAAGATATCGCCCAGCGAGGTTTCCCGATCGGCCAGCTTATCCCAGGTGTGTTTGGTATCACACCAGCTGCAGCCCACCGGGCATCCCTGCAGGCGGATAAAAATTGCCGGAACGCCGGTATAAAACCCTTCGCCCTGCAACGTCTGGAACATTTCATTAATCGGGTACTGCATCACGCTCTCAATTGACTGTAAAAATAAGGGCGCAAAGTATGACAGATAGCGGCTTTTTAACCAAATCACATTGTGCGGGGAACCCGGCAACTTTTTATCCCACCTAACCTCATCACTCTTTTCTGAGGTAATCCTATGAACATGCCCATCAGCAGTTTACTGAATCGCGTACTGCTGAATGCCAGCAGCGAGGCGTCGAGCGCGTTCCAGCCGCCTCAGCAGCAGTCCGGCGCGCAGGCCGCGCGCACGGGCAGCATCAGCTTTGGCTCGCCCGCGACCAGTAATCTGCCGGAGCTGAGTAAAAATGGGCAGGATGACGCGGGCAACTCTTCGTTTAATCAGTTTATGCAGCAGATTGGCAAACTGTTACAGACGGCGCTGTCCGCTATCGATTCGCTGGCGCAGCAGGTGAATAAGGCACACGCTTCGCCCGAACGCATCAACGCCGCCTCGCCAGCGGTCGCTAATGGCCCTTCGACCACGCCCTTAGCCAACGGAACCGCCGCGCCGTCGCAGACCACAACGGCCGCAAACGCTGACGTTACGGCCGCCTCATCCACCAGCAGCAGCCAGGCGGTAAACAGCAATACAGCGCTCGATCCTGCCAAAAACAGCCTGACGTTTGAAAACAAAGGCGACAAGCCCATGACCATCGCCTTTACGCCCAACGCCGACGGCAGCGCCAGGCCTGACGATCTCACCTTGCAACCGGGCGAAACCAAAACGCAGAACTTTGAGGCCAACTGGTCGGGCAATTTCCGCAGCACCGCAGGCGACGGCGCCAACGCGACGCTGGGCGAGGTGAAATTTGACGGCGGCAGCGGACAGACTTATTACGACGTCAGCTATATCGAAGGCAATAACGCGGCCATGACCATTGGCCCCGCGAAGGGCGACGGCAGGGTTTCCGGGACGCTGGACGATCTGGTTTCAAACGCGCCCGACAGCATTAAAGCGAAAGACGCGGACGGCAACGTTTATGGCCTGAAAAAATCCACGACTTCAAACCAGCAGGACGCGGCGGTAGTGGATTATTACCGGCAGCATGTGGCCGCCGACAAGGGCTATGTTATCCCTTCCGATGATGCGAGCACCCTGGGCAGCAGCACCAAAAACCTGAAGGTTGAACTGAAAGGCTAAGCGTGACGGCCGGTAAATAGCCAATAAAAAAGCCCCGTCCAGAGACGGGGCTTTCAGATCATCCCGACCTTTAAGGCCGGAAAAACGTCAGCTTACTGACCTTTAACTTCTTTCAGACCGTTGAACGGCGCACGGCTGCCCAGCGATTCTTCGATACGGATCAGCTGGTTGTACTTGGCAACACGGTCAGAACGGCTCATAGAACCGGTTTTGATCTGGCCCGCTGCGGTACCTACTGCCAGGTCGGCAATAGTTGCGTCTTCGGTTTCGCCTGAACGGTGAGAAATCACTGCGGTATAGCCCGCGTCTTTCGCCATTTTGATTGCAGCCAGGGTTTCGGTCAGAGAACCGATCTGGTTGAATTTGATCAGAATGGAGTTAGCGATGCCTTTCTCGATACCTTCTTTCAGGATTTTGGTGTTGGTCACGAACAGGTCGTCGCCCACCAGCTGGATTTTGTCGCCCAGCACTTTGGTCTGATAGGCAAAGCCGTCCCAGTCGGATTCGTCCAGGCCGTCTTCGATAGAGACGATTGGGTACTGTTTGGTCAGATCTTCCAGGAAGTGAGTGAACTCTTCGGAAGTGAAGGCTTTGTTGCCTTCGCCAGCCAGTACATATTTGCCGTCTTTGTAGAATTCAGAAGCCGCACAGTCCATCGCCAGCGTGATGTCTTTGCCCAGCTCGTAGCCTGCTGCTTTTACCGCTTCCGCGATAACGGCCAGCGCTTCGGCGTTGGAGCCCAGGTTTGGCGCATAGCCGCCTTCGTCGCCTACAGCGGTGCCCATGCCTTTAGACTTCAGCACTTTTGCCAGGGTGTGGAACACTTCAGAACCCATGCGGATCGCTTCTTTCAGCGTTTTCGCGCCTACTGGCTGGATCATGAATTCCTGAATGTCGACGTTGTTGTCGGCGTGCTCACCGCCGTTGATGATGTTCATCATTGGCAGCGGCATAGAGAATTTGCCCGGGGTGCCGTTCAGCTCGGCGATGTGCTCATACAGCGGCATGCCTTTAGCGGCAGCAGCAGCTTTAGCCGCAGCCAGAGAAACGGCCAGAATGGCGTTAGCGCCAAATTTGGATTTGTTTTCGGTGCCGTCAAGATCGATCATGATCTTGTCGATGTTTGCCTGGTCTTTGGCATCTTTGCCGGTTACCGCGTCAGCGATTGGGCCGTTAACGGCTGCAACGGCTTTGGTCACGCCTTTACCCAGGAAACGAGATTTGTCACCGTCACGCAGTTCCAGCGCTTCACGGGAACCGGTAGAAGCGCCTGATGGTGCGGCCGCCATACCGACAAAACCGCCTTCCAGATGCACTTCTGCTTCAACGGTCGGGTTGCCACGAGAGTCGATGATTTCGCGACCGATGACTTTAACGATTTTGGACATTAGTTTTTCCTCAGTACAAGTTAACTTAAAACTCAGACAAACAACGCGCGAAAATAGTTCTTATCTTTCGAGCCGGAGCGGTGCTGGCTGGCTCACCCCGGTCACTTACTAAAGTAAGCGCCGGGGATCCACTCGATAGCCGCCTTGCTTCAGCTCAAAACCTGGCAAGTATAAATTCGCGCGCTGCCATGAAAACTACTTATTTCGCCAAACGCTTCTGGTGCTCGCTGGCTGCCTTAACGAAGCCGGCGAAGAGTGGATGACCGTCACGCGGCGTTGAGGTGAATTCCGGGTGGAACTGACACGCAACAAACCACGGATGGTTCGGGATCTCAATGATCTCGACCAGCTGATCGTCACCAGAACGCCCGGCAACGCGTAATCCGGCCGCTTCAATCTGCTTTAACAGCATATTGTTGACTTCATAGCGGTGGCGATGGCGCTCAACGATGGTGTCAGAGCCATACAGCTGGCGCACCAGGCTGTCCGGCGTCAGCTGACACTGCTGGCTGCCCAGGCGCATGGTGCCGCCCAGATCGCTCTTCTCAGAACGCACTTCAACGTTGCCCTCTTCGTCGCGCCATTCGGTGATCAGCGCCACGACCGGGTACTTACAGTCTGGCACAAATTCCGTTGAGTTCGCATCCGCCATACCGGCTACGTTACGCGCGAACTCCATCAGCGCGACCTGCATCCCCAGGCAGATGCCCAGGTAAGGAATATTGTTTTCACGCGCGTAGCGAGCGGTCATCAGCTTGCCTTCCACGCCACGATAGCCGAAGCCGCCAGGGATCAGGATAGCATCCAAATCTTTCAGAATTTCTACGCCACGGCTTTCCACATCCTGCGAATCGATCAGCTTGATGTTGACCGTTACGCGGTTTTTCAGGCCGCCGTGCTTCAGCGCTTCAATCACCGACTTATAGGCATCCGGCAGCTCAACATATTTGCCGACCATGCCGATGGTGACTTCGCCGCCCGGATTGGCTTCTTCATAGATAACCTGTTCCCATTCGGCCAGGTTCGCTTCCGGCGCGTTCAGGTTGAAGCGCTTGCAGATATAGTCATCCAGGCCCTGCGATTTGAGCATACCCGGAATTTTATAGATAGAATCAACGTCTTTCAGCGAAATAACCGCTTTTTCCGGCACGTTACAGAACAGCGCGATTTTCGCCCGCTCGTTGGCCGGCACGGCGCGGTCTGAACGGCAGATCAGCACGTCAGGCTGAATGCCGATAGAGAGCAGCTCTTTCACCGAGTGCTGGGTTGGCTTGGTTTTGACTTCACCCGCCGCCGCCATATAAGGCACCAGCGTCAGGTGCATGTACATGGTGTGCTCACGGCCAACGTCAACCGCCATCTGGCGGATCGCTTCAAGGAACGGCAGGGATTCGATGTCGCCGACGGTGCCGCCGATTTCCACCAGTACCACGTCGTGACCTTCGCCACCTTCGATGATGCGTTCTTTAATGGCGTTGGTAATGTGCGGGATCACCTGAATGGTCGCGCCCAGATAGTCGCCGCGACGCTCTTTGCGCAGCACTTCCGAGTAGATACGGCCAGTGGTGAAGTTATTGCGGCGGCTCATTTTGGTGCGAATGAAGCGCTCATAGTGGCCCAGATCGAGATCCGTTTCCGCACCGTCATCGGTGACGAAGACTTCGCCGTGCTGAGTAGGGCTCATGGTACCCGGATCCACGTTGATATACGGGTCCAGCTTCATGATGGTCACATTAAGACCACGTGCTTCAAGAATGGCGGCCAGGGAGGCTGCGGCAATGCCTTTACCCAGAGAGGATACGACCCCGCCGGTCACAAAAATATAGTTCGTTGTCATGCTGAACCTGAGAAAGTAGGTTTAAAGACGATGGAATAACCAGGACGGGAAAACAGTATACGGGATTCCCCTGCATGCCACAATTAATCGTTTCCGGTTATGTGCCAGCCATCGTATTGACCGTCACGAGAGTACCCGATTCTCTGCGTGCTGAAGTTGATTGCGATCACACTTTTGTTGAATCGAGTCAGCGAGTTATTCGCCACGAGGGAATAATACGACCGCTGCCAGGATAGCAAAGCGGAAAAAACAAAAGGGGCGCGCTGGCCCGCCGCGAAAGACGGGCTAACGGACGGGAGAAACAGATTTTCCCTTTTCAGGCCCTGCTATTCCTTCGCCTTCACCTGCTGCCAGGCGGCCTCCATTTGCT
>Ga0209371_1001619_pt1 | contig 14596 bp, 16 predicted proteins | sample AgamicAtAmrz_FD_187165 | JGI IMG/M metagenome (GOLD analysis project Ga0209371, IMG submission 187165) | Agave microbial communities from Guanajuato, Mexico - At.Am.rz (SPAdes) (version 2) | ecosystem: Host-associated > Plants > Roots > Rhizosphere | place: Guanajato, Mexico | collected 2012-06-07
TGATAACCTGCACGACTTTGCGCGTGGTCGGTTCAACGATTACTCGCTGCTTGTTGACGATGGCATAAGAATATTTCGGTTCGTCCGGAACCTGATGAATGACCACAGTCGAAGGAAGCGGCTCGCCGACAACGACCTTTTCCTTCACGACGATTGTCTCGGCCGGCATCGGAGCCTCCCGAACATAGGTGACGACGCGCGGTGGCGGCGGATCTATAGCTGTGCCTGCGACGGCGCCCGCGACGCCACCAACGGCTGCGCCGACCGGGCCGCCTACGATTGCCCCGGTAATCGCGCCGCCGGCTGCGCCGGTCACGGTGGAATCCTGAGCCTGAGCTCCGCCGGCGACCAGTATTGCGAACGTCAGGAAAGAAAGCTGTTTCATCTGCATAGGTGTTCCTCCTTCGGGCAGAATTTCCACAGCCAAACAATATTTTTCGATCTGCTTCCGTTCCGGACATAGGACTTTGTGCCCTACACGGCGCCGCGCTAGCGACGGGCGTTGCGGCCAAAGTCCGATGACGATGGGACTTAGTACCCAGACGGGGAACGCTTTCCACCCAATTCGCTTGAGGCTCCACCTGCGACCGCAGGTAAAGAGCAACACTTGCCAAGGTGAAAAGATATGAAAACCCGAGTTCTCGCAATGACGGCTGCAGTAATCGTTTTGGGCTCATCGAGCATTCTACACGCGCAGACCGTAGTGATCAGCCCCGAACAGGAAGTGGTCATTCAAAAATACGTAACCGAACACACCCTCACTTCGGTGGATGTGCCGAACGTCGATGTCGTGGTTGGCACTGCCCTTCCGGAAACGGTCGAACTGCACAGGATTGATGCACCGGATGTCACCTACAGCTACGTCGTCGTCAACGGAAAGACAGCGATCGTCGATCCCGGCACCCGCAAGATCATCAGGATCATGAACTAAGCGAAAACACGAACGATTGATGGGAGGAAAAGATGTCACGTACATCAAAACTAACCCTTCTGGCCGCACTTATCGCGAGCTCTACTCTGACGCCACAGATTGTTGTCGCACAGGACGCTTCTTCACAGACGAAAAGCGAAACAAACCCCGCACTGCTGCCGAAAAAGCAAAACACGCCCGGCACCGCTACCGAAACCAAGGGCAATTCCGAGGCCGGAAACGCCAGCGGTCGTGTGGACGCAGCCGGACAGACGCAGACAAAGACGCCGGCGGCGGATATAAAATCTGCGGTTGGTAGTGAAAGCCAGGCTAAACCGCCCGCGAACGCCGAAGCGCCGTTACAGAAAAAAGGCGCCGGGCATCAAAATGCAGGTGGAACGGATGCCGGCGAGCCTGCCGGAAAAACAAAAGCGGGAGCCGATTCCGGCGAAACAAACACGAAGTCCGGATCTGTGACGACTCCCAAGACCCCGGATGCGGCCGAGACCACGAAAAGCACGGATACCACCGGTTCGTCCAAAACCAAGACTGAAACGACAGGCACTGCTGGTGCGACCAACGGCGATGTCTCAGGGTCGCCATCTGCGGCGACAAAAGAGCAGACGGCCGGTTCGCAAGTGAACGTCAATGTCACGACCGAGCAGCGCACCGAAATCCGAAATGTCATTATCGAAAACAAGGTCGAACCCGTCCGCCCGACATTCAGCATTTCCGTTGGAACCGCGGTTCCAAGAACCGTTAGGCTTCACAAGCTCCCAGCGCGCGTGATCCAGATCGTTCCGCAGTACCGTGACTACGAATATATCGTTCTTGCTGACGAACGGATCATCATCATCGATCCTGCGACTTACGAGATCGTCTACGTTCTAACGATCTGACCACCGTCGTTGCCATTCATCCTGTTGGTCGCCACCTTGCGACCAACGGTTTGACCGGTTGTTGTGTGCTGAGCCGCGCAAAATTTCCCCCCGCTGCTTTGCGAGTTTCTCGATGTTTTCCGTGAAGCGACCCGTGTGAAACGTTATCGTCGGCTCCTTGCTCCTGCTTTGCTCACTACCTATTGTCGGTGGCGGAACAAGGATTGCTTCCGATTTCAGGCTGAACTCCAGGCCTCCTGTCTTTCTCGACGTAAGTCAGGAGCCATTGTGGACAACGCAGGTGAAGCGTATTGATCTAAACAAGCAAAGCTACGAGCGACTGCCCTCGGACGTTCTTGATGCGCCGAACCTCCTCGCCTCCAACGGCGTCTCGCTAGGCGCATTGCTGCCAACTGAGCAAAGTCATGACGTTATGTCCCTTGAACGTGTCGGCATTAAAAAAACCGGAGGGTTCCCTGAGGCTTCCAAAGCCGAACACAGGGCGTCACGCGGCGTCCTCCTTCGGGCCGATCCACCAGCAAAAGATCGCGCCGGTGGCTAACAGGATACAGGTTCCGAGAAACACGGCGCGCATGCCAATATGGCCCCCGATAAACCCGCCAAGGACCGGGCCAGCCACCTGGCCGACATATTGCGAAGAGATCGAGAGTCCGAGAATCCTGCCCGTCGCTGCGTCTGGAACGTTGTGCCTGATCACCGCGGTGATGCAGGGCAGAAGGCCGCCGAGCGCTACACCCATCAGGAAGCGCAAGCCGATCAATTGCCAGGCCGAGTTCACGAAAGCCTGCGGTACCAACAAGAGCGCCGCGACGGCAAGCGCCACCATGATGACCCTCCAGTAGCCGATGCGGTCGGCAAGCTTGCCGAGCCATGAGGACGACAGGATGCTGCCAAGCGCCGCAGCCGCCATCACGACGCCCGAAACCATCGTCACATCGGCGTGGGCTACAAACTGCGCGACATAGACGGTGATGATCGGCTCGATCGACATATTGGCCAGCATCAGCAAGAGGCCGAGCGACAGCATGGCGATGACCGGACGCTTGTCAGGAATGGAGGCCCAGCTGCCGCTAGCCTTCTCGGATTTCTTCCGAGCCGTGGACTTCTCCTCCTTGATCAGGAAAGCCGTCCCAAGGAAGGTCAGCAAGATCACGCCGCCGGCCAGGAGGAAAGTGCCGCGAATGCCGATTACAGGTGGCAGCGCGCCGCCGATCAGCGGTCCGACGAGATTGCCGGCCATGATGCCGGCGGATAGCGTGCCCAACGCCCAGGCGGAGCGATGCTTCGGCGTTTGCGCCGCCACCAGCACCATCGATCCCGACGCATAGCCGCCGGCAAGGCCTGTAAAAAGGCGTAGCGCCACCAGCTGCCAGACATTGCCCGCCATGCCCATTAGCGAGATGGCAACTGTCATGCCGAGGCTGGCGCGGATCAGCATCAGCTTTCGGCCATAAATATCGCCAAGCCGTCCCCAGAGCGGCGCTACGAACGCGGCGGCAAAGAAGGTGGCGCCATAGGCGATGCCCGACCACTGCACGATCGCGGCCTTGTCGCTGACGCCGAGCTCCTCGACATAGAGCGGCAGGAAGGGGAGGAGGAGCGTCATCGCCACGATCGTCGTGAACGAGCCAACAAGGCAAACAATCAGGTTTCGCATCCAATGCGGGGTTTCCGGCTCGGCCCGCGCTTCGGCATCCCATCTCGTCCCGGTCATTTCCCAGCCTTTGCATTCAATGTGTAAAACAGGTCCCTGCTGCCTGATGCCAAGATATGCTCCTTCGCGGCAGCGATGAGATCGGCGCGGGTGAAGAGATCGGGAAGGTTCAGCCGGTCGACATCGAGCGCATAGACCGTAACGTGGTAGCTGTGGACACGCTCGTCGTTCCACGGCGGGCACGGGCCCACATAACCACCATGTGGTCCATCCTCCAGGTTGCCGCCGCCGGTGCCGTTCTGCCCGCGCCGCCCATGGGACGTGCGCTCGAGCGGCAGGCCATTGGCGGACGGACCGTTTCCGTCCGTGCCTTCACCAAGGCTCGTGCGCGATGGAGGAATATCGGCCAGCACCCAGTGAACGAATTCCATCCTCCTGAAATCCTCCGGGATGATTTTATCCGCCCTGTTGAACAGCGAGAAATCAGCGGGTACGTCCGGGTCGACCATCGTCAGCGCATAGGATCGCGTGCCCCTGGGGCCCTTCGACCAGGAGACGGCAAGGCTCTTGTTGGGGCCGGGTACTGACTTGCTGGATGATGTCGAAATGCAGGAGGCATTTTCCGGCAATAGCATCGGGCCATTGCTCTTTGAAAACGTCACCTTGAGATCGGCCGAAAGGGCCGGTGTGGCGATGATTGCTGCGACGACGGTGACGTTCAGAAGTATAAGCATGGGTTTCATAATGTTGCCTTTCGCGGTTCGCTCCGGTGAGCTGCGAGGGCATGGTCTAACAAAGTCGTACCGGCTGGCGGTGCACGAAAACGCTCAATATGGAGCGGCAAACGCTCACGCGCTGCGAAGCCGGTCCGTGAAGCGGCGCGGCGAGCGATAGCCTGTGGCGAGCGCGGCTTCCCGCAGCGACAGCCCGTCTTCTGCAAGGAGGGTCTTTGCGAGGGCCACCCGTTCGCTCGCCACAACATCTCGCAGGGAAGCACCCTCGCGTGACAGGCGACGACGCAGCGTGGCGTTGCTCGTGCCGAGCTCCCCGGCGATCAGATCGGCGGTCCAGGCGCGATCCGGCTGCCAGCGCACCAGCGCTCGCACCGCCTCGGCGGTCGTTTCCGGCAAACCGGGCAGGGCGCCGCGTACCGCGAGCACCATCAAGATTTCGAGAAGGCGGTGCTCGAGCAGAGGGACCGGCACATTGCCGTTGGCGATGCCCTGGCCGGCGTGGTTGATGGCTGCGGCCAGTAACGGGTCGAGCGTCAACTCTGTCTGGCAAGCGATCCGGCAAGGTGGAAAAGCCTTCGCTGCCCGCCGTGTCAACTCGTTTGGGAAGGCGATGAAGATCGCCCGATAGACACCAGTCTGCGGATCGGGATCATTGACGACATCGCCGCACCAACCGGCTGGCAGCACGAGGGCCGTGCCGGCCGAAAAGCGTTGCTGCCGTCCCATGCTCACGACTTCCTTTGACCCTTCCAGGATGGCGACGATCGAAACCTGTGAAAAGGCCGAGCCGGCGATGCGTTCGCGTTCGCGCGTGACAAAGGTAAAAAGCGTGGAATAGCTGCCGATCCCGTCGGACGCGACGGTCGGACGGCGATCCTTCGCCGCCAGGCGGCGCAGCTTTTCCAACATGTCGTGATGAGCCTCGGGCACTGCAACGGCTTCCTGCTATTTGTTTGCCGGAACAGTCTGGACCACCCGGGCGGCGGTGCCAAGTCCGCAAGGCGTCCTGTCGGTTCGGCCCGCTGATATTATCGACGGACTGAATGAGCTCATCGACCATGAATTCTCGCCGGCACCCAGACAGTTCCGGGAAGTCGGGGTAAAACGGCCTTATCAGTCAGGTGATGAGCGTGAGGTACGGCGAGCTCCAGGCGGGCGGCATAGAGGGAGAGGAGGGAAGTGGGATTTGTGGCGGGTTAGGAGGCTGGAGATGGTTCCGGCCGGCCCCCCATGGAGAAACTGATATGGCACAAGCCACCCAGAAAATCACCCTCAGCGCAGCCCGGGATATTCCCTTCAACAAGCTGGTGCTCAGTCAGCAAAATGTCCGCAAGATCAAGGCGGGCATCTCGATCGAGGACCTTGCCGAAGACATCGCCCATCGCGGGCTACTCACCAGCCTCAACGTCCGCCCCGAACTCGACGGCGATGGCAACGAAACCGGCATCTACCGGATCCCGGCTGGCGGGCGCCGGTACCGCGCCCTCGAGCGTCTTGTGGCGCAGAAGCGTCTGGCCAAAACTGCCGGTGTCCCTTGCATCGTCAGCAAAGGCGAGACCCTTGAAGTCGAGGACTCCCTCGCCGAAAACGTCCAGCGCGTCAGCCTTCATCCGCTCGATCAATTCCGCGCCTTCCAGACCTTGCGTGAGCAGGGGCTCGGTGAGGAAGAAATCGCGGCGCGCTTCTTCGTTTCGGTTGCCACCGTCAAGCAGCGCCTGCGGCTGGCCTCCGTCTCGTCGCGGCTTCTCGATCTTTATGCCGAGGACGAGATGACGCTCGAACAGATCATGGCCTTCTCGATCACCAACGACCATGTTCGCCAGGAGCAGGTCTGGGATACGGTCTCCCGCTCCCATAGCCGTGAACCTTATTATATCCGCCGACTACTGACGGAGACCGCGATCCGCGCCAGCGACCGCCGCGCAGTCTATGTCGGCATCGAAGCTTACGAGGCCGCGGGCGGTGTGACCATGCGTGATCTGTTCGACCAGGATCAGGGCGGCTGGCTGCAGGATCCGGCGCTGCTCGAGCAGCTCGTGATGGAAAAGCTGAAGGCCGACGCCGAGGCGATCCGCGTGAGCGAAGGCTGGAAATGGGTTGAAGCCGCCTTCGACTTTCCCTACGGCCACACGTCCGGCCTTCGCCGCTTCTACGGAGAGCAGGCCGAGATGACCGAGGCGGACTTGGCCCACTATGACGCCACCCGTGCCGAATACGATAAGCTCGACGCAGAATATTCGGAAGCAGATGAGTACTCGGAAGCGACCGAACAGAAGCTGGAGGAGCTCGGCGCGGAGCTCGACCGGCTCAACGACCGCCCATATGTGTTCGATCCGGAGGAGGTCGCCCGCGGCGGTCTCTTCGTCTCGCTCGGCGTCGGTGGCGAGCTCAACATCGAGCGAGGCTTCGTGCGGCCCGAGGACGAACCGAAGGATGCAGCCGATCCCTCGGCTGATGTCGGCGATAGTGGCGATTATGCCAGCAGTGTTCCGGCAACCGGGGCCGCCGGTGGGGAGGAGACGCAACCGGACGACGAAGACCAAACGGTTAAACCGCTTCCTGATCGCCTGGTTCTCGATCTGACAGCGGCGCGCACGGTGGCCTTGCGCAATGCGCTGGCGAACGATCCTGTCATCGCCTTCATTGCGGTCCTGCATGCCTTCGTCCTGAAGACCTTCTATGTCTACGGCTCGGATTCATGCCTGGAGGTGACGCTGCAGAGCGCTCGCTTCTCCCAGACGCCCGGCCTCGGCGATACGGTCTGGGCGAAAGAGATCGAGCAGCGGCACGAAGGCTGGGGCCAGGATCTTCCCAAGGATCCGAATGATCTCTGGAATTTTCTGATCAGGCTCGACGAGGTCAGCCGGCAGGCATTGTTTGCCCATTGCGCTTCATTGTCGGTCAATGCGGTCATCGAACCCTGGAACAAGCGGACCCGGGCGATCGCCCATGCCGAGCAGCTGGCCAACTCGATCGGCTTCGATTTGGTGGAAGCCGGCTGGACACCGACCGCCGACAACTATCTCGGCCGCGTCACGAAGGCGCGGATCCTCCAGGCGGTCCGAGAAGCCAAAGGTGACCAGGCGGCGGAGTTGATCGGCCATCTCAAGAAGACCGACATGGCCCGCGAGGCCGAACGACTGATGACAGGTTGCGGCTGGTTACCGGAACCGCTTCGCATGACGAGTGATGACGGCATCAGCGAAAGCGATGCCCCCGGAGAGACCGTCGGTTCCGATCATGCTGAGACTGGGGAAGCTCAGGACCTGCCGGCTTTCCTGCTCGACCAGCCGGAAACATCGGGCGATGACACCGGCGATACCGAGATTGGGATCGACGGCGAGCATTTCGCGGCGGCCGAATAGCGTCACAAGCGTCCCATCAACCTGACCCGATCGCTTTTGCGGTCGGGTCTTATTTCAAACAGCCCGGCCACCGCGCCGGGGTTTCCTGTTTCAGGAGGCACCTATGCCTGACTTCACAATCGAAACCACCTATCACCTGTCGGTCTTCCGGCATCGCACCTACGCGGCTGACACGCCGGAGGCCGCCTGCCGCGCCGCCATCGACGACGACAGCTGGGACATCGACGCCGCATGCCGTTCCATCGCCGCCACGATGGATTTTTCCGACGCGGTCGGAAGCGCCGAATTTCAGGCAGCGCTCTCGGCGATCCGTTCGGCGCATCGCCGGCTTACGTCCGATTAATTCATCTTCTTCCCCAGAATCCCTCAACCTCGCCCGGCCACCGCGCCGGGTTTCATCTTATGGAGACAATCCAAATGAATTCCCTCGCATCCACTAACCAGCCAGCTTCCTCCGGTTTCAAAGTCGATATCTCCCGCGGCGAACGGATTGGCCGCGTTTCGTCCGAATGGTTTTCGCGCCCTGATGACGAACGCTTCCTGTCGCTGAACGATCTCTACGACACGGTCCGGTCCCGCGCTGACCGCGCCCATGCCCGAACGATCGAAAGCGCCGCGATCCGCGTCGAGGCTACGCGCGACAATGCGGAGCGGCTTGAACTTCTCGTTCCAGGTCAGCGCCAGCCGATCGCACCGACCCACTGGAGCTACGGTCAGCTCTGCAGCCTGGTCGGTGCACCGTCGAGCTACATGCGGCAACTCCCCGCGCCTCTTGCCGCGATCAACCTGCAGCACGGCCTGCTCAATCACCGTGCCGAGCTGGTAAAAACGCTCGAGATGGACGATGGCCGGCTCGAACTGCGCGCGGTGACGGGACCCGAATACGGCCGCATCTGGGATCACGAACTGGTCTCGGCGGTGATGAAGATCGCCGGCAATGGGACCGGCGACACGATGTGGAAAGTGCCGGGCGTCCTGGACTGGGCGACGATGAGCCACAATCCCTTCGTCGACATCACCAAAGATACGACGACGCTTTATGCCAGCGACCGCGATGTCTTCCTGTTCCTCGTCGACGACACCCATCCGATCGAAGCCGGGCGATTGCCCAACGGTGAGCCCGACCTCTATTTTCGCGGCTTCTATGCCTGGAACTCGGAGGTAGGCTCGAAGACACTCGGCATCGCCTCCTTTTATCTGCGGGCGGTCTGCGCCAACAGGAACCTCTGGGGCACTGAGAATTTTGAGGAGATCACTATCCGCCATTCGAAGTTCGCCGCCCAGCGTTTTGCGCATGAAGCAGCACCCGCGCTGACCCGCTTTGCCAATTCGTCGCCCGCTCCGTTCATCGCCGGCATCAAGGCGGCACGCGAAAGGATCGTCGCGCGCAAGGATGACGACCGTGAGAGCTTCCTGCGTCGGCGCGGCTTCTCGAAAGGCGAGACCGGCAAGGTGATTGAGATGGTCTTGTCGGAAGAGGGGAGGCCGCCGGAATCGATCTTCGATTTCGTACAGGGGATCACCGCACTGGCGCGCACCAAGACCAATCAGGACACGCGTCTCGAGCTCGAAGGAAAGGCCAAGAAGCTGCTGGAGAGCGCCTCCTGACACGTTCAAACGTACCGGGCTCAGAACCCGGCCGCGTCGGCAAATCCCGTCATCGTCATCACAGAGCCCGGTCAAGCGCCGGGCCTCATTTTGTCTGGTGCACCCAATGGCTATCCCCGATCATGCCCGCACAAACTTCGACACGCTGCTGCGCGCCGCGTCCGATGGTAATCTTGCTCTCATGGAATGCCTCGATGCCACTACACGCGAGCCGGGTTACGTGCTCTGCGGCGTCGGCCGCAGTAACGGCGAATTTTTCTTCACGCCGTTTGGTCATCTGGCCGACGGCAATCCTTACGACGCCTACCTGCCGCCGGATCGAGAGAATCCCGCTGGCTTCATCGTAAACCCGCCGTGCTAGGCGCGATCGCCGGCGGTTCAACCTGCCGATCCCCGACCCTTCCACGGCCGCCCAGATGTGGCCTCCGACCTAGTCGGCAGGACACCGGACCTTGCAGTTCTTTCCTCACTCCTGGAGCGTCCCCTTATGAATATCATTTCGCATCCTCAAAACGTTTCCACCTCTCCGCGTCCTATGGCCAGAACCAGCGCCGGGGCACTTATTCATGGTGCCGAACAGATCAGGTCGCTGGAGCAAGGTAAAGGCATCGCCACCGCCGACCTGAGACAGGTCATGACGGAGGTTTTCGGCGGCAGCGACGCCGAAGGCCGCTGGCTCCGGAAGGATGCCTATAAACCAACAGAGGTCGCCCAGGTCTTGTTTCTATCCCGCTCAATCACCTCCCGGGTCCAGTCGCCTCAATCGGCGCGTGCGATGCTGATGAAGGCGGCCCGGCTCTCGCCGACCCACACGCGCCGATCCGAGGAGATGATCAGTTGGAAGCTCCGTTCCTTTGTGCCTGTCGCAGGTGAGGGCACGGCGATCCTGTCGAAGCTGAATGATCGTCATTACCTTGTCGATGTCGCACACCGGTCATGATGGAGGTCTGCCATGCACTCCGCGTCGGATCTGGCGGGCCGTCTCGCGCGGGACGCGGAGGCGGTCTGCCGGCACTATCTCTCCGCCGGCCGTCGTGCCGGCAACTACTGGCTCGTTGGCGATGTCAGCAACAGAAAGGGCCGGTCGCTCTATGTGCACCTCGTCGGCCCGCGCGCCGGCCGCTGGACCGACGCGGCGACAGGCCAGTTCGGTGATCTGCTCGATCTGATCCGGGAGACTTGCGGTCTCGTCGACTTCCGGGACGTTGCAGACGAGGCGCGTCATTTCCTCAGCCTGCCTCGACCAGAGCCGGTGTCCTCTCGCGGGACCGATGCTTATGATTTCGCCCCGGTGGAACGGCGCACTGGCGTGCAGGCACAGCGGCTGTTCCGGATGACGCAGCCCCTGGCGGGCACGCTTGCCGATACCTATCTGCGCGGGCGCGGCATCTTACGGGCATCGACGCATGCGGCGCTGCGCTTCCATCCGTCCTGCTACTATCGTGATCTCGTGAGTGGTCGCACGACCAGCTATCCGGCCCTGATTGCCGCCGTGACCGACTCTGCCGGCGCGATCACCGGTGTGCATCGCAGCTGGCTCGATCCTGACGGCGCCGGCAAGGCGAAGGTCGACGATCCGCGGCGCGCACTTGGCGGGCTCCTCGGGAATGGCGTCCGTTTCTGCTTTCCGGTCAATGCACCTGTCCCGGTCATGGCTGCAGGCGAGGGCATCGAAACAATGCTGTCGCTCGCACACGTGATGCCCGGCATGCCGATAGTGGCGGCGCTCACGGCCAACCACCTTGCCGCCTTCCGTTTCCCGCCCGGATGCCGGCGCATCTATATCGCCGCAGACGCGGATGCCGCCGGCCGGCATGGGATCGAGGGCATGAGCCGCCGGGCGCAGGAGTGCGGGATCCTGCCACTGGTGCTGTCGCCGGAGCTCGGCGACTTCAATGAAGATCTTCGCTGGCTGGGCCCGGACCGGTTGACGGCAAACCTCAGGGCACAACTCGTCCCGGAAGACGCGATGGCTTTTCTTCCAGCCTGACGTCGGGGACGAGGTTGGGGGAGGGCCCGGCCGCGGCACTGGCGAGGCGCAATCCATTGGCCTTATTCGGGATGGGCGCGCGCCCGCGGGCCTGCCGAGAGGCGACCCTTACCACGCGGGCCTCCGGGCCTTCAGCGGGTCGGTCGGGTTTCTTCCCCTGCCAGACCGCAGGCGCGGTCCGTCATTCCTCGCGGATCAAGAAACCCTCCCTCCGCCGCCCGGCGCTTCGCTGGGCCGCGGCACTTCGCTTGCGGTTCCGGCCTCGGCCCGCGTGATCGGGTTCGCCGTCAGGCCGCGAGAGGCGCGGCCCCAAACCGATGGAGACCACCATGGACCTGATCCTTCACCCCGAAGACACCTTCGAGCCCCACCATACATCCTCCCCGACCGACCGCTTCATCTACGAGATGCAGGTCTTCGGCTATCGCCCCTTCCAGGACGAACCCGATCCGCGGCCATTGCCGGAGGAGCCCCAAGTCCGCTCATCGATCACCACGCTCTTCGACGCCCTCGCAGAAATGCTCGGCGACACCCGCCTGGAGCCCGATCTCGAAGACCTTTTCTGGTCGATCCCCAATCTCTTCCATCGCGCCGGCGAACGGATCCAGCGCGAACTCGATCGTAACGAAGAGGCGCAACGCACCGGCCAGCGCGAGCAGGACGGCTCGGAGGTGAAGAGCGTCGAACTCGAACGCCTCATCGCCGAAGGCATCACGCTCCTGGAACGCCGCAACAGCTTCGAGTTCATGCGCGACTTCAGTGCCGACCTGTACGAGGCGCAGACCGGATCGTCCTGGCGGCCGCGCAGCGGCTCCAAGGTCAACCACGCCAACATGACGGCGGCGATGATCGACAGCCGGGACTTCCTCTCCGCCCGACGCCGCGCCGAAACCGAGGTGCTGATCCCTGCCGGAACCAAGATCGCATTCGCCGGCGGTATGGACTACAACGATCATGAGCGCATCTGGGCCAAGCTCGATCAGGCGCATGCTAAGCATCCCGACATGGTGCTCTTGCACGGCGGCTCGCCGAAAGGCGCTGAACGCATCGCCGCCTGCTGGGCGGATGCGCGCCAAGTGACGCAGATTACCTTCAAGCCCAACTGGACCAAACATGCCAAGGCTGCGCCCTTCCGGCGCAATGACGAGATGCTTTCAGTCATGCCCGCCGGATTGATAGTCTTTCCCGGAAACGGCATCACCGGCAATCTCGCCGACAAGGCACGCCAGCTCGGCATCCCGGTCTGGCAGGCTTCAGGAGACGGCGCCTGATAGCCTGTGTCAAAACGCAAGCATCTCCAAGGTGGGTCGCAGGCGTGCAGGCGCGCCCGACCCACGCCTCCGTCCGGGGTCTCGCTTCGCCAGCCATCATCCTCAGCGGGACCAAAGTCGGGGCGATCCGCCTCCTATCGGAAGGAACTGCGGGGCGCTTGTCGTGATTGTTACCGCGCCTTGGTTGGCTCGGCCCCCCGCAGGGCGATTGCGATGATGTTGATCGGCTCGCTTTGAGGACGGGCGGAGGCAGGATCGCGGCACCTCGATCGGTTGTCGCCACCATTAGCGGTTGAAGCCGAAAGCGCGGCCCACACGGCAACGCCGAAACCTCTTTTCAATCGAACGCACAAAGTAAGACGAGGCGACGCTTCAGACGTATACCGCCGGCAACATCGACTATGCTCGGATCATCGCACTTGCCGGTGACGGGTCGCCCTCACTCGGCCGTCCAGGGATCGATGACTTCAAGACCAGCGGCATGAAACGCGCTGGCGTCACGGGTCGCGACTGCGAAGCCCTTAGATGCAGCGATGGCCGCAATGTAGCCGTCGGGTGTCGGGAATCCCTTCCCCGATGCACGGGCCGAAGATCCGAGATTGGCATAGTGTTTGGCGGCATCGAGATCGAAGGGCAAAATTCGTCCCTCGAACAGGCCGATCCAGACATCGAGAGCCTCCGCGAGCCTCTGCTTGCGCTGACCATCGGGCATGGTGCGGATGCCGAACATGGCCTCCGCGATCGTGATACTCGAAAGATGGAGGGTCTCGGCAGCTTGCTCGTCGAGCCAGCGCTGTACCATTTGGCTCGGAAAAGGCTTCATCGTCTCCGAGACGACATTGGTGTCTAGCAGAATCATTCGAAGCCCATGGGATGGGCTGGCGTGCGATCAAAGGTCTGTTCAAGGGCATCGACGTCCTCGTTGGTGAGGCCGATGCGACGACTGGCCTCGGCGAGTGCCGTGCCGAGACGGAGACGGGTTGCGGGCCGAACGGCCATTTCCAGAATGTCGCGCATTTCGGCCTCGGCGCTGCGGCCATGCTGTGCCGCACGGATCTTGATGGCGCGATGCGTTTCCTCGGGTATGTTTCGGATTGTTACGGCGGGCATGATAGCACCTCCTGCATAACTGATAGGAATGATGGCAGTATGGAGATTTTGCCATCATATTTCAAGATCAACGTTGAAGAGGGCCTCTGAATCGTAGCCGCCATCATTATGTCTCTCAGGATCGCCCTGTGTGACCTGAAGCCGGGATCACGCATTCAGGACGCCGACGTGTTAGCTGGCATCGGCATGAAGATGCGCTCGATCGGCTGGCGCGCGGCGAAGGCTACGACGATGAGCCATGAACTTCGCCTCAGCCAGGTAACCGGTTATCCCTGTCTTCGGGAATGGCAGGACGTGCGCGGTGAAAAAGCAAGGCAGTCCGATCCTCGGCCGCTTCAGCAAGGCCTTCATGATGTGGCTGCCTTACTTCAGGGGTGGCACTTCTGCCGCCTGGACTGATGTCCGTCGCGGCGCTGCCTTCAGAGCAGGCTTCATCCACGTCCCGACGGTCTAGGATCCGGGTGGGTGCAGCCGCGTGTCGAGCGCGAACGCCTCCTGGAATTCGAGCGCATAGGCACCTGCCCCGCCACCCGCTAGAAAGATCAGGTTCCAGCTGTGCGTCGAGACCGCACTGGGGACCGCGACGAACCGGTGTCGGCGCAGCAGCGCGTCTCCGAAGGCCTGTTGTCCCGCGCCGGGAATGCCCGGCCGCAGCCAGTTGGGATTGGGTACGGTCGCCGGATCAACGACGTGGACATCGGTGGGGTCGGCAACGACGGCCGCCGTTATCATGTGGGCGACCGTATCGAGTGCCCGGAATCCCTTGTGCACCGCCACCTCAAGGATCGCCGTCGCTGGATCGAGCGAGCAGTAGACCGCCCGCACGCCCTTGCTGTTCCAGCGTCCGCCAACCCGATAGGCGCCTTCGCCACTATCCCATGTCGCCGCATGGATGGCTTGATCGAGCCGCCATGCCACAAGCCTGGTTCCGCCGAGCGCAATCGGTAGAAGGGTCATGCATAGACGCCGTATTCAAGGCGGTCGAGATGATCCTCGACCAATTCGACGCCGGCGGGCGTGCCGAGAAGATCGATCGGCCGGCGCTGATCAAGCCC
>Ga0209371_1001621_pt1 | contig 14592 bp, 16 predicted proteins | sample AgamicAtAmrz_FD_187165 | JGI IMG/M metagenome (GOLD analysis project Ga0209371, IMG submission 187165) | Agave microbial communities from Guanajuato, Mexico - At.Am.rz (SPAdes) (version 2) | ecosystem: Host-associated > Plants > Roots > Rhizosphere | place: Guanajato, Mexico | collected 2012-06-07
TGCACACCAATTTATTGGATTTGTGCCTAACTCTTCTAAAATGGCATTTATTTTGGAAAAAGGTTTGCTTCCGAAAAAACCTCTATATGCTGATAAAGGGCTAGGATGACTTGATGTAATAATTCGGTGCTTGTCTGTATCAATGAGCTTCATCTTTTCCTGTGCAGGCTTACCCCACAACACAAAAATAACTGGCTCCTGCCTTCTGTTCAGCTCTAAAATTACTTCATTCGTAAACAATTCCCATCCTTTTCCTTTATGGGAATTAGCCTGACCTTGTCTGACTGTCAAAACTGTATTCAACATAAGCACACCTTGTGTTGCCCAGCCTTTTAAATAACCATTATCAGGAATTTCACAGCCGACATCCTCTTTCAGCTCTTTAAAAATATTCTTTAAGGAAGGCGGAAGCTTTACACCAGGCTTAACAGAAAAGCTTAACCCATGCGCCTGCCCCGGTCCGTGATAAGGGTCCTGCCCTAAGAAGACTACCTTCACTTCCTTTAGTGGAGTGTATTTTAAACTATTGAATATATCTTCCTTTGCAGGATAAACCGTATACTGACTGTATTCCTCTTTCAGGAATTCTTCCAAGCTAGTAAAATACTCTTTCTGCCGTTCACGCTCTAAGAGCTGCTGCCAGTCATTATTAATTAAATCCAACATAATAATCATCCTTTAACCTTCTGTATATTCTATCTTTACACTGTATCCAAGCTGTGAATAAAACTCTTTTATAGTCTTTTCGGCATTTGCTTCTGCCTTTTCCAATAAACCTTGTGACTCTGCTTCCTTCTTGATTTCCTCTTTAGCCTCATTGGCAAGCTGATAACCTTCTTCCCAATCTACATCTCCTCTAAATAAACCAGAAATAGAATATGTCTCTACTTGATCAAAGTCTATCGACGGCTCTTGCAAAATTTCTGCATGAGGAAGCTTGAGGCTAATCTCTTTTTTCTCTTCGTCAACTGCTATCCGGTCCGATTCTATTTCCTCCAGATTTACACCAGCAGTAACAGACCCAGGGACAACAAGAAGAATTTTTCGTTTTGTTCCAGGAATATCTGTACTGATTTCTTTTCCAAAGATTTCATTATCCTCTTTTTCCAGAATAACCTTCACAAATGCTTGCGAGGTAGCTAATGAGGATAAATCCTTCATCTGCTCAACAAAACTGCCTTCCTTTATGGCAGGTTCATCTGCCATTGCCATTTTCCAACATGCTATAATAATTGCTACCAAAACAAGTAAGAGGACAACCATAAAAAAAGCTCTTTTTATTCCCCGTTTTGTTCGATTGAAAATCCCTAGTTTTGGCAGGTAAGAACGCTGCTCTGCTTCCATTACTGCTGCCGCTTGCTCTCTTCGGCTCTGCTTCCAGTCTTTTCTCTTCATTCCTTCTCCCCTTTATTAATAGCTTATGTACTTTTTATTATATAGGGAAATTTGTCGAAAGTGGTGCATTTCACGTTTGTATCATTTTTCCAGTTTAGTAGAAACAAAATTTTATGTTTCACTATTAGTAAAATCGGATAAATAGTAGATAGAGAGAGCGACAGAAGCTCTATACAAATTCTAAGGAGGAATTAGATATGTATAAAGTAGAAGTAGTGGAAAATGGTGTACAAGCAACTAATGTGATTACACAATTAGAAAATCAAGGGTATACAAAGGAAAATATCTATATTTTCGCCCACGACAAAGATCGCTCAGAAGATTTGACTGCGGCCACTGAAACTGGTGATGTCAGCATGAAGGAACAAGGCTTAATGGACACAATTGGAAATGTCTTCAGAAAAAGAGGAGACGAGCTTCGTTCTAAAATGCAATCCGTAGGATTAACAGAAATGGAAGCGGAGAAATACGAAGAAGTGCTGGACACAGGAAAATTAGTAATCGTCGGACACCAGCAATAATTAATAAAGTCAGCCCAATGTTTAACGGGCTGACTTTTTTTATCCAAGCAGCTTGTCATATAGAGATTTAGCATACGTAACATCCTTTGTGTCATGCACAAGGGCTCTCCCATCTTCAAAGAGGACCAGCCTGTTTTGTTCCAGTTCAACAGAAAGCAAAAATGGATGGACCATTACTTTATAGCCGTTCTTCTTTAAACTGTCAGCCAGCTTTATTAATGAGAGCTTCTTTGCATGGGAAGGCCTTATTTGGACCGTTTCTCTTCCGCACAGCACAGCTGTTTTTGTCTTGTTTTCCCCTTTTAAATATGGATAAGACCGCTCCGTTCCGCATGTTTGGCAGGCTGGGTTTTTGGCACGGCTTACCTTCATGCTGGAGTATGCATTCGACCATAAATCAAAGTGTAAAAAGCTTCCCCTTAAAGCCTGTCTGTCTTCAATAAGGATTTTCAGCGCCTCCGTAACTTGGTGCGTCACGACCATCTGGACAGCAGGTGCAATGATTCCGACTGTATCACAAGTCATGCCTTGTACAGGCAGCTTCTGAAGCAAACAATTAAGACATGGAGTTTCCTCAGGAATTATAGTAAAACTCATTCCTGAACTCCCTACACATGCACCGTATATCCATGGAATATGATGATAAACGGCTAAATCATTTAAAAGCATTCTTGTTTCAAAATTATCTGTGGCATCGATTAGGACATCAGCATCTATCAAATATTGTTCTAGTAATTCCTTCGTTGCCTCTGCAACAACACCAGTGACAGCAGCAGAGGAATTGATCTCTTTCAGTCTTTTTTCAGCTGCAATTGCTTTCGGCACACGGCTAGTAGCATCCTCTTCTGTATACAGCTGCTGACGCTGGAGGTTTGAGAATTCCACATAATCCCGGTCGATGATTGTCACCTTGCCGACACCAGCTCTCACAAGCATTTCCGCAGAACTGGAACCAAGTGCGCCAGCTCCGACAATAAGCACCTGCTTTTTTTGAAGCTTCTCCTGACCGGCAGCTCCTATCTGGGGAAACAGCACCTGCCTCGAATAACGATTGTCCTTCATTTGCTTCATCCCCCGCTCACAGGTGGAATAAAGGCAATCACATCATTCTCTTCGATGAGGTCATCATCGAAGGCAAACTCTTCATTAATCGCCGTCATCACTGATTCCAACGGAAGATCACTATACTGCTGCGCTAGCTCTGCCTTTACTTCCTTCACCGTTTTACCTACCATATCGAGCTCTAGTTGGTCAGCGTTTACAATATCCTTTAATCCTGCAAAAAACAGCAGCTTATTCATATGTATCCACTCCTTCCGGCTTGCCGCTTGGATAGGCTTTTGTCTGCTCCTGGTTGCCTATCCATTCTTCCCCGTCTTCCCAATACTCCTTTTTCCAGATAGGCACTATTTCTTTAATTCTCTCAATTGCATAGCGGTTTGCCTCATAAGCATCATTTCTGTGAGGCGTCGATACTGCTATTACTACTGCAATATCTGTTATGTCAAGCTCACCGATTCGGTGAAAAATCGCAACCTCTGCATTCTGCCATTTTGCTTTTATCTCAAGTCCTATCTGTTCCAGCTTTTTTCTGGCCATTGGTTCATATGCTTCATAGCAAAGCCTCATCGTCTTTTTGTTTCCAGTCATTTCTCTGACCGTTCCAATAAAGGTTGTAACAGCTCCTGCATTTCTGCTTATTACAAGATCAATTGCTTCCTGAACAACAATAGGTTCATGTACAATACGATAGTTCATAGCCTTCTCCCTTATACTGATTCTTTTAGTTTTAATTAAACCGAACTTTCCTGATTATTTCAATTATTAAACGAATCGAAAAAGCCTTTTTTAGGAATTCGCATACACTTATAATTTCAGTGGCATCTTAAAAGATAGACTTATTAATGCTAACTTAATGAAAAAAAAAACAATTAGTAGTATCATTAGCTTAAAATGAACTACAATAATTCCATCTATCTATTTGGATTAGAAACATCTTCGATGATTACATAGGGGGGCTTATACAATGAAAAAAGTATTAACTTTGGCTGGATCTGACTCAAGTGGAGGCGCAGGCATTCAAGCCGATTTAAAAACATTCCAGGAACTTGGTGTCTACGGAATGACTGCACTGACAACAATTGTTACAATGGATCCAAAAAACCACTGGCATCATAATGTTTTTCCGCAAGATATTGACACCGTTAAATCTCAATTAGAAACAATTCTCTCTGTCGGAATTGACGCTATGAAAACAGGAATGCTTGGTTCTGTTGAAATTATTGAAGAAGCTGCAAGGGTAATTGATGAAAATAAAATCAAGCATGTTGTTATCGATCCTGTTATGGTCTGCAAAGGGGAAGATGAAGTGCTTCATCCAGAAACAGCGGATGCTCTTAGAGAATTGCTTGTTCCAAGAGCTACTGTTGTAACACCTAATCTGTTCGAAGCTTGGCAACTGGCAAAAACCGATAAACCGATTAAAACAGTAGATGACATGAAGGAAGCTGCTGTAAAAATCCACGCATTAGGACCAAAATATGTGCTGATTAAAGGCGGCAGCAAATTGAATCATGACAAAGCAATAGATGTTCTTTATGACGGAAAAGACTTCACTGTACTAGAAAGTGATCTTGTGGACACAACTTATACTCATGGAGCAGGATGCACAAACTCTGCTGCTATCACAGCAGAACTTGCAAAGGGCAAATCAGTTGAAGAAGCTGTACAGGTAGCTAAGGATTTCATCACTGCTGCAATCAGCAACGGCTTCAAGCTGAATGAATATGTCGGCCCAACAATGCATGGTGCATACCGCAACCAAAGAAACGGCGCAGCTGTAAAGTAAAGCCGAAGGAGGGATAGCATGGATTTCATTCAAGCTGACAAGGTACAAGAGCAAATTAATGAGAAGGCTAAAAAGGAAGTTTATATTCATTTAGAAACAACAAACGGCGCCTACGCAAACCATAATGACGAATCCTTCTTTAATTCCGGCGCCTATATTCGCAACGCAAAGCTTGCTTATGAATATGGTAAAATCACAGGCAATGGACCATACCGAATTGGTCTTAAGACAGAAATTGGCTGGGTTTATGCAGAGGGAATCACTCATTATGAAGTAGATGATAAAGGACGTCTCCTTTTGGCAGGACTCGATTTTACAGGCAAGCTTGCTGTAGCATTGGAAATTAGTGAAACACCATTTGATTAATTTAGTTGAATTAGGCAGGAGGAAATAACATTGGAAAAAGAAAGACATGTTTTAGTCATCTTTCCCCATCCAGATGATGAAGCTTTTAGTGTTTCTGGAACAATAGCAAAGTATATTCATGACGGCACGCCTGTCACTTATGCATGCTTAACTCTGGGACAAATGGGCAGGAATCTTGGAAGTCCTCCATTTGCAACAAGAGAAACACTTCCGGATGTCAGGAGAGAAGAACTTCAAGAAGCAGCAAGAGTACTTGGCCTTGAAGATTTAAGAATGTTAGGCTACAGAGACAAAACGATAGAATTTTTGGATGACTCTGTTCTTGTCAATGAATTCACAGCATTGATTGAAGAGCTTAATCCATCGTTAATCATCTCGTTCTACCCTGGATATTCGGTTCATCCGGACCATGATGCCACGGCAGAAGGAGTTGTAAGAACATTAGAGAAAATAGAGCCATCAAAAAGGCCTAAGCTCCAATGTCTTGCTTTTTCCCGCAACTGCATAGAAGACTTAGGTGAACCAGATGTTCACGTTGACGTTCAAAATTTTGCAGAGAAGAAAATAGCAACGATCGCAGCACATCGTTCCCAAACACAGATGTATGCCTTATCCTTGCAAGAGGGATTGAATAACCAAGATCCTGCTGTGCTGGAAAGACTGTACACAGAAAAATTATGGACATATAAATTCAAATAAAAAAAGGATGCGACCGCATCCTTTTTTTAATATTCTCTATTAAGCTCCAAGCTTGTTTCTTCTCGTTCAAGTAATTCCTTTGCCCGTTGGACATGATCGCCGTCTTCTGTCTTGATAATATTAACCAGCACTCTTTTCGTCAGCCTCATCATCAAGCCCTTCACATGGACCTTTCCTTCAAATTCTACTTGTGTGCCTTCTTGGATTTCTGCGAATCTGTAATCATAATCTACCAGCAATCCATTTGAATTGCTTCTCCGTTTAAATCCAACATTTTTTTCATAAGAAAGATACTCTATTTCAGCTGTTGCGTTTTTTCCACGCACTTTTCTTAGTTCTCTAAATTTAGTTCCAACCCCGATAGGGCCATCTGTCAGCTTCTCCGTTTCCTCAACATTACTCATGTACTCCGGTGCGTAGCTCATATTGGCAAAGTAGGCAAAAACAACATCTACTGGTTCTGTTATGATGACACTTGCACGAAAGTCTGCCATATTTCCACCTCATATTATATTCTATCTATTAATCTAGCTATTATTTGAAATACTTTTTATAAGTATAACCGATTTTCATAAAAGACTCTATTTTATTGCCAAGCTTATTTAAAAAAGCAGCAATAGTCACAAATTATAAAAATGAGTGATTACTCACTTTACATTATCTTTTATAGATTTTATTATTAAAGTGAGTAATCACTCATTAAAAGACAGGAGGAGTCATTATGGCAGAAAAACCAGTTGTAGCTATTCATAAACTCTCCAAAGCTTTCGGCAAGCGTCCTGTATTAGAAAATATTAATCTAGAGGTGCAGCAAGGAGAAATATTAGGTCTGCTTGGACCTTCAGGTGCTGGGAAAACAACACTTGTAAAAGCAATGATTGGCCTTGAAACACCAAGCAGTGGAAGTGTAACAGCACTTGAGACAGCCATGCCTAACCTCAAAATCATGGAGAAAATTGGCTATATGACGCAAGCTGATGCCCTATATCATGATTTAACAGCACTTGAGAATCTCCAGTTTTTTGCGAGGCTTTATGGGTTGAAAAAGGCTCAAAGAAAGGAGCGGATTGAAGAGGCTGCTCATCTTGTTAACTTAACAGAACATCTCCATAAAACAGTTTCTCAGTATTCAGGCGGTATGAAACGGAGATTGTCTATTTGCATCGCTCTGTTAAATAAACCACAACTTCTTATTTTAGACGAACCAACCGTTGGCATAGATCCTGTTCTCCGTAAAAGCATTTGGGAAACATTCCGCAGTCTTAAAGACTCAGGCACTTCTATCATTGTGACAACACATGTGATGGATGAAGCCGAAAAATGTGACAGACTGGGTATGATTCGCAACGGCAGAATCATCGCATTAGGATCTCCAGATGAACTGATGGCCCGCTGTAATGCCCGAACAATGGAGGAAGCTTTCTTATATTTTGGAGGGGTTAACGATGAGAATTAGAGCATTAGTCATCCGTATCTTACAGCAATTTTATCGGGATAAAAGAACAGTCGCTATGATGATAGTTGCACCAATTTTTATTTTAACAATGGTTCATCTTGTTTTTAACGGTAATGGCTATGAACCTACAATTGGGCTCATTAATCCTCCGAGCAACATAGAAAATGCCTTTACCAATGATTCCACAACCCTTTATAAAACAGAAAAATCTGCGCTCACTGACCTGGCTGCAGGCAAGATAGACGGTTATCTTCTTATTGGCAAGGACCTTAGCATTATGGTGGAAGGCAGTGATCCAAGTATAAGTAAATCTGTACTTGAAGCGGTTCAGTCAGCCCTTCCTGCTGGGACAGATGTTCCTAATATGAGGATAGATACTTTGTATGGTGAAGAAGAAATGAGCCAATTTGACTCCTTTGGTCCCATTCTACTTGGTTTTTTTGCCTTCTTTTTTGTCTTTCTTGTCGCAGGCGTTTCCTTTTTGAGAGAAAGGACATCCGGTACATTAGAAAGACTTTTCTCTAGCCCAATTAGAAGATGGGAACTAGTTCTCTCTTACGTAATTGGCTTTGGATTATTCACCATGCTTCAATCTGCGATTATTGTTTTATTTGCAGTATATATTCTAGGGATGATAAATGAAGGCTCTGTATTTCTTGTTTTGCTGATTACACTTATCCTGTCCTTAACAGCACTGACACTTGGCATTTTATTGTCTACCTTTGCTAAAAATGAGCTGCAAATGATTCAGTTTATTCCAATTATTGTGGTACCACAAGTGTTTTTTTCAGGATTGTTTCCTTTAGAGACTATCTCTCGATCCATCAGCTGGATTTCTGTTGTTACGCCATTGTACTATGCTGGCAATGCCATGAAGGATGTTATGATTAGAGGAAAGGATTTAACAGAAATCGGTGGCCCGATTCTCGTTTTGCTCGCCTTTTCCACCCTTTTTGTACTAATCAATATAGCAGCATTAAAGCGGCATCGAAGTATATAACATACTAGGCAAAGTTATTTCTAAATAGGTTTTCTGCATTTTTCATTGTACAATAGGAGAAAGATCCTGCAATTAAAGGAGCGTCTCATGAGTAATCAAGAATCCATATTAGACTTCATTCTTAAAGATGAAGATAATGTGACAGAAAAGCAAAAACAAATAATCGCAGCAGCAATTGAAGCCTTTTCCGAAAAAGGGTTTGCAGCAACTTCCACGAGCGAAATTGCCAAAAAAGCTGGCGTCGCCGAAGGAACAATCTTCCGTCATTACAAAACAAAAAAAGACTTACTGCTAAAGCTTCTTTCTCCTATGCTTTCAAAGCTGATTGCACCAGTTGTGCTAAAGGATTTTAATAAAGTATTGGATGCAGAACATCACAGCTTTGAGGATTTTCTTCGAGCGGTCGTCAAAAACCGGATGGAATTTCTGCAAAAGAATGAAGCACTTTTTAAAATTCTCATACAAGAAATTCCCTTCCATCAAGATTTAAGAGAAATTTTCATTGAACAAATTGCCTCAAAGGTGTTCAAGCGGTTGCAGGAAATCATGGATTTCTATCAGAAGAAGGGCGAAGTAAAAGAAATGCCCAGCCTTTCTGCCGTACGTCTAACAGTCACTTCTATCATTGGATATTTCATTGCCCGGCACCTCATCATCCCTGATTTTAATTGGGATGATGAAGCTGAAATCGAAAGAACGCTTGAATTCATATTAGCCGGCCTTGCCCCTTAAAAGGTACATTCACAAAAAAATCCCCTGTAGCCACTTGGCCAACAGGGGATTTTCATATATGTAAGTTTTCATCATGCCTCTAGAGCAAGCTTAATCGCTTTGCCAACACCGCTTTCTTCGTTTGTTGCTGTCACAAAGTGGCACTGTCTTTTAATTTCATCATCAGCATTTCCCATTGCCACTGCTCGTCCAACCTTCAGCATCATGGACAAATCATTATAGTTGTCGCCGATTGCCATTGTGTCCTGTAGCGAAATTCCTCTTGACTGTACAAACTCCTCTAAAGCAATGCCCTTTTGAGCTTCCACTGCTGTTATTTCCATATTTTCCTTGCCTGATGCACTGACTGCAAGCTTTGAAATTTGCTTTAATTCTTCTCTTACCTTATTTAATGTGACTGGTTCAAAGTGGAATGCCAGCAGCTTGTAAATAATCTGGTCTTCATCCTCAAACAGTACAGCATAACTGTCCAGCTGATTAACCTCCTGCAAACGCTCCTCTGCAGCCTGCTTAATTTCTTCCATGTCTTTTATATGCCCATTTACAGTAAAAATGTCCATAATCAACGATCTGGCCATTGTCTTATCCAAAGTGTATGTTCCTCTATTTGTGTAAACTTCATAATAAACTTGATTGCTATGCAGAATTTCCGCAACTTCCTTTGCAAGTTCCTTGCTTAGTGGATTTGTATGGATAATTTCATGTGCGCTTGTGCGGATTTCCGCTCCATTTGCACAAATCATCGGTGTGATAATACCTGCATCCTTCAGCAAATCGCCTGCTTCTTCATAAGCACGACCTGTTGCAATCACGACCTCCACTCCGCTCTCCTGTGCGAGTTTAATCGCCTCACGGTTTTCCGTTGTTATTTGCTGAGTTGATGTCAGCAGCGTGCCATCCATGTCTATCGCAATACATTTTACCATTCTTTGAACACCCTTTTTATTTATTTGCGGAAGGAGTAACACTAGTAAAGTTTAGCGCTTCCAACCTTCCTAAAAAAAATTTAATCTTGTAGCCAATATCTTTATGATACCATGTATCCACCAATTTTAATAACACCCCGCTTTGTAGTGCTTCCACTCTTCTTCAACAGGGTATTTTTGTCATATTTGTGAACTAATATTGTGAACATTTTTCAAACACTTTGTGATTTATAACGCAGAATTATCCTTTTTCATTATGATATAGCTATCATTTGGAAAAGGAGACGATAGAGGCACAAACAACTGTACAGCAGCTTTTTTAAAGAGTAAAGAGACTAAAAAACACATTCAGGTTGCTGCTCTAACATGCTACTGATTCCAAATGTTTTTTTCTTTTTCACTGGTTAGTCAACGATATTTATCGCAATTTTAATTATCATGTTCACAAATTCACATTTTTAAGAACAAGGAGGAAAAACACATGGATATGGTGTTTTTATCACGTTTGCAATTTGCTTCCACCACCATCTTTCATTTCTTCTTCGTGCCAATTTCCATCGGCTTAGTATTCATGATTGCTATTATGGAAACGATGTACGTTAAAAGCGGAAATGAAGAGTATAAAAGAATGGCAAAATTTTGGGGAAAGTTATTTCTTATTAATTTTGTCATCGGAATCGTTACAGGGATACTTCAAGAATTCCAGTTTGGTATGAACTGGTCGAACTACTCCCGCTTTGTAGGAGATGTTTTCGGTGCTCCCCTTGCGATTGAGGCATTGCTTGCCTTCTTTTTAGAATCCACCTTCATCGGGCTCTGGATTTTCGGCTGGGATCGGTTATCCAAGAAGGTTCACCTTGCCTGCATTTGGCTGACATCTTTCGGTACGATTATGTCTGCCTTCTTTATTCTTGTGGCAAACAGCTTTATGCAGCATCCTGTCGGTTATGAAATCAACAATGGCAGAGCAGAAATGAATGACTTTTTGGCACTTCTTACAAACGGGCAGGCACTTGTTGAAATTCCCCATACTGTTCTCGGGGCTTTGGCAACAGGAGCTTTCCTTGTTACAGGGATAAGCGCAATTAAACTATTAAAAAAACAAGATGTTTCTTTCTTCAAAAAATCGTTCCAAATTGGGATTGCAGTTGCGTTAATTTCGACATTTTTGACAATGGTCGCAGGTCACGCACAAGCTCAATATTTGGTAAAAACACAGCCAATGAAAATGGCAGCGAGTGAAGGTCTTTGGGAACATAGCGATGATCCGGCATCATGGACTGTTTCTGCTTTTATTAATGTCGACAAAAAGGAAAACACAGGTGAAATTAAAATACCTTATCTGCTCAGCATTCTTTCCTACAATACTTTGGACGGCAGCGTAAAAGGGATGAATGAGCTTCAAGAAGAGTATACGCAAAAATACGGGGAAGGAGATTATATTCCTCCTGTTAAAACAACGTTTTGGAGCTTCCGCATCATGGTTGCTGCTGGAGTTGCCATGTTTGTGTTAGGCATTTACGGTGTTTACTTGGCCTGGAAAAAGAAACTTGTTTCTAAACCAAATAAGTGGTTCTACCGTTTTATGGTGGCAGGTATATCCTTGCCATTTATAGCCAATACTTCAGGATGGATTATGACAGAAATAGGAAGGCAGCCATGGACAGTTTTCGGTCTTATGCAAACAGCAGACAGTATAAGTCCAAGTGTCAGTGCAGGCCAAGTCTTATTTTCCATCATCACGTTCTGCACCGTCTATGCAATACTGGCTGTAATCATGATTTTCCTTTATGTGAAGGTAATCAAAAAAGGCCCGTACAAAATGGACGCAAAAGAGCAAAAAATCAACAATGACCCATTTGCAAAGGAGGGTTTCCATGTTTGATCTAGGTGTACTTTGGTTTATCTTAGTTGCTGTCTTATTCATCGGGTTCTTCTTTCTAGAAGGATTTGATTTCGGTGTCGGCATGTCCACACAGTTAATTGCCAGAAATGATATGGAAAGACGAATTCTCATTAACACAATCGGCCCATTCTGGGACGCAAATGAGGTTTGGCTGATAACAGCAGGAGGAGCGCTATTCGCTGCCTTCCCTCATTGGTATGCAACATTGTTCAGCGGATTTTATACACCGCTTGTCGTCGTGCTGCTTGCTTTAATTATTCGTGCAACAGGTTTTGAGTTCCGAGCAAAAGGAAATCACCCATTGTGGAAAAAGACATGGGATATCTGCATATTTTTAGGCAGTCTCCTTCCCCCACTCTTGTTTGGGGTTGTGTTTGCCTGCTTTATACAAGGACTTCCGATTGACAAAAACATGGAGCTTAATGCCGGCTTTTTCGATATTGTTAATGTTTACACACTAACAGGCGGCATTACTGTCCTTATGCTTTGTCTAGTTCACGGGCTTATGTTTACAACAATCCGGACTGTCGGCGATTTGCAGGACCGCGCCCGCAGCCTTGGCCAAAAACTACTGCCGCCATTAGGTATTTTATTAACAGCATTTACTGTAATGACATATATCAAAACGGATATCTTCGAAAGACAAGGCACCATCCTTTCCTTCCTGTTCGGAATCGGTGTTATTGCATTTGTTCTTAGCGGATATTTCATTTCTAGGAAAAAGGACGGCTGGGCATTTGGAATGACAGGTGCTGTCATTGCCCTCTCCTTTATATCCATTTTTATCGGCTTATTCCCAAGACTGATGATCAGCTCGATCAACAGCACATTTAGCTTAACGGTTTCCAATGCAGCCTCCGGCCATTATTCCTTAAAGGTAATGACCATTGTCGCACTTACCTTGCTGCCTTTTGTATTAGGGTATCAAATTTGGAGCTATATTGTATTCCGTAAACGCGTTACAGAAAAGTCCCATCTGGAGTACTGATGGATAAAAACTTAATGAAGTCAAAAGGAATCAAGCCGATTCTTGCATTGCTAGCTGTTTCAACAATCTTTCAAGGTGCCGCCATTATTCTGCAAGCCAAGTGGCTTGCAGAGGCGATCACCTCTTTATTTAATGGGGAAAAAATTCAAGAACAATATGAGACGATCATATTGTTCTTGTTGGCATTTCTGGTTCGCCATCTTCTCCAGCTCTTCCAGCAGAGCATCTCCTCTCGCTTTGCTGAAAAAACGAGCAGGGAACTGCGCTCCCGTCTTATCAATAAATTGTTTCAGCTTGGACCGAAATATACGAAAAAACAAGGGAGCGGAAATATATCAACACTTGTACTTGAGGGAATATCCCAATACAAAGGTTATGTAGAGCTGATTTTGCCAAGGATGATCAGCACTGCCGTGATTCCGCCAATGATATTACTGTTTGTTTATTGGAAGGATTGGATTGCAGGCATCATTCTGACCATTACCATGCCAATTTTAATAGGTTTTCTTATCCTTGTTGGGCTAGCGGCAAAGGGGCAAATGAACAGACAGCTCGCAACTTATCGAATTCTTTCCAATCACTTTCTAGATTCTTTGAGAGGATTGGAAACACTTAAGTTTCTTGGAAAAAGCAAAAAACACAGTGACAATATTGTTAAAGTCAGCGAACAATATCGGACTGCCACGATGAAAACACTGCGTGTCGCTTTCCTATCTTCTTTTGCACTAGACTTTTTCACTTCGTTATCTGTTGCTTCTGTTGCCGTTAATTTAGGTGTCCGCCTTATCAATGAGAACTTGATGCTGCTGCCGGCACTGATGATTTTAATTTTAGCACCTGAATACTTTCTGCCAGTCAGAATGGTTGGAGCTGACTATCATGCTACATTAAATGGCAAAGAAGCAGGTGCATCCATCTTGGGAATTCTCGATGAGAAAAGTGATGATATTTCGAGTAGGCAAGATGCAGATATACAGGACATTTCTTCCATTTCATTTGAGCATGTTGGCTACCAGCATGCTCAAAGTGAACAGTTTACACTTAAAGATATTTCCTTCCATATTAATGGCAGTAGAAAGGTTGGAATTGTCGGTGAAAGTGGCGCAGGGAAATCAACACTTATCGACTTGCTCAGCGGTTTCTCTGCAAATACAGAGGGAACCATTTTGCTAAACAATAAAGCTATCCCTAGCCTCATGCAAGAAAAATGGCGACAACAAACGGTTTATATCCCACAGTCGCCGTATATTTTCAGCATGACATTGCGAGATAATATTAAGTTTTACTGTCCAGAAGCGAAAGATGAGGACGTGGAAAATGCCTTACGAGCAACTGGATTGGAAGCATTGTACCGCTCCCTTCCAAATGGACTCGATGAAATGCTTGGTGATGGCGGCAGGACACTCAGCGGCGGACAAGAACAGCGGATTGCATTAGCTAGGGCCTTCCTAACCGATCGGAAAGTCATGCTGCTAGACGAACCTACGTCCCACTTAGATATTGAAACAGAGTACGAATTAAAGGAGACAATGCTTCCATTATTTGAAGATAAGCTTGTCTTTTTAGCAACACACCGCCTTCATTGGATGAAGGACATGGATCAGATTTTCGTAATGGAAGACGGTAAAATAGTTGAAAACGGCACACATGAAGAGCTTGTAACAGCAAAAGGAAGCTATTACAAGCTGCTGACACAGTAAGGAGCTGCTAATCATGAAAGAAGACAAATGGATATTTCCTTTTATGAGAGAAAAC
>Ga0209371_1001622_pt1 | contig 14580 bp, 13 predicted proteins | sample AgamicAtAmrz_FD_187165 | JGI IMG/M metagenome (GOLD analysis project Ga0209371, IMG submission 187165) | Agave microbial communities from Guanajuato, Mexico - At.Am.rz (SPAdes) (version 2) | ecosystem: Host-associated > Plants > Roots > Rhizosphere | place: Guanajato, Mexico | collected 2012-06-07
AAATGTGGCCCGAGAGCGCGGAGCGAAGTGGTTGCATGTCGACTTCGAAACGCATCTGACTTCATTCTACCGGAGCTGCGGATTCCGGCCGACAGAGGCGGGACTCATCGAGTTGAAGTGACGACACCCGTCGAACCGGACGTTTACTTTACAATAGCCGACGCCCACATTCATCCCTTGACCGGCAGACGCCGGATCAGGCTTACTTCAACGCGCTGGCACCAATGATGGTGGCGGCATAATCGAGGCGGAAATCCACTTAGCGAAACTCCCGAAACTGTTCAGACAAACCGAGCCACCTCTGATGGGCGATCAGACAGAAAAGCCGGAGACGGTGTGATTAAGGAGCGCGACTGCGGACATCCCGGCTGCAAGCAATGGGACGGCTTCCGCACAAGCCGAAGCAAGCAGACAAGTCCATCTTGGCATTGCTGCGAGCATGACTGGCGGCGGGATATGTTCAAGTCCACCCCTACGAATGAATTTCGCCTACCGCGCCGCACAATTTATGAATGAATCCAAAAAGGCGTTGAAGTCTGCAATTGTCTCTACTATTGCTCAATTACGTTTAGCTAATAGAGAGATAACTGATGGGATTTGCGCCGTCCGCCGCTTTGCGGAAGTTGCTCGGTCTGCCTCGCAAAAGGCCGCGGGACGAGCAAGTACCCGACCGATCTCTCCTTGAGGAACTAACGAACCATCGATATTCGACTGGGTCGCCATTTGATGTTCTAGTTGCGCCAGACGACACGTGCTGGGGAGACGTTTTTCCCAATTCGCTTCTACTCAACAGATCAAACCTCTCCGAACTATTCAGTGACCTTACTCAGGTTGGCCCCTTTCCGGCCCACAAGGGCGGACGAATTGCGCAGTCCACTGCTAAAAGGGTCGCTAATCGTCTTGCCATGAGGGCTTGTCCCGCGGACCGGGCAAAGCAGTCAGCATTCTCAAAAGCATGGCTGTTCCCGATATGGAGGGAACTTGCGACGCTATTGCCGGTAAGGGCGCTCGCAAGAAAGATCGCGAGAACCCATACAGAAAAACTTATTGTAATCCCCATATCAACAAACGTCTTCTCGTATTTGAATTATTTCAGGTGGGATGTTCAAGAAGACGAGATTGAGCCATTCCTGCTAGCGGCCGCATGTCGCCGATTAGGCCTCGACGTCATCGTTGTTGCTTCAAAATCTGTTTTTTCGCTTGGAACCCACAGCGGAAAGGAAATTTCGCTCGAAATGCGCCCTTGGGCAGTGTGGAACGAAACCGGCCACCCGATCCCTTACAACGGAGAGAAAACCCTCCTCCTCGTAGAGGATGGTATCCGCAATTTCGGATACGCAAAATCGCAAGTTCCTGACGCAGTGACCGTTAAATCGAGGCTCTATAGCGGGTCGGAACAAACTGATATCATTCTTTGGGGCAAGGAGCACAATCCCCCGGTCCACACAGTTTCTCTCCGACTAGTCAGAGACTTTCCTGGAGAAATGGCGCTCTACTCTCCGATGCACGAGATCGGCGCCCTTTCAGATCAATTTATTGCATCAATGCTACCAATGACTGAGGTCGCGTTGGAAACCGCGATTGCCAGTGTACATGGATCCAATATTAAAGACGTCCATATATGTGACTGCTACTTCTTTGAATCCGCTTTGTTAGCTCATGCAGTAAGGCAAAACGGCGGAAGGGTGCACCTGTGGCCGCACTCGATCAATGACACCTTCATCCATCAGCATTCAAGATCTGACTGTCCTGCGACGATCCGCTCAATAACATCGACATCCGCCGGGAAGTGCGCCGAGTACTTCCCAGCTTCGAAGGTAATTACTGCCCCCCGAATTATGCTCTCGCCACCAAGTCCTTCGAGACCATTTGTTCATGGCCGCCCCACGTCTGTTGTTATATTCGGCGGATCGCATGCGGTCGCTCGGATGCCATTGATGAACTTGGGCCGCCACGAACATACATGGATCAAGCTTCTTAGGGCGCTCGCTAATTATCCAGATGATTTCAGGGTTCTATTCAAACCAAAGGCGCATTGGGAGTCTCCAGAATGGCTGTCTAGCCTCTCAAGCGACCCACTAGATTTTGAGGAAACGTCTCTTCACGCCAACCACCTCGATTTCGAGAACTCGGTCTTCATGTCTGTCACTCTCGCGTCAGCCGCTCTAATGGAGGGTCTGGGAAGAGGCATTCCCTTCATGATCACACGCGAGACAAGCGTTGAAGACTACATGTTCATAGATCCAGAAGTTGTCCCCGTTGGATCGGCCGATTTCATAATCGATGAACTCTTAAAGTTGCGTGACCCTCAGAAGTTCAGATCATTTACTGAGCGACAACTGCATTGGTATTCGCAGGAAGCGCTATTCTATAAGAGTGCACACGGATGGGAGACAACTAATGCCCCTTAAGATCGCGGCGATAATTCCCGCAAGAGCAGGCAGCGTTCGGGTGAAAGCAAAAAACCTGCAAAAAATCGGCGCTTTGTCGTTGGTCGAGAGGAAAATCGAGCAGCTAAAATCTTCGAAACATGTTTCAAATATTGTACTCGGGACAAACTGTCCTGATTGCATCGAGATAGGGCAACGCAGCGAAGTTTTGGTGGTAGAGCGCGACGAGTACCATTGCGACGAGTCTCGAGTTTCAGCAAACGAAATGATCCACGATTTAGCCTCGCGGGTAGACGCGGATATTATCGTGTGGAGCCATTGCACTAATCCATTTATCTATGCCCGCCACTATGACGAAGCCATTGAGCGTTTCTGGGCTGGGAAAGAGAAGGGCTTTGATTCTCTTCTTTCAGTTCAAAAGACTCAATCACATATGTGGGACAAGAACGGCAAACCCGCGAATTATAACCCGTATGCTGAAAAGCACACGTTAGCGCGCTACATAGATCCCGTATTTTTCCAAGACGGCGGCATATTCATCCAGCCGCGCGAAAATATGGTGAGAAACTCTTATTTCTTTGGTGCGAAGCCGCAACTGCTTGAGCTTGAGTTTCCCTTCACTCATGACATCAACACAGAATTCGACTTAGAGATCGCAAGAGAAATGGCGCCATGGCTCGATGCAAAGGAGCGCTTTTAATCCTAAAAAACAATCACGGGCATTAGTCCGCCTGTGCGCGTTAGAATCAGGCCGTGCTACAATAGCTGCCGGAGGGGTTGCTGACTGCTTATTGGAGGTAAGCATTCGCCGAGGACAGCAGTGTCAGGTATTCGCTTGCATTTTGCGGCTAGACCATCGACGATTTTGCGGAGATTGGTGGCGTCGACGTCGCGCGGATCGCAATGTGCGTTGCCCCACCCGTCCAAAAGTTCGTTGTGACGCACATGGTTGTCGTTGGCAAGCGCCTCACGGAATTCTTCATAGCCCCAAGGGCCGCCAACATCATTTAGCGGGCACCTTCCAACATGCTCAAAGAGAAAAAGATCATCGAAGCCAGGGGTAGCAGGGATGATCTTTTCGATTTTCACCGTGTGCGTCCAGCCGTCACCGAAGTCATAGAGATGCTTGATTGAGTTCGCGCCGATATCTTCAATGGCGGCAAGAAGCGTTTCGTTGCGAGCATCGATGGGGTCATCAAAGCCGCCGTCCCGCGAGCGAAGCTAAAGCGCCGATATTGACAGACGGAATGAGGAAGACTATCTCCTAGCGACTAATGTGACCCACATCACTTGGAATGAGGGCTATGGTCCTCGCAAACGCGAGTCGTTGCAAGACTAGCTTGATCCGATTTCCGCACATCTACGTGCAGCGCGGATGTGCGATGCAACAAGGTGAATACGAGTGCCATGCTGACTAGGTGACACTACAATTACCTTTGCCATTGGATGGTGAGCAGGTCTTGCTTCGGACAATATTTATCTTGAATTCGCAAGGATATTGCAGTGATCGGATCATTTTTGTCGCCAGACGACAAAAAGCTGTTAACGCGGCTATTTAAGGAAAACTTCAAAAAACACGTCGGCTGGTACTCTGCGGCAATCGCGGCGATGCTCGTTGTCGCTGGCATGACATCTCTTAGCGCGTGGATAATGCGTGATATTGTCAACAGCGTCTACCTCAAGCAAGGTTTCGATGTCGTCCTCGAGATTGCGTTTGCAGTCGCAGCCATCTTCATAGTGAAGGGGCTTGCTACCTTTGTTCAGAGCTACTACCTCAGCAAAGCGGGAAATAGCATCGTCGCCGAGCAGCAGCGCAAAATTTACGATAGGCTCCTCAAGCAAGGCGTATCTTTTTTCCAAAATTTGCCATCTTCGGAACTTCTGGTCCGCGTTACTTACAACGCCCAAGCTGCCCGCAGCGTCATCGACACAATCGTCACATCCTTCGTTCGCGACCTCTTCTCCCTCCTCGGCTTGATCATCGTGATGTTCGCCCAGAATTTCCTTCTGAGCGCGATTTCCATGATTATCGGTCCTTTGGCAATCTTCAGTGTTCGTCTCGTGCTGCGGCGCGTCCGAAAGATTATGGAGGCAGAACTCGCTTCGTTGGGCGAAATCGTAAACGTCGTCCAGGAAACCAGCATCGGCGTACGAGTCATCAAGGCTTTTTCCTTAGAGAGGCTGATGGCGCAACGCATGAACAAAGCGGTTTCCGATGTCGAGCAGCGAGCCAATGGCATAGCCAGACTGGAAGCCGCGACCAGCCCAATCATGGAAACCTTGTCTGGCCTTGCCATTGCAGTGGTAATTGCCGTCTCTGGCTATACTGTGCTCGAAAAAGGCGGTTCCCCCGGCGATCTGATGGCCTTTATCACGGCTCTTCTCCTTGCCTACGAGCCTGCCAAACGGCTTGCTCGGATGCGCGTGCAGATCGAGGGCGGGATGATAGGCGTGCGCATGATGTTTCAGGTGCTGGACGCGCCGCTAACGCTGACCGAAAAGAAGGACGCAGTAGCGCTCCCGAAAGCAAGCGGCGATGTCGAGCTTAAGAGCGTCAGCTTCGAGTATGTGCCCGGCCAGCCTGTTCTTAACAACGTTAGCGTCCTCTTCGAAGGCGGCAAGATGACGGCGCTGGTCGGCCCCTCCGGTAGTGGCAAGTCGACTATCATCAACCTCATGATGCGTCTTTACGATCCACAGAATGGTTCCGTTGAAATCAACGGCATGGATCTGCGCGATGTTACCTTTGCCAGCCTGCGCGAACATGTTTCTTACGTCGGCCAGGAAACATTCCTGTTCTCCGGAACGATCAAGCACAACATTTCTGTCGGCCGCGACAATGCGACAGAGGAAGAGATCATAGCGGCAGCAAAGGCTGCCAATGCGCATGATTTCATCATGAAGATGCAGAACGGATACAACACCAGGCTGGGCGAAAACGGCTCCGGCCTGTCTGGCGGCCAGCGACAGCGTTTGGCGATTGCTCGCGCGATGCTCCGAGACGCGGATATCCTGATTCTCGATGAAGCGACAAGTGCACTGGACTCCGAGTCCGAGGCTCTCGTGCGTGATGCCCTAGAGCGGCTAACGCTCAACAAGACATCCATCGTCATCGCCCACCGGCTTTCCACCATCAACCGGGCCGACAAGATTGTCGTCATGGATAATGGTGAAGTGGCCGAACAGGGCAGCCGGCGTGAATTGTTGGCGAACGATGGTCTTTACAAGCGGCTCCACAGCATCCAGTTCGACGCCGACGTTGCTTGAGACCAAAATAAAATCGGGCGGCTCTGCCGCCCGAATTTGCTTTTCGGCTATCTTAAGCTTGGGTCCAAAAGAGCCGAATTAGCTACCAGGCGATTTCCATGTCACTCGCAGCCCTTGCCAGAAGCGGCAATATCTCCGCCACACGCTCATCCGTAAGACGAGTCAGCGGCGCCGCCACGCTCATGGTTCCCACGACTTCTTTCCCCTGGCGAATGGCGACAGCAATTGCCCCCACTCCCTCTTCGGCTTCGCCAACTGCTCGGCCGTAACCAAGACCTGCAACGGCATCGAGTTCCTGGTTCAGCGCTTCGATGGTATTGATGGCGTTGGCAGCCTGCTGGCCGGGTTGGCCGAGCCCGGCTTCAAGGGCGATCCTCAGCGCCCTCTCCCGCTCCAGGCTCGCCAGCCATATTTTACCGTTCGCCGTCGCATAGGGCACGATGCCTGCGCTCATATCGGGTTCAAACACCAGCCCTGAGCGGCGACCGCGAGCGGAGCCGACCCAGACAAGCGTATTATTCTGCACAGCCGTCAAACGAACGAGTTCGCGGGTCCGTTCGGCGAGCGCATTCAGGATCGGCTGACGTAAATCCGAGACCTGCAGCCGCGCCAGTTGTTTCTGGCCCACCAGCGCCATACGCATGGTCAGCGCGTAGCAATCGCTCTCGGGGCTCTGCCAAGCCCAGCCATTCTCGATCAGGGACGTGAGGATGCGATGACATGCGCTCTTCGGAATATCGAGTTGATGAGCGACATCGGATAGTTTGAGCGGTTCCTCGGCCAAGGCGAGGAGCTCCAGCATGGCGATCGTTCGCTCGACGCCGCCGCTTGGTACATTGATCGTCCTGTCCATTTCATTCTCCGGTCGCATATGCGTCGCGATTTTCAATCAAAAGACAACGCTTCATCGGGAAGATGCATGCCTTTCGCGTCTTCCTCTTTGGATACGTGAAAGGTCCGTTCGTTTCAGGCATGGCGTTGCAAAATGCCGCGCGAAAGGAAAATATCGGTAATCTCCTCGGATTTCTCGATGAATTCCGGCTCCCGCCGCGCCGCCAGCCCACGCGGCCGAGGCATGTCGATATCCAATATTCTCTCTATTCTCCCAGGTCTCGGGGTCATGACGATGACGCGATCCGCAAGAAGAACCGCTTCATCGATGGAGTGTGTGATGAAGACGACCGTCATTCGATTCTTAAGCCAGAGCGCTTCCAAATCGATACGCATCTGTTCGCGTGTCAGCGCATCCAATGCCCCGAAGGGCTCATCCATCAACAACAGACGCGGTTGCAGGAGCAAAGCGCGGGCGATCGATGCGCGCTGCTTCATTCCGCCGGAAAGTTCATGCGGATACCTATCGGCGAAATCCTTCAAACCGACGGATTCGAGAAGCGCAAGTGCATGCGGCCGCAATTCTTCGCGGTTCCGCCCGATCATTTCGGCTGGGAACAGCACATTGTCGATTATCGTTCGCCAAGCGAGAAGTACGTGATTCTGAAAAACGATGCTCATACCGGGCGGCGGTTCCTTGGAAACGTCGCCGAAAACGGAGATCTCCCCCGTGCTGGCGTCAGAAAGCCGGGAGATCAGCCGCATCATCGTCGATTTGCCGCAGCCGGATGGGCCGACAATCGCGACAAACTCCCCGTCACCAATCGTCAGGTCGAGTTTTTCCAATGCCACGACAGGCGCGTCTGCATGCCCGAAATATTTGCTGACGCCCTTTAGCAAGACGCCGGGCTCATAACCGGTCCCGTCGTTATTCTTCTGCAACATGCGTTCCTCCCGCTGCATTTCATTCTCCTGCTGCCTCCGAAATAGCACTTGACGAAACATCAGTCCATATGGAACATTGTTCCAACAATACAAAATTGTCCGGCAGCTTGCGGGCAATTCGGGAGGAAGCATGTTTTCGAAAGTCATTGGTGCCGTCAAAGGACAGGCACACAAAGTAGGCAGCCTCGTGGGTGCAGGCATTGTCTGGGAGGTCGCGGTGCGTCTCCTCAATGTCCCGGAATATATCCTGCCGGCACCGAGCAAGGTCTTTGCGGACCTTTATAACAATGTGCTAATTGTCTTCACCGCATCGCTCTACACGCTGCAGCCCATGGTGCTTGGCTTCCTCGTGGCCGTTGTCATGGGAACGTTGCTTGCCCTGCTGGTCGTCTATTCACGTGCATTCGAGGCGATCTTCTATCCGCTGCTGGTGATCCTGCAGATCATCCCCAAGATCGCCATCGCACCGCTTTTCATCATCTGGGTCGGCTTCGGCCTGCCGTCGAAAATCCTGCTGGTCTTCCTGCTTTCCTTTTTTCCGATCGTGGTCAATTCCATCGTCGCGTTTAAGTCCATCGAACCTGACGTCTACGATCTCGCCAAGAGCTATCGCGCCGGACGACTGAAGATTTTCTGGAAGGTGGAACTGCCAGGCGCCCTGCCCTCGCTTTTTGCCGGCTTCAAGGTGGCCGCGGCACTGTCTGCGACGGCGGCCGTGGTGGCGGAATTCGTTGCCTCCGACAACGGGCTTGGATACCTGCTGCTGAACTATAACGGCAACATGAATACGAGCATGACCTTCGCCGTCATCATCGTGCTCAGCCTTCTCGGCCTTCTTCTCTACGGCATCGTGGAAATGATCGAACGCTTCGCGATCCCCTGGCACGTTTCGCAGCGCCGTGACGACTTCACTGTCGGGAAAAGCGCGACCTGAATTCGGACTTCAATTAAAAACGGGAGGATAAAATGTTCAATATAATGAAAAAAACGCTTGCGGGCGGTGCGATTGCGCTTGCCGTTGGTCTGGCAGGAATTCAGTCAGCTGCGGCTGAAGACAAGGTCACGCTCCGCCTCAATTTCCTTTTGAGCGGTGTCCACACCATCTTTTATTACGGTGCAGAAAAGGGTTTCTACAAGGAGGCGGGCATCGATCTTCAGATCGGCGAAGGCCAGGGCTCGGCGCGCACGGTCCAGTCGGTCGCAACTGGTGGCGATATGTTCGGCATCGCCGATGGCGGCAGCGTCATTGCCGGCGCTTCGAAAGGCGCACCGGTCAAGTCCGTGCTCGGTCTGCTTAACACCTCACCCTACGCCATGACGTTTCGCGCGGATTCCGGCGTAAAATCCATCAAGGATGTGGAGGGCAAGACGGTCGCAGCCAGCGCCGGCGAAGCTTCACTCGCCCTCCTGCCCGCTATCTGGAAAAAGAACGGCGTTGATGCGTCGAAGGTCAATATTCTGAATGTGGATGGACCCGGCAAGATCATCGCCATCATGCAGGATCGCGCCGCGGGCATTCTCGGCGGGCTTGAAAACCAGGTCGTGGTGCTCAATTCAAAGGGTCTGGAGCAGAAGGTATTTTCTTTTGCGGAGCTGGGCGTGAACACGCAGGGCCTGACGATTGTTACCAACACAAAGTTGATCGACAGCAATCAGGATCTGGTCAAGCGCTTCGTGGCGGCGTCGCTGAAATCTATAGAGGCAGCCAAGGCGGATCCTGACGCAGCAGTTGCTGCAGCCGTGAAGGAAAAGCCGACCGGCGATCCCAAGCTTCTGAAGGAGCAGCTGGAAGTCTCGCTCAAACTTCTGCCGTCGCCATCTGCCCCATCTGCGCCGCTCGGCGAAATGGCTGCGGCAGACTGGCAGCAGACACTCGATCTGATGAAGGAATATCAGGACATCAAGACCGATATGCCGGCAGACGCCTTCTTCACCAACAGCCTCATCGCAAAATAACTGCAGACGCCGAGAGCCCGGCAGATCTGCCGGGCTCGATGCGGAACAATGGTTTCAAACATGTCCACACACTATGATCTTGAAGGCCGGGTGGCTGTCGTCACGGGTGCTGCCGGCGGCTTCGGCGCCGCCATCAGCCGGCGGTTACTGGACTGCGGCGCCACGGTGGTTCACTGGGATCTGCCGACAGCTGTGAAAAGCGGTTACGTTGCCAACCTGCCGCATGCCGGAGTCGATATCACCGACGCACAAAGCATCGAAACTGCCGCCAATGATCTGCAACAGCGGTTCGGCAGGCTCGACATCCTCGTCAACAATGCCGGCATTGTCGGCAATGTCGCACCCCTATGGGAAATTCCGGTCGAGGAATTTCGCAGGATCATCGACGTCAATCTGTTCGGGTCGTTTCTTGTCTGCCGTGCGTTGGTGCCGTTGATGGTCGAAACGGCGAAAGAAAGCCATTTCGGCCGCATCGTCAACGTCGCCTCAATCCAGGCCAAGGAAGGCATGCATCAGGCAGCCGCCTACAGCGCCGCCAAGGCGGGGCTGGTGGCGATGACCAAAAGCCTCGGCAAGGAACTGGCAACGGCGGATATTCTCGTTAACGCCATTACGCCCGCGGCCTCCATGACGGCAATGAGTATCGATGCCCCGAGGGAACGACTGGACGATATTCTCTCCCGCATTCCCATGCGGCGTTTTCTCGACCCCGCCGAAGTCGCCAATATGGTGGCCTGGCTCTCTTCTTCCGAATGCAGCTTCTCGACCGGCGCGGTTTTCGACCTGTCCGGCGGTCGCGCAACATATTGAGGTAACCAATGTCTCTCTTGGGAAAGGCCGTCGTCGCCATATGGAACGACATCTTGCCGGAAGGCCGTGATAATTTCATCGAATGGCACAATCGCGAACACATTCCCGAACGGGTATCGATACCAGGTTTCCTGCGCGGACGCCGATATATCGCCGAGCAGGGAGTACCTGAGTATTTCACGCTCTATGAGGCAGCGGATGCAAAGGTGCTGGTCGGCCAGCCCTATCTCGACCGGCTGAACAATCCCACCCCCTGGACAAAGCGCTCCACCGCAGACTTTCGCAACACGACACGCGGTGTCTGCAACACCGACTATTCCCATGGGTGCGGCGACGGCGGCTTCATCGCCACCTTTCGTTTTGATGCGGCCGAGACAGACAGGGCGGCAATCCGATCCATGCTGACTGACGCTCTCTGCGAAATCGGCAAGTTGAACGGCATCAGCGGCGCCCATCTGTGCATTGCAGACAGTGGCGCAAGCAGCCTCGAAACCGCCGAACGCAGGGGCCGTCAGGTTGGCGTGCCCAACTGGATCATCATGATCGAAGGCGGCTCGGCCTACTCCGTGTCCGATGCCGCAGACGACCTGGCACGAAAACTCTCAAGCGCCGACCTTGTCGGACCCGTGGAGGTCGGACTTTATCGCCTTGAATTTGCTCTTGGCGAAAATGCTCTTCAGCAATCAGCCGCATAGGAAAACAGAATGAAACTTCTTCGTTACGGTCCCATCGGCCTAGAAAAGCCGGCAGCGCTCGACGCCGAGGGCATTATCCGCGATCTTTCTTCGATCGTCACCGACATAGCCGGGACAACCCTCTCGCGCAATTCCCTTGAAAAACTGACAAAAATCGATCTTTCTTCGCTCCCGGCTGTACCATCTGATGTGCGGATCGGTCCCTGCGTCGGTTCTGTCGGCAATTTTGTGGCGGTTGGCCTCAATTACATCGACCATGCGCTGGAAACGAATACGCCGATCCCTGAAGAGCCTGTGCTTTTCAACAAACACACGTCATGCATTTCCGGCCCGAATGATCCGATCTGTCTTCTGAAGGATTCGGAAAAAACCGATTGGGAAGTCGAGATCGCCTTCGTTATCGGTGAGCCGGCCTATCATGTGCGGGAAGAGGATGCACTCTCCGTCATTGCGGGTTTCTGCGTCTGCCATGATGTCTCCGAACGCGCCTTCCAGATCGAACGCGGCGGCCAATGGACGAAAGGCAAAAGCGGACCGACATTCGGTCCTCTCGGACCATGGCTGGTGACGCCGGATGAAATCGGCGACGTGCAAAATCTCGACCTATGGCTGGACGTTAACGGCCAGCGCATGCAGACAGGCTCGACGTCCAAGATGATTTTCCCGATCGCAACGCTGGTTTCCTATATCAGCCGCTTCATGCGTCTGATGCCAGGCGATGTGATCACCACCGGCACGCCGCCCGGTGTGGGCCTCGGAATGAAACCGCCCGCCTTCCTTAAAGCCGGCGACGTGGTCGAACTCGGCATTGATGGCCTTGGCAGACAGCGCCAAATCGTGACAGCGTTCGGCGCGCGAGATCATTAGGAGACATGAGCGGAATGACGGCCATCGAAAAACTGGCGGAGCGTTTTGCAAAGGCAAGCCGGGAGGGTGATAGAATTGTTTTAGCGGAGCTGGAGGCGGAGGGCCTCGTTCCGGGCACGCTTGCAGAGGCGATGGCGGTTCAGCGAGACTTAGCAGGATATTTGGGAAAACCGATCGGCGGCTGGAAGCTGGCGATCCGCCCGGATGGCGAGGCGGTCGCGGCTCCCATGTTCGATTGCTGCCGGGTGAACGATGCCAATCTCGCTTCCTTCCCGTTAGATGGAACGGAGGGAATTGAAGTCGAGATATGCTTTACGCTCGCTGCCGATATTCCCGCCGCCGCTGAAAGGCAGCTCACCAAGGCGGATATGATGCAGTATATCGACAAGGTGCATCTTGGTGTCGAGCTTCTCCGATACAGGCTGGAAGAGAAAAATCAGGTTCCGTTTCCGCTCTTTCTGGCAGATCGCCTCGCCAACCACGGTTTCGCCCTCGGGCCGGAAGTGGACAAGCGCATCGTGGATGTTTTTGCGGCTAATAGCGATGACCTGCCGCTGCTCATCGTCACCGAAGGTCCAGTGCAGATATTCAATGCCAAGGTAAAACACCCGAATATTGATCCGTTGGCGCCGCTTCTCGCCTTCGCCAACGCCGCACTCAACACAGGACATATGCTGAGAGCAGGCCAAGTGGTGACGACGGGTAGCCTCTGCGGTGCGTTGCCGAGTGCACTTTCTGGCGAGACCGGCATTATTCTGGAATCAGTTGGTGCTTTCACATTGTCAGGTCCGAAAGATTAAGCCGCCAGCCTAACGGATACAATTACACGCGCCCGATCCCCAGGCATGAGAAGCAAACAGGCGCCGTTTCCAACCGTTATCTGTTTGCGTCGTTTTATTTCACCCGCCCGTATTCACCCAGAAAATCGAGCAGCGCCCGGATGCGTGAGGGAAGCGGCCCGCGTTGGCCGACATAGACGGCATGAAACATCTCCGTTTCGCCCGTATCGAGATGATCGAGCACCGGGACCAGCCGGCCGGCGGCGATATCGTCTCTCACGGTGAAAGAGGCAAGACGAACCAGCCCGACACCGGCAAGAGCAAGACGGCGAAGACCCTCGCCATCGCTTACCTGCACGCGTCCCGTTGCCGGGAACACGACGGTCTTGCCGTCGTCCCGCAACGGCCATCCGTCGACTGTCCGGGCATAACCAAACCCTAGACGATTGTGATCTTCCAGATCGGTGATTGTTTGCGGCACACCGCAGCGCTCCAGATAGTCAGGGGCGGCGGCGATGATCATCCTTGTCTCGCCGAGTTTGCGGGCAACGAGGCTGGAGCTTTTCAGCGGCCCCGCCCTCACCGCGACATCCATACGCTCCGCAAGAAGATCGACCACGAGATCCGTCTGGACGATATCGAGCGTGATATTGGGATAAAGCGCGAGAAAGCGTGGCAGGATGGGCGCAAGAATATGCGTTGCATAGGATGCGCTGGTGTTGATTCGAACGCGGCCGACAGGCTGCTCGCCCAAGCCGGCGGCGCGTTCGGCCTCTTCGAGATCGGCGAGGATGCGAGTGGCCCTTTCATAGAAAGCGCAGCCCTCCGGCGTTATCTGAAGCTGCCGGGTGGACCGGATGAGCAGACGCGCGCCCAGCCGACTTTCCAACCGAGCGATGAGCTTGCTCACCGCCGAAGGCGTCATGTTCGCAGCCGCAGCCGCGCGGGAAAAGCCGCCGAGTTCAACAACCCGTACGAAGATTTCCATCTCCCCTGCCCGGTTAATCTCCAGTCGCGCCATGATGACTTCACCTCACAAGTGATAGTATTTTCGGCATTCTATTTCATTGAAGAGTAAGCGTCTATCTTCTGGGGCGTAGCAACCCACCACGGAATGGATAAGCTCGACGCGGCAACATGCCTCGCTCGCCACCATCCCGAAGCAAGAAAGCAATACCCCAATGGAATATCGCTATCTCGGCAAATCCGGACTGAAAGTGCCCGTCCTGAGTTTCGGCACCGGAACCTTCGGCGGCTCCGGTCCGCTCTTCAGCAACTGGGGCACCTCTGATGCCACGGAGGCCCGTCGCCTTGTCGACATCTGCCTCGAGGCGGGCGTCAACCTGTTCGATACGGCTGATGTCTATTCTAATGGGGCATCGGAAGAGGTGCTCGGCGAGGCTCTCAAAGGCAGGCGCGATAGCGCTCTTATTTCAACCAAGACAAGCCTGCCAATGGGTGATGGGCCAAACGAGGCCGGCTCCTCCCGCTTCAGGCTGCTGCGTGCGGTGGATGATGCCTTGCGCCGTCTCCAGACCGACTATATCGATGTCCTTCAGCTCCACGGCTTCGATGCATTTACGCCGGTCGAGGAAGTGCTGTCGACGCTCGATACGCTCGTCCGGTCCGGCAAGGTCCGCTATACTGGCGTTTCGAATTTTTCAGGCTGGCAGATCATGAAATCGCTTGATGTCGCGGACAGATATGGCTGGCCGCGTTATGTGGTCAACCAGGTCTATTACTCGCTTGTTGGCCGCGACTACGAATGGGATCTAATGCCGCTCGGCGCGGATCAGGGTCTTGGCGCGATGGTCTGGAGCCCGCTTGGCTGGGGGCGGTTAACCGGAAAAATCCGCCGCGGCACGCCGCTGCCCGAAGGCAGCCGCCTGCACGAGACCGCGAGTTTCGGCCCACCCGTGGATGAAGACCGTCTCTACCGCGTGATCGATGCGCTCGACGCTGTTGCGCAAGAAACCGGCAGGACGGTGCCGCAGGTCGCCCTCAACTGGCTGCTCAGACGCCCCACTGTTTCCACGGTCA
>Ga0209371_1001627_pt1 | contig 14532 bp, 14 predicted proteins | sample AgamicAtAmrz_FD_187165 | JGI IMG/M metagenome (GOLD analysis project Ga0209371, IMG submission 187165) | Agave microbial communities from Guanajuato, Mexico - At.Am.rz (SPAdes) (version 2) | ecosystem: Host-associated > Plants > Roots > Rhizosphere | place: Guanajato, Mexico | collected 2012-06-07
AACAGATAATAACTCAATATTTTCATGAAGTACTTGTGGGTTCTTAAACCAATAGCCGGAACCACACATCCAAGGTTCACCTGGGAAAACAAAACCTTCTTGAATAAGGTATTTGCGGAATAGGGGAGGCAGTACATTTTCAATTTTCAAAATGTAATTTTGTTCATCTGCAATACATTTCAATTCTGCAAGAAGCGCTCTAAAAATGCCTGTGCCGGGCTCTTTAACTGAGATAGTAGAAACAACCATGACCGGATATCCCAGGACCGAACACATGCCTGCTCTTGCCCGGATGTAGAGCTCCTCGAAATGGTGTAAGCCGTGTACATGAGAAGACCTTATGGGTATCTTACCATCTGATGCCTGCGTTATAAGGTCGGCGAAAACCTTTTTGATTTTCAGCAAATCTGCCTGAAAATTTTTATCGTTTAAAGGATAATCGGAAAGCGAATTTGTCATGTGATATCTTATGTTTATAAAAGTAAACGATTATCTTAATTCTATTCTAAGACCTATAAAAGTAACTTTCTTCATTACCACTCAGTTCTTAATTTCAGGGATATCATGTGAGTGCCGTTTGAACCAGTCTATTGTCGACTCAGGAATAGTTAGTCTGTCCGAAAAACCATCTGAGATAAAGCTAAGGAGGTCTTTATCTAACAGCTTAGCGGGGACGATTTTATGTTTTTCATACAGATAATTTATCTCATCCGAATTGGCAGGAAAAATCCCATGCGGAGCAGTGTCGGAAACTGACGTCCCGTCAGAAAGGTTTACCCACATCCTTAACCGGTAGTCGATTATATAACCATCTAGCATCAGCCAGAGATGAGGATACAAACAAAATCCATTGTGCTGGCCGCGAACGGTGCCAAGAATTCGTTCATGAGGGATACAGGCTTTTACAAGAGCATTACTTATTATCATGGTATGCCCATCGCATTCCAGTGGAGCCTCGTCCATTAAAAGGAAGGCATTATGAAGGTCAACAAGATGGCTTGGTAATATAATACTCATTTTATTTTTTAATAATTTCACACGGTTTTCATCGAAAATAGTAATCCCGCCAGTTATATTCTGATTCGTCAATATTAGTCGCAAGAGTCTGTAGCATTCGATGTCCATCAGGGACTTTTGAAATGAAAGTCCGCATCATTTCAAATGATATATTGTCAGAAATATCAATTCTAATGAAGTCCTTTTCTTCAATATAGGTTATACAAAAGTGCTTAAATACACCATTTATAAAATGCTGAGATAGAATTGATTGAAGGTGCTCTCTATCAGATTCAACTTCGGAATGTAAAAAGTATGTTTTCATTTAGACGCCCTCACTATCATAAATTGATAGTACTTACAAATGCACTTAAAAGCAAGGGTGAAAAAAAAGAGTTTGACCTTTATGAGGATTGCTAGGTTAAAGGAGGCATTCAAATCCTCCATATGAAATCTCATTCCTGTTTTTTAGGAATTAAAGGCCACAAAGGAAAATGTAGCCAAATTAAAAGTCACCCAATTAGTAATTATTATGATCGATGAACCCGCGTATAATCTCATTTGTTGTAATTCTCGTGATATATATCTGATAGACATTTATTTTTTTAATGTCTTGTTGACTCACAACACCATATAAGCAACTCTTAGACTGGTTTAACACGGCGCTTCCACTTACTCCATTTTGGAAAAAACCAGTCAAACCATCAGAACCCACGATGCCTTTATAATAGTAGGTAGAGTCGGGAGAGGCATACGTATTTGAAAGAGTATTATACATGCCAGATAAAACCCAAACAGACTCACCTGGAGCAAGCGGTTTTTCACATACTGGAAGCCTCCAATTAGGTGGGGCTTTAACAAGACTATTTTTTTCTACTTTTAATAGAGCAAGATCCCGGTTCTGAGGATTATCAATATTGATAACTGTTGCTTGTTGACTCCCATGCCTTGTTATTATACTTAGACTATAATCCTTGCTTGCATCAAGCCATAAATGTGAGGCGGTAAGAATATGTTGTTCATCGATCCAAGTGCCTGAACCGGAAATTGTCATATTTCCAGACTTTATTTGAATTTTTACAGCAGAGTCCGAAAGCTCAAAATCATTGTGGTGCATACTTTGTTCATGATGATTATCGGTGGAACAAGCAGAAATCATTAAGGCTGAAAGTGCTAAAACAGTTCTATACATAGTCAGTTTCCTTCGAATGAGGCGAGTTTGGTTTCAAGAATATTTTATCCAGCGAGGAATTGTGCTAGCGTGTTATCTTCGTACTGTGGATATATCTGCTTCATCATGCCAAAAGCAGCAACCGCTACGCTTTCTAAGTCGGAATAGAATTTTGGCTCCGTATTAAGATCATCACCATTCTTCAGAACGCCCTCGAAGCAGCTATAATCATTTCCGAACTCCTGAACAATAATCCAGCGACCATCACGGCAACCAACGAGCATAACCGCTGAATTAGGATAGTCGCCAGCAGGCGTTAGCCAATCAAAGTGATAGTGGTCTATCGTGTCATATTTCAGATGTACATTCATTATTCCTCCGCTGTCGATTACATTATTTAAGTTTTTTCAAGGCCTCTAAAGATGCGAGGTAGGAATTATAGCGATCACCAAATTTTTCTATCGCACGCTTAACGCGCATTTTCTCCGCGAGTTCAGTCTTGTTTTCGGCCTGGTAGGACCTATTATTTTGCATCTTTAATTCTTCCCCTGGGCCTGCGGCGTACGTTTTGTTTTTCTCACTTAATATGGAGTGCGTAACTCGTCGGCTGGTATGAGGTTTGCTCATTGCCGACCGTAAGGATGAGTGGAGCAGGGAACAACATGGCCGGGGGCGATAAGCTTGAGACAACTGAGAGTCTGGATGGATAACCAAATACACCACAGTAAGTTAACAATCAACATGATTTAACTTATGTTGAGCGAAAAATTAGTTCACAGGTGATAATGCTAGTAATGTATTGTTCTTTCATTATTTTTATTATTCAAAACCATTTCATTAGAAATATACTTCATGAACTAGCACCAAATAGCCGCTTTGGAGGCTATTTTGATTTTTGTACCTGTTGCATTTTCCTTAGTAGGAGGTAAGGGGGGTTGTCACAGTCAGCAGAAGCATATCTGAAAAACATTATTCAAATTCTGTCTTCAACTGCTGGTAAACAGTAGTATTTCTTGCTAGGGTTTTTACAGGAGATGGCATTCTCCTCTAACCGCCTTCCGGCTGATGATGCCTGCACATTCTGACTGTTCACCCCGTTGAGGGTGAGACGTAGCATTGTGTAGGAGCCATACGCCGCTTACCTTTTCTGGCCCCTTTCATTGCCTGTCAGTTCTGCAAACCACCGGTTACCATCGGGAGTTTATATGACTGAAATCTGGTTCCAGGCTGCACTGTGGCTGGGTCTCGCATTAATCGCCACTATCCTGTCCATATACCTGCGTATCGCGACAGCGCTTTCCGAAATTGTAGTGGGGACAATTGCGCAGCTCATTATTGGTGCCCTGTTAGGGGCCAGCATACTGGCCGGAGATGCCAGCTGGGTGCAGTTTTTATCCGGTGCCGGTGCAATACTGCTGACTTTTCTTGCCGGAGCGGAGCTCGACCCGGGTGTTTTCCGAAAACAGTGGAAACAGGCGCTGATTATTGGGCTGATCAGCTTTTTCCTGCCATTCCTCCTCTGTGCTGCACTGGCCAGATGGTGTCTGGGATGGACGCCCGAAGCCAGCTGGCTGGCCGGGATCGCCATGTCCACGACATCGGTCGCGGTCGTGTATGCTGTGATGCTGGAGCTTGGGATCAATACTTCCGGATACGGGAAAACGGTCCTTGCCGCCTGCTTTGTCACCGATCTGGCGACAGTTATTGCGCTGGGGCTAATTTTCGCCCCCTTTACGCTCAGAACCGTCGCATTTACCAGTGCCATGGTGGTGGCGGCTTTTCTCCTTCCCTGGCTTACCCCCCGTTTCTTCAGGCGCTTTGGCGATCGGCCTTCCGAACTGGAAGCCAAGTTTTTAATGTTATGTCTGTTTGCCCTCGGTGGACTGGCCACCTGGGCTGACAGTGAGGCTGTATTGCCGGCGTATCTTATCGGGATGGTGCTTGCGGGAACCGTTGGTAAGGACCATGTGCTGATACGTCGCCTCAGGACGATGACGTTCGGCCTGCTGACGCCGTTCTATTTTATCCGGGCGGGCTCGCTGGTTTCTCTTCCGGCACTGGCTGGCGCACCTGCTGCTTTTTTGATCCTGCTGCTGGTCAAAATGCTCACCAAGCTGGCCGGGGTCTATCCGGTGTGCCGCTGGTATGGCTCTTCCCATCAGGAAAGTATGTACACCACATTGCTGATGTCCACCGGGCTAACCTTCGGTACGATTTCGGCACTGTTTGGCCTGTCGCATCACCTGATAAATGAAGCGCAGTACTCATCATTGGTCGCTGCGGTGATCGGTAGTGCCGTGCTTCCGACGCTGATAGCAAATGCATTTTTCTTACCACGCCACTTATTGCCGGAAAACGACAACACCCGGCGTGTGGCGGATGAAGCAGTGAATAAAGGGAAATAATGTTCGCAACTGTCGATGTTCAGTGTCCATTAAGTTGAAGAGGAAATAATCATGTTGAACCGAATACTGGTTGCCTATGATGGCTCCGAACCCGCAAAAGAGGCGATGAGTTTTGCGTATGAACTTGCCCGTCATTATAACAGTGAATTCTACGTTATCGCCGTATGCCAGTTGCCGGAGTTTGGTGGCGAGGTGGAGATGCAGGATTTTGTCAGCCGGACACAATCCTACTTTAACCAGATGATGCGGAATCTGAAAAAACAGTACCCTGAGCTGAAAAAAGAGACCAAATTCCATGTGGCAATGGGCCATCCCGCCGAACAAATACTTCGTTATGCTGATACACACAGTATCGATCATATCGTGGTCGGCCACCGTGGCAAAACGTTGTTTTCTCGCTGGCTGCTGGGATCCGTTGCCCGCCAGGTCGTTGACCATGCTCTGTGTCCGGTCACTGTGGTCAGAAAATAACGTCCTGAAGAAATTAATTACTTTTTATGTTTTTTTCGCGACACACGCTGTTGTGACCATAATGCGAAAGCAAATACACATATAAGGGCCAGAATCATGAGAGCGAATACGATTAAGACATAATCCATGATGACCTCCATTCATTGCATGAAATGAGTATAGCAGGACGCCCCAGGATATATACGCGAGGCTCTGTTTTTAAACTGAATTCTCAGGAAAGTCATTCCGGAGGGATTATGAAATTTATCAGCATATTGTTCGCGACTCTTGATGAAAACAGAAAAAATAAAATAAATACCCGGCAGCCTGAGCACTTTGTTGATTTGAACCTTGATAAAGTTGTGATGGCGATTGTCAAAGGTCGGGAGGAGTATGATCTATCTCCATTCTTTTATACTCCACTGGAATACCCTGACGATATTTACTACCGCCAGGGTGTTATTCAGGATATGGCTAAAGATGACCTCTACAATGCCCTTATGGAATATTCAACGACAATGCAGAAAATAAGGGATATTAGTTCAAGAAAGGAGAACCGCTACTATCATTACCAGCAGCGCCGATGGGAACTTGAGTGTGTTTTGCTGTACTGCCGTACCGTGACCGTGTTGCATGAGCGACTGGAAACCTTGTCATTTACGTCCTGCGGGATGACGAATTTCAGAAGTTATCTGTCTGAATATATCAACAGTAACGGATTTACTGATTTATATACCCTTGCTCAGACCATCAGAAAGCAACTTGAAGATATCCGCTACAACCTGATGATCAAAGGGGATACCATCAGCGTGGAACATTATACGGATGAGATAAATTACAGTCATGAAGTACTACGCGTTTTCTCCCGGTTTAAACAGCATGATGTCCAGGTTGACGTCGACTTCAGGAGTCATGATGGCATCATGAATAATCTTGAAGCCAGGGTACTGGACTGTGTGGCGAAACTTTTCCCTGCTGTTTTCGCAGGGCTTGATGCTTTCATTGAAGCTCACCCTGATTATCAGGAACATACACTGAAGGTCTTTGAGCGAGAGATTCAGTTTTATCTTGCCAGTATCCATTATATCCGCCAGTTTCAGGCGGCAGGATTAACGTTTTGTATCCCAGAGATTAATCGCGAAAAAAAAGAAATTACTGTCACGTCTGCTTTTGATCTGGCGCTTGCTGACAGTATGCTTAATAAACAGACGCCGGTTGTCTGTAATGATTTTTATCTCCACGGGAGAGAACGTATTTTAGTGATTTCTGGTCCGAACCAGGGCGGGAAAACCACGTTTGCCAGAATGGTTGGACAGTTACACTATTTTGCCCTGCTGGGGTTATACGTGCCCGCGCAACAGGCAACGCTGCATCTGGTTGATAATATTTTTACCCACTATGAAAAAAGTGAAAATATTCATAATCTACGTGGAAAACTGTATGACGATCTGGTGAGAATTAAAGCCATACTGGATAAATCCACTGCCCGCAGTCTCATCATTATGAATGAGATATTCACCTCCACGACCTCACACGATGCGATTTTTCTGGGTACCCGGATCATTGAAAAGGTCATCGCGCTGAATGCCATTTGTATCTGCGTGACGTTTATAGATGAACTGACGGCACTGGATACATCGGTCGTCAGCATGATGAGTACGGTGGAAGAGGATAATGAGGCCTCCCGGACCTATAAAATTATCAGGAAACCTGCTGATGGCGTTGCATGGTCGACCACCCTGGTGCAGAAATATGGGCTGACCTACGAAAAAATAAAAGCGGGGTTAAACGGATGAAAGCATACCTGATGTATAAACATGATGATTTTATCGTGGATGAATCATTTCCTGCCCACTTTACCCTTCTGACTAAAGACCTTGAGCTGGATGTCCTCTTTCAGGCGCTTTCCGGCGGGGATGATTTTCTGTATTCGGTGGTAAGAAAAGCGTGTTCACAGCCATTGACCGAGGTACAGGATATTGAATACCGGCAGGCTATCCTGCGCGATTGTCTCTACAATCCTGAAATTTTCAGGGAATTTTATAACATTGTGGTGGATTGCCTGTTAATGGAAAAGGAAAAACTCCATTACGGTATTTTCGGGCGATACCCTTCCGCCATTCTTCATCAGTCCATTTCGTTCACCCGTTTTCTGCTGGACAATTTACGTAAGGTCAGGGGGATAGCGGAAAAAAACCTTCTTCATGTCGCCTCACCCGGTATGGAACGCCTGTTTGTCATGATTATGCAGGAGCTGGATGATGAATATCTTGAGGTGATCGAGGAACACCTCAGGCAGATGACATTTAAAAAAGGGGTATTGCTGAGCGCCAGACTGGGGGCGGGAAACCGGGGGGAGAGCTATGTGCTACGCCAGCCTGCCGCGCAAAGCCGAAACTGGTTCCGGCGTCTGTTTTCCCGCAAACCGGAACATTATACGGTACAGATTGCTCCGCGGGATGAAAATGGGTTCCGGGCACTCAGTGACCTGCAGGATGAGGGACTGGTGCTGGTTGCCAGCGCAATGGCCCAGTCTACAGCACATCTGCTCAATTTCTTTCGCGCGCTGCGTGCTGAGCTGGGTTTCTATATCGCCTGCCTGAATCTTGCTGAGGTGCTGAATCACCGGAATGTGCCACAGTGTTTTCCGGTTCCGATCTACAAAAGGGAGCGCTATCTGGTCTTTGATTCATTATTTGATACCTGTCTGGCGCTGACCTCTCCGGACACCATCATCTGCAATACCCTGAAAGCGGATAATAAAAATACCTTTATTATTACCGGGGCTAACCAAGGAGGAAAATCGACGTTCTTACGCAGCATCGGTCTGGCCCAGATCATGATGCAGACGGGGATGTGTGTGTCTGCCGAATGTTTCAGTACCGATATCTGCCGGCAGATTTTTACCCATTATAAATGTGAAGAAGACAGCCATATGGTCAGCGGAAAGCTTGATGAAGAGCTCAGACGCATGCGGGATATCGTCAGCAAACTGAAGCCGGATGATCTGGTGCTGTTTAATGAATCGTTTGCCGCCACCAACAGCCGGGAAGGGGCCGGTATTATCAGGGGGATAGTGACCGCGCTAGCAGAACGTCATGTGAAGCTGTTTTTCGTCACACACACGTCGGAATTTGCCTGCGCATTTTATCAGGAGTATCACCAGGATACGGTTTATCTGTGCGCGGAAAGGCGTGAAGATGGCGTAAGAACGTTCCACATGACGGAAGGGGCGCCACTGGATACCAGCTATGGTGAAGACCTCTACCGGGAGGTCTTCACCCCCCCGGGAACCACCCGCTGAACGCAGCTGAATGCCCCCTCATTGCCCGACAGACGATAACCGTTCGGGCTATGGAGAAAAGTTATAATCTGTGTTCAGCTTTTCGGTAAATCCTCAACAGGTCTTCTGGCGAAGATCCATATTTTGATCTGATCGAGCAGAAGGGTGGCCAGCAAAACCAGAGCAAACATGATGGCCAGCAGTGTGAGTGAAACTGGCGTCATAAGAAAACCACCGGCCGCCAGCACGGTGGCAATGACGATATTGCCCACCGTGGCCAACACAACGAACCGGCCCGGTCGGAGTGACCAGCAGCGGCCCGGCGTTCGTGAAAGATAAATCGTCATCTGGGCCGTATACATAAGATAGGCGAACATCAGGGCCTGGATTTGCGGGACGGGAAGCTGCAACCGGGTAAGGACGAACCACAGGATCATGAATGCCAGAACCAGCCAGCCTGCGGCCAGGACACCTCCCAGCCGGGCAATGTCACCAACGTTCCATCTTTCCGGTGATGACGAAACCCACGACCGGTCTGTCGCCAGCGTGATGGTCACCACATCATTGAGAACCACAATCACGGCAATCAGAACCAGTGGTGTGACGAAGAATCCTGTCGCGATATAGCCGATTGTCAGCAGGGCCGCCAGCTCAACGGTCCGGGCAATTTTTGTTATTGTCCAGGTCAGCATGCGGCGAAAAACACGGCGGCCCCCCGATACGACGGCGGCAACACCGTCTAACCCGGGGTGGGTCAACACCACCTGAGCAGCCGCTTTTGCCACGTCAGACGCTGTCTGTACGGCAATGCCCACTTCAGCTTGTTTCAGTGCCGGCGCATCATTCACACCGTCCCCCGTCATGCCGACTATACAGCCCGTCTGTTGCAGGGACCGCACCAGACGAAATTTTTCTTCCGGATAGAAGTTAGCAAAACCATCAAAGCGGAGAGGTGTCTGCAGATCCCTGACCGCGTCGCCGAAGCGGCCACCGAGCCCTGCCTGGCGGCTGATAACTCTGGCGGTATCAACCGTATCACCGGTGACCATGATTATCCTGATACCCAGTGCCCGGATATCCCTGACGAGGGCTGCGGCATCATCGCGTAGTGCATCGGCTAGTGCCAGCAACCCGCGGATACGAAGATGGCCGTCGGTGCCGGTTGCGACTGCCAGGATCCTGGCGCCGGACGCCGCCATGGCCTGCTGGATCGTGGTGAACTCAGGAGGAGATTCGGCGAGTGAGGCAACGACCACCGGTGAACCCAGAATGACGTGAACGGATGATCCGTCATTGTCTGAACGCACACGGGCTTCGGAAAATTTCGTGGCAGGATCGAACGGGATGAATTGCTCCCGGACATGCGGCATTCCCCCCCGGCGTCGTAGCGCATCCAGAATCGCCATCTCAAGTTGCCCCTGTGTCGTTTCGTCACAGGCCGCGGCAGCCCAGGCCAGAACCTCGTCCTCATTCTCTCCCGGAAGCGCCGTTATGCCGGCAACTGACTGCTGGTTTCTGGTCAGTGTACCGGTCTTGTCGATACATAGCACATCCATGGTTGCCGCTTCCTGAACCGCCGACAGACCGGTGACAAGTACCCCCTGATTCGCCAGCCTCCGGGCTTCCACTGCATTGGCGACCGTAAAGGCTGCCGGCATTGTCACCGGGACGGTCGCAATAATGAGAACAAGGAAGAAGGGGACAAGGGGCAACAAATCTTCACCGCGCCAGAGTGCAACAACGGCCAGAATGACCGCAAACATGGCATCAATGGTCACAAGATAGCGCACAACAGCGAACAGAAGCTGTTCAAGATGGCTGGCAGAGCTGGCCGTTCGTACCAGCTCTGCCGTACGCCCAAAGTAGCTTCGGGTACCGGTGGCGGTGACGGTTCCTGTCGCCTTTCCGCGCGTAATCGTCGATCCTGAATAGAGAGTATCCCCCTTGTTGTGTGACTCCGGGGTTGACTCCCCGGTCAGGGCCGCCTGGTCAACATCCACGGTCCCCTCATCAATCATACAGTCGGCAGGGACCAGGTCCCCCGCTGTTAAGGCGATACCATCACCGGGGACAATCTCTCGGGCCGGTATCAGTCGCCAGGTGCCATCACGACATACACTGGCGTTGACTTTCAGCCGGCTGCGCAGCAGGTCAAGTGCTGACTGTGCCCGCCGTTCCTGAATGCCGCCAAGGATCGCACTGAAAGCGAGCCACCCTGCAATGATGGCGGGTTCGATCGTCTTCCCCAGAGCCACTTCGAGTACCAGCGCAATTTCGAGCATCCAGGGTATGGGGCCCCACAGACGTTTGAGGATCGCACGCAACTGGCCCGGGGGCTGTTCACGCACTTCGTTATAGCCATATTGCGCCAACCTGGCCCGCACCTCGGCTTCGGAAAGTCCCTTCACGTTATTCTCAGGGGTCATCTCCATACATCCTTCTCCGGAAAAACCTGACCCGACGGGTCGGGTGTGTTGTTATGCCGATAAAATGAAATTCTGACGAAGACATCGCGCCGGTTAAGCGTATGGCGCATATGCCTTTACAACAGTGTCATCACAAAAAATCCGGCGGCAGTCATCAGAAGTGAGCCAGTTACGTGCGTCAGTACGGAAATGACAGCCCATGCATAATTGCCATTCTGCAGTAATACAACTACCTCAGCAGAAAAGGTGGAAAAGGTAGTCATACCGCCACATATGCCGGTGGTAATAAAAAACTTCCAGGCGGGATCAAGGTGAGGCTGCCGGACAAAGAAGGCCAGTGCCATACCGATGATAAATCCGCCAACCAGATTAACCACCAGGGTACCAGGCGGAAGATTGGGGAAAAGTGCATTGAGACGCATGGACAGTATCCAGCGGATCACACAGCCGATCGCTCCGCCTATCACCACCGCGAATAATGATTTGTACATACCACCTCGCTGAAATCAGGGCATCATCAGACCGTCATTCAAGGGAATAACGTGCGGTGATGGCCCGTTTTTCATTCATTTCATACAGTACGGGGATACCCGTCAGGACATGCAGATCGGGAACCTTGTTTTCATCAATCTGCTCAATAAACATGGTCAGCGCACGCAGTGCATTAGCATGACTGACCAGCAGCATGGTTTCGCCACTGGCGACTCGCGGGACAATGATGTGGTGCCAGTAAGGCATCAGCCTTCGCTGCGTCATTTCCAGACTTTCTCCCGCCGGCAGATCCGTCAGGGACACATGACGATAACGTGCCTCACGATGAAGTGAAGCAGGCGCATCCGGGAACGGAGGGGGGATACCACGATAGCTCCTCCGCCAGTGATAAACGATTTTCTGGCCAATCTGTTGAGCGGCTTCATCTTTGTTCATTCCCTGAAGCGCACCGTAATGACGTTCATTTAACCGCCATGATTTATCCACCGGTAACCACAATTGATCCAGCGTTTCCATTATCAGCCAGAGCGAATGAATTGCCCGGTTCAGAACGGATGTGCAGGCTCCATCAATGATGATCCCGGACCGTTTTATCAGGTTTGCTGCGTGCCGGGCTTCCTCCACGCCTTTCGGCGTCAGCGGGACATCTTCCCATCCGGTAAAACGATTTTGCTGATTCCACTGGCTCTCGCCATGGCGGAGTAAAATGATTTTTCCCATAAACAACTACCTGTCTGTCACCCACCACTGAACCGGAAGGACCTGAACCCGTTCAGTTACCCGGATTTACCTGGACTCCGGTCAAGGAGGTGACGCATCAGAAGATGGGCGCTGCTCCCGATGAACAGCGCGATTACAACAGCGCTGGTATCATCCGGCAGTACGTTAAAAAAGACATCAGCGATCAGGAAAACCAGACAGGTAGTCAGGATGCCTGTTGCTGTTGACAGTATGAGTATTTTTCCGTTCACAGGACCACCTTACCCCTTCCCGTATCTGAGCATACGGGAAGGGTGACGGAATCAGCGTTTTTTGAAGGCGGCTTTACCGGCAAAAATGGCGGCATCACCTAATTCATCTTCAATACGCATCAGTTGATTATATTTCTCAATGCGCTCCCCACGGCTGGGTGCACCGGTTTTCAGATGACCAGCCCGCAGGCCGACGGTCATATCTGCAATGAAGCTGTCCACGGTTTCCCCGCTCCGGTGCGAAATAAAGGTTCCCCAGTTGTTATCCTGACACAACTGAACGGCTTCAATGGTTTCGCTCAGGGTGCCAATCTGGTTCAGTTTGATCAATGCGGCATTGGCCAGATTCTCATCGATACCTCGCTGGATATATTTCACGTTGGTCACAAAGATATCATCGCCAACCAGCTCAACTTTATTGCCGAGCGCGCGGTGCAGGATCTGCCAGCCGGCCCAGTCGTCTTCCGCCAGGCCATCTTCAATCAGGACTATCGGGAAATCCTTCACCAGCTGCTCATAGTAGCGGGTCATTTCTTCGGCGCTGAGCTGGGTATTTTCGGTACGCAGGGTATATTTCCCATCGGCGTAGAATTCACTGGAGGCCGGATCCATGCAAATAACGATATCTTCGCCCGGGCGGTATCCTGCCTTGCTAATTGCCTCCACGATAAGTTCCAGGGGCTGGCGGTTTGAGGAAACTGCCGGCGCAAAACCGCCTTCATCGCCCACGCCGGTGGATAAACCTTTTTCCAGCAGAACCTGACGCAGGGCCTGGTAGACCTCGCTACCCCAGCGAATAGCTTCGCGTACGGAAGAGGCTCCCCATGGTGCAATCATAAACTCCTGAAAATCAGCGCCCTGCCAGCGGGCATGAACCCCGCCGTTAATGATATTCATACAGGGAACCGGCAGAAGATTCGCGCCGACGCCACCCAGATAGCGGTAGAGCGGGGTAGAGGAGAGTTGTGCCGCCAGGCGGGATACTGCCAGTGACACGCCAAGGATCGCATTGGCGCCCAGCCGGCCTTTGTTTTCGGTGCCATCAAGGGTAATCAGACAGTTGTCGATTTCTTTCTGGCGGCGTACATCGTAGCCCTGCAGGGCATCGTTAATTTCGGTATTGATGCTGCGGATCGCATCCTGTACGCCTTTACCGCCAAAACGGGTCTTGTCACCATCGCGATGCTCGATGGCTTCACGGGAGCCGGTGCTGGCGCCGGAAGGAACGGAGGCCCGCGCCATACTGCCCCCCACAGAAGTCACTTCAACCTCTACGGTCGGGTTACCACGGGAATCCAGAATTTCTCTTGCGACGATACATTCAATTTCAAAGCTCATAAGTTTGACCTTCTTTTAAGGGGCTGGAATATGTTTAATCAGAACATCAACAGAAAGGTGATTGATGAATTCGAAAGAAAAGGAGGAAAAAACCCCGAACAGGCGGTTTTTATGCCCCAGCATGACCAGATCAATACCTTCCTGCTGAACAACGGCTTCGACGTCCCGGAAACGATGAATGCTGACGATGGACCTGACGTTGATATCAATACTGCTGGACTCCACCAGACGGCTCAGCATTGCCTTTGCATCAATAACTTCCCGTGACTGACGATCTTTGGTTAATGAATCACTGGTATAATCCAGCTCCCGGTAGTCAGCGCTGAGATGGCCGACAGTAATGCGGGTACCCATCTCTTTTGCCAGACGTTCTGCCTGCTCAAGCAACAGCAGACCATCGGTTTCATTCTGTACAAGTAACAAGGCATGCCGGTAAATTTGCATAAATCACCTCTTATAAGAAGCGAAGCGGTCGGTCAGCCAGGGGAGGATTTCTTTTTTCCGGCTTGTCATGCCGGGCAGCGATACCTGGCGGGAGCCTGTCAGGCTGCTGTCTGAAAAAAGCAAAACGGAGTTCCGGCTGGTAATGTCTGTCACCATCAGGATCACCATGTCCAGCACGCTGTCCTTGCAGGTTTTATCCATTTCCTGCAGTAGCTCAGGCAACAGGGGAGTAATATCAGCCATGTCGCGGACCTCAATTTGTGACAACAACAGCGGCACATCATGGATCCGGTAATTTTTGGCGTCACGATTGAGTAAAACCGACGCGGATTGCCCGGTTATATCTGTTTTGGCACGCAGCAGCCCTGTCACAAACTGGTCATAATCGATGCCGGCGATTTCCCGCAAAACAGCCACGGATTCCTGATCCTGAGTGGTGGTGGTGGGACCCGTCAGCGCAACGGTATCACTGAGGATCGCCCCCATCAGCAACACAGCCTGAGCGGCAGTCAGCGGCATCGGAATGTCATGCATGAGAATTGAGAGAATTACTGTT
>Ga0209371_1001628_pt1 | contig 14531 bp, 14 predicted proteins | sample AgamicAtAmrz_FD_187165 | JGI IMG/M metagenome (GOLD analysis project Ga0209371, IMG submission 187165) | Agave microbial communities from Guanajuato, Mexico - At.Am.rz (SPAdes) (version 2) | ecosystem: Host-associated > Plants > Roots > Rhizosphere | place: Guanajato, Mexico | collected 2012-06-07
TCCAGGTTCGACGCGCTTATCGATGCATGTCACAAGCGGGCGCGGCCGATCGTCATGACCACCATTGCCATGGCGTCGGGCATGCTTCCCGTCGCCCTCAGCCTGACGGGCGGCGATTCAAGCTTCCGTCAGCCGATGGCGATCGTTGTGATCGGCGGCGTGACGATGTCGACGCTGCTCAGCCTCATCGTTATTCCCGTTATTTTCACCTTCGTCGATGACCTGGAAACAGTCCTTAAGCGGCTCCTGCGTCGGATCGGTCTATCCCCCGAAAGTGCCACAGAAGCTCCTGCTCCCGTGGACCGCGGAGCCGTTGCATTCCGGCCTGATCATGCACGGCGAGGACATGGTCATGGTTGACCGTCGCTTTCGGAGAGGCGCGGCTTGAGCTGCGGTCTTCGGCAGTTCTCAGCGATCAAGCGTTGAGCGTCGGCAATGACCTCGACCGGATTGGCGATAGAGGAAATTCATGAGTTTAACGATCGTCCCCGATATCTTGGTCGTTGATAACGATGACAAGATTCGCCACCTTCTGAGCGAACATCTTGGCGACCAAGGCTTCCGCGTCAGGACGGCAAGCAATCTTCACGGCTGCAGAGAGATTCTTGCTCGGTGTCCTCCCGATCTCATAATTTTGGAGGTCATGCTGCCCGACGGATCGGGTCTCGATCTCTGCCGCGATTTGCAGAACCATCACAGTCGGGTTCCTGTCATCTTGTTGACAGTGCTGAAGGAGGACATCGATCGTATCCTCGGCCTCGAGATCGGCGCCGACGATTATCTCTGCAAGCCGTTCAATCCTCGTGAGTTGACGGCGCGCATCCGTGCCGTCTTGCGTCGCATGAATTTTAGAGCGCCACCCGCGCCTCAGGCGAAGTGCTTTCGGTTTGCGGACATCATACTTGATCCGCAGCGTAGCCGGATAACGAGGAGCAATGGCGAGCCGATTGCGCTAACTGGAGCCGAATTTGATCTTCTCAGAACCTTTCTGGAGCGTCCCGGCCGGCTGCTATCGCGGGATCAACTGCTCGACCTGACACAGAGACGCGACCGCGATCCAGCCGACCGTTCGATCGACGTTCTCATCAGCCGGCTGCGTCGCAAGCTCGGCGAAACGGCTGACGAGCCGATATTCAGAACGATCCGCAACGGCGGTTATCAGCTGACGGTCGCGGTGACCACGGTCGAGCCAGATTTTGAACCTGAAGTTCTCATCTGACACGCTTGCGATGCCGGCCACCATCATTGCCTTTCGTGTGACTTCAGCCTCTTTCGCGAAGGGCATCGATGACGACGGAGAATGCGCGCAGATTCTGTCTGCGGCTGGGATAATAGAGGTAGTAGCCGGCGAATTTCGGACACCAGTCGTCGAGGACAAGCTGAAGCCGCCCCGCCTCTAGGTGGTGCTCGACGTAGCTTTCCGGAACGTAGGCAATTCCGTGTCCGTCGAGAGCAGCCGATATCATCTCGCGATCGGTATTCAACGTGAGCTGGCCTTCGACCCTGATCCGGATCTCCTCTCCGTCTTTCTCGAACTCCCAGGCATAGAGACCGCCGATGCGGTCGAGGCGTCGGCGAATGCAGTTGTGACGCATCAGTTCCTGTGGGGTCAGCGGTGCTGATCGGGTTCTAAAATACTCTGGTGAGCCGACCGCCACCAGCCTCCAGTCGGGGCCGATGCGTACCGCTATCATGTCCTTCTCGAGGCTTTCGCCAAGTCTGACGCCGGCATCGAACCCGTCTTTGACGATGTTGCGGAAGCTGCCATCGACGCTGAGCTCAAGCTTGATATCAGGGTAATCGGCAAGGATGGACGACAATTTCGGCCACACGACACTTTCCATGGCGTGGTTGGAAAGCGTGATCCTGACGGTTCCTGCCGGCCGTTCCCGATAGACGGTCAACGCTTCGATGTCCGCTTCGATCTCCGCGATCCGGGGCGACAGGGACTGTTGCAGCCGTTCGCCCGCCTCGGTCAATCCGACGCTTCTCGTCGTGCGCGTCAGCAGGCGCATGCCCAGACGTTCTTCAAGTTTCTTCACCGCATGACTAAGCGTCGATTGGGATGTGCCCAGCTTCGCGGCCGCCTTCGTGAAGCTCCGTTCCTCGGCGACGGCCAGGAACACCAGCAGTTCGTTGAAATTTTCCCGTGGCATAACCTCGTCCTACCCCAAATTCGCGAGGTATATTAATATCAATTTTCGATAGGTTCATGCAAATTACCCTATCTAATCCGATTGATCGAGCAATGCTATCTGATCTCCCGATCACGAAACAGGCAGGCGCAATGCGCGCCGATGGGAGACCATGCCATGCTCGGAACAGTCCTTCATGCCCCCGGTGACATTCGTTGCGAGGAAGTCCCGGAGCCGAAGATCCTCAGGCCGACCGATGCCATCATCAAGCTCTCGGCGTCCTGTGTCTGCGGTTCCGATCTTTGGCCGTACCGCGGCATCCAGGCGGTGACAGGGCCACAGCGTATGGGGCACGAATATTGTGGGGTCGTCGTGGAGGTCGGCAGCGAGGTGAAGACGATCCGACCAGGCCAGTTCGTCGTCGGCTCGTTCTGCCTTTCGGACAACACATGCCCGCATTGCCGGTTCGGCTTTCAGTCGTCTTGCGAACATCGCGAGTTCATGTCCGCAGCTCAGGCACCTTACGCACGGATCGCGCTCGCCGAGGGAACCCTGGTTGCGACCGACACCATGCCGTCGGATGACTTGATCCCGAGCCTTCTTGCGGCCTCCGATGTTTTGGGCACGGGTTGGTATGCGGCGGATGCTGCACGCGTTACCCCGGGATGCACGGCGGTCGTGGTCGGCGATGGCGCCGTCGGGCTCATGGGCGTGCTCTCCGCCAAACAGATGGGCGCAGAGCGCATCATTGCCATGAGCCGCCACAAGCAACGCCAGGAACTTGCCCTCGAATATGGTGCGACCGACATCGTCATCGAGCGCGGCGACGCGGGTGCGGCGAAGATCAAGGAACTGACAGGAGGGATAGGTGCCGATTCCGTTCTTGAATGCGTCGGTACGCAGGAATCCATGCTACAGGCGATCAACAGCGCCCGACCCGGTGGCTCGATCGGCTATGTCGGCGTTCCGCATGGTGTGGAACTCGACGGGCAGATGCTGTTCTTCCAGCAGAAGAACCTGCTCGGCGGCCCGGCCCCCGTACGTCGCTTCCTTCCCCATCTCATCGATCTCATCATGACGCGTCAAATCAATCCCGGAAAGGTCTTCGATCTGGCGGTTCCGCTTGCCGATGTCGCGCATGGTTACAAGGCCATGGATGAGCGCCGGGCCATCAAGGCGCTGCTCAGAATGTGAGGAGCAGGCCATGAAGAAAAGGCAATTTATTGCGGTAACGAGCGCCTCCGCCATCATCGAAACTATCCGCTGAACAGCGCGTTTCGAGCAACTTTGGATAATTGTCATGGAAACCACCTATGACCGCGCCGTCGCGCGAGCGGCCAGCCCATGGGCTGCGATCATCTGCATGACGCTGATGACCTTCACCCTTGTCGCTTCCGAGTTCCTGCCCGTCAGCCTGCTAACCCCGATCGCCGAAGAGCTTGGCATTACCGCCGGCCAGGCGGGGCAGGCGATTTCCGTTTCCGGATTTTTCGCGGTCGTCACCAGCCTGTTCAGCAACACGGTGCTGTGGCGGCTGGATCGGCGAACGGTGGTCCTGTCCTATACGATCGTGATGGTGCTCTCGGGCCTGGCGATCACATTCGCGCCCAACTATCTCGTCTTCATGCTCGGTCGCGCGCTGATCGGCATCGCGATCGGCGGTTTCTGGTCGCTGTCCACCTCCATCGTCGCGCGCATCACTGCCGAACAGGACGTTCCAAAGGCTCTCGCCATGCTGCAGGGCGGCACTGCACTGGCCACGGTCATCGCTCAGCCGTTGGGAAGCTTCCTCGGCGGATTGATCGGCTGGCGCGGTGCCTTCTTCATCGTCGTTCCGGTCGGCATCATCGCTTTCGTCTGGCAGATCTTCGCCTTGCCGCGAATGCCCGGCGGCTCGAAGAATGCCAGAGGTGGTCCGCTCGGGTTGCTGCGAAACCGCATCTTTGCAATCAGCATGGCCGCCATGTCCTTCTTCTTCATGGGCCAGTTCGCACTATCGACCTATCTTCGGCCGGTCCTTGGAGATGTGACGAGGCTCGATGTAAACGAGCTGTCGGTCGTGCTCCTCGGCATCGGCCTGTTCGGCCTGCTGGGCACGTCCTTGATCGGCATCCTGCTGCGAGCGCATTTGGATGCCGTCCTCGCCGGGTTCCCCGTGGCACTTGCTGCGATCGCTCTGTTGCTGATTCCGTTGGCACCGTCGGGTATTGCGATTGCCGCACTCCTCTGCCTGTTCGGGTTCTTTGTCACGCCCATTCCGGTTGCCTGGAACACATGGATGACCCGCACCATCCCGGACAAACTCGAGGCTGGCGGCGGGCTATTGGTGGCGCTGATCCAGGCGGCAATCACCGCGGGTGCCTTCACAGGCGGGATGTTGTTCGACGGCGTCGGCTGGTGGAGCCCATTCGCCTATAGCGGTGTTCTGTTTCTGGCGGCCGCCATAATTCCGTTCGCCATAAGACCGAACGAGTGACCTGGCACCGATGTCCAGGGCGGGATCGGCCCGCGGTGTGCAACGGGATGGCATGCCCGGCGGACCTATCGACCGGGCATGCGCCTTTATTCAGGCTTTGATCGATATCAGCTATGACTGCAAAATATGCCTGCGGGTCAGCTCCTTGAGCATATCGACGTCGCGCTTCTCTATTGCGTCGATCATCTGCTGGTGCTCGCGGCCGGACTGCTCGATACGGGCTCGGGTGCGCCATTGCGATACCGGTGCCGACGAGGTGCGTTGCCGGATTTCCGTGATGAGCTCGACAAGCTCCTGATTTCCTGCAAGTACCAGCAGGTACCGGTGAAAAGCGAGGTTGGCTTCGTAAAGTTCGAGCATGGTGCCATTGAGCACCAGATCGTCGAAGCGCGAAGCCAGCGCGCGCAAATTGGCAATATCCGCATCGCCGGCATTGGCGACGATACGGTCGCTGATCGCCACTTCGAGGATCACGCGGATATCGCTTACTTCCTGGGCGCGGCGACCGTCCTGCTCGTGCACGTGATAACCGCGATTGGGAATGTGCTCGACAAGCCGCTTCTGGACAAGGCGGTCGAGCGCGCGCCGCACCTGCGGCCTCGTGCAGCTGTACCGACGCTCCAGATCGATCTGCTTCAGCCATGTTCCCGGTGGGAGCCTGCCCGCGAGGATGTCCTGGAGAATGAGTTCGGTCACGTCTGGCGTATCTTCGTGCGACGGCGCTGCCGCTTCAGCTTCCAGCGAGTTCATGCAGCTCTCCCAGACCTTCCCAAGTTGGCGATGACTATCATAGGTCCGCATTTTTCAACAACGACGCTCGTTATCGCTGCCGAAAAAATATTCATGCTCATCTCTTGCGCATCCGTTCTTATTGGCACATAAATTGGTACCAATTTAGTATCCATTATATGAGGCGGGTGGCAAGTCCATGCAAAATTCTGATGCGGTCTGGGGCATCGTCGAAAAGAAAAGCGCCGAATTCTTCGCACTCAGCGATCGAATCTGGGACATTCCGGAAACGAACTACCTGGAATACCGATCCGCGGAAGAACATGCCGAGATGCTTGAGCGTCAGGGGTTTCGCGTCGAGCGCGGCATCGCCGGCATGCCGACGGCTGTTATGGGCGAGGCGGGCGAGGATGGTCCGGTCATCGCGATCCTCGGCGAGTTCGATGCGCTGCCGGGATTGAGCCAGGAAGCCGGTGTAGCAGAAGAGCGGCCGCTGGTCGATGGCGGCAATGGCCATGGCTGCGGTCATAACATGCTGGGCGCCGGCTCGATGCTTGCCGCGGCCGCGGTCAAGGATTTCCTCGCGGAAAACGGCCTGAAGGGCAGGGTGCGCTATTACGGTTGCCCGGCCGAGGAGGGTGGATCCTCCAAGGGCTTCATGGTTCGTGCTGGCGTTTTCGATGATGTCGATATCGCGATCTCCTGGCATCCGGCAGCCTTCGCCGGCGTCAACAATCCCATTTCGCTCGCCTGCAACGAGATCAATTTCCATTTTTCCGGCCGTGCCTCGCACGCTTCGGCCACGCCTCATCTTGGCCGCAGCGCGCTGGATGCGGTCGAGCTGATGAATGTCGGCGTCAACTACATGCGTGAGCACATGCCGTCGACGGCACGCATCCATTATGCCGTCACCGATACTGGCGGCACGGCCCCCAATGTCGTGCAGGCGCGCGCCACCGTGCGTTATCTCGTGCGGGCGCGGACCCTGCCAGAACTCCTTTCGCTGGTCGCCAGGGTCAAGAAGGTTGCCGAGGGTGCCGCCTTGATGACCGAGACGACGGTTCGCAGCGAGATCATCAGCGGCGACGCCAATCTCGTCGGCAATACACCGCTCGAGGAATGCATGTTCGCGCAGCTGGATCGGCTCGGGCCGCCCGTGTTTGACGACGCGGATCGCGAGACCGCGCTGAAGTTTCAGCAGACCTTCAGCGCAGAGGATATTGCCGCTTCCTATGGCCGATTTGCATTGAAGCCGAAGAAGGGCCAGGCGCTCTGTGAGGAAATCTTTCCGTTGAACGCCGGCGACGGCACGCTGGTCGGTTCGACCGATGTCGGAACGGTCAGCTGGGTCGTCCCGACCGTGCAGATGCGCGGCGCCACCTATGCGATCGGCACGCCCGGCCACTCCTGGCAGCTCGTCGCGCAAGGCAAGCTGCCTGTCGCTCACAAGGGCACCGAACATGCTGCCAAGGTGATGGCGAGCACGGCCGTCGAACTCATCCGCAATCCCGCGCTCATCGCGGCGGCCAAGGAAGATCACAAGGCACGTCTCGAAGGTACGCCCTTCGTCAATCCGATCCCGGACGATGTCGAGCCGCCGCTGCCGGAGAAGGTCAATGGCTGAGGCCGGTCTGAAGCCCGATCGCGCGCGCTTAATGGCGCATATCGGCGAATTCGCGCGCCGGGTAAAGCTTTCGGGCACGGCCGAGGAGCTGGAAAGCTTCCGCTATCTCCAGGCTGAGATGGATGGCTTTGGCTATTGCACGCAGCTTTTGACGCACGATGCCTTCATCAGCTTGCCACGTGCCGCCACGGTTGAGATCGATGGCGAGAACCTTCGTTGCATCACGCATTCCATGTCGGTCTCGACGTCAGCCTCGGGGGTAACCGGCAATCTCATCCATGTCGGCGAGGGAACCGAAGCCGATTTCGCAGGCAAGGATATCGCCGGCAAGATCGTTCTGGTCGATGGTATCGCGACCGAAGAAGTGGCCGCGCTTGCGAGTGCTTTCGGCGCGCTCGGCGAACTTCACATCAGTCCGAACGAGCATCTCTATGAGATGTGCGTCTCCCCGGTCTGGGGCAGCCCGTCGCAACACACGCGCGACAGGCTGCCGACGACCGTCATCTGCTCGATCGCGAAGGATGATGGCGGCCGCCTGCGTGAAAGGCTTGCGCGCGGAGAGGCCGTGACTGCAACGCTATTCGCGGACGTCGATACCGGTTGGCGCAAGACGCCGCTGCTTGTTGCCGAGCTTCAACCGAAAGGCGACAATGGACCTTTCGTCCTGTTTTCGGGCCATCACGATACCTGGCATTTCGGGGTCATGGACAATGGCGGCGCTAATGCGACGATGCTCGAGGCGGCGCGCCTGCTCGCGCTTTGTGCCTCAGAATGGCGCCGGGGCTTGCGCATATGCTTCTGGTCCGGTCATTCCCATGGCCGCTACTCGGGCTCCGCTTGGTACGCCGACGAATATTTCGACGAACTCGATCGCCGCTGCGCCATCCATGTCAACGTCGATTCCACTGGCGGCGAGGGTGCTACCGTCCTCACCAATTCCGGTGTGATCGACGAACTCAGGCCCTTGGCTGCGGATGTGATCGAGCGTGTGACCGGACAGAAACACGCCGGCAAGCGTCATGGCCGCGCTGCGGATCAGTCCTTCTGGGGCATCGGTATTCCCTCGATGTTCGGCAGCCTCAGCCATCGGCCGCCGGGGCCTGTCAAGATGCTGACGGCGCTCGGATGGTGGTGGCATACGCCGCACGATACCGCGGAACATATCGATCCGGACAATCTTTGCCGCGACACGGCGATTGTTCTCGAGGTTCTCTGGCGGCTGCTGACTTTGCCCGTCCTGCCGCTGGATTACACCCAATATGCCGCCTCCCTCGACGAGCAGGTCGGGCAATTGCAGGCAGCGCTTGCCGGCCGTCTCGATATCTCCGGCCTAGCCCAGGCTGTCGAAGACTTGCGCGTCAACGCAAATTCGCTTCTGCAGGTGAGGGATCCCACGCCGGAAGGAGCGGCGCGGATCGATGCTTCGCTGATGCGCGCAGGACGGCATCTGGTGCCGCTGAACTATACGAGCGGTGAACGCTTCCATCCCGACTCCGCGCTGCCGCACGTCGCCTGGCCCTCTCTGGAAGGGCTGCGCGCGCTGGCGAGACTGGATGAGGGTTCGCCGGATACCGCCTTTTACGTCGTTCACGCGCGTCAGACGAGAAATCGCATCGCTCACGCCCTGCGGGAGGCCAATGCCGCCCTGCGAGCGGCTCTGGAGAACTGACGCCGAGAATACCGGATCTGACAAAGGGCCGCCTAAGCGGCCGAAAAGGGGAACGAACATGAAAAACAGAAAAATGCTTGCCGCCGTATTCGGCATGATTGCTTTCCTTGCTCCGCTGACCGCCGGCGCCAAGGACTGGACACACGTGAAGGTCGGCATCGAAGGCGCATTCCCGCCGTGGAACCTGATGGATTCGAGCGGCAAGCTTGCCGGCTTCGACGTTGATCTCATCAACGATCTTTGCAAGCGCGCCAAGGTCGATTGCGAGCTGATCGCCGGCGAATGGAACGCGATGATCCCAAGCCTCAACGCCGGCAAATTTGATCTTGTGATGACGCTCGGCATCAACGAGAAGCGCAAACAGGTGGTCGATTTTACCGTGCCCTATGCGAGCGGTGTCGCAAGCTTCCTGCTCGTGAAAGATGGATCGGTTTCACCCTTGCCGATGACGGGTGAGCGGCTCAATCTCAACGACAAGGCGAAGGCGGATCCGGTGATGGCGGAGATCGGCAAGGCTTTGAAGGGCAAGACGGTCGGCGTCGTCCAGTCGACCAGCCAAGAGCAGCTGATCAATTCCTATTTCGGATCCGATGTGACGGTGCGTGCCTATAAGAACTCCGGAGAGCGCGATCTTGATCTGAAGGCGGGCCGCATCGATGCCGGCTTCGATAGCGGCGTCTATGAAACCTCCGTGCTCGCCAAACCCGGCAACGACGATCTGATGATGTCCGGCCCTCTGGTGAAGGGGGCGATGCTGGCAACGGAGGTCGCTCTCGGCATGCGCAAGGGCGAGACCGATCTAAAGGCGAAATTCGACGATGCCATCAAGCAGGCGGCCAAGGATGGCACGATCAAGCAGCTCTCGGAAAAATGGAGCAAGATCGACCTGACGCCGACCTTCGAGGCCAATTGAGCGCGTCCCGCATCCATCGTTCCTGGCCGAGGCTAAAACCATGACTTCCCTTGCCCACATCCATTCTTTCAGGTCAAGCGCATGAACCAGCCAACCCTATTCGAGCTTGCTGGCTTTGGTCCGGATGGCTGGGGTCATGCTCTCCTGGCCGGCGCCTGGATGACCATTCTTGTCGCAATTGCCGGCTATGCAGTCGGCGCCTGCATCGGAACGCTCGGCGCGTGGGGCAAGATCGCCGGCAACCGTTTTGCCCGCGCCACGGCGGATGCCTATACGACGGTTCTTCGCGGCATCCCCGATCTGCTGGTCATCTATCTCTTTTACTTCGGCGGCAGCGCGGTCGTCACGGCCATCGGCAAGATGTTCGGGACGGAGGGCTTCCTCGGTTTTCCGGGTTTCCTGGCTGGTTCCCTTGCTGTCGGCGTCACGTCCGGTGCGCAGTTCACCGAAGTGCTGCGCGGCGGGTTCAAGGCCGTGCATCCTGGTGAGATCGAGGCCGCCATCGCCTGCGGAATGCCGCGCTGGCTGCGCCTGCGCCGGATTATCGCGCCGCTGACCTTGCGTCATGCGCTGCCGGGGCTCGGTAACGTCTGGCAGGTCGTTCTCAAGGAGTCGGCGCTGGTCTCGATCACCGGCGTCGCCGAATTGCTGCGTCAGGCGCAGGTCGGCGCGGGCTCCACGGGACTGCCGTTCGATTTCTACCTGATAGCAGGGGTGATCTATCTGATGATCTCGACCCTATCCAGCCTGATCATCCAGCAGGCCGAGCGCCATCTGTCGCGCGGTGTGAGGAAACGCTGATGGATTGGCAATTCCTTGAAGAGACTTTCGTGAGCCTTGTCGCGGCGATCCCGTTGACGATCGAACTTGCGGTGACGTCGATCTGCCTCGGCGCTATCCTCGCATTGCTTCTGGCGCTCGCTCGCCTGTCGGGCGTCACCGTCCTCGACTGGTTTGCCCGGCTCTACGTTTTCGTCTTTCGCGGCACGCCGTTGCTCGTCCAGATCTTCCTGATCTACTACGGTCTCGGCCAGTTCCCCGTCATCCGTCACAGCATTTTATGGCCGTTTCTGCGCGATCCCTATTGGTGCGCCGTCCTGGCGCTGACACTGAATACCGCGGCCTACGCCAGCGAAATCATCCGCGGCGGTCTGCTCTCGGTGCCGCATGGGCAGGTGGAGGCTGCGCGAGCCTGCGGCATGCATCGTCTCATGATGTTCCGGCGCATCATCCTGCCGCTTGCCATCCGCCAGGCGCTGCCAGGCTATGGCAACGAGATGATCTCGATGGTGAAGGCGACATCGCTTGCCTCGATCATCACGCTGATGGAAGTCACGGGCGTTGCGGCGAAGATCATTTCGGAGACCTATCGCGCCATCGAGGTCTTCGTCGTCTCAGGCGCCATCTACCTGGCGATCAACTTCGTGCTGACGCGCCTCATCCAGTTTGCCGAATACCGGCTGAGCCCGCATCTGCGCCCGCCCGTGCCGGTGATGCGCGATACCGCCGCTGCGGCGGCCCCTGTAGGAGATCCACAATGACCGTCATGCCAATCGCACTCAGCGTGCGCGACATGCATAAGAGCTTTGGGCCGGTCGAAGTGCTCAAGGGTATCTCGCTCGATGCGCTGGAAGGCGACGTCGTCTCGATTCTCGGCTCGTCAGGCTCTGGAAAATCGACATTCCTGCGATGCATCAATTTGCTGGAGACGCCCGATTCCGGTGAAGTGACCGTGGCGGGCGAAACGATCCGCATGCAGCGCACAGCCCGTGGCATCCATCGCCCGTCTGATGGAAGGCAGGTTGATCGCATCCGTTCCCAGCTCGGCATGGTGTTTCAGAGCTTCAATCTCTGGTCCCACAAGACGGTGCTGGAGAACGTGATCGAAGCGCCCGTCTACGTCCAGGGCCGTTCGCGCGCCGAATGCGTCGAGGAAGCGGAAGCGCTGCTCGCCAAGGTCGGTATCGCCGACAAGCGCGATTTCTATCCGGCTCATCTTTCGGGGGGACAGCAACAGCGCGCGGCCATCGCGCGTGCGCTCGCCATGCATCCGAAGGTCATGCTGTTCGATGAACCGACATCGGCGCTCGACCCCGAGCTTGTGGGCGAGGTTCTGAGGGTCATGCGCGCGCTCGCCGAGGAGGGACGCACCATGCTCGTCGTTACGCATGAGATGGGCTTTGCGCGCGATGTCTCGAGCCGCGTCATCTTCCTGCACAAGGGCGTCGTCGAGGAAGACGGCAAGCCGCAGGATGTCTTTGCCGGTTCACGGTCCGAACGCTTTCGCCAGTTCATCAGCCAATAATTTCAAGCTCAATTACAATGGGGAACTCGATCATGAAATACCTGACCGGACTTCTGACTGCGATCATGATGGTTGCCACCCTCGCGACGGCGAGCGTCGTGCGCGCGGAGGACAAAAAGTGGACGCATGTCATCATCGCGACCGAAGGCGCCTTTCGCCCTTGGAATTTCACCAAGGCGGACGGCAGCCTGGACGGATATGAGATCGAACTGATCAAATATCTTTGCGATCACATGAAAGTCGAATGCACGACCGTCATCCAGCCCTTCGACGGCATGATCCCGGCGCTCAATGCGGGTAAATTCGACGCGATCATTTCCGGCATGTCGGCAACCGCAAAGCGGGAGGAGGTCATTGCTTTCAGCGATTCCTACGGCACGACCGGCCAGACTTTCGCAACCCTGAAGGATTCCCCCCTTGTCGATCTTCCCATGAAGGGCCAGGTGTTTTCGCTCGCGACGGATGAAGCCGGCGCGGCCAAGGCGCTGAAGGAACTCGAACCGATGCTCAAGGGCAAGACGATCGGCGTGCAGACGGCATCGATCGCGGCAACCTTCCTCGACAAATATCTGAAGGGCGTTGCCGATATTCGCGAATACAAGACGACCGAGCAACATGACCTCGACCTGAAGGCGGGCCGCGTCGATCTCATCATGGCGTCAATGGCCTATCTGTCGACGGCGGCGGCAAAGCCCGGCAATGAAGATATGACCGTGACCGGACCGCGCTTCCAAGGCGGCCTTCTCGGCCGCGGCAGTTCCGTCGGCCTGCGCAAGGACGACACTCAGCTGAAGGCGATGTTCAACGACGCGATCGCAGCGGCAAAAGCCGACGGCACGATCGCAAAGCTGTCTCAGAAATGGTTCGGCTTCGACGTGACCCCGAAATAACTCCACAACGAAGCCAAGCATTCGCCTTCGTCGCACGGCCTTTGATCGTGCCGAGCAAGGTCGGGGAAATGCTTCTGCCTCCTTGTAAACTATTCTTCTTGCGACGAAGCCATGCTCCGCGGCCTGCGAGGCCGCGGAGCAATTCCTATCGATACCAGCAATCTGAAATCATTGCGCCATGAGTCTGACGACCAGATGGGGCGGCTCAGCGAGACGTTGGATATCGATGCAAGCATTCGTGCTTGAGCACACCCGGCATGACTGGCTCTTGTTGCGCATGACGCTCGCCGTGCATCATGGCGGCGCAGGAACCACGGCCGCCGCCTTCACCGATCAGTCCACGCTCAGAACGATTTTTCCTTGGACGTGCTCGTTTTCCAGGGTTCGTTGCGCGTCGGCGGCCTTATCAAGCGGAAAGACCTTGTGGAGGAGGACTTTGACTTGCCCTTGCTCTATCAGATCGGCGATTTCATGAAGCTGGTCCGCATTCGGCTTGGCCATATAGCCGGCAACCCGAATATTTCCGGATACGGTGTCTGGTCGTTCCGGCTCGCCGAGTGTCGACACCAGAATTCCTCCGTTCTTGATAACTCCGAACGAACGTTTTTGTGTTTCACCGCCGACAAGATCGAAAACCATATCGACGGGATCAAGCGCATCCTCGAAACGTTCGGACTTGTAGTCGATGACTTGATCCGCCCCAAGGCGCCGGGCAAGATCGATGTCCAGCCCCGAGACAGTCGTGGCGACCCAGGCTCCCTTCGCCTTCGCGAACTGGATCGCGAAATGGCCAACACCTCCACCCCCTCCATGGATCAAAACCCGCTCACCGCTTCGAAGGCGGCCATGATCAAACAATCCCTGCCATGCGGTCATGGCGGCGAGCGGAATGGCGGCCGCTTCCTCGAAACTGATCGACGATGGCATTTTCGTGAGCAACGCCGCCGGAACGGCGACGTATTCCTCATAGCCACCATGCTTCATGTCGAGGAACGCGATTACGCGATCGCCGCTGGCAAAGCCCGTAGCGTTGCGACCAAGAGCCTCGACAGTGCCCGCGAGATCGCGTCCAAGAACAATCGGCAGGTCACCTTGCTTGACCGCAGGATAGCCGCCTTTGCGGATCTTCCAATCGACAGGATTGACACTTGCTGCCGCGACCCTGACCAAAACCTCGTTTTCACCGGGGGAGGGACGTTCGATCTGATCAAGCCGCAATACGTCGGTATCGCCGAATTCATGCATTCTAATGGCCATCATCTTGGGCATGTTAAACTGCCTTTCCAGGAATTATCACTGCCGCCGGCGTAAGCCTGCCGCCGACATCACGACCGATTGACGAATTTATTGAAGCGACTTTCGCGACCGTCCTCCGTCTCCTCCTGATGGAGGAACGCCAACTTGTTCTCGTCGAAAATCCGGAAGAACTCGTCCCAGCCGATTTCTTCGAAGTTTTGCTCGGGCTCACCAAAATCGATCCGCAACAGGCCGCCATTGCCGCCGGCGCTTTTCACACGTGATGGACGACCGTCTCTTGCTTCCACCCATTGACGGATTGTTTCATGGTCTGTCGTTGTTTTTGATGCAGACATGGCGTCATTCCTTCGATGATTGCTGGTTCAGGTCTGCGAATGCGCTCCACCGGGTCGGGAGATCTCGGCGAGCGCGGGACCGGCGGACCCATCAGCCATGGAAACGGCGAGATCTCCGAGCGAGAGTATGCCGACCAGCCGCTTGTCTCGGTTGAGCACCGGCAGCCGCCGTACCTGGATGTTCCCCAGGTTTGTCAT
>Ga0209371_1001629_pt1 | contig 14518 bp, 13 predicted proteins | sample AgamicAtAmrz_FD_187165 | JGI IMG/M metagenome (GOLD analysis project Ga0209371, IMG submission 187165) | Agave microbial communities from Guanajuato, Mexico - At.Am.rz (SPAdes) (version 2) | ecosystem: Host-associated > Plants > Roots > Rhizosphere | place: Guanajato, Mexico | collected 2012-06-07
TTAATATGTATACTTGATTGCCTACTACCAACACGTACAAAGTAAGGTCTATTTTTTATGAGATCCTTTCTTTTCATTACAGAATCCAACAATTCTATCTCCCAACCTTCCATTTTCTTTAAATTTCAAATATACCCCAAAAATTAATCATTTTCTTTTTTGGTTAATTGTATGATTTATTATAATTTTTGTTCGGAATTTTACTGATATCTATAAAAATATACGTTTGCCCTATATCCCGGCATTGCAATTATAAATATAATGCCTAATTAATACATGCACAAAAAAGAGTCATTTACATAAATAGGCAGGTAACATAGTACATTGTCTTGCCCTGACACATATCATACATGGAAAACATAACTAGGAGGTTATTTGGAGATGAATAAAGAAGTATTACAGACATTAGTAGGTAAAACAATTAAAGTGGATAGGGGAGGCCCTGAGTCTCGTATCGGGAAATTATTAGGAGTTAGCGAAGACCATTTCACTCTTCTTACTGAAGCAGATGGTGTCGTTTATTATTTAACACATCACATCAAAAGCCTGACAGAGAACACAAAAAAGGGTCTTCCATTTGAACTTGAAATACCAGAATTATTCACATTTGTAACTGCTCCAACTCTTTTTGAAGTAATGGAAAGCTTAAAATACAATTGGGTAAAAATCAATCGCGGTGGCAAAGAGTCAGTTGAAGGCGTATTGGATGACATTAACCTAGAGTATATTACAATCGTTCATAATGAAGAGATTATCAGAATTGCTACATTCCACATCCACAATATCAGCTATGGACTCAAAATTGAAAAACCAAAGAAAGATGAGTCTGAGAAACAAGAAGAAAATAAGAATGATAAGAAGGAAGAAAAAACAGAAGAAAAGGGCAGTGAAAAATAATCATTATGATTAGTCGCTTCTTTTATAGAAGCGACTCTCATTTAGGAGGTGGTTCTTATGGGAGAATTCACTTTTTCCAATGCACTTGATAGACTGAAAAGATTCAAGATACGACTTTTCCTAAATAAAGATCAATATGTGGAAGGCACATTACTCGATGTAAAAGAGGATCATTTAATTCTAGAAACGAATGGAAACATCTACTATTTCGCATTAGACCAGATTCATGCTATTACAAAAAATGCAAAAGACAATAATCCATTACCTTTAGAATTTCCACTTGAGACTAAAAAAGACTTAAATGAATTATTAGAGGAATTACGTTACAGTTGGGTGACCATTACTTGCAACTCCAATCAGGTTTTTAAAGGGATGCTTAGTAAAGTGACCGACGACTTCTTAATTTTAATTAATAAGGAAGAACAAATGTATATCCTTAAAACCTCTATCATTAATATCTTTAATGGCCTGCAAGAGGATAATAGTCCTTCTTCTAATCAGGAGCAGTCGTCTAATAAAGAAGATGATTCTTCACAAATCCGTATGGAAGAAGTAGCAGAAAACAGCGAATCATCTAAGGAAACTGCTGCTGATTATGATACAGGAACAAGAAAGGATGCTGACTCCGAACACAGCACAGAACCAGTTAAAAGTGAGGTCTACGATTTCAGCACAAACTCAGTTGAAGATACAGTTTCTGATTTCAACACAGATCCAGCTGAAGAGGCGGTCTCTATTTTCAACACAGATCCAGCTGAAGATACGGTCTCTGCTTTCAACACGGAACCAGTTGCAGATGCGGTCTCTGCTTTCAACACGGAACCAGTTGCAGATACGGTCTCTGCTTTCAACACGGAACCAGTTGCAGATGCGGTCTCAGTCGAATCAGACCCTATCATAAGTGGTGTTCGTGAAACAAACAACGGCTATGCTGATTTGCCACCAAGAAAGAACAAGAAACAAGATAATACACTGCATGACTTTTTGACAAATGTTCTATCACAAAAATACAAAGGAAGTGCTGACACTTTGGAAAAATCTCCTAAAGCTGAAAGTGATCAAGTTTCTCCAAAGAAAGAAGTGAAACCGACGGAGAACAATACAGCAGCAGATAGTATCTTTAAGCATCCTCTTAATCCCTTAGGCTCTTCTTTAAGAAGCAAAAAAAGCCACACTGAACAAGAAAAGAAAAAGGAAGCGGAAGTTCAGGAAGTTCCTTTAAATACTACAAATAATACAAAAACAGATGTAAAAACACAGATAATTAATGCAAAAGATCAAAAACTCGCACTGGAGAAGCAGTATTTTGCCTTAATGAAACATGCCGAATATATGTACAAGAAAATCAGAGAAGAACGACTAAAAAAATCAAAGAAATGATGGGAGTATTTTAATTACTTGCTTTTTTTAAGGAAGTGAATAGATGGATAGCATAAAAAAATTGCAAAATGAGTATGTAAAGGTTGAAATATCAGGAAAAACTGTGTTTTCCGGAGTTCTCTTGGACAACGGCCTAGATATTATCGTGATAAATGATGGCGAAAAGTACCTTTATATTCCGCTTAACCATGTCCATAATATAAAAAAATCGCTTAAAGGAGAATCGGAATTCACCATTGATACAACTGGCGGAGATTTGCCATTTCAAGATGCTAGTGAAAACATTTCATATCGCAAAATCCTAAATAATGCGAAGGGGCAGTTTATAGAATTATTTGTCACAGGAAATAAGTCCATTCATGGCTATATTACTAATATTTTGAATGACTATATTGTATTTTACTCACCAGTTTTTAAGACTATTTTCATTTCCATGCATCACATAAAATGGCTTATTCCCTATACTTCTAATTTAACACCCTATACTTTGAATAACGCAGATCTCCCCATTGTCCCCTCCACTATACCTTTAGCCCGCACTTTTGAAGAACAATTAAAAAAACATGCTGACCAATTACTTGTATTTGATTTAGGAGATGCTCCTGACAAGATTGGTTTAGTAAAAAATATTTCCAACAATATTATAGAGATAATTACAGCCGAGGGTATACCTGTTTATTGGAAGCTAGCCCATTTAAAATCGGTTCACTTACCATAATAAAGACAACTAAAAAACATCTCAGGGAAGATGTTTTTCTTTTGCCTTTCCTTTTATATTTTCTGTCTTTGATGAAAATAAAAAGGAGATGGCTTTTTTTCTCAGCCATCTCTTTTTTATTAAACACTATCACTGCCAAAAAAGCTCTTGAATGCTTCAAAGGTGGTATCTCTGTTCAATGCTGCAATGGAAGTGGTCAATGGAATTCCTTTTGGACAAGATTGAACACAGTTTTGGGAATTGCCGCAATTTGCAAGCCCTCCATCTCCCATAATTTGTTCAAGGCGCTCTGACTTATTCATCGCTCCTGTCGGATGGGCATTAAAGAGACGCACTTGGGATAATGGAGCTGGTCCAATAAAATCCGATTTGCTGTTCACATTCGGGCAAGCTTCTAAGCAAACACCGCATGTCATGCATTTAGACAGTTCATATGCCCATTGTCTTTTCTTTTCAGGCATTCTCGGTCCTGGCCCAAGATCATAAGTACCATCGATTGGAATCCATGCCTTCACCTTTTTCAAGCTGTCAAACATGCGGGTTCTGTCGACCTGCAAGTCTCTGACAACTGGGAATGTGCGCATCGGTTCCAAGCGGATCGGCTGTTCAAGCTGGTCGACTAATGCTGTGCATGACTGTCTTGGTCTTCCGTTGATGACCATCGAACAAGCTCCGCATACTTCCTCCAGGCAGTTCATATCCCAGGAAATTGGAGTTGTTTTTTCCCCTTTGCTGTTGACTGGATTTCTTCGTATTTCCATTAGGGCAGAGATAACATTCATGTTCGGTCTGTATGGCAATTTAAATTCTTCTGAATAGGGTGCTGAATCAGGATCATCTTGTCTTGTTATCAGAAATGTAACCGTACTTGCTTCCCCCATCTTATTTCACTCCTTCTTTTTGTTTCGAATAATCCCGTTTTCTAGGCGTAATTAGTGATGTATCAACATCCTCATAATGGAATTGAGGTGCTTCACTTTCTGATACGAACTTTGCCATTGTTGTCTTCAAGAAGTCTTCATCATTTCTGTCTGGATAATCAGGTTTATAGTGAGCGCCGCGGCTTTCATTACGGTTATATGCTCCAATTGTGATTACCCTTGCCAGCTGAAGCATATTTTGAAGCTGGCGTGTAAACACTGCTCCTTGATTGCTCCATTTCGCTGTATCATTAATATTGATGTTTTTATAGCGCTCCAGCAATTCCTGGATTTTGTTATCTGTATCTTGAAGTTTGTCATTATAACGAACTACTGTTACGTTATCTGTCATCCATTCCCCTAATTCCTTATGAAGCACATAGGCATTTTCCGTTCCGTCCAGCTTCATAATACTATCCCATTTTCCTTGTTCTTCTTTGACTGCTTGATCGTATAGGGTAGAGGATAGGTCTTCTGCACTTTTGCTCAAACCGTTAATGTATTTGACTGCATTCGGACCAACAACCATACCGCCGTAAATGGCAGACAGCAAGCTGTTCGCTCCTAACCGGTTTGCACCATGCTGAGAATAATCGCATTCCCCTGCAGCAAATAAGCCAGGGATATTTGTCATTTGATCATAATCGACCCATAATCCGCCCATTGAATAATGAACTGCCGGGAATATTTTCATTGGCACTTTTCGAGGATCATCGCCCATGAATTTTTCATATATTTCAATGATACCGCCGAGTTTTATGTCAAGCTCCTTCGGATTCTTATGGGACAAGTCCAAATACACCATATTTTCTCCGTTGATGCCAAGCTTTTGGTCTACACAAACATGGAAGATTTCCCTTGTCGCAATATCCCTTGGCACAAGATTGCCGTATGCAGGATATTTTTCTTCAAGGAAGTACCATGGTTTTCCATCTTTATAGGTCCAGACCCTTCCGCCTTCACCCCTTGCTGATTCACTCATCAGGCGGAGTTTATCATCGCCAGGAATAGCAGTTGGATGAATTTGGATGAACTCCCCGTTTGCATAGTAAGCGCCCTGTTGATAAGTGATGGCAGCGGCAGATCCTGTATTGATAACAGAGTTTGTCGATTTACCAAAGATGATGCCAGGTCCGCCTGTTGCCATAATAACAGCATCACCAGGGAAAGCTTTAATCTCCATTGTTTTTAAGTCTTGCGCTCTTATACCGCGGCAGACACCTTCGTCATCAAGGACTGCTCCAAGGAATTCCCAGCCCTCATATTTAACAACTAGTCCATCTACCTCGTATCGGCGTACTTGCTCATCCAATGCATACAAAAGCTGCTGTCCAGTCGTTGCTCCAGCGAATGCTGTCCGGTGATACTGTGTTCCTCCAAAACGGCGGAAATCAAGAAGTCCTTCTGGTGTCCTGTTGAACATTACGCCCATGCGGTCCAACAAATGAATAATCCCTGGTGCAGCTTCTGCCATCGCTTTAACTGGCGGCTGGTTTGCTAAGAAATCCCCGCCGTATACAGTATCATCAAAATGCTCCCAAGGAGAATCCCCTTCCCCTTTCGTGTTTACCGCACCGTTTATGCCGCCTTGTGCACAAACAGAATGGGAACGCTTGACTGGCACAAGGGAAAACAATTCGACAGGTGTCCCAGTTTCCGCTACTTTGATTGTGGCCATTAATCCTGCTAAACCACCGCCTACAATAATGACTTTCCCTTTACTCATTTTATTCCACTCCCTTAATCTAGTGCTCTATCATTCTAGTTTCTATACAAAAGCTAACAGCGCTCGTACGCCGATTGTTGATAAGATAATGAAAATTCCAATCGTAACATATGTACTAATTCTTTGTGATTTAGGAGTAACTGTAATTCCCCAGCTGACACAGAATGACCATAACCCGTTAGAGAAATGGAATATAGTGGAGATTACACCAACTAAATAAAAGGCAAACATCCAAGGATTTCCTAAGATTTCCTCCATCATATTATAATTGACTTCTTTCCCCATTTGAGCAGCTACCCGTGTTTCCCAAACATGCCATACAATGAATATCAATGTTACAATTCCAGTAACCCTCTGGATATAAAACATCCAATTTCGGAAATATCCATATTTCTTCGTATTGTTCTTGGCTGTAAAAGCAATATAAATACCGTATACAGCGTGATAAATAATTGGTAAAAAAATCACGAAAATTTCTAAAAAGTATCGGAACGGCAAATGCTCCATAAAGGCAGCTGCCTTATTAAATGATTCCGGTCCCTTTGTAGCAAAATGATTGACAACCAAATGCTGGATCAAAAATACACCGACTGGGATAACCCCCAGTAAAGAATGTAATCTTCTGAATAGAAACTCTCGATTTTTTGCCATACTTTTCCCCCCCTAATGATGAAATAGTTCTTTTTCCTCATAAAAGCGATTACAAGATAGAAAACTTACAATTCTGTGACAATTTCATTGTACTCCCAATAAAAATCTCGGTCAAGAAAACGGATACAATTATTCCAGATTTCTTTATCCTTTTTTATTATATGATTTTGCTCTTGGAAAAATTTCTACTTTATTTTACCGCATAGAAACTTTGGCCCTAAGGGAAAAATAATAGAAGCTGATAGAGCAGATGGCAGTAAGATTAAGCCTGCTTTTTCTCCTAGCTTTTTCTTGCTTGGCTTAAAGCTTTATATGATGTGTTATTTTGCCATACAGAACTAATAAAATAGACCTGATTTTCCTGTTATTATTCCCTTATCGCTATGTTTTTTTCTAGATTTTAAAGTATACTATTAAAGCGATATATTTTTTGTCGAAATTTACGATGCATTTAATGAATTTAATAACATATATTTAATAGAATTGTAGAAAGAGGAGAGAGGCAATTGAGCGAGATTACAACAGAAGAAAGAATAACGAAAGTAGAGGAAGACTCTCTTACAGTACCTGCCTATGGATACGAATTGCTGCGTGAAATTTTAATACCTGACTTGCTTGGAAGAGATACTCCGGATATCCTTTATTGGGCTGGCAAAAGAATTGCCCGAACTTTCCCCCTTGACCACTTGGAAGGGGCAGCTGCTTTTTTTGAAAAAGCAGGCTGGGGTCAGCTTGAAATCGTGAAAGCAAATAAAAATGAGATGGAATATAGCATTACAAGTCCATTAATTGAACAAAGGCTGAAGGAAAAGGGCAAATGCACATTCCAGTTGGAAGCAGGCTACCTTGCACAGCAGCACGAACAATTAAAAGAAGTAGTTGCAGAAGCGTTTGAAGATCCAAAACGACGCGGCAAAAAAATTACTATCACTGTCCGCTGGGACAGCAAAGATCCTGTATAAAAAAAGGTCCTCTTTCTTGAGGACCTTTTTATTGTTGTTATGCATTAATAACCGGTAAATTGCTCAAATCGAACGCATCATGAAGTGTTTCGACTGCTTTCACCATATTGCTTTTCTCAATAACAGTAGACACCTTAATTTCTGATGTGCTTACCATTTTTATCACAATATCTTGTTCTGCCAGCACTTTGAACATGTCTGCAGCAACACCTGGATTGGAAATCATGCCAGAGCCGACAATAGAGACTTTCGCAAGTCCTTGCTCTGACGCAACTCTATCATAGCCAAGCACTGCTTTGTTTTCTTCAAGGACCTTAACTGTTTCTCCTAGATCACTGTCCTTAATGGAGAAGGAAAGGTTCGTTCCTTTGCTTTCAGTCAAGCTTTGTATGATAATATCCACATTGATGTGATGTGAAGCCAATGTAGAAAAGATAGTGGAAAGGCTAGTTAGCGGATCTTTCAGCCCAAACACCGTTACACTCGTAATATTATCTTCAAAAGCGACTCCGCGTACTACTAAATTTTGTTCCATTGATACTTCCTCCTCGATGATAGTTCCTTCTTCTTGTTCCATGCTTGAACGGACCACAAGCGGCATTTGATAGTTTTTCGCATATTCAACTGCTCGTGGATGCAATACCCCTGCGCCAAGGTTTGCCAATTCTAGCATTTCATCATATGAAATGGACAGCAGTTTTCTTGCTTCTTTTACAAAGCGCGGATCTGTCGTATATACACCTGTAACATCCGTATAAATATCGCATTTATCTGCCTTTAACGCAGCTGCTAGAGCTACCGCAGTCGTATCAGAACCGCCGCGGCCAAGTGTTGTAATGTCTCCGCCTTCTGTGATTCCTTGGAAGCCTGCGACAATGACAACCTTGCCATCCATCAGATGTTCTTCGATTCTCTCTGTTTTTATATTTAATATGCGGGCATTGCCATGGACTGCTTCTGTCTCCATGCCTGCCTGCCAGCCTGTAAACGAAATGGCATCTATATTCTTTTCATTCAGAGCCATAGCAAGTAAACTGATTGTGATTTGTTCTCCTGTTGACAGGAGTACATCCATTTCTCGTTTGCTCGGCTTTTCTGTAATTTCACCAGCTAGTTTTACTAATGAATCCGTTGTTTTTCCCATTGCTGAAACGACGACAACGACGTCATTCCCACGATTTTTTTCTTCCATTACTCTTTCGGCAACATGTTTAATTCTCTCTGCACTTCCGACAGATGTTCCGCCAAATTTTTGAACTACTAATCCCACAGCTATTCCCTACCTTCTTTTCTCTTCTTAGAAGCTCTGTTCTATCACCTTTTTTTGCAAACAAAAAAGGCAATGAGAACATCTCATTGCCGTGCAGGTAAATACATATAAATGTGCACAAACAGCGAGATAGCTCTCCAAAACAGTTCCTTGTTTTGACAGTCTTACATTTATTCAATGCAAAACCAGCAAAGGAACGATGAGTTATCCCTTCACTTCGGCGATCTTCCCTTTCATAATTCTTCAATGAAGCTCATCCTTCTCCGAATTATTACTATTGAAGCTCGCACCTCTACCTTCACTTATTAAGTTATAAGTTGCCATCATTATAGCATATGGTTTTCAGCTTAACAACGCTATTTTTTATTTTTTTGCATAAAAATACAATCAATCTTTTAATTTTTCAAGAAGCTCCTCTGCAACAGCAGCTGGAATTCCGATATTTGTGAAGTCAGTAATCGATGCCTCTTTCATCTTTTTAACAGATCCAAATGTTTTTAACAGGAGCTTACGACGTTTTTCTCCAATCCCTGCAATGTCATCAAGCATAGACTGGAAGGCATTTTTCGAGCGCACTTGACGATGAAAGGTAATCGCAAACCGATGGACTTCGTCTTGAATACGCTGCAGGAGATAGAACTCCTGGCTGTTTCGTGCCAGCGGTATAATTTCAAGCGGATTTCCGTAAAGCAGCTGGGAAGTTCTGTGCTTATCGTCTTTCGCCAAGCCTGCAACCGGAATATCGAGTGCCAGTTCATCGAGGAGAATTTCTTTGACAGCCTCAATATGACCTTTCCCTCCATCAACAAGAATCAAATCTGGCATTGGCAGTCCATCTTTTAATACGCGCTGATATCTTCTGCGCACAACCTCCCGCATCGATTCATAATCATCCGGTCCTTGAACTGACTTTATCTTATACTTCCTGTATTCCTTTTTCGCCGGTTTTCCGTCAACAAACACAATCATGGCCGAAACTGGGTTTGTTCCTTGAATATTACTGTTATCAAAGGCTTCAATTCTGTGCGGCGTGTAAATCCCCATCTGGCTTCCTAAATTCTCTACTGCTTTGATTGTGCGCTCTTCGTCTCTGTCAATTAAAGCAAATTTTTCATGAAGAGCATTTTTGGCATTTTTATTTGCCAACAATACTAGGTCCTTTTTCTGACCTCTTTGCGGTTTAATCACTTTCACACCAAGAAGCTCTTCGACCATTTCCCCTTGAATAGAATCTGGTATTAAGATTTCTCTCGGTTTGAAATGATTAGCCTTTGAATAAAATTGTCCGAAATAGGTGAGCATCTCTTCTTCCGGCTCTTGATAAATTGGGAACATGCTAACATCTCGCTCAATCAGCTTTCCTTGTCTGATGAAAAACACTTGGACACACATCCAGCCTTTGTCAACTGAATATCCAAAAACATCTCTGTCGACAAGGTCTGTCATCATCATTTTTTGCTTTTCCATCGTAGCTTCAATATTAGCAATCTGGTCTCTGTATTCTTTTGCCCGCTCAAAATCAAGCTCCTCAGCAGCAGCTGACATTTTTGCTGTGAGCTCCTTTTTTATCTCCTTATAGCCGCCATTCAGAAACTTTGTAATCTCATCAACCATCTTGCGGTATTCTTCCTGAGGCACCTCATTTACACATGGAGCAAGGCATTGTCCAAGATGATAATAAAGACATACTCTGTCTGGCAATGTAGTGCATTTACGAAGAGGATAAAGCCTGTCAAGGAGCTTTTTCGTTTCATTAGCGGCCTGTACGTTAGGGTATGGACCGAAGTATTTGCCTTTATCCTTTTTCACATTACGTGTCGTAATTAACCGGGGATGTCTTTCTGCTGTCAGCTTAATAAATGGATAACTTTTGTCGTCCTTAAGCATAATATTGTATTTCGGATCATGCTTTTTAATTAGATTAATCTCTAAGATAAGTGCTTCTATATTAGATGAAGTGATAATATATTCAAAGTCCTCTATTTCATTCACAAGCCGCAAGGTTTTCCCGTCATGCGAACCAGTGAAATAAGAGCGGACGCGGTTTTTAAGTACCTTTGCTTTCCCTACATAGATGATCGTTCCTTGTCTGTCTTTCATCAGGTAGCATCCTGGCTGGTCAGGCAAAAGCATCAGTTTGTTTTTTATTGTATCGTTCATTGCAGTCCCTCCCTGAACGCACTTGTTTATACAGAACATAAGTACTATTATATATGATAGGGCAGAAGCTCGTTTTCAGCAACTATGAGTGTGTGTAAGTTGGAGGAAGGGAATGAGGATTTTTCCAAAAGTCCAACTAAAAGCTGATTAAAAGCCAAAAAAAGAACCCTAGGAAGTCCCAGGGTTTTGTTTTTGTGTCTTAAACGTGTTTAGCCAATAGCTCAGAAAGAGCTTCTTTTGGTTGGAAACCAACAACTTTATCGACTACTTCGCCGTCTTTGAATACCAACAATGTTGGGATGCTCATTACGCCGAATTTAGAAGCTGATTCTTGGTTTTCGTCAACATCGATTTTCACGATTTTAACTTTATCACCAATTTCTGAATCCAATTCTTCCAATACTGGTGCAATCATTTTACATGGTCCGCACCAAGGTGCCCAAAAATCTGCAAGGACTACGCCTGAACCTGTTTCTTCTGAAAAGTTTTGATCTGTTGCATGTGAAATTGCCATTTATATATGCCTCCTCTTAGTGTTAAACCTGATAATATCCCAAAGTATACCACCGTTTTACTATTGATGCTAATAATTTGTTTCGTCCATCATTTTTCCCATCTGTTCCTGCATCTATTCAGTCGTTTTGCCCACTTGACTTTCGTTATTGGCTGTCTTGAGATCTCAAGCCTTTCTCTAGTAATGGCAACACATCAAAAACATTCCCGACAATTCCATAATCTGATGCTTGAAAAATCGGTGCTTCTTCATCCTTGTTAATCGCAATAATTATATCTGCTGACGTAATGCCGACTAGATGCTGGATAGCTCCTGAAATTCCACATGCGATATATATTTTTGGGGCGACTGTTTCTCCTGTCTGGCCAATTTGATTGGATGCATCACACACGCCAAGTTCAACAGCCCCTCGTGACACGCCGACTTTACCTCCTAATGTCTCGGCAAGCTGTTTGACAAGAAGATAGCCACTTTCATTTCCAACACCTCTGCCTGCTGCAGCAATTATGTTGGCATTTGCCAGTTCTTCCTTGCCGCTGCTCTTTTTCTCAAGCCGGACAAGGGAAAAGTCAGGATTGTTTACAATTGGAGATTGTATCTCTTTAATACCCTTTTTCTCCTCAAGCCTGTTATCAGCTTTCCAAGCTTTTTGCTTTATGCTTAAAATACAATGATTGTTTATCTGCACCTTGTTGATAATATTTCCAGATAAAATTTGTCTTGTTACAAACAAGCTATCTGGCCCCGTTTTTATTTCTACAATATTAGAAACTAGGGGGAGTTTAAGGGATTCGGAAAGACATGCTGCTAGTGTTTTGCCAAAGTCCGTCTGTCCTAATAACACGGCATAAGGCTGCTCTGCTTCTATGAATTGCTTTATGAGAGGAAGCAATGTATGAACATTTGGTCTGGAGAGCTTACTGTTTTTCATGAACACAACTCTGTCACAGTGATAATACATAAGATCATCAGCAATTGATTCATCATCGTCGTCGCCGACAAGCAAGACAACTATTTCGCTATCGCTGGATATTTTAGTAGCTGCCTCCATGCACTCTAATGTGACTGAATGTAATTTATCCTGTCTTTTTTCCGCAATAATCACTATTCGCTTTTTCAATTTCTCTCACTCCCGTCACTCTTGTATATGGCTTTGTATTATTTGCGCCAATTGTTTCACTTTGTCTTCCAGTTCCCCTTCCAACAGAATCTTTTTCCGATCATTTACGAAATAGCTGAAATCAACTGTTTGAATATCCTTTTGATTTTGATAGGCTGCTGTCTTTTTTTCGAGAGGCTTTTGTTTAGCCTTCATGATGCTTGAGAGCTTCGGCAAACGAGGTGTATGCAGGCCTTGCGGGATTGTGAGGAGAACTGGAAATTTCCCTTTATATGTCTCTAAATCTCCATTGCTCTCCTTCGTTATGAAAACAGCCTCTTTTTCTACTTCCAGCTTTGCCGCCTTTGAAAGGAAGGGAAGTCCTAATATTGTTGCCACTCTAGGTCCAACTTGTCCTGAGCCCCCATTTGTCGAAAAGTCTCCAGCTAAGATAAGATCATACGGCAGGCTGCTTAATTGCTCAGCAATAAGCTTAGCAATGACAGCCGGCTCTAAGTCTTCGTCTGTTTTTACGAATATGGCATTGTCTGCTCCCATCGCAAGTGCTCTTCTAAGATGTTTTTCAGCTTCCCGATGGTGAACAGTCAAGACTGTAACGCTGCCTCCGTAAGCTTCCTTTAAAAGCAGAGCTTCCTCTAATGCTGCTTCATCTGGCGGATTAACACTTTCTTTTAAATTGGTATGCTGTATCTTCCCGTTCTCAATCATAAGCTGCTGGTTTGCTTCCAGGACGATTGAAAGCAAGACGATGATATTCATCCCCATTATCTCCCTTCTTCCGTTTCCTTCTCCTTTAACTCTCTTCTCAATACTTTGCCGATCGCTGACTTTGGCAGCTCATCACGGAATTCATAAATTCTTGGCACCTTAAAGGTTGCCATCCTTGTTCGCATAAATGTATTCAGCTCATCGTCTGAAACCTGCTCTCCTTCTTTCAACACAATAAATGCCTTCACTGTTTCACCGCGGTAAGAGTCTTTCACACCGACAACTGCTGCTTCCTGAACGGCAGGATGCTCATACAGAACCTCTTCAACTTCTCGTGGATATATATTAAAGCCGCCGGCGATTATCGTATCCTTCTTCCTGTCAACAATATAGAAAAAGCCCTTTTCATCCATATAACAGAGGTCGCCTGTATACAGCCATCCGTCCTTTAGAACAAGCTCTGTCTCCTCTTGATTATTCCAATATCCCTTCATTACTTGTGGTCCTTTAACTGCCAGCTCACCAATTTCTCCAGGAGGGAGCATTTCACCCGTTTCCGGCGAGAAAACAGCAGCATCTGTACCAGGCCACGGTACACCTATGCTTCCTTTAACAATATCGTGATCCCATAAGAAGTTAACATGCGTCACTGGAGAGGCTTCTGTCAGTCCATAGCCCTCAACCAGCTTTCCGCCAGTCTTCTCTTCAAAGCGGTCGATAATCTCTTTAGGAAGCGGAGCAGAACCGCTTATAGCGGCAATGATTGAGGATAGGTCATATTTTTTAATATCTGGATGGTTCAACAAGCCGATATAAATGGTCGGCGCCCCAGGGAATACGGTAGGCTTTTGTTTATGAATCGTTTTAAGTGCAGTAGTCGCATCAAATTTTGGGAGCAAGATCATTTTGTATATCTCCATGACAGACAGGACAAGCACAGTCATCATCCCATACACATGGAAAAGGGGCATAATTGCAAGGAGCCTTTCTTTGCCTTTCTCCAGCTTATACAGCCACTGGCGGCACATAGCAGTGTTGGCAACAAGGTTTTGATGTGTAAGCATAACGCCTTTCGGGAATCCTGTTGTTCCTCCTGTGTACTGGATAATCGCCAAGTCTTCCTCAAAGTTAAGGCTGTGTTCTGTAAACTCTTCTACAGGCTTTTTCCAAATTTTTTTTAACAGATGGGTAGATCCCTCATGTTTGACGGAAGGAATAATGCCATGCTCTTTTTTCTGGATATATGGATAAACGAGATTTTTGGGGAATGGGAGGAATTCACTGATAGAGGTTACAAGTATTTGCTCTATACTTGTCATTTCTTGTACATTTTTTACGCGGTTGTAAAGGATATCGAGTGTAATAATGACTTTTGCGCCAGCGTCATTGAGGATAAATTCAATTTCTCTTTCTTTATAAAGAGGGTTTACTGGAACTACAATCGCTCCGGCAAGCATAATGGCATAAAAACTGATTACAGTTTGCGGGATAT
>Ga0209371_1001633_pt1 | contig 14480 bp, 10 predicted proteins | sample AgamicAtAmrz_FD_187165 | JGI IMG/M metagenome (GOLD analysis project Ga0209371, IMG submission 187165) | Agave microbial communities from Guanajuato, Mexico - At.Am.rz (SPAdes) (version 2) | ecosystem: Host-associated > Plants > Roots > Rhizosphere | place: Guanajato, Mexico | collected 2012-06-07
ACATGATCTCCATGCGAGCCATGAAACCTCTTTGTTCTGGTATTAATGTCAGCACTAATGCTGGTTCGAATGCCAGAACATCGCCCGATTTGCCCAATCAGCAAAAACGGCTCACCCGACGCTCACGGCCTGATCGGCACGGCGAGAGGTGTAATGGTAGGTCGACCGATCGAAGTTCAGTGCCCCACAGGCACGCCGGATCGAGATCATCCAATCCCTGCACATGCCTTTCACCATCTCGCGTTTCCGAGCAGGCCTTAGAGCTTTCGCCGAATGACATCCTGCAACATATCACGGTCCAGCGTCAGGTCCGCGACGATATTCTTCAACCGCGCATTCTCGTCCTCGAGCTGCTTTAGCTTCTTCATCTCCGGCGGTAGCATGCCCGCATATTTTTTCTTCCAGTTGAAATAGGTCGCCTGGCTGATCCCTGCCTTCCGGCAGATCCCCGCCACCGACACTCCTTCATCACCCTGCTTCAGAATGAACGCCTTCTGTGCGTCCGAAAACTGCGATGCCTTCATCGTCTTCCGTTCCTTTCCCAGCCAGGAAAATACACCGGAAAACTCTAACCAAAACGGTCCAGTTTGAAGAGTTCAGATCACAAGTTCAGATCAATACGGTGTCAATATTCAACGCCGATTGACACACAGAAGACGGTTGGGGTTTTCGTTTGGCATATTTCACGGCAATTGGCTGAACTGAAACAACGTCCGCCCTGAATGGGACACCATTTGTTTTCGGATTACCCGCGCCTGCTGTCTAAGCAAGTTATCAAAATTATCAGCATCATAGTCTGGAAAGATGTCCTCTCTCAGCGCCAGCATCTTCTGAACTGTTGGATCTGATTTTGGAACAAATTCGACTACACCTGTGGGCGCAATGGACAGCAGCCATTCGATAAATGATACCAAAGGGACATTATGCGCGATCGCAAGATGGTGTTCAAATGCTAGAGCCAAAACTCCATCTGCACGGAAGCGCTGACTAAAGCTGCTCCGTTCTTGATTCATCCAGCCCTGATTGGGTGACGGGTTGCGGGCGTCGAGAAATAGTGGCGTGAAACTGAGTTTCTTCTTCAGTGCCGTATGATAGGCCTGATCAATCGCTTGAACATCGAAATCAAACCCAATCACGCTTCGGGCGCCCGCTGCTAGCGCCCGTTCAGAATATTCTCCGGTGTTGCAGCCTAGATCGATAACCGAAAGTGGCTGCGAATCCGCGACATATGCCGAGACAAATTGATGTTTCGCTTCGCGTTCAGCATCGTTGTACGTATTGGTGAGGGAGTAATCCGCCCATACGGTCTTCCGCTTATCTCCGGGAACAAGCGATGAAATCCACTTTCGTAGTTGTCGAAGCATCCCAACAAAGGCCTGTTTTGGCAACTTTTTTCCGGCGATGGAAATCTTCGTCGCATCACCAGATGTTCCTGACTGAAAGCGATTTTGCAGTACAACGTTAGTCAGCGTGTTCCAAGAAAGCTTCCTGCGCGTCGGAAGTATCGCTGCCATATCCGCCACTGACACACCCTCCATCGAGCCCCGGTACCATGCGTTATGGGGACGGCCGACATAAGCACGGAGAAGCAAGGGGTTGAGGAATTGCTCGCAGAACTGGCGATGCGCACTCCAAAATTCTCCATCGCGGTAGGGGCGGATAGAGAGATGGTCAATAAAGACGGGAGTAACACCGCGAAATTGCACATTGTATGCTGTCGCGTCCGTCAATGTGAAGTCACGTTGCAGAAGATAGAGATGCAGATCGATATGAAACACCGCCGCTGCCTTCAGCAACTCGAACGACCATTCATAGGGATATGTGATCCACTGCAGACGCTCGATCTCCAGCGTATATCTGTCGGTGCCACCACCTGGACACTCCTTGAGAATAGGGACCAGCCATCCCTTCTCTGACAAGTCTTGAAACATCTGCGCATCGCGCGCGGCCTCGTAGCCGCTGGCGCCGAATTCAGTTACTGTACGGTATAAACGTCCGTTGAGCTCGAAAACATGCCCGGCTGGATCCCGAAATGATCCAGGAACTTGTGAGCCCTCACCAATGAAAACATCGACCATTTGATTATCTGTGGTCTTCTGTCTGGTCAGGCTTCTTTCCCGTAAAAAACGATTTCACCCGTTGAAGATATATCGATCCCGTAGCGAGCGCGACAGCTGCGCCTCCGAGTATTGCCTGCAATACAATACTCCCGGTACCCGGGTCCAAATAGGCATAGGCGTTGCTGGTGAGTGACATCAAGAAAAGACAGATGATGCTAGGAAACGTTACAATTTTCATGGAATAATCCTCTCTGTGTTGATCATGCAGGAGTTTACCGCGCGGCGCTGCAGGTGTCTGTCACCAAACTGTCACACAATCACTACGAAGGTGATTACCCAGAGATCAATCTACAGCCGCAAGTGAATTGGAGGATTTCCCCTAGTTTGTCAGAGAAATCGAGCGGATGCCAACACCGAGTTTTCGGGCATCGATCGACAACCCCAAATCAGAAGGAGACTTGGGGTTTGATGGGCGAAACTCCAAGCCCACAATCGACTCGCCTGCTTCAACTGGCACCGACAGATCGCGATCATTCTCCTCAGGAGTAAAACGCACCTCGGTGAGATACTTACCGTTTTTGTAAATCGATACGATCTGCTCCGGCAGCGCCACGGGCAAGACGAACCCGGTCATCGAGACGTTGAGTGCTGATGGCCTCTCCTCCCGCGCAATACGGATCGCGACATACGAACTTTGAGAAGTTGACCAGACACCCCAAGGTTCGGGCTCTCCCCATCCAGTTGCGACACAAGGACAGTCGGCACTTCCAATGTTGCCAATATCGTCTCCGCGCCGAAACTCGCGTGCATCTGACCAAGAAGTCTGCAAAAACATATTGCCGGAAACGGTGTATCTCTTCAGTTTAGGTATAGCCTCGAGATACCAGAAGTCGTGCTCCCATTTGTAATCATTATAAATGCGCGTTCGTGGAGTTAGCTCGCTTCCCAGGGCAACACCGTCGTTGACGATGCAGTCACCAGTAATATCACATATCGAACGAGCCAAATCGCCAATATGTGCGTCTCTGGTGTCAATATTAATCTCACCTTTGGCATTCCAGGGCTTGACCGCCAGCGTAGGATTTGCGGCACCGACCAAAAGAGCGAATGGCGTGTCCGGCATCCGGGGACTCGGAATGCTGTAATTGCTTCCGTGGTCTGCCATGATAGCAACAACCGTATTGTCGTAGACGCCTATCGATTTCATCTGGCCGAGAAGGCGGCCGAAATTCCGCAACGCACAGTGCGCCTGGCTTTCTATAGCCTCGCGAGTAGCCGACTGTTCGCGGGCCAAATATACGCATGCGTCGTCAATGACGTAGGGCGGATGTGTGTTGAAGAGATGAATGAATTTGACGGTTGGTTTAGACGATGAGACTGCAACGCTCGAGGCCATTTCACGTAGCAATTCGTTTCCTTCAATGGCGCGATGGACAAATTCCTCGCTGAATAAGTACATCTGCGCCAACCAAGCGCCTTCATTGTATATCGCTTGCTTCAAAGCGAGAGGGGCAACGCGGAAAATTGAAAGATCAAAGACACGGGCGGCCTCCATACGAAGAGCGGTAGGGTCCCCACCAAGTATAGCTTTGGCAGTCTCACACCTTACATCTCGGGGACAGACGCTCGTGATTGGGTTGATAAGAAGGCTTTCATATCCCCGGTCCACAAGCCTCGAGAGAAACGACTGCTCCCCGACGGCATGCTGAAAGAAATCTGCAAGCTTCGTTCCCGGCTCAAACGTCAGGCCAGAATGTATAGTGGGCATTGAAAGATAAGTTGTAGGAGCCGCGCCGACCGTGTTCGGGTACAAAGTGAACCCATCAAATTGGTCTCGCAACTCCTTATCATTTTGGAGCACAGCTTCAAACACATCCGACTGGAGCGTGTCGAGCAGAACGACGAGAATATTTTTCTCGCGATTGAGAGCCCCAAGGCTTTGTAAGTCTTTGCCGTGGATGCTGACATATGAGTGGGAGATCGAGAATGCTTGCCAGCCCATTTGCAGGACGAACACGAAGAATATAATCGTCATTACTCTAGGACGTTTCCAAGCCACAAAATACACGAGTGATGCAAGAATGATTGATACCGCTGCATCTATCATCGCGTGGGAGGGGCGGATTTCGACAGTCCATCCCGCAGCGTCCAAATCTCCAAAATTGACGGTCTGAAAGGTCCCATGTGCCCAACCATACGCGGCGCAGACGGCTAGCAAGCAAGACCAGATTTTCGCCAGCCCGCGCGGGAATATAAAAAATGGCAGCGCTATTGCAACCAGTGAAACAAGCGCCGGCAACGAGAACTCAATAAGGATGTTTGCGAATGGGTAACTGAACTCGCGTTCGTTCGGGCCATAAATCAGAGTCGGCATTCCAACGAAAAGAACGACGACAAAAAGCAACGCGGACGATAAATTGAGATATCTATATTCTTTCATGAGCAGTGCCTCCAACGCATTTTCACGCGTTAGCTACGCCACCTCCTTTATGCAACCCCTAAAATTGCTGTCAGCGTCGGCAACCCCGTTTTCAACGGGAGGTCTACCGGCTTTCAATTTCCAACATCCGAGTGTCAGTTCCGAGGTGAATGTCGGTCAGCCGGCTAAGGTTGTGCCAGACGACCTTATTCCTGATAGCGGGTTTGATGCTCTTGCAAGGGACCACTCAAACGAGCGAATTTGATGAGATAGAAGTTTAGCGATCCTGGTGCCGCCTGCCTATTGCCTCTGTTGCTGACCATTTGATCGAGGATTTCAATTTCCTTTTCGCTGAGAGCCGCAACTGATGGTGTTTCGGGCCTAGTGCGCGCGAGTATTGTCAACCAACGTACTCTCCAGCTCACGGAAGACCTCAATCTTTCAGCGCATCGCGTACCATTTGTTTTTTTGACTGCGTCCTCGCGGTTATTCACCTCAAGATCGGTCAGTAGCTTCCACTCGAGGCGCTTGCGGCCGCCGTAGAGTCGGGCTCCACCGCGTGAATAACGATCAGGTCCAACGCAGGATGGGTACCCTTGAGTTTATCGGTTCCAGAACGTGACGGCTGCCCCCCAAGGGAGCCCATCCAATGTCACCGCAAGGCTCGAATTCAGCGATACTTTACAAACTGCGTAGTGGCGCGGCCGCTCCTGTTTGTCACGGCTACCGTTGATCCTCTTCATAAAGCCAACGGCAAGCGGATACGACGCTAATGGGTGAACTCGGTTGTGTCCTGCAGCACCAAGCTGGGACCTTTGGAGGCATCGTACCGCTGAGTGGTCGTGGCAACATGACCGTAGAGGATATCGCCTTCCTCAACATTGGGGTTGGAGAAAACCGATAAGCTGCTTTTGTATTGACCCAGTCCTGGCAAGACGAAAGGAAGGAAACCACCTATATACTATCCGAGTTGTCATAAAATTTCTGTGCAACGTCGGCCGACGTGAGCATCCTTGAAAGACACCCCGGTCTATTCCTGCTTGCTCCAATGGCCGTCAACATCAGCCATCATATCGGTGTCGAACCGACATAAAGCACCGCCTTAAAAGAATCAGGCGCTCAACCCAGAAGCAAAATTTCGGCAAAGATTATCCGTAAACGTGTCAGCTACTTATGGGTGATTGCAAGGTTTAGCGGGGAATACCCCCAATCAGATCACCTCGGCATTATTTTTACGCCTGGGCGACACCACTCATTGACTATTCCGTTCGTTCAACCGGTAATGCGATATCATTGCTAGGGGGGCGATCAGATGTTTAAAGAGCTTGCAATGCTTATTCCATCAGTAAAGAGAATGCGTGACGACTTGGAACGACGGGTGGAAGAGGCGAAAAAGAACGCCTCAAGCCCGTTTTTCCATTATACCAGCATATTCGACGCTATCGATGTCATGAACCGATATGCAGCCGCCAAGCTAACCCCCTCTGAGGGGCACCTCACGAATTTCCTTGGCGTAAGGATAGCTCCCGATTTCTTTCCCGGCATTCTTGATGGAAAAGCAGGGCAGATCGAGACCATCCCCATCCCAGCAAACTGGCACGCGGATATTGCTGAATGGGCAGCAGCCCTCCGCGCCGTGGATATAGCAGGTAATAAATTCCGCATTATCGAACTCGGGTGCGGATGGGGGTGCTGGCTCAATAACACTGGCGTTGCTGCGAGAAGCACCGGTCGTGAAGTTGAGATGATTGGCGTCGAAGGCGATACTGGCCACGTAGAATTTGCAAATCGCGCGATGGCAGATAATGGATTTTCCAACCAGGAGTTTCGGATCATTCATGGAATCGCAGCTCCTCAAGACGGATACGCGTTATTTCCCGTGGTTAAGAACGCTGGAGCCACGTGGGGTTCAGAACCGGTTATCAACGCCACACCAGAACAGAGAGCCGAAGCTGTTCAGGCGGGCGGATATATCGAGCTCCCAGCCTATTCTCTTTCAAGCCTCGCAAACGATGAACCAGTCGACCTCCTTCACATTGATATCCAAGGGGGGGAAGCCGATTTCGTCGCTTCAGCACTTTCTGACCTTAATAAACTGGTTCGATACATAGTCATCGGGACCCATTCTCGCCAAATTGAGGGCAGAATACTGGAGACCCTCCTAGCTGCCGGATGGCAACTTGAAATGGAAAGGCCGGCAATCGTGGGGATAGTAGATGGCAGGCCAGCCATCCAAGTGGATGGCGTGCAAGGTTGGCGAAACCCAAACCTAACGCTGCCGTAGACGCATCACAAACACCCTTCCCGCGCTGACAGAGAGATCGCATAGCCAGTGCTTTATCCTAATTACAAACTCGATGACTGCCCTGGCCGCCATGAAGAGTTTCTTGGTATTCCGCGCGGCCACTGTTGGCAGACGACGAGAGTAAACAACGGCGGAGAAACCAATCAATTGCTACCGCCACATTGGTGAGCATGTTCGTATCTTTGCAGTTTGCCGTCGAAATATTTTCTTACGTTCGATCATCCGGCCCAAGAACGATTGCCTGAAAGCACTTGGCCGCCCTCTTATTTTAAGGCAGTAGCACTCGCACACTCATAAATTCCGCCGCAAAAGATAATCAGTCATCATAAAGTAAAACGGCGTGTGGTCGATTTTCTCTATCTCCAAGGCATTGGCTACATCATCAGCATATTCTGCCCACGTCTTCACGTGGCGCCTAGAGGCCTCAGCGGTCAATTCCTCAAGCTGATCGGGAGACGTCGCCAGTTCAATGATTGCGTCGGTAATGCGATCCTGAGCCGTCATATCAACCATAACCGTGCCGCCGCCAGGTGCAATCTCGCCAATAGACGAGCCGTTATGGCAAATGCACGGAAGGCCTCGCCACAAGCTCTCCAGCACCGGCAACCCGAACCCTTCCAACCATGACCCGAAGACCGTAGCGTCGGCGTCGGAAAGAATATCGTTCATCTCTTCATCGCCGACGGACTCTCTTAGAGTTATCGCTCCGTTCGACTTCGCCATCAGATTGTCGACAAGGACATGCAGTTCAGGATAGGCATCGCGTATCGTCCGACCGATTATCGTCAGCCGAATGTCAACCCCGGTCTGTTCACGAGCATCCAGCACGGCCCTAATCACGGCGACATGATTTTTACGCGGCTCGATTGACCCAACCGACACGAGATTGAATGTTTCCGATTCTTTCTTACTCTTCGCTGATCGCGGTATGCCGGGAAGCTCGCCTGCAAGGTAAACGGTCTTTACCTCCGGAATGTGGTGACCGTTATGCCCCAGCCACCAAACCATGTCACTTTCCGATTCTTTTGAGATCGGGAGAACCAAATCTGCTTCTGCGAACATTCGCCAGTACTCCGCAAAAAGCTCGAGGTGCTTGGCGTGAAGGTCGGTAGCCGTCTTAAGCGGGATAAGGTCATAGAAAATGGCTGCCGTCTTCATTCCTTGATCATTCGCCCAGCGAACCGGGTTCGATCCGGGCATAACCATGGGGACAATCACCTCTGGAACGATCATCCATTCGCCCTTGAGATTCATGGGCAGGCGATCCGGCAAAGAAATATTTGGTCCCGAATAGGCCGCAAAAATCTCCGCTTCTTTCCCGCTGATAATGGAAACACCGTTCTTTCTGGCGTTCCACTTGATCGGGATTATCTCGGTACCGCGCTTCTGCAGTTCAGCAGCGAGGCAACGGGTGACTCGCTGGATGCCGGTGTTGAATGGCTGGGTAACCGTCAGTCCGCACCAATAGAAAACACGGTTCATCGGCAACTTCCTCAAAATTGAAATTCGAGGCACCTTTGCCGATGAACGCAGAATACACAAGCCCCGACTATGACGCCGTGAACACGATATTGTCGGCGACAATCCTGGTGGAGGAATACGACGGCGACACAGAGGTTGAGAAACCGACGACACCATTTCCGAGCAAGTCGTTGCACCCACTCCCGAGTTCGCGATCCAAGGCGTAAAATTCTATAGACGTTGACCGCGTTTACTGTCTTTGGCGAAGCTGGTGCTCCGCACTTCCAATCAGCGCAATGACGATCTCAGACAATTCATCCTATTGGGCAACGGCAGTAAAGCCCTGAAGGTCAGCAGTATGTCTCTCCATTCGACCAAGCCACTAGCAATATAATCTCGCATTTAAGAACAAAATAGAAACATATAAGATAAATCAAATACTCCAAACACAGAGATTAAAATAATGATCCAACCTAGCTAGCCTACGAATTCACCAGAAAGTCCTAAAATATTGAGCAAGTCACTACATACCTCCTCCCAATTGCGCATTTTCGCAGTGGAGATACTATTTTCCAACTCCTGGAGGCGCTGAGGATCCCTGATAAGGCGACGACAAGCAGCAGCAATACTCTCAATCGAGGCCGCATCACAATATTCGACATACTCGCCACCAACCTCCGGCAGCGAGCTATTATTGGCCACCACTGCCGTTTTCCCATAGGAAAGCGCCTCTCCGACGGGCAGTCCCCAACCCTCGTAAAGACTTGCCATAATCGAGAATTTGCAGTTCCTGTATAGGAACGCCAACTCAGCGTCGCTGGGCGCTTCAACTACCTGAATCCAACCATCGAGATTACCCGAACCTTTCAGGAAATTTTCGAACGCCTCAATGTGCCAGCCCTTTCTACCAGCAAACACAAGCCGTGGAAGGTCGTAGTTCCCTTCTTGAAGCAAGCGTTGCCAACTCTGAGCGATGCGCCATACATTTTTCCGTGCCTCAATTGTTCCGGCACATAGCACATAGGGAACAGTCGCCACATTACGTACATCGTCAGAAATTTCGGCCACTTCATACAGCCACGGATACGCGTCCTTGTTCACTCGTGTGGACATAGGCCCCAGGGCTGTGGGAGAGATTTTTTTATCTATTCCCTGCTGCACCAAAGACAAGACTTCGACCTCGCGTTCGAAACCGTACTTAGTCAAAAAATCCTGTAGATCCTTTTTCGTAGCATTACTGATACAGAGGTACTTCGACGTGTAGTCGACGCTGTTTGCCAGCCATTTATGAAAGATGAGAGGCATCATCCCATGGGTCGTCTGCGGCAGCAAAATGGGAATCAGGTCATAAACAAGCGTATAGCATATTACGCCTTTTTCCTTGGCGGCTGAAAATGTTCTTTCATGTAAAGGCAACCACGAACTATCGAGATTGACCAAGGCATCTCCAGGACGACACATGGCCAGAAAGCTCTTTCTTACCGTGTCTCTCCGAGCCTTTCCGTCCTTGGGAAAGCGCATTTCCAGCCAACGCTCAGGTGTTATGTTGTATCTGAGAAACGAGTTCTTCGAACTGAGGAATGCCAGGATATCCAGTCTCGTTCGATGGAAGTAATATTTCGCAGCGCTCGACTTATATTTTGAAATTACATCAATATCTGCCGCGCTCTTTGATTTCCCGATATTCAAAGCACCTCGAAGCGCTCGTGGATCATCGAAATTAGTGACGTCAAAATCGTCGAAAGATACGCAGACGTATTTTTTTCCCACGCCTTCGTGAAAGCACAAATAAAACTCCGCGTCCGTCGCCCTGTTTCCAAGCTCCGTTATTATGTTTACGAGAACTCGTTGAATTCCGGAGTATCGATCTATTTTCGAAACATACGACACAAGGCTGGATATATCGAAAAATACGCGCATTATTTCACTGCCACTAGACATAACGTCCCCAAAATCATCTTGGAATCAAAGTAAAATTGCCCATATAGCAAAATCACTTCTTTGTCGCTTGGTGCTTTCCTTGGAGGAAATTTAAGGCCCCCTCTTTCAGGCAAGTAAAGAGCATAAGACCAACTCGCCTGAAAGCTTTACAGCCTGCAGGGCATAAATGGCAACGCGCAAACCTCAAAATTCAATGAGACTAGCGGTGACTGCAGGGCAACACCGGTTCTTTTTTCGATTAACGCAGCCAATCCAAGACCATGTATTGGAGCGCATATCAATCCAATCTATCTCGTGACTGGCCTGAGTTTAGTCACTCGCTCGCCAATAATCCAAAACCGAACGTAACGTTGTTTCCCAGGGAATTTGCGGCGACCATTGGAGAAGATGACCAGCTTTGGCCGAACTCCCTGCCACATAGCTCACTTCACTCGCTCGCATTCGAGCAGGATCTTCCAAGACTTGAATCTTAACCTGGGACATTGCCAGCAGACTGTCTAGAATATCTCCAATTCGGCGTGCGGTTCCGGAGGATAGATTTAAGATCACGCCGTCCTTAAATCTCTCTGGAGGCAGAAGGGCCGCCGCCACATAAGCCGAGACTATATCTCTGACGTCCGTAAAATCACGCTGCGCTTCAAGATTCCCAACCTTGATGATCGGTGGTTGCAAACCTTTTTCAATCCGCGCGATCTGCGCCGCGAAACCCGACACTACGAAGTTTTCCGCCTGCCCCGGCCCGGTATGGTTAAATGGTCGAAATCGAACAGCATTCAGCCCATTTTTCGACATCTGGCCAATGAAGAGATCTGCCGCCGCCTTTGACGTTGCATAGACATTTGTCGGAGCAAGTAACGTTTCCTCGTCCAAAGGCCGTGTCGCACCGATGAAGCTGCTCCCATAAACCTCGGACGACCCGATATTTATGAACACGGCGTCAGGACAAAATTTGCGAACACTACATGCCAGCGCAATCGTTCCGTCAAGATTGACGGCAAATGTCTGTTTCGGAGAAGCAGAGGCTTCCAATACATGAGAGACCGCAGCCAAATGTATAACCACGGTCGGTCGCCAGGTCTCTATAACGTGTGCGACGGCCTCTTCGTCTTCAATGTCCAGCGCAATTGAGACCTCAGTTCCTTGCGACTGAGCGGTAACGTCATTTCCACCTCCCTTGAAGGTGGAAATTATCTGAGCGGCCGGCGGGAGGACTTTTTGTAATTCCTCCCGCAGCCAACGTCCAACAAATCCATTCGCGCCCGTTATCAAGATACGGGGATTAGAGACAGAATTTTGCTGCGCCATATTCACTTCGAAAGCCGACTGATATCCGCATCAACCATTTCACAAATCATTTCTTCAAGCGTGATTGTGGCTTCCCAACCAAGCTTTTCTTTTGCTTTCTTGGGGTTACCAAGAAGTACGTCAACCTCAGCCGGGCGGAACAGCTCCGGATCGATTACGAGATAATCATCAACATTCAGCCCAACGTGCCCGAAAGCGATCTTGCACATATCTCGAACGGTAACTGTGCGCCCTGTTGCAACGACATAGTCATCCGGGATTTCCTGCTGCAACATCAGCCACATTGCACGGACATAGTCCTTGGAGTGACCCCAGTCACGCTTCGCATCAATGTTGCCGAGACGTAGCTCGTCGCGAAGCCCCAACTTAATTCTGGCCACACCGTCTGTAACCTTGCGGGTTACGAATTCGATCCCACGCAGCGGCGATTCATGATTGAACAGAATACCACTGGAGGCGTGCAAACCGAAACTCTCACGATAGTTTACCGTCATCCAGTGCGCGTAAAGCTTCGCAACAGCATAAGGGGAACGCGGATAAAACGGCGTCGTCTCGTTCTGCATCGCCTCCTGAATGAGGCCATACATCTCAGAAGAGGAAGCCTGATAAAAGCGCGCACCCGGCACCTCAAGTCTCGTCGCCTCCAACATGTTTGCGCAACCGATGCCGGTCACCTGCCCTGTCAGCAGCGGCTGGTTCCAGGAAGACTTCACAAATGATTGCGCACCCAGATTGTATATTTCGTCGGGCTGCACTTCACGCATAATCCGAATTATACTGGAGAGATCTGTAAGATTTCCATCAATAAAACGAACATGCCTGTCGATATTCAGCCACTTCAGCCTAGTATCATTGACATCTGCGGTACTGGAGCGGCGCACCAAGCCGTATACTTCATAACCCTTCTCCAGCAAAAACTGCGAAAGATAGGCTCCATCCTGGCCAGTTAATCCGGTTACCAACGCCTTTTTCATATTCCACCTGTAATCTAATCAACCCAGATCTTCTGGTCATCCTGCGTTACATGCCAGCACGAATTCCAAAAAATGCGCAGACAGCAACCTCTTCTATGATATTTGTCGGTATTTACCGAGTCCTTTTCTCTGAACGCACAGATATCCGTTGCCAACGCGATATCCGAAACGCTTCAAGTCGCTAAGAGCGTATTTTTCACTCCTGAAAGTATTTCAGATGCGACATTGTGCCACGTCCGCATAGAGGGCCTCCGTTCAGCGATCTCGAGACGCAGAGCTCCGTACTCTGCGTGATTCCCCAACAACTCGCCCAAAACATCCGCCAACTCATCCGGCTTTTCCGGGTCGAAATAGCGCGCCAGGTCGCCCCCCGCCTCTCTCAGCGCCGGAACGTCCGCCGCCAGTGCAGGTGTTCCGCACCATAATGCCTCGCTTATGGGCAAGCCCCATCCTTCCATCCGACTGGGGAGAACAAGCGCAAATGCACGCTTATACAATTCCGCCAGTTCGGCCTGGTTCGGGTTGAGTACGAAATGAAATTTTGTGGACAGGGGCAGAAATCGCTTATTCTTTAGAAATTTCTCCACGCGTTTACGTCTCGCACCAGCCAAAACGAGATTAGGGACATCCACTCCCCTCTCGTGAAGGGACATCATGGCCTCAACTACGCATTCCAGATTTTTCCTGCCGTTATAGATTCCCACGCATAAGATGTACCGTCCGGACGGCCCGCGCTTCTCTATAGGCTCTGAGGTCGGACGCAACTCGTTGCAAAGCGGCACGGCAATGACCTTTGATACAGGCGGCAACACGCCTTTCTCCGAAAAATGCAAAACCTCACGAGCTGTGAATTCCGAATTCGTGAGAATGAGTGACGATGCTTTGATCACCACCTGATTGTCGTGCAGAAAATTCTTCGGGAAAGAGAATTGATTCCTGTGTGTGAAATCATGCAACGGGATCATGTCGTGCAGAAGTGGGACAAAGATCACGTTTGTTCCACGCGCTTCAAGGGCGGCCAGATAGTCGGACATAATCTTCGGCCTGCCCAGGGAGATCAGTACATGACCGGAGAGATCGACTTCCTTAGCCGAACCATCCGGAACCGTAGCCCATCGCCGCCGGTTTCTGAAATCGACGACCTTTCGAATTGCCCAATAAACGGAAGATTTGACGGGGTTATTGTTGAAGAGGCTTTGGCGCAGCCGAAGCGGGGTAGCCGAAGGAGGAAGATTATGGTCCAGCACGCCGGTCGGCGATGCGTCTCCAACCCTCGGGAAAACTTCAAAAAACCGACCATGATACGGAGAATATATGACGTATCGGACTCTGGAATCCAATTTTGTCAGTTCGTAAGCGACCTCCATCACAGTTCTGGAGATACCATAATATTTAAATTTTACGCCTGAATTTAAAAAAAGCTCGGAAAGATCGAAAAAAACTTCAGTCATCTTACAGACATATCCTCATGCCCCACCAAGTGGCAGTTGACGCCGATGCAGCGTTACCAAATCACCCACATCGGGGACACGCCCCGCTTTAAACCCTTAACTTTTGGCGCGGGCGGAGAGATGTGGGCGGCTTATACAGGTGGTTCTGAACCCTTGTCAAATGCGCTCATCACCCGTGAAAACTTCGGCAGTCATCGGTTCATCAAGCAAAAATTGGGTTGTTTCTATTCACTGTGGAAAGCTCTATCCGGCATTTGAAGCGTCGCCTCGCGTTCGATATCACGAAAGTTAGGGGGCGATAGAAAGTTGAGAGGTTTCATTTTGAACACATACGCTCGAAAGATCACGCCGGTTCTTCTTGCCGGCGGCGCTGGTTCGCGGCTTTGGCCGGTATCGCGCGATCAGTTGCCCAAGCAGTTCCAGCCGCTGGTCGGCAATCTTTCGACCTATCAGCAGACGCTGCAGCGGGTGGGCGACAAGGGCCTTTATGCCGAGCCGCTGGTGATCACCAACGAGGATTTCCGTTTCTTCGCTCGCCGTCAGGCCGAAGAGATCGATCTGCCA
>Ga0209371_1001636_pt1 | contig 14438 bp, 10 predicted proteins | sample AgamicAtAmrz_FD_187165 | JGI IMG/M metagenome (GOLD analysis project Ga0209371, IMG submission 187165) | Agave microbial communities from Guanajuato, Mexico - At.Am.rz (SPAdes) (version 2) | ecosystem: Host-associated > Plants > Roots > Rhizosphere | place: Guanajato, Mexico | collected 2012-06-07
TTTACTGTCACCGAGAGTCTCCCAATCGGTGCCCTTTGGCACCCAACGGAAGTACACGGCATTATGGTTAATGAATGCTTTCTATGGCAGTATTAAATACCGGAAAAAGCCATTTTGCGGTAGTATATCAAGCATTGCTTGTAGATGTCAGTGAACGGTAGAAGGAAGGTGTCAGCCCGGCTTCTGCCCGGGCGATATCGTTGAACGGTGCCTTCAGCGAGCCCCGAAAATTAGCGCGCACTAGCTCTTGGAAGGTTCGGGCCGGATCGCGCTTTTCCCGCGCACACAGGAAGCGAAACCATTTCGCACCGACGGCAACATGGCCTTTCTCGTCATTATAGATGACATCCAGGATGGCGGCGCTTTCGAGATCGCCGGTTTCGCGCATTTTCGCCTGAAGGGCCGGCGTCACGTCGAGCCCCCTGGCTTCAAGAATCAGCGGCACAACGGCCAGGCGCGCGGTCAGATCGGTGCGAGTGGCATGGGCCGCCTGCCAGAGGCCATCATGCGCGGGCAAATCGCCATAGTCTGCGCCCAGTTCGCGCAGGCGCGCCCGCACCATGCGAAAATGCTTGGCCTCTTCGAAGGCAACCTGCATCCAGCCGTCGAAGAAGGAATTGGGAACCGGGCCGGTTGCAAAGCGCGCGACGATATCGAGCGCCAGATCGACGGCATTCAGCTCGATATGGGCAATGGCATGCAACAATGCGATGCGGCCCTTGAGCGTATGCAGCGAGCGCTTCTCCATGTTTTTCGGCGGCACAAGCTCCGGCTTTTCGGGCCGGCCGGGCCGATCGGCGAGCGGCGGATCGAGCGGCGAACGCAGCGACAGGGTGCGGGCAAACCAGCGTGTTGCCGATTCCTGGGCGAGCTCGGTCTTCATATCGAGATCGGCCGAACGGATGGCGGCGATGGCGCCCCCGCGCAGCGACGTGATGGTTTCGGGACTGCCGGACATACCGTCAAAGTTCCTTGGCCACCGCCAGAACGGCTTCGGCATGTCCGGTGACCTTGACCTTGTCCCATATTCCAGCGATGCGCCCGTCGGCACCGATCAGGAAAGTCGAACGCACCACACCCATATAGGTGCGGCCATACATGCTCTTTTCCCGCCAGACGCCATAGGCCATTGCCATCGTTTTTTCCTCGTCAGAGGCGAGCGGCACGGAAAGCGCATGCTTCTTGACGAATTTGTCATGGCTTTTCACCGTGTCAGGCGAGACGCCGAGGAGGGCGACGCCGAGCTTTGCGAAATCGGCTGACAGTGCCGTAAAGGTAATCGATTCTGTCGTGCAGGCGGTCGTATCGTCCTTCGGGTAGAAATAGATCACCAGCGGCTTGCCGGCAAAATCGGCAAGGCGAACGCGCTCGCCGCCATCGCGCGGAAGATCGAAATCCGGCGCCTTGTCGCCGATGTTCAGTTGAATCGGAAAAACTTCCGCCACGGGAAAACCTTTCTTTTGCCGGTTTTTTAGATGACACTTGAGGTAAGGCATATATACTGCTCGCGTGTGCCGTCCAATGGGACGCAGCGTCACCAACAAAATTGTATAAGTGAAAGGCACGCGCAGGAGTGATCCGAGGCGAAAAGGTAACATTCCGCAAAAAGGATCTCGTGTCGCTCGACCATCTGCCGTCCGCTCAGGTCGAAGATCCGTTGATCGTGCATGTGCCGGAGCGTGTTCGCCGCAAGCGCTCGCATGTTTGGCACGTCTGCCGCATGACGTTGGTTTTCTTTGCCTTTCTCGCCATCATTCTCGGTGCCGTCATCGCGACCATCGAAGGCGGCATCTTCGATGCGCCGCTGTCGCAGAAGGCGCAAACCGCCCTCGATCAGGCCATCGGCCCGCGTTACAAGGCAGAGGTCGGCGCGACCGTGATCCGCTTTACCTCCGACCTGCGCCTGGCGCTGGAGGCCCGCGACGTCAATGTCGTCGATCAGGAGAGCGGCAAGCATCTGTCGACGATGTCAGCCGTCAACATGGAGTTAGACCCGCTGGCCCTCATCGAGGGCAGGGTGGAAGTGGCAAGTGTAGCGGCAGAGGGGATCGCGCTCGATACTTCGCTGCTGCCGCAAGGCGACCCGGTGGATTTGACCGCCTTGCGCGTCGATGCCTTGCCCAAGGCCCTGAATGCGGCCTTCGACAATCTCGATTTTCTCGAACATTTCGTCCAGCGCGGCGGCACGAATTCCGTGCGCATTTCCGGCTTCTCGATGAAGCTGGCGCGACAGGACGGTGATCCGATCTCCCTCGTCGTCGACAACCTCACATTCGAGCGGGCGGCGCCGAATTCTCTGCATCTCTATGGCCAGGTCGCGCTTAATGGGTCGGTAGCGCTCCTGGACGTGAGGGCGGATCAAAATGAGGCCGGTCATAGCTCGTCGCTAGCGGCGAGGATATCCAATCTCGATCTCAAGCCCCTCACAATGACCTATGATGCGAACGGGACGCCACGGCAGGGTCTGACGACCTTCGGAGAGGTCACGCTTTCGGCCGTCAAGGGCCAGGCAGGCGTCGATCCGAAGCTGAGCGCAACCATCCATGTCCAGCCCGGCATCCTCTATATGGACCATGATGCGCAGGAGTTGACGCAGGCCAATATCAACCTCGCCTACAACTTCGATCACCAGACCCTGGAGATTGCGCCATCAAAAGCGCAGTTTCTCGGAACGATCGCGCCCTTTTCCGGCGCGGTCATCGATCTCGATCGTGTCGACGCCAGTGCAGGCAAGGGTTTCGGCATCGATTTCGTGATCAAGAACGGTGTTGCCGCTTCGTCTCTCTCGGGGGAAAAGCCTGTCAGCTTCGACGGCCGTGCCACGGGGCGGTTCTTTTCTGCGACCAAGGAATTCCAGTTCGACAATCTCGGCATATCGACGCCGCAGGGCGCGCTTTTCGGCTCTCTGCATATGAAACTCGGCGACAGCTCGCCGGAGATCAGTTTTGGCGGCCGTGCGGACAAACTCGACACAACTGTTGTCAAGCAGCTTTGGCCTTTCTGGATGGCTTCGAAACCCAGGGTCTGGGTCGAGGGCAATCTTTTCGGTGGCTCGGTGACCAATGCCGCTATATCGGTCTTCATTCCGGCCGGACGACTGCGTGAGGCGGCGCAGACCGGCAAGCTGCAGCTTGGCAAAAACGAGCTGCATATCGCCTTCGACATAGATGGCGCACGGATGAACGTTCCCGGCGAGATTCCGCCGTTGCGCGATACCAAGGCTCATTTCGATCTGACCGGTCCGAATATGGTCGTCGATATCGCCACGGCCACCTCCTATTTTCCGACAGGTCGCACAATCACGCTGAGTGACAGCAGCTTCTCGATCCCGGCGACCTACGACAAGCCGCTGATGGCCGATCTTGATTTGACGATTTCAGGCTCCGGCGATGCGATCGGCGAACTTCTGACCTACAAACCTCTGGAGGTGCTGCAGCGGACCGAGTTCAAGCCGGAGGATTTCAACGGCAAGATCGTCGCCAAAGTCGATGCCAGGATAGGGCTCATCAAAGATCAGCAGCCGCCCCCGCCGGAGTGGCAGGCGAAGCTCAATCTCGACAATGTCGATCTGCTGAAGCCGATGAACAATCGGAAGATCGACAATCTGACCGGGGTGATTTCGGCCGATCCGCAATCCGTGCATCTGCAAGCCCAGGCCCAGATCGACAGTATTCCGGCCCAAATCGACATGGTGGAGCCGACCGACAGCAAATCGACAGTCAAGCGCGCCCGCGTGATCACGGCAACGCTGACCGATGCGCAACGCAATACCGTTCTGCCCGGACTTCGGGATATAGTTGATGGGCCTGTCAAAGTGGAGTTGACGCGCATCGACGACGATCGCCAGGGCGTCAAGGTCGATCTCGGCAAAGCGGCTCTGACCGTGCCTTGGGTCGGCTGGTCGAAGGGCAGCGGCATTGCGGCGACTGCGCAGTTCGAGGCCTCCGGTCCGGAGAACCAGACGGCGCTCAAGAATTTCACGCTCAAGGGCGATGGGTTCGGCGCCAGCGGCGATCTTCTGATCAGCAAGGGGAGCCTCACCTCGGCAAGCTTCGACAACGTGAAGCTCTCGGCGCTCGATGATTTTGCGCTTTCGCTGAAGCGAGGCAAGGGCGGCGGCTACGATGTGGCGATATCGGGCAATTCCGCCGACATACGTCCGATCCTTGCGCGCCTGAAGGCGTCCACATCGGGCGGCCAGCAGAGTTCGGACGGAGACGCTTCGGCGAGCGCGACCGTTCGCGCCAATCTCGACAAGGTCATCGGCTTCAACGATGAGACCATCGGCAATGTCAAGGGCGTCTATTCGATCGCCGGCGGCAAGACGACGGCTGCGGACTTTTCCGGCGTGACCCGTAGCGGCGAAGCGCTCGTTACCCAGATGAGCAAAGGCGCCAACGGCGTCATCCGTATCACCAGCGGCGATGCCGGTGCCGTTGCGCGCTTCACCGATCTCTACAGGCATCTACAAGGTGGGTTGCTCAATCTGTCGCTGCGCTCGATCGGGCAGGATAACTGGGACGGCTCGCTCGATATCCGTAACTTCTCGATCATCGACGACAAGAAACTCTCGACCATCGTATCGACGCCGAGCGGAAAGAACGGCAAGAGCCTGAATTCGGCTGTGAAGCAGAATATCGATACGCGTTCGCAGAGTTTCGAGCGCGGCTTTGCGCGGCTGGTGATGCACGATGGGGTGCTCTCCGTCGAAAATGGCGTGGTTCGCGGCGTGCAGGTCGGGGCGACGTTCCAAGGCGTGCTGAAGGACGCCAATGGAAAGATGGACATGACGGGAACCTTCATGCCCGCCTATGGCCTGAACCGGCTGTTCGCGGAAGTTCCGATCGTCGGCTTCATCCTGGGCAATGGCAGCGATCGCGGCCTGATCGGTATTACCTTCAGATTGACCGGTACGATCGAGAAATCGAACCTGCAGATCAATCCTCTCTCGATCATCGCGCCGGGCGTTTTCAGGCAGATATTTGAGTATTAAGGAAGCGCGGAGCGGAGGCTGCTGTCTTTCGATAGTGGAGAGGTAGTAAGGCGAACTATCTTTCTTCCGCCAATCGCTCTCGTATGCGTTCCGGCCCGCCGTTCATGCGCTGTGCGAATGGTCGATCGGGGTCCACGATACGCCAAAACGGAGCCGTGCCGTTTTGACTGATCTGCACCAAATGTCGCTGAACGGTGACAGGGCAGCAGGCATCGGCGCCATATTGTCTGGCAAGTGCCTGTCTTATTCCCGCGATATCGGATAATTGGCCCGGAGGCGCTGCCCAGAGGGCGCGGGAGAGCATCTCCTCGCTGGGAATCAACATGCTTTGCGTGAGGCTTCGGCCTTTGCGCCTCGTCTTGATCACCGGCACTTCATCCATAATCCACCTCCGAGCGTGCGATCTGAACTGAGGACGAATAGGCAGGCCGTAATCCGACATGGGGATGAAAAAATCATCCGGCCAGCGTTGATAATACTATGCATCCGTGCTGACCCAAATGATAAAGCCGGCGCGAGGGCGCCGGCTCTCTTCGTCTCTTCCTATTCGGACGCTCAAGCGGCCGGACGGATCAGGATGTGCTTCTTCTTGCCGAGAGAGAGCTTAATAATACCATCGGCTGTGACTTCGCCGGTACCAATCACCTTGCGCTCGTCGCTGATGGCCTGATCGTTGATGCGCACTGCGCCGCCCTGCACATGACGGCGTGCCTCGCCGTTCGAACCGGCAAGGCCGGCGCGTACGATCAGAGCCAGCAGGCCGATGCCGGCGTCGAGTTCGGAGGAGGGAACATCGATCGACGGCAGGTTTTCGGAAAGGCCACCTTCCTCGAAGGTCTTGCGCGCAGTTTCGGCCGCTTGTTCTGCTGCCGCGCGGCCGTGAAGGATCGCCGTGACTTCGGTCGCAAGAATCTTTTTGACTTCGTTGAGTTCGGAGCCTGCGATGGCGGAAAGCCGTGCGATTTCGTCCATCGGCAACGTCGTGAACAGCTTGAGGAACCGCGGAACGTCGGCATCCTCGGTATTGCGCCAGTACTGCCAGAAATCATAGACCGGCAGCAGGTCGGCATTCAGCCAGACGGCGCCGGAAGCAGACTTGCCCATCTTGGCGCCCGAAGAGGTGGTCAGCAGCGGCGAGGTCAGAGCAAAGAGCTGCTTGGTCCCCATGCGGTGACCGAGATCGATGCCGTTGACGATATTGCCCCACTGATCCGAGCCACCCATCTGCAGGCGGCAATCGTAACGCTTGGCCAATTCGACGAAATCGTAGGCCTGAAGGATCATATAGTTGAATTCGAGGAACGATAGCGACTGTTCGCGGTCAAGTCTCGTCTTCACGCTGTCGAAGGACAGCATGCGGTTGACGGAAAAATGCCGGCCGACATCGCGCAGGAATTCGAGATAGTTCAGCGAGCGCAGCCATTCGGCATTGTTGATCATCAAGGCCGCGTTGCCGGACTTGTTGTAGTCCAGGTAGTTCGAGAAGCAGCGCTTGATCGAAGCGATATTGTCCTCGATCATATCGACGGTCATCAATTTGCGGGCTTCCTCCTTGAACGAGGGGTCGCCGACCATGCCGGTGCCGCCGCCCATCAAGGAGATCGGCCGATGGCCGGTCGCCTGCAACCAGTGCAGCATCATGATCTGGGTGAGGTGGCCGACATGCAGGCTCGATGCCGTCGGATCATAGCCGATATAGGCCGTCACGGTTTCCTTGGCGAAGAGGTCATCGAGGCCAGCTTCATCGGAAATCTGATGAATGAAGCCGCGCTCTTGCAGGGTTCGCAGGAAATCGGATTTGAACTCAGCCATGATCTTGGTCTCTCGAGGCCGCAACCTTGGAGGATGCGGTGAAGTCGCTATTGTTTGATGTCGCGGGGCGCGTTTATCACCGATTTACCGGCGCGTCACCATTTTGGTGGGGGAGACGACAAGTTTCGACGTCAGCGGGATATGTAAACAAGCGCTTCTGAACGTCAATAGATCGTAACATCGCCGCGAAGCCGCCGGGAATAAGCCGCGCATTCGCCCGAATCAAATCCTAGTGATTTCCCGTTGATCCCGTACGCACCTCATGTTTCGTGAAAGAAACCGGTATGTCGCCTCTGCTTTCGAAGATGGGATTGTCATCCAAAAAGACGATCTGGGCATTTTTTGCCATGATGTTGGTTTTGGCCGGTATCGCCGCTGCGAATCCGGCCGAAGCTCAAGGTTCCCCTGAAAAGAGAATAGCGCTTGTCGTCGGTAACGCCGCCTATACGGTGGGCTCGCTTCCGACGCCAGCCAACGATGCCGGCCTGATCGCGCAGACGCTGCAGGCTGCGGGCTTCGATGTGATAGGAGCACGCGACCTCGACCAGAACGGGTTGCGCGACGCGATGCGCGACTTTCTGACGAAGGCCAACGCGTCAGGCCCCAATACCGTCATCTTCGTCTATCTGGCGGGCTATGGTGTGCAATATCAGGGCGACAATTATTTCGCGCCTGTCGATGCACAGATCACCAATGCCACGGATGTCCCCGTCCAGGCGGTCCGCGTGAGCGACTTCACCAAGTCGCTGGCCGCGATCAACAATCGCGGCAGCATTGTCGTGCTGGACGCGGCGAGGGCCAATCCATTCGTGCATTCCAGTCAGCCACTGGCCGGCGGTCTGGCGCTGGTCGATCCCGACGTCAATCAGCTGATTGCCTTCAATGCGGCGCCCGGCACGGTCGCACCGCAGGAGGCAGGTCCGTATGGTTCCTACGCGCATGCGCTGGCGGAGATGATCCGGGTTGGCGGCCTTTCGCTTGATGACGTCTTCGATCGCACACGGTTGCGGGTCGGCGACTTGACCAAGGGTGTCGAGATTTCCTGGGATGCCTCCAAGTTCAAGAACGCCTTTACTTTCTTCGATCGCGGTCCGAATGCACCGGCTGCTGCGGTGTCGAGCACCGAGGACGTGGCAAACCGGACGAAGCCCATTCGCGATTTCGACGAGCGGGATGCCTATTTCGTCGCGCTCGATCGCGACACGCTGCAGGGCTATGAGGACTTCCTCGCCGCCTATCCAAACGACTCCATGGCAAGGCGTGTGCGCGCCATTGTCGCTGCCCGCCGCGAGGCTATCACCTGGCGCGAGACCTGGATTGCCGATACGCCCGAGGCCTATTGGTCTTATCTGAGGCGTTATCCGCGTGGTCCCCATGTCTGGGATGCCCGCCGCCGTCTCAAGCATTTCGAGGCAGCGCTCGAACCGCCGCCGTCCTTCACCGTCATCGAATATGACGTGCCGCCACCGCCGCCGCCGGAAATCGTTTATGTCGAGCGGCCGGTGCTTTACTTCGACGATGCCGACTTCGGCTATGCACCGCCGCCACCGCCCGTCTTTCTGGCACCACCGCCGCCGGATTTCGTCGTGCTGGCGCCTCCGCAGCCCGCGGTCGATCTCTATGTATTGCCGGAGCCTACCTATGTTCCGGTCCCTGCATGGGTCGAACCGCCACGCGATATCGCGCCGCCGGAAAACAACATCATCTTCAACAACATCCACAATACGGTCGTGAACAACACGACGGTCATCAACAATAATACGACCGTCAATAACAATAATACGAACGTCAATGAGAATGGTGCTGCGCCTGCCGCCCCTGGGTTGACGACGGGCCAGAAACTCGCCGGTGCGGCCGTTATTGCCGGGGCAGGTGCTGCGGCACTGCATGTTGCCTTGCCGCCATCGGTACAGAAGAAGGCGGCAGTTCTGCAGAAGCAGAATCCCGCCGCGGCCGCCAAGACGGTGCCTGGAGTTGCTCCGGCGGCGGCGCCGTCGGCGCAGCCGCAAGGCGGAAATGCCGCTGCCCATGCGCTTCCAGGCGCCAATGGTCAGCCGCTGCCGGCTGGTGGCAAGCAGCCCGTTAATCCGGGAACGGGCCAGACGAAGCAGGGGCAATCGCCGTCAGCTGCGCCGAATGCAATGCATAATCCGGCTGTAGCCACGCAACCTGCCCAGCAAGGCGCAAATGCCAATGCGCACGCGCTTCCCGGTGCGAATGGTCAGCCTTTGCCAGCCACGGGCAAGCCAGCCAACCCTGGCGCAACTCAGACGAAACAGGCTCAACAGCCTCAGGCCACGTCGAACGCCAATGCCCATGCGCTTCCCGGTGCCAAGGGGCAACCGCTGCCGGCGGGTGGCAATGTGCCTGCCATGAAGGGGCAAAACCAGATTGCCAAGACCCCGGCACCCCAAGCAGCGCCGAGCGGTAAACCTAATCCGGTTGCCGCTGCACCGAAGCCCAATGCGCATGCCCCAGCAGCTCCAGCCATCGCCCTCAGAACTCAGGCGAAGCCCAAGGCGGTCCCCAGCAACCAAGCTCGAGTCAACCCTCAGCCGCATGTCGCTGCCGCCCCGCCCCGGCAAGCCAATCCGGCTCCTGCACAGCCCAAACCCGTGCCGCATGTGGTGGTACAGGCGCCCAAGCCGCACGCTCAGCCGAAGCCGCAACCGCAGCCGAAGGTCGTGCAGCAACAGGTGAAGAGATCCCCTCCGCCTCCGCCGCAGAAGCCTCCGGAAAAGAAGAAGTGCGGCGCTCCCGGCCTGCCGGCATGTCACTGACCGATGATACCAAGCGATAATCTGGAGGCCCGCTTCGGCGGGCCTTCGCATGCAATATCGTCGCGTGATCGGCTTGTTGAAATCAGGTTGAGCGGTTAGCACTGAGCCGCCGGTTGTCAATCGGCGCTGGCATGCACGTTACGGCAGGCTGCAGATCCATCACGAAACAGGCAGGCAGATGAGTGACACTATCATACTCGAAACCCCGCGCCTCGTGCTGACGATGTGGGACAAGAGTGATGCCGAAGTGATTCGGCAATTGCATTCGACCATCGAAACAACGCGCTATCTCTCGGGTGCAGCACCATGGACGCTGGAAAAAGCCGAGGAACGGCTGAAAAGCTGGTTCGATGAACATGCGCGCGACGGCGTGACCAAGTACAAGATGCTGCGGCGCGAGGATGGACGCTTTATCGGCCGTGCCGGCTTTTCGCGCTTCCAGGAGAGAGGCCGGGGCGAGTTCGAACTCGGCTATTCGCTTCGGCGTGATGCGTGGGGCAACGGCTATGCCACCGAAATCGCTGGCGCGCTCGCGCAGTGGTTTTTCCGCCGCGGCTTTGCCGATCGGTTCATCGCATTCACGCATCCGGAAAATACTGCTTCGCAGCGGGTACTTCAAAAAATCGGGATGCAGTACGAAGCACCGATCGTTGTCAGCGGTACTCCGGGCCTTTGCTTCAGGATGTCGCGCCAGGAGTTCCGGTAAAAGTTCGCAAACGATTTTGACCGGAATGCGTAAGCAGCAAAATTGAGCGTTTCCGTGTTTCAAAGAACGGCGGAAACGCTCTGAGAGAGGCGCCGCTTCTTATCGAATGCGCTTGGCGGCCGGCTCCGGCACGAGTTCGCCGTTCAGGCGGCGGTCGAGGTAGTCCTCGCATTCGCCGAGCAGCGTTTCGACCTGGCCGTTGAAGAAGTGGTTGGCGCCCGGCACGACCTTGTGCGTGATCAGGATGCCCTTCTGCGTCTTCAGCTTCTCGACGAGGCCGTTGACGTCCTTTTCTGGAGCAACCTTGTCCGCATCACCGTTGATGATCAGGCCGGATGACGGGCAGGGGGCAAGGAAGGAGAAGTCATAGATGTTCGGCTGCGGCGCGATCGACATGAAACCTTCGATCTCGGGGCGGCGCATCAGCAGCTGCATGCCGATCCAGGCGCCGAAGGAATAGCCGGCAACCCAACAGCTCTTCGAATCGGGATGGAGGCTCTGGACCCAGTCGAGTGCAGAGGCAGCATCGGAAAGCTCGCCGGCGCCATGATCGAATTCGCCCTGGCTGCGGCCGATCCCACGGAAATTGAAGCGGAGCGTGGTGAAGCCGCGCTTCTGGAACATATAGAAGAGCTGGTAGACCACCTGATTGTTCATCGTGCCGCCAAATTGCGGATGGGGATGAAGGATAATCGCGATCGGGGCGCTCTTTTCCTTGGAGGGCTGATAGCGGCCTTCAAGGCGACCCGCGGGGCCGTTGAAAATTACTTCGGGCATCGATACTCCGGCTCTTCTTTTTCTGCGTTCAAACCCTACGGCACGCAGCAAGTTGACTTGACGAATGCGCTCATCTTTTCTAGAACGCAGTTTAGAACAATTCGAAACTTGATGCGGTGTTCCGCCTGTTGTCTGTGCAACGGTTTGTGGAACGTGTCATAAGGCATGCCCGGCTGAAATTTCAAGGAAAATGAGCCGGCCGCAGCAAAGCAAAGTCGCGCAGGAAGAAGATTATGGCGGCAACACGCCTCTATCTCGACTGGAATGCTACCGCACCGCTCCATCCGGCGGCGCGCGAAGCCATGCTGCGTGCGATGGATATTCAAGGCAACCCCAATTCTGTTCACGGCGAAGGTAGGGCGGCGCGCGCAGCTGTCGAGACCGCACGCCGGCAGGTTGCGGCTCTTACGGGCGCGGAAGCTGCCCATGTGGTTTTCACCAGCGGCGCCACCGAGGCGGCGAATATGGTGCTGACGCCGGAATTCCTGATGGGGCGTACGCCGCTTGTCGTCAGCCACCTTTATATATCGGCCGTCGAGCATCCAGCCGTGCGCGAAGGCGGGCGATTTGTCAGGGATAATGTCAGCGAAATACCGGTGACATCGGACGGTACGGTCGATCTTGCTGCGCTGGAGGCCATGCTTGCCGCCCACGACAAGGCGAGCGGCCTGCCGATGGTTGCCATCATGCTCGCCAATAACGAGACCGGGATTGTCCAGCCTGTCGGCGAAGCGGCCAAGCTCGTTCAGGCCGCGGGCGGCCTCTTTGTGGTGGATGCCGTTCAGGCGGCCGGCCGCGTTCCGCTCGATATCAATGCGATCGGCGCGGATTTCCTGATTATCTCCTCGCACAAGATCGGCGGCCCTAAGGGTGCCGGCGCGCTCGTCTCTCGCGGCGAGGTGCTGATGCCGAAGCCGTTGATCCATGGCGGCGGCCAGGAAAAAGGCCATCGCTCCGGCACGGAAAACACGCTTGCCATCATCGGCTTCGGTGCCGCCGCCGAGGCTGCTGCTGCAGACTTCGAGGTTCGCAATGCCGCGATCGGTTCCTTGCGCGACCGGCTGGAAGCGGGCATGGAACTGGCGGCACCCGATGTCATCATTCATGGTAGAGGCGGCGCCCGTGTTCCGAACACCAGCTTTTTCACGCTGCCGGGACTGAAATCCGAAACCGGTCAGATCGCTTTCGACCTGGAAGGTGTGGCGATTTCTGCCGGGTCCGCTTGCTCGTCTGGTAAGGTCGGCGAGAGCCATGTGCTCGTGGCGATGGGATGCGATCCCAAGCTTGGAGCGTTGCGCATTTCGCTGGGTCCGACCACGACCGAGGCGGATATTGAGCGCGCAATCGCCACATTTTCCCGCATCGCAGCAAGGCGCAAGCTGGCAGGTGCGGCGGCCTGACGGTCACAATTTTGCGGAAACCGAAATTTCCGCTTGCCAAGCGGGGTGAAAAGTCCCTTTTGGCCGACTACATAGGGGGCAGACATAAGTCTGCCGCAACGTTGACAAGCTGCCGGACCTTGGATCCGGCGAGATTGGAGAACGAAATGCCTGCAGTCCAGGAAACGGTCGATCAGGTTCGCCAGATCGACGTGGACCAGTATAAGTATGGTTTCGAGACCACGATCGAAGTGGAAAAGGCTCCCAAGGGTCTTTCCGAAGACATCATCCGCTTCATCTCCGCCAAGAAGCAGGAGCCGGATTGGATGCTCGAATGGCGCCTTGAAGCCTATCGCCGTTGGCTGACGCTGGAAGAGCCCACATGGGCGCGCGTCGACTACCCGAAGATCGACTTCAACGACATTCACTATTATGCCGCGCCGAAGAAGTTCACCGGCCCGAAGTCGCTCGACGACGTCGATCCGGAACTGTTGAAGACCTACGAGAAACTCGGCATTCCGCTGCGCGAGCAGGAGATTCTTGCCGGCGTCGAAAAGTCGAAGATCGCCGTCGACGCGGTGTTCGATTCCGTTTCGGTCGTCACGACCTTCAAGGAAGAGCTGAAGAAGGCCGGCGTGATCTTCATGTCGATCTCGGAAGCCATTCGCGAGCATCCGGAGCTGGTGCGCAAATATCTCGGCTCCGTCGTGCCGACGTCGGATAATTTCTATGCGACGCTGAATTCGGCCGTCTTCACCGATGGCTCCTTCGTCTTCGTGCCGAAGGGCGTTCGTTGCCCGATGGAACTTTCGACCTACTTCCGCATCAACGAGAAGAACACCGGCCAGTTCGAGCGCACGCTGATCATTGCCGAAGAGGGAGCCTACGTCTCCTATCTCGAAGGCTGCACGGCGCCGCAGCGCGACGAAAACCAGCTGCATGCCGCGGTCGTCGAACTGGTTGCGCTCGATGATGCCGAGATCAAGTATTCGACCGTGCAGAACTGGTATCCGGGCGACAAGCACGGAAAGGGCGGCATCTACAACTTCGTCACCAAGCGTGGCGATTGCCGCGGCCACCGCTCCAAGATCTCCTGGACGCAGGTCGAGACCGGCTCTGCCATCACGTGGAAATATCCGTCCTGCATCCTGCGCGGCGACGACAGCCGTGGCGAGTTCTACTCGATCGCGGTTTCGAACGGCCATCAGCAGGTCGATAGCGGCACCAAGATGATCCATCTCGGCAAGAATACGTCGAGCCGCATCGTCTCAAAGGGCATCGCTGCCGGCGTTTCGCAGAACACCTATCGCGGTCAGGTTTCGGCTCACCGCAAGGCGTCGAATGCGCGCAATTTCACGCAGTGCGACTCGTTGCTCATCGGCGACAAGTGCGGCGCGCACACCGTGCCCTACATCGAAGCCAAGAACTCGACTGCGCAGTTCGAACATGAGGCCACGACGTCGAAGATCTCCGAGGATCAGCTGTTCTATTGCCTGCAGCGTGGCATCCCCACCGAAGCGGCGATCGCGCTGATCGTCAACGGATTCGTCAAGGAAGTGCTGCAGGAACTGCCGATGGAATTTGCCGTCGAAGCACAGAAGCTGATCGGCATCTCGCTCGAAGGCAGTGTTGGGTGATGACGAGTGCGGACACTGTCACGCTCTTTCGCCCTGTTGGACTGGAAGAACTTAAACTGATCGAGGAGAGTGGCTGGAAATCGTTCCCGCCACGCCTGCCGGATCAACCGATTTTCTACCCGGTCACCAATGAAGAGTATGCCGCGCAGATTGCGAGAGACTGGAATACGAAGGTCGGCTCGCGGCGCGGATATGTGACACGCTTCGATGTAAATGCCGACTATGTGTCCCGCTTTGAGCGAAAGATCGTTGGCGGACGCGAGCATGAAGAGCTTTGGGTGCCGGCAGAGGAACTCGCTGAATTTAATCGCAATATCGTTGGTGCGATTGTCGTGACGCAGAGTTTTGAACCGG